>JAABUT010001040.1_pt1 | contig 35199 bp, 38 predicted proteins | sample 5559281 | NCBI WGS metagenome assembly JAABUT01 (sample SAMN10711880, study PRJNA513359) | rock metagenome | isolation source: Antarctica rocks | place: Antarctica: Victoria Land, Ricker Hills nord | collected 2016-01-04 | reverse complement strand
ACCGGCCTGCTGCTGGAGGCGGCGCGTCGCGTCGTCGCGCGCGAGCCGCGCGCCTTCTTCCTGATCGGTGGCTTCCCCGGCAACGAAGCCTACCGGCAGCAGGCGGAGCAACTCGGCCTCGGCGCGCACACCAGTTTTCCCGGTCGGGTTCCCTACGAGGATGCCGAACGCTTCCTGGCGCTCGGCGACATCGCCGTCAGCCCCAAGCTCTCGGAGACCGAGGGGAACGGCAAATTGTATAACTACGCCGCGATGGGCCTGCCGACCGTCGCGTTCGACACCCCGGCCAACCGGGAGATTTTGGGCGATCTGGGGCGCTATCCGCGCGAGCAGAGCGCCGATGCCCTGGCCGACGAACTCATCCGGCTGATCGCGCATCCGAGCGGGGCGCGCCGCGCCGGGCAGGCGCTCCGCGAACGGGCGATCCAGCACCTCTCCTGGTCGGCACGGCTCGATGAATTGCTCGGCGTCTACGAGCGCCTGCGCTGCCTGTCGACCGCCACGCCGCACGCCCGGCAACCCGCGTATCCCCCCCCCCAGCGGGCATCGTCGATCGTGGGGGACGGACACGATTGACGCATCCGGCCCCGCTACCAGCGCCGGATGAGGGCGCGCGCGACGATCCTCAGGGCGGTGCGGGCATACGCATCGGCCCCTGGCTGATCATCGCCCTGGCGGCGGCGCTGCGGATACCCCTCCTGCTCATCACCACCGGCGTCGATTACCCGTTTTACCTCGAACTCGGACGGCTCAGCAGCCTCGGCTTCCTCCCCTACCGCGACTTCTGGCTCGAATACCCGCCGGTCTTCCCCTGGATCGTCGTCGTGGCCTATCGGCTCACGCTGCTGCTGCCCGCGCCGGCCTTTTACCCGCTCCTGCCGGACGCCCTGGCGGGGATCTTCCACTTCAACCTCGGTCTGGTGCTGGTCGCGGCGGATCTCGTCGGGATCGGCCTGGTCTGGAAGATCTGTCGGCAGCTCTGGTCGCGCGCCGAGGCGGAGCGGCGCACGCTCGTCTACGCGGTCCTCTTCTGGCCGATCATCGTCGCGCTCGGCTGGTACGACACCCTCCCCTGCACGATGCTGCTGCTCGGCCTCTGGCTGATCCTGCGCGGGCAGGTGGGGCGGGCGGGCGCGATCGCGGGGCTGGGCTTCATGACCAAGATCTTCCCCGCGATCCTCGTGCCGATCGCCTGGAAATTTCTGCCCGGTCGCCGCGAGCGGATCGCCACGCTGGTCGGTGCGGGCGTCGTCACCGCCCTGATCGCCGTCCCCCACCTCCTCCTCGATGCAACCTACTTCATCGCCTCCTACCGCGTCGTCTTCGAGCGCTCCGCCTGGGAAACGATCTGGGCGATGCTCGACGGCTACTACAGCTTCGGCAAGGTCGCCCCGCTCGGCACCCGCTTCGACCCGACGACCGCAGAGTATGTCGCCTACCCGTCGCGCGTGCCGACCCTGCCGCTGACGATCCTCTGCGCGGTCCTCTTCATGATCCTCTGGCTCCGCCCGGTGCCGCGCACCGCCCGCAACGCGGTCCTCTGCACCGGGATCGCGATGCTCGGCTTCCTCGTCTACTCGAAGGGCTACAGCCCGCAGTTCATCGCCTATGCCCTCCCCTTCACGATGATCCTCCTCCCGTGGCGGCGCGCGCTCGGCTACACCGCCGCGCTCAGCGTCTTCAACCTGCTCGAATGGCCCCTCTTCTTCGAGTGGTTCGGCTCGGTCGCCTGGGTATTGGGTATCGCGATCGTCGGACGCACGGTCCTCTTCCTGGCGCTGATCTGGGAGTGGTTGGCGGAGTTGTGGGGCTGGCGGAATCCGCTGCTGGCCTTCCGCCCGAGTCGACGACTCGCCCTGGCCGGGGGCACGGTGGCGCTCGTGGCGGCGCTCGCCTTCGGCGTCTTCACCTGGCGGACCTGGACCGATCGGATGTACGAGGGGAGCCCGCTGCGCCCCGCATTCGACTTCGCCACGCGCCACGATCCGGCACCGGGCGGGCGAGCGGCGTACATCTTCGCCGACCGCGCGCTCTACGAGGCGTTCTACCCGTACTTCGCCTCGCGCGCCGATTTCTACCTGCTCCGCCCGGAGGGCACGGGGGACGAGGCGCTGAAGAATCCCGAACTGACGCCGGAGGGCAGGCAGACGCAGATGGCCGCGATCGCGCGCGATCACCAGCAGATCTTCCTGATCCGCAACGCGGACGACTGGACCAGCCGCGATCTCAACGCCTGGCTCGATGGCAACGCGCGGCTCGTGGCCGCCAGCCGCGCCGACAACGTCGATCTGACCTATTGGGACGCCAGCCGTTGAACTAACGCGCGCTCGACTCGGCATTCATCGCATCTGGGATTGCCTGCGTTATACGGATACCGGGAGATATGGTCCGCGATGAGGAGGTGTCCGATGACGCGTACCGACCCGCCGTACCCGCCGGCGTTCCGGTCCGAGGCGGTGCGCCTCGCGCGGGGGAGCGAGCTAGTCGCTCCCCGTGCTCGCCGCCGACGCGCGGAGTCGCCGGACCGCTGGTGCCCCACGGGTCCACGCCGCGCGCCGCGCGACCGGGGTGCGCGGCGCGCATAAGCGGGTGACGCGGCTGCTGCGCGCGGCGGGCGTGGTCGGCCGCCGCCGCCGGCGGGTGCGCACGACGGTCGCCGAGCCGACGCGCACGCCCGCGCCGAACCCGGTCGCGCGCGGCTCCCGGGCGACGGCTCGGGATCGCCTGTGGATCGGCGATAGCACATATGTCGCCACGGCGGAGGGCTGGCGCTCCCTGGCCGTCCACGCGCGCCGCGTGGACGGCCGGGCGCTGGCCGACCACCCGCGCACGGAAGTGGCCCTGGAGGCGCGCCGCGCGCGCCGCCCCGGCGCGGGGCGCGTCCGCCACACCGACCGGGGTCGCCGGAACCCCGCCGTGACCTACCAGACGCCGCGCACCGCGCATGGCGGCGTCCGCTCGCTGCGCCGCGCCGGGGCAGACCTGGATAACGCCATGGCGGGACGCTGCGTCGCCACCCTGAAGGCGGGACGCGTCGCGGCCCGGGCCGGGCCGCCGCGCGCCGCCGCCCGCCTGGCGCTCTTCGCGTGGCTGGCGGTCCGGTCGACTTCGAGGAGCAGCATTGGTTGTTGCAGGATCGCGCCACCTAGCGGTACTGTGTCCGTGCCAGCGGACCAACCTCAGGCATCTCGACCCGGTCTCCAGCGGCATCGATGGGCGGGCAGCCGTGACGTCCCTGCGCCCCCCCAAAGGGCGGCGCGCTGTCCCACGCGCGCCGCTCGCCGACACGCTGGCGAGCGAGGGGGCCGCGAAGGACGTGTTGCTGCCGCGCATCGAGCCTCGCCGCCACCAGGGGCTGCACAACCGGGCGGGGCACGCCCACCGGCCGATCCGCGAACGCGAGCGGCGGAGGTGCCGGTTCACGAGCCCCGGCCACGACCGGCGCGGCCCCGCCGCATATGGCCCGATCGTGCACCACTGCCGCTTGCGCCGCCGGCGGCCGACCGCTCCCGCCTGTCGCCGGACCCGCGCCCAATGCCTCGCCACCCGGTGCATCGTCGCCGACTCGCTCGTTGCCGCCCGAGCAAAGACCGGGCCTCGCCCGGCACATCCTCGCCTCTCGCTCCGTGCGACATCGGCTCAAGTTGACGATGCCGCCGACGATACCCACATGCCCTCGACCCGGCAAGATTGACAAATTACCACATCGGCCTTAGTGTTATTTGGTAAATGGCGCGGGTATGTGCGGCGTCTGACGACGATAGGAGGCGTGATGACGGCGGCGATACGGATAACGGGCGAGGAATCGCGGCGCGAACTGCTGCGCCTGTATGCCGCCCCGGCCAACGGCGTGGAGCGGTTCGAAGTGCAGATCACCACTTCCTTCCTGTCGCACGCCTCCGAGCGCGGCGTGGTCGCGTCGCTCGATCGCCTGCTGGCGCAACTGAACGAGGAGCCGTCGCGCTCGATCGTGCTGCTACGCCTGCTCGATGCCTTACCGGGTCTGGTGGCCACGCTCGACGAGAATGCCCTGCGCGATGCCGGGGCGGCGCGGGACGGCCGCGCGGCGCTCGTCGCCGCCCTGCTCGGCCACTCCGAGGGCACCGACGATGACATCGACCCCCTCGATGCCGCCCTCCTGGAGGGTGCCGAGATGGGGCGCGAGATGCTCGATATGGAGGGTGGTACCTGGGGAATCGGGCAGGTGGCGGTGCATCTAGGGATCACGCGCCAGGCCGTGGCGCAACGCGCCCGGCGCCAGCGCTTGCTCGCGCTGGCCCCGGGCGGTCACCGGCAGCGTTTCCCGGCCTGGCAGTTCGCCGCGGCGGGTGTCCTCCCGGGCTTCGAGGAGATCGCGGCCGGTCTCGCCGCGGACGGCGTCGATCCCTGGGGGCGCCTGCTGTTCTTCCTCTCGCGTCAGGATGACCTGGCCGGCACCCGCCCCCTGGATGCGTTACGTCTCGGTGACCTGGCCGGGGTACGGCGCGCCGCGCGCCGATTCGGCGGCGGCCATGTCGACTGAGCCGATCCAGCGCGAGCCACCGCCCGATCTGCCCGCCCGCCCGCTGCCACTCGTGGCATTGGCGGGTCCGTGGTTCCGCGCGTATCGACTTGCCAACGACCCGCTCTACTTCGGACGCCGGGCGACCGAGCGCTTCGACGACCCTGCCAAGGGCTATGGCGTGTGCTACGTCGGCGACAGCGTCACGTGCGCCTTCATCGAAACCCTGCCAGCCATCGTCGACCTACCGGGTCGTGCCGTGCTGGGGGTCTATCGCACCGCGCTCCACGAGCGCGGCTGGGCGCGTGTCGATCTGGGCAACGTCGGCGCGCCGTTGCGCCTGGTCGACCTGACGGGCCCGGGACTGGCACGCCTCACCGCCGACGCCGACCTCTGCAGTTGTCCGGCGTATGCGGTGCCGCAACGCTGGTCGCGCGCGCTCCACGAGCATCCGGAGTCGCCGGATGGGCTCCTCTATCGGGCGCGGCACGACCCATCACTGCTCTCGCTCGCGCTCTTCGACGATCGGGTTGCCGGGCGCATCGCCATGGTGCCGCAGGGCTCCTGGGCGGAACAGCCTAACCCCGCGACGTTGCGGGACATACGTCGCCGCTATGGCCTCCGCATCCTGCCGGGCTGAACGGCAGCCGGTCGAGCCGTCCTCGGATTGTCGATGATCATCGGGATCATCGGCTCGGTGCTGTTGGGTTGTGCGGTGGTGAAGGCACTTGAGGAGGTCACCGCACCGACAGCACGACCGTCAGCGCATCCCGGAGACGGGCGACTGACGGTGCCGGGTGGTTCTGCGCGAGAGCAGATTGCCGCGCGAGGTCGTAGCAGCCGCCGCGCAGGTTGCGCAGGAAGGCGTGCCCGGCGCACAGCACGCGCGACCCACTCGGGGTCTTGAAGCCGCGCGTCGGGCAGCGCCGCCCCTGGCGATGCTGGTGATCCCACCCGATGCGCTGCTGGACGGCCTTGCTGGTCTGGTGCCACGCCGTCGGGAGGACGTCGGGCAGCGCCGGTGGATAGGCGGCCGCGCGGTCGGTCGGCACCTCGGTCGGCACCATGCCGATCCCGCCGTACCCCATGGACGCGCCCCCCCCCGGCCAGTGCCGGGGGCGGCGCGCGGACGGTCGGGCGCGTGGTCGGGTTTACGGGACGTGGTCGACGCCGTAAACGCTGGCGTAGGCCTGGTAGAAGACCTGGATGACGAAGAGGCGGGTGCTCTCCTGCTCCGGGGTCGGGAAGGTCGCGTCCGAGGTCTGGCCGGGGATGGCGCCCGCATTGGCGCGGTAGGTCGCCAGGTCGGAGCGCTGCGTGCCGCTGTCCGGCACGTTGGTGTCCCGCGCCGGGTTGGCGGCGAGGCGGTCCCAGATGCCGGTCGGGCGCAGGGAGCGCGCCGATGTCGCCGAAGCGCGGCGTGGCGGCGAAGGACGCCACCAGCGTGTGGCCGGCGGTGACGGTGAACGTGAGCGGGTTGGCGTAGCCGACGTACTTCCCGTCGAGGGTCCACCCGGTGCAGGTCTGGCCCGCTCCGGCGGTCGCGCCGGTCGCATACGCGGTCGTGCCGGCCGGGCCGATCGTGCCGTTCCCGGCGACGCTGGCGGCGACGCGACGGCGGTGCCGCTGAGGGCGACGGCCTGCGGGCTGCCCGCGGCGTTGTCCGCGATCCGGAGGGTGGCCGCGCTCGCCTGGACGGCGGTCGGCGCGAAGCGCACGCCGATCACGCACGACGAGCTCGCCCCGACGTTGCCGACGCAGGTGTTGTACTCGATGGTGAACTGGTTCGCGTTCGTGCCCCCGAGCGTCACGCACGTCACGGTCAGGACGCCGGCGCCGGTGTTGCGCACCGTCACCGGCCGGGCGTTCGACTGCTGGCCGACCCGGGTGTCCGGGAAGGTCAGGCCGGCCGGGGCGACGTCGGCGGTCGGGGTGGGTACCGGGGGGCTGCGGTACCGGTCGCCACGAGGCCGACGGTCTGCGGGCTGTCCACCGCGTCGTCCTGGATCGAGAGGCTGGCCGGTCGGCCGCCGACCTGGGTCGGCGCGAAGCGGATCCCGATGGTGCAGGACGCCTGCGGGGCGAGCGTGCCGACGCGGTTGTCCAAGGTGACGGCGTAGTCCTGCGTGAACGAACCGGTGAGCGTCACGGCGGTGATGTGCAGCGGGCTGCCGCCGCTGTTCGTGACGTTGAAGTACACCGGGTCGCTCTGCTGGCCGACCGCCGTGTCCGGGAAGTTCACGAACTGCGGCGCGCTCACCGCCGGTCCCGTCGTCGGCGCGGCCACGCTGAAGGAACCGGCGGCGGTGGCGGGGTCGACGTTGGAGTCGCCAGCCTGATGGGCGGTGAGGGTGCAGATCCCCGCCTGGGTCAGGTGGACGGTGGTGCCGCTGACCGTGCAGGCCCCGGCAGCGGTGAGGGTCACCGGGAGGCCGGACGACGCGGTGGCGGTCACGGCGAAGTCGGGGTCGCCGAACGTCCGTGCCGGCAGCGGGCCGAAGGCGATCGTCTGGGCGCGGTTGAAGGCGTCGACGATTCCTGGGTCCGTCCCGCCGTAGGTTACGAACCCCGTCCGGGTCTGCGCGTTGAAGGCGAGACTGCTGATATCCGCCGTCTGCGTCCCGTGGAGCGTATCCACGACGGTGTTGGTGGGGGTGTCGATGACCACGATGCTGCCGCCCCCGTTGCCCGCCGCGTACAAGCGCGCCGTGTTCGGGTCCGGCGCGAGTGCTCCGGGACTGAAGGTGTAATCTCCGATCGGGAAAAGGACGCCGGTGACGGTGTTCGACACCTCGTCGATCACGGAGACGCTGTTCGAGTTGGCGTTGGCGACGTAGGCGCGCCCAGTCGCTCCGTCGTGCACGCTGCTACTCGGGTTCATCCCCACGGGGATGTCCGCGATCACGCTGTCGGTGGCGAGATCGCGGACCGAGACGCTGGCGTTGTAGAAGTTCGCCGTGTACGCGCGGTTCGCCTGCGGGTCGATGGCGATGGCGAAGTTGGACCGGCCAGTAGAGATAGCTGGGAGAAGAAGAGCGGATTCGTGGTAAACGTACACCCGCTGTAACGTCACCGAAATAGTCTTTCCGCAAATGACAAAAACGGATCGGCTCGCTCTCGGGGGTGGTTGGGAGGACGTAGCGGATCTCGACCGCGTCGTCGGTGACGACCACACGGTCGACGAGCAGGAGCAGCAACTGCCGGCGTTGCTCGAACGTCGCGGCGGCACGACCGTCCTCGATGCGGCGGCAGAAGTCCGTCAGTGACCGCGCCACCCCGGCCAGTTCGCGGTGCCGGTCGGCCTCGCCGTCGCGCTGGCCCTCCTGATTCGCGAGGCCCTGCTCCTGCTGCTCGAGCGCGCGGCGGCGGCGCTCGTATTCCTCGAGCGGGATGACCCCACGCAGGGAGGCGTCCGTGAGGCGGTCCAGTTGCTGCCGCAGGCTTGCCCGTCCTCGGCGGAGGTTCGCGCGGCGGGCCTGCAACTCCTGCGGGAGCCAGGCGCCGCCCTGGGCGCGGGCGAGCGCGGCGGTGCGGTGCGCGGGATCGCGTAGCAAGCCGCAGCGATCGGCCCAGACGAGGTCGTCCAGTTGACCGGCCGGGACAGAGCGCGACGGGCAGGGCGGGTCGCAGCGCGCCGACCCGTTGCGGTGCTTGCCATGGCACAGATAGTCGTGATGCTGGCGGTGGACGGTGCGCGCGGTGCAGGCGCGCAGGCAGCGCCCGCAACTGACCAGCGCGCGCAGTACGTACTGGTGTGTCGTGTTGTTGCGCGGAGAGCACGACCGATGCTGGGCGAGTTTGGCCTGCACCTGGTCGAAGCGCTCCTGGCTGACGACGGGCGGCACCGCCCCGACCGCGATCCAGGAGTCGGGCGGCTGCGGGGTCGCGCTGCCGTGCGGGTGGCCGAGCGCGTCCGTTGCGCGTAGACCTGCCCGGTGTAGGTCGGGTTGCTGCGGATGCCGCGGCTGGTGGGGCCACGCCAACGCCGGTTACCCGAGGGGGTGAGGATGGCGCGCCGCTGGCGCGTCTGCGCCAGTTGCGCGAGCGACATCGTCGGCTCCAGGTAGCGCGCGAAGAGCGCGGCCACAACGGCGGCCTCGTCCGGCGCGACCGTCACGCCGGTGGGGTCGCGCGGGCGCTCGGGGGCGCGGCGATAACCAGAGGGCGGCCGGGTCCAGGGGCGGAGGAGACCCGCGCGCCGCTTGCTCAGCCGCCCGCGCCGCATCCGCTCGGCGATGCGGGTCCGCGCGTATTCGGCCACCGCGCCGCGGAGCTGCGGGAGGAGCTGGTCGTGGGGGTCGTCGCTCATGGGCCGGTCGAGGAAGTCGACCGGGCAACCGGCACGCGCGAATTCCTCGCGGAGCACCAGCTGCGGCACGTCATTCCGCGCCAGCCGGTCCGGGGCGGTGACGAGGATACGGTCGCGTTCCCGATTGCGCGCCGCGTCGCGCAGGCGGTCCAGCCCGGGGCGGGCCAGCACGCTGCCGCTGTCGCCGTCGTCGCGGAAGACGTGCCCCTCGCGCAGGCTCCAGCCCTGCTCCCCGACATGGGCGACGAGCCGCTCGCGCTGCTGCGCAATCGTCCGCTGCTGCGCCTGCCGCGTCGTCGAGACGCGGGCGTCGATCGCTACGCGCATCGGTCGCCTCCGCTCGGTTGGTCCGGGGCGGCACGACCGCCCCCGGCGCTGTCGTCGCCCACGGCACGAGGTGCTGCTAGGCCTGGTCCCAGCGCTGCTGCCCGGTCGGGGTCGCGACCGCCGTCCGGCGGGTCTGCCACTGCCGCTGCATCGTCCCCTCCCGCGTGAGTCGCCTCACGGAGAGGATCGGCCCGCGGCCAGCTGCTCGGGCGCGGGTGCCGCGCCCGGTGCCAGCTCAGCCGCAATCGCACGGCGCGGCTCAAGCACAACTTGTCATTTATGATTGAACCATTGACCACACTCAGGCCAGGGTGAAGACGGCCCTCACCGGGCGCGCGAGCGCCGGGAGCACCGTCGACGTGAGCACGTCCTCGCCGGTGAAGCGGCCGTGCATGCGGTAATGGTCGCCCTCCAACGCCAGGATTTCCACCAGCGCCGCCTCGGGACTGACGAGCCAGTACTCCGCCACCCCCGCGCGCGCATAGAGGAGGCGTTTCGTCACGAGGTCGTGCTCGGGGTTACCCGGGCTCAGGATCTCGACGATCAGGGCGGGCGGCCCCTCGATCCCGCGCTTGCCGATCAGCGGCAGTTGCGGCGGGAGCAGCACCAGCAAGTCCGGCTGTACCGGGCTGGCACCGCGCAGGAAGACGTCCACCGGGGCGGTAAAAAGGCGCCCGCCGAGCGCGCGGACCATCGGGCTGAAGACGAGCTCGATCAAGTTCATGATCAGCTGCGCATGGTCCGTATTCGGCGCGGGCATCTCGTACAGCACCCCCTCGATGATCTCGTAACGCCTGCCATCGTCTGGTAGGGCGAACAGGTCCGCGTACGTCCATTCCTTCAGCTGCCGGGTCGCCATCGCTCGCCGCTCCTTCGCTCCCCGTCATGGGATCATCACCGTCTCTAGTATAGAGGAGATCGCCCTGGCGGGGTGTGCCACGGGGTTCTCCGGGGTTGTGCGGTGGCGTGCGCTCCGCGGCCCGCATGCTGAGCGGATACGGGGCCAGGATGGGCGCGGAGGAGACGCCCTGCCCGACGTGCGGTGCGGCCGAGGCGCGGCAGCAGGCACTGTCAGGTAAAGTTCAGCGGCGGTGATCGGCGATACTGCGCGCATGAATGAGCAGGATGACGCCCGCCACAAACGCCACCGCTTCCCGCCCGTGATCATCGGCCACGCGGTGTGGCCGTATTGCCGCTTCGCGCTCCGCTACCGCGATGTCGGGGAGCTGCTGGCAGAGCAGGGCGTGATCGTGACGTACGAGACGGTGCGCCAGTGGTGCCGCACGTTCGGCCGGGCATACGCGAACGAACTACGCCGCCGTCGGTCGCGGCCGGGCGATACATGGCATCTCGATGGGGTCTTCAGCGGCATCAACGGGAGGTAACACTACCCGTGGCGGGCGGTCGACCAGGATGGCGTCGTGCTCGCCATCCTGGTGCAGTCGCGGCGCGACAAGCGCGCGGCCGTCACGTTCCTGCGCCGACTGCTCGAAGGCCTGGCCTACGTCCCGCGCGTGGTGATCACCGACAAGGTCGCCAGCTACGGTGCGGCGATGCGCGAGGTGCTCCGGAGCGTCGAGCACCGGCGGCGTATAGGGTTGAACAACCGGGCCGAGACCTCCCACCAGCCGACGAGAGAGCGGGAGCGGCGGCGGTGCTTCAAATCGCCGGGGCCACGCCCGGCGCTTCCTCGCCGCCTACGGCCCGATCGCCTCGCACTTCCGCGACGCACCGCGCTCGACTGCGGCACGTTCCGCTGCGGTCGGTGCTGCGGGGTTTTCAACGAGCGGACGGGCACCGGGTTCAACCACCCGGGTTGGGTCCCGAGCGCGGCGAACGGGGCGCACGCGTCGATCGGGATCAACGGTCGCGCGGCCCCCGACCGTTCGTCGCGCATGGAGACGGGCGGAGCGCGATCGGTGACGCCCCCGCCGGCCCGCGCGACGCGCGGCATCCGCGAGGTCGGGCACCGCGATCGGGAGCGCCGGCGGCCCCTGCGCTACGCCTGCCCGTGCGTCCCGGGGGCACGATCCCGTTCGCCGCCGCCCTGACGACGATCCGGCGCCGGGCCTTCGGCACCGGGTGCCCGCTTGGCCGTCGGTTATGCCATCGACGCGGAGGGGGTCGGATGGCGCGTACCGTATCATCGGTGTACGTGTGCTACCCGGACCAGCCGCCGTTGCCACGGCGCTACCGCCACGACGCTACCGCCGGGCGGCCCGGGCCGCGTCCGGTGCGGTGGCCGCGTTGTGCGCGCGGGCGCGCAGGAGCAGCGCCTCCAGGGCCGCCAGCGCCGCGTGGGCGGCGCGCTCATGGTGCTGCGCCCGGATCTGGGCGACCCAGGCCAGCGTATCGTCGCCGGTCGTCGCGGAGCCGAGGTGCAGGCCGATCTCCTGGCCGGCATAGAAGGCGCGCTCGGCGATGCTCTCGATCCCCTCGGCCAGCAGCCGGTCGGTGAGCGAGCGGGGGGCTAGCTCGGCGAAGAGCCGCGCGCGGAACATGGCCCAGTCGGGGTCGGTATCCCCGCCCACGTCCCGGGTCGGCTCGTAACCCCTGGTCAGTCGCTCGCCGGTGGAATCACCCTGCTCCAGCATCACATCCCCCCACATCACCACCGCGGGAGACAGGCCCCTGCGGCGATAGACGATGCACACCATTCCCCGGACCATACCGCGATGGGCGCCCTACTCCTCCCGCCGCAACGCCCGACCTCTCCCTATGGCGTGCCCCTGAAGCATGCGGGCCGCCCTAGCATTACCGATGTAATAATCTTACCATAAATATATTTCATATGCAATACCCCGTGGATGGGAGGATGAAACCTTGGTACTGTACCGCGATGAAGAGGATGAGCGACGACCCGAAAGGATTTATCGCGCGCGTCGAAATCGCCCGTGAGAGGGCGGGGTTAGGGCGTTATGCGTTCTCCGTCGCGATCGAACAGGGGGGCTCCTACTGGTCGGTCTGGATAACGCGCCATAACGATCGCGGCGGCTTCCCTGCCGGCAACATCATGGCGAAGATCTGTCGGGTCCTGGACGTCTCCATGGAGTACTTGCTCGGCACGGAAGGGAGCGAACGGGGGGCGGAGCCGGTCCCGGAGATACAAACCGTCCCGATGGCCGATCTGCTCGCGCGCATAGGCGCGCAGCCGGCCACGGGCGGATACGTCACAAGCCCGAACGCGAGCGCGGAGCGGCGCGCGGCGTACCTTCACCACGGGGCCGGTGGATCGCGCGCGCGCGGGGGACGCGCCGACGCGTCCCCCGCGCGCATCCAGGTTGTCGAGGTCGTGGGTCGCTGCATGGAACGGCTGATCTTCGCGGGCGATCTCGCCCATGTGGACACCCAACGTACGCCGAACCCCGGCGACATCGCCGTGGCCGTGCGCTTCCGCGACGAGATCGTCGTGAAATTCCTGCGCGAGCGAGACGGTCGACGGTTCCTCGAGGGGGTGGACGGTACGACCGTGCCGCTCGACCAGTTCACCAGGATCGTCGGGCCGATGGTTGCGCTGCAGATCAGCACGGCACGGCTGCTGCGGGAACAGCCGTAGGGCGCTAGCCGCGCCCGGGTACTGTCGGAGTGGGTACGCCAGCGCGCGTCGGCGGGTGTGCGGATACCGCGGCGTATGACAGCGCTACGCGTCGACGACGACGGCCTGCGTGATCGTCGATCGCGCCCGACCGGGTCCGCTCGAGGGGTCACCCAACGGCGCGCGGGTCGACGGCGCGCCCGCCCTCGGCACCCGCCGCCTGGCGGGCGAGTTAACCCTGCTGGCCCGACCGGGGCTTCCCGAGCTGACCCCCGCCGCGGACACCGCCCCCCGGCCGCCTCGCCGCCTCCGATGCATCGCAGCGATGCTGTCCGGCGTACCAGCGGCCCGGACCGCGGGGCGGAGGCTGTGCGGCGGGTGCGAGCGATCGGGCACCGCAGGTCGGCGGCGCGCCGCGAGCCGTCCGTCCCATCCCCGGATCGCGGCACGGACGGGGGCGGGTCCGCCCCCCGGCCCGGGACACCGCGCCGCCTGGCAGCGCCCGCCGACGAGCCGCCGCGACGATGCCCCACCCCCGGTGGGCGCGCCGGGCTGCCCCGGCCACCCCGGCAGCGGTCGGCGGCAGCCGCCGTGTACACCCTGCCACCGGTCGCGAACCCCATCGAGTCTATGCCCTCTACGATCACACCGTTCGGCGCTCCCTTGCCTTGCTATCGTCGCCGGCGCGGCCGGATTGGCCGAGGAGGATCTGGTTGGTCGCGGCATTCTCCGGGTGCGGCTCGAACCGCGCCCGCTCGAAATATTGCACGAGGTACGGCTTGCCGTCCTCGGGGACCTCGATCACCTGGGGGCCGATCGGGAAGCCGTAGATCGCCGGCCCGCCCTTCTGCTCCCACCGCGCCAGGAATGGCCCGCAGATCGCCTGGTTCGTCTCGGGGAACGACCGGCCCGCGCCGACGAACAGGCCACCGCCGCCCGGCCCGGTGCCGACCGGGATACGCACGACCTCGCCCTCACGCCCGACGGTGCGGGACTGGCCGAGGGGATCGAACACCCGCGCGTCGCCGCCGTTCGGGAGCGTCGCGCTGCCGCCGCCCGACGACCGGAGGAGGTCGCGCTGCCGCCCGTCGCGCTCGAAGCGGAAGGCCTATACCGAAGCACAAGTGAGACGTACCAACCATCGTCGCGGCGGGGTCGCCCGAGACGTGCAACGCCCGCGGACGGCGCGTCAGGCGCCCTTCGGGGCGCGGTGCCGGTCGAAGCAGGAATCCCACCCCTGCAGGGTGTATGGTGATCAACTTTCGTCAACCGGGATGTTGCGTTACGGAGCCTGCCCCCGCAGGAATGCCGACATGAGAAAAGGCCACACCCGGGCATAGTCGGGGGTGGTCACGTGGGCGGCCCATAGGAGGTGCCTCAGCGAGTCGGCAACAGCGCCATAGTGGAGCGCAGCGCGTATTCCTGCTGACGCGCACGGGCGCGTGTCGGTGGCTGCTCGGGGACCATGTAGAGCGGCAGCCCCTCCTCGATCTGGATCTCGATGAGGCGGTCGAGGACCAGTTCGGTCACGTCATCCAGGTCATCGACATCGACCGTCGCGGTCAGGTAGATGCCCTCGGGGTCCTCGCCCCGCGCCACGGCGAACGTGGCGGCGGGATAGGCCCGCGCGATGGACGCTTGCAGCTCCGCCAGGCGCGCTCGCACGCGGGAATCGTGCAGGTCGGGGAGGGGGGTCATGGGACACCTCCTTGCTGTAGGGCGATGGTGGCGACGATGGCGCGGGCGCGCGCCATCGTGCGCGTCGCCTGCGTCTGGCTCACCGGCGCGAGCTTGTAGTCGGCCTGCTCGCGCACGGTCAGCGCCCGGGCGAGAGTGTCCCGCAGCTCGGCGGGGTAGAGGTGCCGCCGGTTAATGAGCTGCCCCGCGAACCGGGCCTGGACGAAGCCGTGGCCCCAGGAGCCGCCCTCCGGGGCGATGCCCGCGCGACCGAGCACGACGATCGCCGCCTGGAAGCACGCGTAGTAGCTGCGATTGGCGCGATTGTTATAGCGCCCGTTCGCGAACTCGCTCTCCGCTCCGGCGAGGCTTTCCTGAGCCTTGTAGAAATAGATGTCGATGTCGGCGGACATATCATTATTTTCTCACGGTCATTCAGGGGCGGCAAGCTCCATGACAGACAAGTGCCATGGCCCAAGTATGGCACGTCTTCTGTTCACCATCTAGGCGAGATCGATGACGATGAGCAGGTATATTCGGTTGATCCTCCCACCGCTGAAGAGTAGGGGATTCCCGCTTCGACCGGCACCGCGTCCCGGGGGGCGTCCGACGGGTCGTCCGCAGGCGTTGCACGTCTCGGGCGGCCCCGCCGCGACGGTGGTGGTGGTCGGTGTTCGCGCGACCGGAGCCGCCGGGGCGCCGGCGGCCGCCCCCGCCCCGCGCAGGGCGAACAGGCGCCGGCCCTCGACCAGGAGGTTGCGGGCGGCGTTGGCGTCCCGGTCGTAGGTGGCCCCGCACGCGGCGCAGGTCCAGACCCGCTCGGCGAGCGTCAGCCCGGCGTAGACCGTGGCGCACGCGCTGCAGGTCTTGCTGGAGGGGTAGCACCGCCCGACCGCGACAACGTGCTTCCCGTGCCATGCCGCCTGGTAGCGCAATTGGCGCAGGAGTTCCCCGAACGCGGCGTCCGCGAACGGGCGGGCCAGCTTGGTTCTCGGTTCTCGCCAGCCCGGCGATGTTGCGGTCCTCCACGCAGAGGAGGTCGAAGCGGCGCACGAGGTCGGTGGTGAGTTTGTGCTGGGGAGTCGGCCCGCTTCCGGGCGACCTTCCGGTGCAGGCGCGCGAGCCGCAGGCGGGCCTTGTCGCGATTCGCGCTGCCGCGCTTCTTGCGCGCCAGGGACCGTTGCGCCCGGCCGAGCGCCCGCTGCCGGGAGCGGAGATGCCTGGGGTTGGGAATCGCCTCGCCCGTGGACAACGTGGCGTAGGTGGTCAGGCCCAGGTCGATGCCGACTGCGTTGGTGCGGGCGACGTCTGGTGGCACCGGGGCGTCGGCCAGGACCGGAGCCTCCAGGCGCAGGGATACGAACCAGTCGCCAGACGGTGGCCGACGTGACCACACCTTGCAGGGGGCGGGAACGGCGCAGGAGGATGGCCCCGACCTTCGGGAGTCGGACGGTCCCGGCCGCCTCGTCCACCGTCACCCGCTGCGGGATGCGGGCGGCCCGATCCCTCCGGTGCTTGCTGGCGAAGCGCGGGCGGCGGGCGCGGGCGGCGAAGAAGTTGGCGTTGGGGCGGTCGAGGTCGCGGAGCGCCTGCTGCAACGCCTGACTATCGACCGCGGCCAGCCAGGCGGTAGCGGGCTGTCGCTTGAGCCGGGTCAGTTCGGCGGAGAGGGCGGACGAGGCGAGGTGGGTGCCGGTCGCGGCATGGTGGTCCCGGCGCCGGGCGAGCGCCCCGTTGTAGACGTAGCGGCGGCAACCCGCCAGGCGCGCGAGGTCCGCCCGCTGGTCGGGGGTCGGCTCCGGTTTATACCCCTGCGCCAGCGCTCGTATTGCCATGGCGTGAGCGTAGCGCACGCGTTCGGATGCGACAACTGTCCCCCGGGGCGAGAGCGATGGCGTCATGCGGGATGCGGTACGCCTTCATCCCACCCCTGAAGGGTGTGGGCATTCGGCTCATTTATTCGGTAAGGCGACGGGTACGCCACCGCGCGGCATGACGGTCGTCGCCACGCGCCACGCGCATGCCCAGGGTCGTCCGCACGTTGGTCCATTGGGTCCGTCTAGGCGCGCACACCACCCGAGAGACGCACAGTGCGCACAACCCGGCCTTGGCCGCTCGGGGCGGGCCACCCTCAGGCGCAGAAAAAGATCGGGAGAGCCGCTTTCTGCATGCCGAGTCGGGCTGCGGACGCGTCGCCGTCATCGGGGCGCACTTGCCCCCCACGACTATCGCGGTGTATATTTATGGATAATTGGTGTGTAACGACGGTGAGGTAGGCAATGGCGCTGACGCGGAAGAACCTGATGGTCGACGCCGAGCAGGTGGCGGCGCTGGCGGCGCGCCGGGGCACCTCCGAGTCGGCGGCGGTACGCGAGGCGGTGGAGGCGGCGCTCTTCGCCGAGGAGTTCGGCGCGGCGATGGAGGCGTTGCGGGCGACCGACTACGGCACGGACGATCGTGACACGGGTGATGATCCCCCCGCGCCGGGCGCGGTAATAGCGGACGCGCGCCCCGCGCGGGCCTCGTGACGCGCCCGCTCCTGCTCGACACGACGGTCCTGATCGCCGCCCTGCGCGACGGCGCGCGCCTCGCCGCGCTGCGCCGCCTGGTCGCCGCCGGGCGGCCCTACCTGACGGCGGTGACCGTCGCCGAGTTGCAGGCCGGGGCACGCACCCGGGAGCAGGCTGCGGCGGTTGCCAGCCTCACCGCCGTCTTCGCGCGCTTCGAGCGGCTCCTCGCCCCGACCGTCGCCGAGTGGGAGGCGGCGGGGCGGCTGATCGCCCGCGCCCGCTGGCGGCAGGGATCGATGGAGCCGCGCGACCACTACCCCGACGCGCTGATCGCGCAGGTCGCCGCCTGCCTCGGTGCGACGATCGTGACCGCCAACCGGGCCGACTTCCGTGCCTGGATCGCCCTCGGGAGCCTCGACGCCACGGTGCGCGAGGACGGCGACTGACAGCATCCCCGGCCGGATCCGTCGCATCGGAGAGGGTATCCATCGGCGCGGCGGCCTGGTGCCGCGCCCCGGATAGGACGTGGCTGCGGGTGTTCATCGTCCCGCGTGGCGCGCCCGCCCCGCCGACAGCCCATCCTCGACCTGCGCTATGCCGCCGACCGGGCCATCGCCGCGATGTTCGCGCCCTCGCAGACCGCCATACAGGGTCGTTCTCCGCATTCGAGGTGCCCGTCGCCGAGGCTATCGCCTGGCAACCACTACGTGCCGCCACTCGCGGCCGACCGGACGCCGACGGCGCCCCCCGGCCGATGACCCGCTGCTCCTCGGCCGCTGCTCCTGCGGGCGGACACGGAGCCCGCCGCCCGGATCGCCCTCCAGCCCCCCCAGGGATGGCTGCGGCGCATCCGCGGCGGCGGCGGGTTCCGCGATGCGCCGCGGTACGCGCGACCCGATCGGCGCGGTCGGGACCCGCGCCTCTGGACGATCCTGACGGTGCCCGGCCTCGCCGTGCCCGCCGAGGGACCGCATCCCATCTTCGTGCCCGCCCGCGACGAATACACCCATCGCGCCCCCATGCAGAGCCGGGAGGGGTCCGATCGGCGGCGGCTGTTGACGAGCGGGACGCTGTCACTCGGGGGGTGCCGTTGTGGCGGGCGAAGATATCGCGAAACTGCGAAACTGCGATTCTCTGGTAGCTCGACGGCGCAGTGTCGCGATACTCGGGGTGAAATCGCGCGAGTGCCTACCGCCCGGGGGACTCGTGCTCTAGAAGCTGCAGGAAGGCGGGGGCGCTGAGGATGGGGATGCCCTCGTACGCGCCGAGGTCGAGGAGGTCGTTGTCGGCGGAGATAAGATAGTCCACCGCGCCGTGCAGCGCGGTGGCGAGGACGTGGGTGTCGTTCGGGTCGCGCTCGAAGGACGGCAGCGCGGTGAAGGTGACTATTTCCGCCTGCGAGAGCAGGTCGCGCAGGTCGCGCCGGTGCGCGGGGAGGCTCCGGAACTTGCGCGTCAGCTCCGGGCGGGCGGTGGCCTCCAGGTATTCGGCGAGGAGGGGCGGGGAGACGACGAGCCGGTACTGCCCGGCCCGCTCGAACACCAGCCGCCCCCAGACCCCCGTTGGGATTGATGAGGCCGCGCACCAGCACGACGGTGTCGAGGACGATCTTAGGCATGCTGCGATCGCACACCCGCGACCGCCTGGTCGATCGCCGCGTCGATCGCCTCCTCGGTGTACCCCTCATCCACCGCCTCCTGGCGGACCGGGGCGAAGCGCTCGTAGAGCTCGGCCAGCCATGGCGAGCCGCCGGTATCCGGCGCGGTACGCAGCTTGGTGATGCGCAGCTCGTCACCCTCGACGCTCATCTGGAGGAGCGTGTCGTCGGTGATGTTCAGTTCGCGTCGGAAGTCGGCCGGGATGGTGATCTGGCCGCTGCGGATCGCCTTGATCGTGCGCGTCATGCGCTTCCTCTCCACCACTATGACACCTCCTCGGAGCGTGGCTTACGTGTATATTACCGATAAATCAGCCGAAAGCCCGGGTGCTTTCGCCCTGGGATGAAGGCGTACCGCATCCCCGTTTCTGTCGTCAGTACTGGAAAAATAGTATACCTGGGCCAGGTCGGGCCTCCGGGCGGCGGCGACGTTTGGCGGGCACGTCCCGACCAAACCGCACCTTGACAGAGGGAATGTCGGGCGTTGCGGTGCCAAGCCGATCAGCTTTCCCTGGCGCACTCGTTATTCTCGGATCGCTTGATCCAATTGCAGTTCGCGCAAAGCGTCTGGTAGCCCTCGCCGCCAGTTGCCAACACCTTCTTCCACACCGCCACCGCATGTTTGAGTTCTCGCAGTTCTCTGGTCCCACCACCGTTGATATGGTCAAACTGCAATGCGCGTTTGTCCGCGAATCCGCACCGCGCACAGGTGTCGCCAAGGAGATCGAAGACCTTCTGCCGCAGTTCGGCACGGGTGCGTATCTTGTACGCCTTATGCTTCTCAATCGTGGCGGCACTGCGAACACCGGGACCATGTATCTCCCGGTATCTTCGCTGATACTCGACCCGGTGCTGCTCATTCCAGCGCCGTCGATACTCCCGTTCCTTCGCGGGCAACCGGTCGCCGCCGTGGCTGTCCCGCCGCCACCGACAATGCAGGCGTGGGCCGCCCTGACGGGGACGCTCCTCGGGCGCTGACGCCCACCCCGACATACCTCCCTCGCCGCGACTCCTCATCTGCGCCGGACGCCCTGCTATCACCGCACGACCCGATAGAACCGCCCGGGGCGCCACAGACTTGACGGCTCATCCCAGAGCGTCGGGCACCGGCAGATCGAGTTCGGCGATGGCCGCCATCGCGAGGAAGAGCCGATTCGTCTCATCCGCCAGCCGCTGGAAGCCGAAGTGCACGTAGAAGCGGGCGGCGGCCTCGTCCTTGGCATCGACGACGACGGCCAGCGCGCCGAGCTGGCGACTGAGGTGGTAGCTCCGGGCGAGCGCATCGAGCAGCAAGCCCTTCCCGAGTCCCTGCCCGCGGTGGTGGGTGTCGACCGCCAGCCGCCCGATGAGGGTGGCCGGCAGGCGCGGGTAGCGCGGCAGCCGCCGCGCAAGCTCCGCCGGGAAGGCGGTCACGTCGATGCTGGTCGCGCTGAGCGTGTAGTACCCGGCGGGCGCACCGGTGCTCCGCTCGACGAGGACATAGACGACGGCGGCGCGGCGGCGCATCTCCTGCCCGGCTTGCTCGCGGAAGTAGCGGTCGAGCGCCGTGACTCCGGACGAGAAGGCCGCCCGAGGATGGTGTCCCCCGAGCGGCTCCAAGGCGAACCTGGGGTCATGCATCGCCCGTCCGCCAGCGCGCCTGGTAGTCGCGCGCAGCGGCGCGCAGCGCCGCATTGGCCGGCTGCGGGTCGAGCAGCGCCTCGACGAACAGCTGACTGTCCCGCGCGGAGAGCGTGATGATGTCGTGGTCACGGATATCGCGCGCGGCCGCATCCTGCGCGCTCCGCACCAGGTACTCGCTGAGGCTACACCCGCGCAGCAGCGCCGCCCGCTCGATGAGCGCCTTCTGCTCCGCGCTCACGCGCGCCTCAACCCGACTCTGCTTGCGGCTCCTCGTTGGCGATGGCATCGCAACGCTCCTCTCACACCGTACCGGCCCGTGCCCCATAATTGTACGGGGCGATACCGTACAATTCAAGGGCTGCGCTTCTACAACCTGGCGCAGGGTGCGATTCCGGGGAATCGCACCCTGCGCCAGGGAACCAGAGACGAGACCAGTGACTACTCCCACGTCTAAAGACGTGGGCTTCGCGGGCCGAGGCCCAGGCCGTGTAGCCCCACGGCCAAGAGGTTGCGGGCAGCATGCAGATCGCGATCCGGCACCAGGCCGCACGAACCGCACCGGTAGACGCGCACGGCGAGGGGCATGACGTGGCGCACACCGCACCGCGAACAGTCCCGACTCGTATAGGCCGGGTTGACCGCCACGAAGGTCCGACCGGCGCTTGCCGCCTTTGCGGACAGTCGTCGGAAGGAGCCGCCCCACGCCGCGTCGTGCAGCCCCTTGGCGAGGGTGGGGTGGTGTCCCAGGCGCGCTACCAGGAGGTTTTCGAACGCGATGAGGCCGTGGTGGTTGACGATGCGTCGCGCCGTCTGGTGCGTGAAGTCGTGGCGCCGGAACGCGATCCGCTCGTGGATGCGCGCCACCGGCTTGCGCCGCTTCCGGCGCGCGGGCGACCCCTGCGGTGCGCGACTGCGACGGCGTTGGGCGCGTCCCAACGCCCGTTCGTCCGTGGCGAAGAAGCGCGGATTGGCGACCATTGCGCCGGTCGAGAGGGCGGCGAAGGGGGACAGGCCTACGTCGATACCAACCGGTGCTGGCGACGGCGGCAGCGGGGCATCCGCCACTTCGCAGGAGCACCCGACATACCACTTCCCGGTGCTGCTGCGGCGAATCGTGCCGGTTGTGGGCGTCCCGGCCAGCGGGCGATGCGGGACCACCCGGACGGTGCCGATCTTTGCCAGCGTGAGGCGGTCCCCGGTCAACGTGCCGCCGCGCGGGGCTTGCGGAGACGTGAACGAGTCGTCGCGGCCCGCCCCCCGGAACCGCGGATACCCCGGCGCTTCGCCCGCTCGCCCGCGCCGAAAGAACGCCTGCATCGCCAGATCGAGACGCACCGCCACCTGCTGCAACGCCTGGGAATGCGCCGTGGCGAGCGCGGTCCGCGTGCGCTTCAACGCCGTGATCGCGTGCTGTTGGCCGTAGAGCGACAACGACTCTGGCGTTCCTCCCACGCCGTCTTGCGTGCTTCAAGGAGGTGGTTGCAGCGCCAGTGGCGTCGTCCAGCGTCTGGTGCAACGCGGTGGTCTGGGCCTTCGCCGGAGAGAGGCGGTACCCGAAGCTCGTACGCATAGTGCACGTATACGCGTAGGAAGGCGTGCGTGTCCATGCGATACGCCTTCATCCCAGGGCTGAAGCACCCGGGCTTTCGGCTGATTTATCGGTAACTTCTACGCGCACGCGTATGAGGGGAGCGACCTGGAACGGCTGTGGGCCGACCTCCGGCGCGGCGATGTCGCCAGGCTTGCGGCGCAACTCGAGGAAATCGTCCGCGAACTCGCCCCGGAACCTGACACGCGGAACCTGCGTTCCCGACCATAGCGAGCGACTCCGATAGCATGGCCTGCCGACGATTCGTGTGGAGCACGGTCATCGTGGCCGGTTGGCCAATCTGCGCATCCTTCGCCGTGCACGCCGCAGCCCGTTGATGCGCCTGGTGCAGTCCGCCGAACACCGGATGCGCTCCGCGCCTCACGGCCGATTCGCCGCCGCCATTTCGCGGACCGGGGCGATCGTTTCGTCGGATACCTTCGCTCATCGCGCGGTGGACCTCGCCCGGGGTTTCCGACGCCGGTGCCAGGAGACAGCTGCCGGTGCCGGCGCATGGGCGTGTCCGGCTGGACGATTCGGCAGCGCCGGGTGCTGGGCGCGAACACCGTCCGCCAGGAGCCCCCGCAGGGTCCGGTCGATCGGGGCGCTGCGGGGGCGTTTGATGCTACGCCGCAGGACGAGGAGCCCTTGCCGTAGCGGCGTATTCTCGACGATCGGCCCCGGCTTGCTGCGGCGTCGATCCGTCAGCGCCGCAGCGAGCGGAGCAGCCCCGCCCCGCCCCGGCCCCCTGCAGGGCAATCCTGCGAGCGGTCCGTCCGCGCGCAAGGTGAGAGTACGGCCCCGCCGCCGGTGCGGTGGCCGGTCGCCGGGCGACGGCGGGCTCGGGCATGGCGGTCGCGGCCCAACCCATGTCCGGCGCGCGGTCGCGCGCCGGCGACCCGTTGTGGTCCTGTTGGGTTGTGCGGGGATGGGCAGGTGTGGGGGCTGATCGGCGCGCGATCGGTGGGGTGTCAGGTGGCAAAGGCGGCCGAGGTATCCGGGAATGGGCGTATACTCGGAACCCCTGGCGACGCCATTTTCGACCCGGCGGCCCATGACCGCACGACGCAACGGAACCAGGGCACGTCTTCGATCGCCGCCATAGTGATAGCGCCCCTGAAGGAAATCGATCCGCTCATCGCACCAGATAGACGAGTCGATGCTCCTGCGTGATACGTCGCGACCGGACATCGGCACCCGGGTGGCGCAGCGGCTCGGGTTTCCCGCTACCGGCGAAGGGGGTCCGCCTGACCTGTTCGATCAGCGCCCAGATCCGGTCGGCGACGCGTGGCTGCTCGCGAGTCCACCAGCGGAGATCATCCCGGAATTCCTGCTGGAACACGGCGAGGCGCCGACCGGGACGCTCACGCACGGTCGAACGTTTTGCGCAGCTTGGCGAGCGTACCGGGCATCCCTTCCTCGGCCAGCGCGCGTTGCAGGGCACGGAGCAGTCGTGCGGCATTCGCGGGTGAGCGGAGCAGATGGGCGGTCTCGAGCAGTCCCTGATATTCCTCCTCGGCCACCAGCACCACCGCCGGTGCCCCGCGGCGGGTCGGGCGGATCGGCGCGCGCCCTTCGGTGACGCGATCCCACAGCTCGGCGAGGTGCTCGCGCGCCTCCGTGTAGCTCACTGTCGTCGTATCCACCACACCACCCGATCCCTTATTACCGTACAGGAGGGCATTTCCTAACTGGTCGAGCTTGATGTAGGCTTCTTCCTCGGCGCGGCTCGCCCCCGCGCCGAGGAGGTCAGCCATGGTCCCCGCGACGTGTTCGGGCACGGCACCGGTCCCGCCCCCATCCTACCATCGCGCGCTGGGCAAACAACCCACCGCCCTCCACGTCACCGCCCTGACCCTCGTCACCAGCCTCCATTTACACGCGCTCTGCCGCCTGGCGGTGCAGGCCGCCCACCGGCGCTGCCCCCCGCCGCTCCCGAAAGGGCCGGGCGGTGCCCGCCGCACCTACAGTGAGGAATCCCTGCTCCTGATCGCCTTACTGCGCGCCCTGTGGTGCCTGTCCTACGAAGATATGCGCGACTGGCTGCGCGACTGGCCGGCCCTCGCCGTGGCGTGCGGGCTGCCGGTTGGGCAGGACGGCCGGCCGCGCGTGCCGAGCCCGAGCCAGCGGTGGAAGCGGGCCGCGGCCGCCGGCGCGCCGCCGTTCGAGAGGCTCTTCGTCCTCGCGGTGCGCGAGGCGTTGCGGCTGCGGCTGATCGGCGCGCGCGACCTCATCATCGATAGCGCCCCGATCCTCGCCTGGCGGCGGCAGGACCCCGATGCCGCCAGCGGCCACGCCCCGGCCCACCCTCCACCCGCCGCTGCGACCGGGGTGATCAAGAGGCAACCGCGACCCTCGTGGCGGTACGCGGCGCTTGCCAGCTCCGCGAGTGCCTCGACGTGGGACCGGATCCAGGCGAGGTGGCGCCGCCGGCGCGGCGCGGGGACCTCGCGCCGCCCGGGTTGCGGCGCGAACGGCGATGCCCCCGTCCCCGGCGCGCGCCCACCGCTCGGCGCGATGGGAACACGCCGGGGACGGGGCGTGGAACCGGAACGGGTCGATAATCGCCGTGGTAGCGGCCATGGCCGCCGGGTTCGGAACCGACACCGCGCCGTACTGCCGACAACACTCGTATGCGGGACGGGCACGCTTGCGAGATACCCGCCGTTTGTTATGTCGACATTACGCATCGTCATCGGCGTGCGATTACCGGTGCCGAGGGTTCGCCATCGCCTTACCCCTGGACGGGGTGGCGTAGGCGGCCAGCCCCAGATTGATACCAACCATGTTGGTGAGCGCCGCGCCCCCTCCAACGTCACCCGCCGGGAGCGACGAGGGCGTCGCTCCCGGCCGTGCTTGCGAGCAAAGCGGAAGACGAGACCCTATTTGACGCGGGAATTGGCATGGACGCAGGCACATGGCGGGGCGACCAAGGCGAGGCGGCGGTCGCGCTAACCTCGATCGGGCTTCGTGCTGCCTCCAGGGCCAAGCCCATCTGTACGGACGTTCGAAAGTGCATAACGGGCTTTACTTGGAATCGTCAATACTCGCTGCCGGACGACAATTCGGCGGCATCGAGTGCTTCCTTGGCGGGCATGGAAGGTGGCTTGCTTGTCAATGATCGCTTGATATGGCTCTCCCGATCTTTTGCTGTGCCGGGGGTGGCCCGCCCCGCGCGGCCACAATCGGGTTGTGCGCCGCGCAGCGAGCGCCGATAATCGACGGCCCTGGTGGGTGACATTGTCACATTCCGTCCCGCAAGGAGCCGCCGATGGTTGCCACAACCCTCCTGCCTGCCCCGGCTACGGGACTCACGCTCGAGCAGTTCCAGGCCGATGCGCAGCGGATCGTCGTCGAGCTGGCGGCGACCGCGCCTGAAGCCGCATGCCCGCTCTGCGGCCAGGCGGCGACGCGCGTGCAGCGCCATTACTGGCGGTGTCTCGCCGACCTGCCCTGGCAGGGGGTGCCAGTCGTGGTGCGCCTGCATGCCCGCCGCTTCTGGTGCGACAACCCGGACTGTTCCCGCGCCATCTTCACGGAGCGGGTCCCGGCTCTCGCGGCCCCCCATGCCCGGCGTACCGCCCGGCTCGCCGCGGTGCTGACGCAGATCGGCTTCGCATTGGGCGGCGAAGGCGGGGCGCGGCTCCTCGCGGTGCTCGGGATGGTGGCGAGTCCCGATACGCTCCTCGGCCTCGTGCGGCGCGCCCCCGTCGCCGTACGCCCCACGCCGCGCGTCCTCGGGATCGACGACTTCGCCCTCCGTCGTGGGCGGACCTATGGCACGCTGCTCATCGACTTAGCGCGCCATGCGCCGGTGGACCTCCTGCCCGACCGCGACGCCGAGAGCGTGGCGCGGTGGCTGGCCGCGCACCCCGGGGTGGCGGTGATCAGCCGCGACCGCAGCGGGGTCGACGCGGACGGGGCAACGCGCGGCGCGCCGGAGGCCACCCAGGTCGCGGATCGGTGGCACCTGCTCAAGGATCTCGGGGATGCGCTCGAAAAGGTGCTCGGCAGACAGCGCGAGGCGCTTCGCGCGGCGCTGGACGCGGCGGCGGCCGACGCGCCGCCCCCCGACGGCAGCACGCCGGAGGCCGCTCCGGCGCTCCCTGCCGCGCCCACGCCAGAAGCCCCGCCGCAGACGGCGCGGCACACCACGCCCGCTGATGCTCGCCGTGCCCTCCTATATAAGGAGGTGCATGCGCTGCACGGGCAGGGGCTGTCGCTGAGCGCGATCGGTCGGCGGGTCGGGCTGACCCGCGTCACGGTGCGGAAGTACCTGCGCGCCGCCAGTTGCCCCGTGCGCAGCGCCCGGCGCACGGACCTGCCGGCGCTGGGCGGGCACGAGGCCTACCTGCGCGAGCGCTGGGCCGCCGGCTGCGATAACGCCGCCCAGTTGTGGCGCGAGCTGCGGGCGCGCGGCTTCCCCGGCTCGGCCGGTGCGGTGCGCCGCTATCGCGGGGCCTGGCGGACGGCCCCGCGCGGCCCGGGGCGTCGGCGGCGCGGCAGCGCCGGGGTGCCCGCGCCGCGCCCACCATCCCCGCGGCAGGTGCGCTGGTGGCTCCTCAGGCCGCCAGACCGGCGCACCACCCGCCAGCAGGCCTACCTGGACCGACTCCTGGCCGACACGGCACCGCTGCGCCTGGCGGCCGACTTGGCGCGGGAGTTCGGGCGGCTGCTCCGCGCGCGCGACCTGGTGGCGCTGGGGCCGTTGGCTCGCGCGGGCCGAGGCGAGCGGCCTGACCGAGTTCGCGTCCTGTGCCGCGAGCCTGCGGCAAGACGAGGCCGCGCTGGTGGCCGCGCTCACGCTGCCCTGGTCCAACGGCCAGACCGCGGGACAGGTGACCCGGCTGAAGCTCGTGAAGCGCCAAATGTACGGGCGCGCGAAGGTCGACCTGCGGCGGCGGCGGGTGCTCCATCGCGCGGCTTGACGCCATGTGCCACGCGTGACAGCCAAGCGCTCGTCCGCCCGCTCGTCTGCTGGCCCGCCTGGGCGCGTTGCCCACACGATCCGCAGCGGCGCACAACCCGGTTGTGGCCGCGCGGGGCGGGCCACCCCCGGCACAGCAAAAGATCGGGAGAGCCACCTGACCCGATCAACCCTGCCCAACACCTGTATCATAACGGCGATCAGCCACATTGCTGGGGCGCGCTTTGTCGGGTGAGTCCGCCCTCGCCCAATCAAACCTGGTCGGATCGGGGAGCCGCTCGCGCAGCACCGCACTCAGCCGCGGCCAGAGTCCTGACCGGCGCCACTCGGCGAGTCGGCCCCTGCAGCTGTCGCCGGAGCCGCAGCCGAGTTGGGCGGGCAGGTCATCCCAGGCCAGACGACGCTGCTGTAGGCTCTCGCCCGCGAGGATGTACAGCACGCCGGTCAGTGCCTGCCGATCGGTGACCGGTGACCGGCCGACCGGCGACTCCCGCGGTCGGACCGGCAGGAGCGGCGCGACCGCGGCCCATGCGGCGTCGCTCAGCAGCAAATTCCTCGTCGCCGTGCTCATGTCGTCGACGCCGGAATCCCGCGCCGCGGCCGCATCCCGGCGCGCGCGGTGGGCGCGCTGGCGCAGCCTGGCGGGGGCCTGTTTTTCCTCGCAGTCGGGGCAGCAGCGGAACGATGTCGGCCCGGGTCTGACCTCGGACCGGTAGGGCATGATGCAGTTCCTGCAGATCGCGACCCCGTCCGCCCGCCCGACCACCATCATGAGCTGCACCGCCAGGCTCGCGAACAGGCGACCGCCGAGCGTGACATCGAGCACATCGTGCTGGTGATCCCAGGCAGCGATCGTTCGCGCCCCACCCAGTCGCAACCAGTCGTTCACCGCCCGCATCAGCACGTCACGGCGCGCCTGCAACTCGAGCGCCATCGGAAATCCGGGGGGGTCCTGCCACGGCGCTCGTCTGCCGAGCATTTCGCGCCAGGCCGCCCCTTCGACCGCCAGTTCCTCGTCCGATGGAGTGTGTCCCCGATCGAGCGAGTCGGCGATCTTCAGGATCAGGCCGGCCTGGCGCGCGTAGTGGAGCCAGGCACCGAGCCATTCGCAGAACCCGCCGCCGCCGTGTTCGACGAGCCCGCACGCGTGCGACCGCGACTCCTCCTGCGCCCGCCTCACGCGCGTCACCAGGTCGTGGCTCGCGATCGGTTTCGCCGCCTCCTCCCTCACGACCGCGAGCACCTCCTGCGCCGTAGCCCCGGCCCCGAGTATCCTGCGGGCACCCTCGATAGCATTCTCGATGTCGAGGCGTAGCACCCTATCCGGGGCCGCGAGGTCGAGGGCCCGGCCGAGGTTCGCGCCGAGTGACACGGCCTTGAGCACCCCGGCGACGGCTCGCTGGAGATCCCGTTGCAGGGCTCCCCGCGCCTCCAGCCTGCCGATCGCGTCCTCGGTGGTGAGCGCTGACGCGCCCGGTGGCGGCGGCGGCAGGAGCCTGCCCGGCGACGTGGGCAGCAGCCCGTGGCCGATCGGCTGGTGAGCGGAGCAGAGCTCCAGCACACCCCACGCGCGCGCGAACGCGAGCACGGCAGCGGCGAACCCCCGCTCGAGTGCCGTATCGAGGAAGCTGCCATATCTGCCCAGCGCGACGAACGCCCTGAGCATCGCGAACTGTGGATCCCGCGCGCGATGGAAGGGGTGCGGACCATCGGGGGAGAAAATGGACCAGACCAGCCACTCGCCGTCGATCCAGACCTCGGGCGGGACTTCCGACTTGGCGAGGGGCGACTCGCGCTCCAGTTGCCCCTCCCTCGTCAACCATCCCGCCAACTGCTCCGGGATAGTGGCTGCTGCGGCGTCGCCACGTAGCGTTCCGGGCCGATCGGGCATTGGTTCCATCCGCCTTATCGTGTAATTCTCCGGCAACGAGATAACGCAGCCAGTATAGCCGAGCGCCGATATACTCGCATTGTCGCTATCCGCTTGTGGGCAGCGCGCGATAGGCCAGTATGGGAGTTGCGATGGAGGTAATGTGGGCTAGGGCAAGTATAGCACAACCATCCCTAGCCCCTACCGCCGCAGATGCGGCGATGCGGGGAACGCGATGAGCATCGAGCTGTTGAGCACCGCGCAGGTGCCCGGGGGCCGCGCCGCGCGCGCGGTCGCCGCTATGGGTGGGCGTCGCCGCTACCTGACGCGCCCGGGATTCGACGCCGCCGGATGCGACAGGGGGGTGGCATGATGGCCGTCGCCCGCGACCGGCGCTACACCCAGGATCACCCCTGCCCGATCTGCAATGGCCATGAGCGCCTGCCGCGCGGCACCGGCCGGCGCTGCCACGGCTACCTCTCCGACGACGACCGATGGGCGCACTGCAGCCGTCAGGAGCAGGCCGGGCCGTTGCTGATCAGCCCCGAGAGCGGCACCTATGCGCATCGCCTCGTCGGCGACTGCCGGTGCGGGGTGCGCCACGATCCGCTGCCGGCGGGCGAGGAGCCGCGCCCCGCGCGTCCGAGCGGCCGGCACACCCCGGACAGGACCCACGACTACCGCGACGAGGACGGCCTGCTCGTCTGCCAGGTGCTCCGGCGCGGCCAGGGGCCGCACAAGAAAATCACCGCCCGCCGACCCGACGCGGCGGGCGCGTGGGTTTGGAACCTCGATGGCGTCGACCGGATCCTCTACCGGCTGCCGGAGCTGCTGGGCGCGGACCCTGCGGCGACGGTCTTTGTCGTCGAGGGCGAGGCGTGCGCCGACATCCTGAGCGAGCGCGGGGCGGTGGCCACGACCAACCTCGGCGGCGCCGGCAAATGGCGCGAGCAGTACAATCTCCCCCTCCGCAGTCGGCACGTCGTCGTCCTCGCCGACAACGACGACCCCGGCCGGCGCCACGCGGAGCAGGTCGCCGAGTCGCTGCTGGATCACGCGGCGAGTGTCCGCCTCCTGCTGCTGCCCGGCCTGCCCGAGCACGGCGACGTCGCAGACTGGCTCGCCGCCGGTGGCACCGTGGAGGATCTCGCGGTGCTGGCCGCGTCGGCCCCACCTTACGCGCCGGCCCAGCCCGACCCGCACACCGGAGGCGGCACCGGCGGGCTGCCGGCGCTCGACGCGCAGGATGGCAACCTGGCACGTGCATCGAAGCTGGCCTTGGCGGCGATCGTGGCGGCGAACGACCCGCCGACGCTCTACCGCCGCGACGGGCAGATCGTGCGCGTCGGCGCCGACGACCTGGGCTACCCGACGATCGTCCCGCTCACCGTCGACGCCCTGAAACATGTGCTGGCCCGCTGCGCCGCCTACTACCGCGAGGGGAAAACGGGTCGCGAGGCGGCCCACCCGCCCATGGGCGTGGTGCGCGATGTCCTGGTCGACCCGGCGCCGCCGCTCCCCACCCTCGCCCGCATCATCGAGGCACCGCAGATCGACCGCGAGGGCAACCTGCTGCAGGCAGCGGGGTACCATCCTGCATCGCGGACACTCTACGTGCCCGAGCCCGGCCTGGTGGTCCCGACGGTCTCCGCAGCCCCCACGGGCGACGAGATCGCGCGGGCGCGCGACCTGATCGAGGAGACGATCGGTGAGTTCCCGTTTGTTGGTCCGGCGGACTACGCGCACGCGGCCTGCCTGCTACTCACCCCGTTCGTCCGCCCGCTCATCCCGGGGCCGACGCCGCTCTACTTCATCACCAAACCCTCGCCCGGCTCGGGGGGCACGCTGCTGGCGGAGGCCCTCACCTACCCGGCGCTCGGCCACCAGATCGCCGCATCGACGGTGCCAGATTCCGAGGACGAGTGGCGGAAAACCCTCACGGCGCGGCTACTCGAGGGTGATCGGGCGATCTTGTTCGACAATGTCCCGATACGCACCGCGTCGCACGTCTTCGCCGCCGCCCTCACCGCGCCATACTGGCGCGACCGGCGGCTCGGTGTGTCGGCGATGGTGCGCCTGCCGATCGAGTGCGCCTGGATCGTGACCGGCAATAACACGCGGCTGTCGGAGGAACTGACGCGGCGTGCCATCAGGATCCGCCTCGAGCCGCCGACGGCGCGGCCGTGGCTGCGCACGGGCTTCACACACCCCCCGCTCCTCGGCTGGGTCAGCCGGCACCGCGGCGAGCTGATCTGGGCCGCGCTCACCCTCGCGCGCGCGTGGATCGCCGCAGGCCGTCAGGTGGCGCCAGCGGCCATCCAGCTCGGCTCGTACGAGGCATGGTCGACGGTGTTGGGCGGCATCCTGCACACGGCCGGGATCGGTGGTTTCCTGGAGAACCGCGAGGAACTGTACGCCAACAGCGACGATGAGAGCGCGGTCGACGAGGCGTTCATCGCGGCCTGGTGGGCGCGTCACGGCGGCGCGACCGTCGGTGCGGCCGACCTCTGGCAACTCGCCAACGACCCCGAGGTCGGCCTCGATCTCGGCACCGGCCCGGAGCGGGGCCAGCGGACCCGCCTCGGCGACTACCTGAGCAGGCTGGATCGCCGGGTCGTCGAGGTCGACGGTATCACGGCGCGGATCGAGCGCGCGGGAGTCCGGCATCATGCCCAGCAGTGGCACCTCGTGGCGATTGGACACCAACCAGGTTGAGGGTGCCCCGGCCGGCGGGACTTCGGCCCCTCGGCCGGGCTTTCGAGTTGTTGGCTCCGGGGCGTGTGTCGGACACGAGGGGGGGGAATAACCCCATGTTCGGCTGTTGCCGTCGTGCCTCGAGCCGGAGTATTTCGACCTCGCTTGCTGAAGAATCCTGATGCGGGGCTTCTTCAGCAAGCGGGCCGCAGGGCGCGGGGCGCGAACGAGCGGGGCCGAACCGCACGAGCCGTATTCGACAGCGACGAGAGGAGGACCCGATGGCGAGCAAGCTGACAAGCAACGACAGCAACAACGCCGCTGACCAGGGCGAGCCCCGGACGATCCACATCCGGCACGACCTCACACCCGATCGGCTGCCGCCACTCGGCCTTCTGGCCGCAAGCGCGGGGACGAGGGCGGTTTCGATGAGCAGGAAGATCTTTGGTATCTTGGCGGCGTGTTCGACTCGACGACCGGATTTCCCGAAGGCTATAACCCACCCTGGCAGTACGATGAAGAGGACGACGTTCCCGACTATCACTACAGTTGTAGTTGTGTGAGAATGCCTCCTGCGATGAGCGAGGAGGTGGGAGCATGACCGCGATCGGGGGATGGCCCGACGAGTTCACGGCGCTGGCGGGGCGCATCGGGCCGCGCTTCGCCCGCGCGGAGGCGCGGCGGCACGCGACAGACTACCTGCGCGGGCTGCTGGGTCGCGCGGAGCGCAAGAACGGCTAGCAATTGGCCGAGGCGGTCGGAGCTGCCACCCCCTACGGGTTGCAGCAGTTCTTCTATCGCGCGACGTGGGACCCGGACGCGGTGCGCGACGACCTGCGCGCCTACGTGGTCGCGCAGCTGGGCGACGCGCAGGGCGTGCTGGTGGTCGACGAGACCGGCTTCCTCAAGAAGGGCGACAAGTCGACGGGGGTCCAGCCGCAGTACCGCGGCGCGGCGGGGCGGATCGCCAACGCCCAGGGCGGCGTGTTCCTCACCTCTGCCGGGACGCGCGGGCACACGTTCCTGGACCGGGCGCGCTACCTGCCCGCCAGTTGGACCGACGACCGCGACCGCTGCCGCGCCGCCGGGATCCCGGACGCGGTCGCCTTCGCGACGAAGCCCGAACTGGCGCAGGCCATGCTCGAACGGGCGCTCGACGCGGGCGTGCCCGCCGCCTGGGTGACCGCCGACAGCAGCGACGGCGACGTGCAGTACCTGCGGGTGTGGCTGGCGGCGCGCCCCATCGGCTACGTCTTAGCGGTCAGCGGCAAGGACACGGTCGTCGGCCCCGACTGGCAGGGGCGGCGCAGCGGTCGCGACCTCGCCGGCCCGCCCACCGACGGCTGGCAGCGCCTGTCGGCGGGGGCCGGGGCGAAGGGGCCGCGGCGCGACGACTGGGTCCGGCTGCCGCGCATCGATCCGCTCATCGACGGTTGGCAGCGCTGGGTGCTGCTCCGACGCGGCGTCACCGACCCGACCGACATGGCCGCTTGCGTCTGTTTCGCGCCGGACGGCACGACCCTCGCCCAGCTCGTGCGCGTCGCCGGGAGTCGCTGGACGGTCGCGATCTGCTGCGCGGCGGCGAAGCAGGAGGTGGGGCTGGCCGAGTACGCGGTGCGCAGCTGGACCGCTGGCACCGGCACGTCACGCTGGCCTGCCTGGCGCACGCCTTCCGCACCGTCCTCCGCGCGCGCGGGATCGACCCGGTGGCCGGCGGCGAAAAAGGGGGGCCCACTTCGGGCAGTCTGACCGCGTTCCAGGCGACGCGGCAGACCCCCTCCCCCTGACCGTACCGGAGCTCCGCCGCCTGCTCGCCCACCGCTGGGCCACCGCCCCGCCGAACGAGACGGCGATCTGGCGCTGGTCACGCTGGCGACGGCGGCATCAGGCGCTGGCGCGCTTCTATCACTACCGCCACCACCGGATCAGCTAACTACAACTGTAGTACTAGTGCGCCGTTCCTGAAGTACGGTGCAAATAGCAGGGTGCGTACGTACTACTGTCATTTGCTATTAGCGTAAGAACTGCGCGCTTACTGATGTGGACCATATTTGAGGAATGGTGCACTAGCACGACAACGAGACTTCGGCAGGGGCTCTGCGATGATCCGCGTGGCGCTGGCGTGAGCGGGCAACGTGGAGGAGAGAGCCATGCGAGGGGCGGAGCAGGCAGTCGGCGACTTGGGCGACACGGGGCCGACGCTGGTGGCGCTGACGGCGACGGATCTGGCAAATGTGGGTGCGGAACTGACCGCCTACCATGCGCACTTCGCGCCGCTGTTCGCCCGGCGCGAGCAGCGGGAGTGGGCGGCAGTGTACCTGCGCGGGCTACTCACCGCCGACGTGCCGCGCAAGAACGTCGAGGCGCTGGCGCTACGCCTCCTGGGCGCGGGCGCCGAGGCCTCCCGCCAGGTGCGCGCCTTGCAGCAATTCATCGGCGCGGGGGCCTGGGATGACGCGGCGATCCTCGGCGCGCATGAGCGCCTCGTCGCCACGTCGCTCGGCGAGGACGACGGCGTGCTCATCCTGGACGGCAGCGACGTGCCGAAGCGGGGCGGCCACTCGGTCGGCGTCGCCGCCCAATGGTGCGGGGCGACCGGCAAGACCGACAACTGCCAGGCGGGCGTCTTCCTCGGCTATGCGAGCCGCCAAGGCTACACGCTGCTGGACCGCCAGCTCTACGTGCCGAAGCCGTGGTTCAGCGACGCGTATGCCACGCGCCGCCACGCCTGCCGCGTCCCCGCCGACCGCACCTTTCAAACCAAGGCCGAACTCGCCGCCGCGCTGGTCGAGGGGTGGCACCGGCGCGGGACGCTCCCGGCGACCTGGCTCGTCTGTGACGAGTGGTTCGGGCGGCATCAGGCGCTCCTCGACCGTGTCGCCGCTACCGGGCTCCGGTATCTCGCCGAGGTGCCGCGGAACACGCACGTCTGGCCGCTCCGCGAGCCCGCCGATGGCCGCCGCGCCCGGCCCCGCCCGCGCGCCTGGGTGCCGCCCCGCGCCGCCTCGGGGAAGGGCCGCCCGGGGACGCACGAGCGCCTCCATCCCGACAGCCCCCCCGCCCTACCCCTGACGACGGTGGCGGCGCAACTGCCCGGTCGGCGCTGGGCACGCTACCGCATCGCGGAAGGGCGGAAAGGGCCGATCGTCGCCGATTTCGTCGCCTTGCGCGCGGTCGCCAGCCGCAGCGGGTACCGGGAAGGGCTCCCCGGCCCGGAAGTCTGGGTCCTCATCCGGCGGGCCGTGCTCTCCAGCGAGCGGGTGCTTGGGCAGGCGGACGAGCCCGAGTTGAAATACTACCTGAGCAATGCGCCGGTGGAGACGCCGCTGGCCGAGCTGATCCGCGTCTGTGGCATGCGTTGGGCGATCGAATGCTGCTTCGCGGAGGGCAAGGGCGAGCTCGGGCTGGATGACTACGAGCTCCGTTCGTGGCCAGGGTGGCACCACCACATGACGCTCGTGATTCTGGCGCACCATTTCCTGGTACGCTTGCGCCAACGCCTCATGGACCGGAGCCAGCCCCGCCTCGCCGAGCAGGCCGGGGCGAGAGAGGGGGGCCACAAAACCGCCCGATCCCGGCGCGATCCCCGCCGGACAACCGTGGCCGCCGCTCGCAATCCTCGCCCTCAGCTTGGCTGACGCGCGCCTCCTGCTGCGGGCCGTCCTGCCGCTGCCCGTCCTCGACGTGCCCCGTGCCCTTGCCTTACTTGCCTACCACCAGCAGCGGAAGGCGGCGGCGTATCGCGCCCATCGCAAGCGTCGTCTCGCCGCCCTCGCTCGCGCCAGATAGCCCAGCGAAGTCTCGTTGTCGTGCTAGGGCGTGTCCTCAGTTGTGGTACGGTGGGGGCGGTGGAAAGTGGCAGCAGCGAGGGGCGGGCGATGACTAACAGCCTATCCGGAAAGACATAAGTGTAGCAGGGTCCGTGCTGTTGGTGGTGGGTAAGGGCGGGGAGGGTGGGATGGCGAACGGCGATGACCCGAC
>JAABUT010001039.1_pt1 | contig 35199 bp, 33 predicted proteins | sample 5559281 | NCBI WGS metagenome assembly JAABUT01 (sample SAMN10711880, study PRJNA513359) | rock metagenome | isolation source: Antarctica rocks | place: Antarctica: Victoria Land, Ricker Hills nord | collected 2016-01-04 | reverse complement strand
CAACGACAACGAGGCAATCGGGACCGGGGCCGTCGAGGTCGTCGCGAGTGACGTCGAGGTGCTGTCGGAGGCGGCCGCGTTGCCCTTCCCGGTCGAGGGTTCCGAGGAGATCACCTCAGGCGTCGAGGAGCGGCTGCGGTGGAAGCACCGCTACCTCGACCTGCGGCGGGCGGGGCCGGCCCGCGCGCTGCGCACCCGGGCGCACGCCGTCCGCGTCATCCGCCGCGTGCTGGACGCGCACGGCTTCCTCGACGTGGAGACCCCGACGCTCACCCGTTCCACCCCCGAGGGGGCGCGCGACTTCCTCGTGCCGGTGCGGCTGCAGCCGGGCACCTGGTACGCGCTTCCCCAGTCGCCCCAGCTCTTCAAGCAGCTGCTGATGGTCGCCGGGATGGAGCGCTACTACCAGCTCGCGAGGTGCTATCGCGACGAGGACAGCCGGGCCGACCGCACGCCGGAGTTCACCCAGCTCGACGTCGAGCTGTCCTTCCTCGATGAGGAGGACATCTATGCGCTCGCCGAGGAGTTGCTCGCCACGCTGTGGCGGGAGGTGCTCGGCGTCGAGGTGTCGGTGCCGTTCCCGCGCATGAGCTACGCCGAGGCGACCGCACGCTTCGGCTCCGATCGGCCGGACACCCGATTCGCGCTGGAGCTGACGGACGTCACGCCGGTGTTCGGGTCCACGGAGTTCCGCGTCTTCCAGTCGGCGTACGTCGGGGCACTCGCCGTTCCCGGCGGGGCGGACATGTCCCGACGCCAGCTCGACGACTGGCAGGAGTGGGCCCGCTCCCGTGGCGCGCGCGGACTGGCGTACGTCGTCGCCGACGCGGACGGCTCGCTGCGGGGACCGGTGGTCCGCAATCTGGCCGCCGGGGAGGTCGAGGCGCTGCGGGGGATGGGGCTGGGCCTGCCCGGTGATGCCGTCTTCTTCGCGGCGGGAAACAGGGCGGAGTCGTTGGCGCTGCTCGGGGCGGCGCGGCTGGAGGTCGCGAGCCAACGCGGGCTGGTGCCCCAGGGGCAGTGGAACTTCCTCTGGGTCACCGACTTCCCGCTGTTCGAGCCAACCGAGGGGGGTGGCTGGACCTTCACCCACCATCCCTTCACGGCGCCGCAGGACCGGTTCCTCGACTCCTTCGGTGCCGACCCCGGCTCGGCCCTGTCGCGGGCGTACGACGTGGTGCTCAACGGGGCGGAGCTCGGTGGGGGGTCCATCCGCATCCACCGTGCTGAGGTCCAGCGGCAGGTGTTCGAAGTCCTCGGTTTCACACCTGGGCAGGCCGAGGCGGCGTTCGGGTTCCTGCTCGAGGCCTTCCGCTACGGGCCGCCGCCCCACGGGGGCATCGCCTTCGGCTTGGAGCGGCTGGTGGGCAAGCTCGCCGGCACGGATTCCATCCGGGAGGTGATGGCCTTCCCCAAGGCATCCTCGGGTGGTGACCCGCTGACGGGGGCGCCGACGGCCATCGGTCCCGAGCAGCGGCGTGAGGCCGGCATCGACGCACCACCGCCCGCTGCCGGCCCCTGAGCCGGGTGTCGACTGACGTCAGTCGACGGCCCCGCGGCAGACCAGCAGCACGGCGCGGGCCAGGTCGGCCCCGTGCTCGCCGAGCGCGTCGGCGTACCTGCGGACCACGACCTCCTCGCGGCCCGGCTCCAGCGTGCCGCCGCCAGCGGCGCGCCTGGCCGCCTGGATCTCCCGGCTGATCGCCACCCGGCGGCCGACGAGGCGCACCAACTCGGCGTCGACGGCGTCGATGCCGGCGCGCCCGGCCGTGACGGCCGCAGCGGGGTAGCGCACGCAGGGATCGGGTGTCACGCCCCGATCCTGGCCCAGGCAGGAGGACACTGGTGGCGTGCGCAGGTGGGCGGAACGCGTCGACTCCTGGACCGGCCGCGTCGACTGGTGTCACGCGGTCGCCGTCCCGGTGGTCACCCTCACCGCCCTGCTCGATCCGGTGGACACCTTGAACGGCGCGATCCAGCACATCGGGCAGCGGCTGGCCGGTCCGAAGCGCACCGAGCCCACCGACGAGCGGGCTTGGTCCGACACCGACGTGGTCGGCCCGGCGCTGACCGACAGCCACTCCCCGCGCGGCCGGCGGCCACCCGGGGGTCGCGCCGCGAGCCGGGGAGGCCGCTTCCGCGTCCGACCCTGACGGCGCCACGCATCGCCGGCCGGTGGGTCCGACGGGTCCGGCGGCGGGCTGCCCGCCGCTAAGGTCGGGGCGTGCCGACGGTCTCCACGCGTGCTCCCGCCACGCAGCCGGAGACGCTCTTCGCCGCGGCGGGCGCGCAGGTCGAGGCTGCCACCGCCCCGCTCGCCGTCCGGCTGCGCCCCCGCACGCTCGACGAGGTCGTCGGCCAGGAGCACCTGACTGCCCCGGGTACGCCGCTGCGTCGGCTCGTCGAGGGCGGCGGCACGACGTCGCTGATCCTGTGGGGGCCGCCCGGCACGGGCAAGACCACGCTCGCCTACGTGGTCGCCGCAGCCGGGGGGCGAGTCTTCCGTGAGCTTTCCGCGGTGACCGCGGGGGTCAAGGACGTGCGGGCCGTCATCGACGAGGCGCGCGAGCGCACCGGCGCGACCGGGGCCCGCACCGTCCTGTTCGTCGACGAGGTGCACCGCTTCAGCAAGACGCAGCAGGACGCACTCCTGCCCGCGGTCGAGCGCGGCACCGTGACCCTCGTGGCCGCGACGACCGAGAACCCCTTCTTCTCCGTGGTCTCGCCGCTGCTGTCCCGCTCGCTGCTGCTGACGCTGGAGCCGCTCACCGACGACGACGTCGGCCGCGTCCTCGAGCGGGCCTTCGCCGACGACCGCGGGTACGCCGGCCGGCTCGGGATCGATGCCGACGCCCAGGCCGAGGTCGTCCGGCTCGCGGCCGGTGACGCGCGCCGGGCCCTCGTGCTCGTCGAGGCGGCCGCGGGGGCCGCCGAGGCGCGTGGCCACGCCGTCGTGACGCTGGGCGAGGTCGAGGCCGCCTCGCAGGCGCCGGCGCTGCGCTACGACCGCGACGGTGACCAGCACTACGACGTGGTGTCGGCCTTCATCAAGAGCGTGCGCGGCGGCGACGTCGACGCGGCGCTGCACTACCTCGTGCGCATGCTCGAGGCCGGTGAGGATCCCCGCTTCGTCGCGCGGCGCATCGTCGTGCTCGCCAGCGAGGACGTGGGCATGGCCGACCCGACGGCGCTCGGTGTCGCGGTGGCCGCCGCGCAGGCGCTGGACCTGATCGGGCTGCCCGAGGCGCGGTTGGCGCTCGCCCAGGCCGTGGTGCACCTCTCGCTCGCCCCTAAGTCCAACGCGGTGATCGCCGCCGTGGACACCGCGTTGGCCGACGTGCGTGCCGGCCGGGTCGGCAGCGTGCCGGTCCACCTGCGGGACAAGCACTACGGCGGCGCGGGGCGGCTGGGCCACGGCGAGGGATACCGCTATCCGCACGACTTTCCCGGGGGGGTCGTCCGGCAGGTCTACGCGCCGGAACCCGTGGTCGGCAGGGACTACTACGTGCCCACCGACCATGGCGCCGAGAAGGCCGCTCGGTCGCGGGTCGCCGCGCTGCGCGAGGGGGTCCGGGGGACGGGCGCCGGCGACGCGGCGGGAGCCGACTTCCGGCCGCGGTGCACGCCCGAACGGCCCGCCCAGGACGACGTAGCAGGCACGCCCCCGGGCACCCGAGCCACGCCGACGACGGAGGGACCAGACACATGAGCGGCGGGGAGGTCGCGGGACTGGTCGCGGCAGGCGCGTTCGTGGTGTTGGTGCTCTTCTGCGCCGTACCGCTGCTCAAGCTGGGCCGGATGATCGACTCGGGCACCCGGCGGGTCGAGCAGTCCGCGAAGATCATCGACGAGGCGGTGGGCCGGTTGCAGCAGGCGGGAGCGACGGTCGAGCTGGCCAACGCCAACCTTGCCCACGCCGAGCGCGTCGCCTCGCACGTGGAGTCGATCAGCCAGAACGTGAGCGGACTCGCCTCGATCTTCTCCGCCACCCTCGGTGGGCCGCTCGTCAAGGTGTCCGCGTTCTCCTACGGCGTGCGCCGGGCCGCGCGGTCGCGCAACGCGGCCGACGTGGAGAAGGAGCTGAAGTCCCGCCTGAAGGCGGAGAAGATCGGCCGCCGCGAGGAGCGCCGGGCCGCCCACCGGAGGGCCGGGTGATCGTCCCCCGGGTCTTCTGGGTCGCGCTGGGCGCGGGCGCCGGCATCCTCCTCGTGCGCCGAGCCCGGCTCGCCGCCCGGGCCATCACGCCGGCTGGGCTCGCCGACCGCGCCGGCGCGACGGCCGAGGGCGTGAGCGAAAGGGCCGGCTCCTTCATCGCCACGGTGCGCGGCTACGCCGCCGAGCGCGAGGCCGAACTGCGCGCGGCGCTCGGCCTCGACGAGCCCGACGCTGACACGCTGCCCCCGCCTGGCAGCGGCAGCCGCCCGTGAGGTCGCAGGAGATCGCGCGGCGCTTCCTGGCCTTCTTCGCCGAGCGCGGGCATGCCGTGGTGCCGAGCGCGAGCCTCATCGCCGACGACCCCACGCTGCTGCTCGTCAACGCGGGGATGGTGCCCTTCAAGCCGTACTTCCTCGGTGACGCGCCGCCTCCGTGGCCGCGCGCGGCGTCGGTGCAGAAGGTGGTGCGGACGCCCGACATCGACATCGTCGGCACCACCACGAGGCACAACACCTTCTTCCAGATGTGCGGGAACTTCAGCTTCGGCGACTACTTCAAGGCCGGCGCCATCCCGCTGGCATGGGAACTGCTGACGAGCGGCGTGGACGCGGGCGGCTACGGCCTGGACCCGGCGCGGCTCTGGGTGACCGTCTATCTCGACGACGACGAGGGCGCGGACATCTGGACCCGCGACGTGGGGGTCCCGGCCGACCGCGTGCAGCGGCTCGGGATGGAGGACAACTACTGGGACATGGGCGTTCCCGGGCCGTGCGGTCCGTGCTCGGAGGTCTATTACGACCGCTTCCCCGAGCGCGGCCCCGGCGGCGGGCCCGCCGTCGACGGTGAGCGCTACCTCGAGGTCTGGAATCTCGTCTTCATGCAGTTCGAGCGCGGTGCCGGCGAGGGCAAGACCTTCCCCATCCTCGGCCCGCTGCCGCAGCAGAACATCGACACCGGCATGGGCCTCGAGCGCGTCGCGCTGCTGCTGCAGGGCGTCGACAACGTCTACGAGACCGACCTGCTGCGCCCGATCCTGGACCGGGCGCAGGGCCTGTCCGGGGCGCGCTACGAGGCGGGTGACGCGACCGCCGACGTCCGGCTGCGGGTCGTCGCCGACCACACCCGCACGGCGACGATGCTCATCGCCGACGGCGTTACGCCGGGCAACGAAGGCCGCGGCTACGTCGTGCGCCGGCTGCTGCGCCGGGCCGTGCGCGCGATGCGCCTGCTCGGCGCGACCGAGGAGGTCATGGCCGAGCTGGTCACGGTGGCCCGCGAGGTGATGGGCGCTACCTATCCCGAGCTGACCCGCGACGCCGAGCGCATCGACCGGGTGGCGGTGACGGAGGAGGTCGCCTTCCGGCAGACGCTCGACAAGGGGACGGCTCGCTTTTCGGCGTACGTCGAGGAGCTGCGGGGCCGGGGGGAGGCCACGCTCGCGGGCGAGGAGGTCTTCCGGCTGCACGACACCTTCGGCTTCCCGGTGGACCTGACCCGCGAGATGGCCGCCGAGCAGGGACTCGCGGTCGACGTGGCGGGGTTCGACGCGGCGATGGCCGGTCAGCGGCAGCGGGCGCAGACCGACCGGCGCGCGAAGGGCATCGGCAACATCGACGTCTCCGCCTTCCGGGAGTTGCGCGCCGCCGGCCCGACCGTGTTCACCGGTTACGACGAGCTGGCGACGGCGACCCGCGTGCGGGGGCTGCTCCGCGACGGGGGCCCCCTGCCGGCGGCCGGCGAGGGCGAGGTCGTCGAGCTCGTCCTGGAGCGCACGCCGTTCTATGCCGAGAGCGGCGGCCAGGACTCTGACGCGGGCTGCATCACCGCCGACGGGCTCGAGCTCGAGGTGCTCGACGTGCAGCGACCGGTCCGGGGTCTCGTCGTGCACCGGGTGCGCGTCGCACGCGGCGAGGTCCGCGCGGGGACGGACGTGCTCGCCACCGTCGACGCGGACTGGCGGCTCGGGGCGTGCCAGGCGCACTCCGGCACCCACGTCGTGCACGCCGCGCTCCGCCAGGTCCTCGGACCGTCCGCGCTGCAGAGCGGCTCCTTCAACCGGCCCGGCTCGCTGCGGTTGGACTTCGCCTGGCCGCAGGCACTGTCGCCCGAGACGCGCAGCGAGGTCGAGGAGGTGGCCAACGCCGCGGTGCGCGCCGATCTCGACGTGCGGGCGCTGGCGATGTCGCTGCCCGCGGCCCGCGACTTCGGCGCGCTGGCGCTGTTCGGCGAGACCTACGACGAGACGGTGCGCGTCGTCGAGATCGGTGGCCCCTGGTCGCGTGAGCTCTGCGGCGGCACGCACGTGGCGCACTCGTCGCAGGTCGGTTGCATCGTCGTCACGGGGGAGTCGAGCGTCGGCTCCGGGGTGCGCCGCGTGGAGGCGCTGACCGGACTCGAGGGCTTCCGCGCGCTGGCCAGGGACCGCTCCCGGTTGGCGGCGCTCGGCGAGGCCCTGAAGACCCCGACGGCCGAGGTGGTGGAGCGGGCGGTCGCGCTGGCGGGACGGGTGCGCGAGCTGGAGCGTGAGCTCGCCGGCCTGCGCGGCGCCGCGCTGGTCGCCGGTGCCGGCGCGCTCGCGGCGGAGACGCGTGACGTCTTCGGCGTCGCCGTGGTCGCGCACGAGGCGCCGCCGGGGACCGGGGCCGACGCCCTGCGCACGCTGGCGCTGGACGTGCGCGGGCGGATCCCCGCCGACCGCGCGGCCGTCGTCGTGCTCGCGGCGCCCGGCGACGGCAAGGCGGGGATCGTCGTCGCGGTCAACGACACCGGCCGGGCGTGGGGGCACCGCGCGGGCGAGCTGGTCCGCGTCGGTGCCGAGCAGCTCGGTGGCGCCGGTGGCGGCAAGGACGACGTCGCCCAGGGCGGCGGACCGCGCGCCGGGGCCGTCGCCGAGGCGCTCGTCGCCGTCGAGCACTTCGTGGGTCGCCGTGCCACGGGGTCTGCGTGAGCACCGGCGTCCTCGTCGCGGTCGATGTCGGCACCGTGCGGGTAGGCGTGGCCGCCAGCGACCCCGCGCGGGTGCTGGCGTCCCCGGTCGCGACGCTTCGCCGCGACGCCCGCGCCGGCACGGACCTCGCCGCGCTCGCCGCACTCGTCCGCGACCGCTGTGCCGTCGAGGTGGTGGTCGGGCTGCCGCGCACGCTGGCCGGCCGCGAGGGAGCCGCCGTGACGATGGCCAGGGGGTACGCCGAGCAGCTCGCGCCGCTCGTCGCGCCGGTGCCGGTGCGCCTGGTGGACGAGCGGCTCACCACGGTGCTGGCGGAGCAGGCCCTGCGCGGCAGCGGCGTCCGCGGCCGCGCGCGGCGTGCCGTGGTCGACCAGGCCGCTGCCGTGGCCCTGCTGCAGGGTGTCCTCGACGGTGCGCGGAGTCCCCGGTGACGGGGCCTGGCGGCCAGCCACCCCCGACCGATCAGCCGGCCACTGGCGAGCCCCTCGACGACGAGGCCGGCTACGTGCCGGGGCTCGACGAGCGCCTCGATCACGGCGTGGACGCGTTGCTCGGCGAGCCGGTGCCGGTCGCCGCCCGCCGCGCCGCGGGCCAGCGCGGGCACCGACGTCGCCGCCGCCCGCTCGGCCTGCTCCTCGCCGTACTCACGCTGGCCGCGCTGCTCGTCCTCGTGCTGGTCGGCGGGGCCTTCGTCGTCCGCAACGTCTTCGGGGGGTCGGGGGCGGCGGACTACGCGGGGCGCGGCGACGGCACGCCCGCACGCGTCCAGGTGCACGCCGGTGACAGCGCCGGGGCGATCGCCGAGACGCTGCAGCAGGAGGCGGTCGTCAAGTCGGCCGGGGCTTTCTCCGCCGCCGCCGCCGCCGACGAGCGCAGCCGCACCATCCAGCCGGGCTTCTACCAACTGCAGCACCGGATGAGCGCCGCGTCGGCGCTGCAGGCGCTGCTCGATCCGAAGAGCCGGCTGCACACCCGCGTCACCATCCCCGAGGGCTCGACGCTGCAGCGCACCCTCGACCTCGTCGCGGCGGGCACCGACGTCGCGCGCGCCGACCTGCAGGCGGCGGTGGCCAACCCGGCCGCGCTCGGGCTGCCGCCCTACGCCAAGGGCAGGCTCGAGGGCTACCTCTTCCCGGCCACCTACGACATCGCCCCGGGCACCTCCGCGGTCAAGGTCCTCACCATGATGACGCGGCGCTTCGCGGTCGCCGCGGACTCGGTGCAGCTCGAGGCGCGGGCCAAGGCGCTGGGCCGCACCCCCGACCAGGTCGTCATCGTGGCCTCGCTGATCGAGCGGGAGGCGGCGCAGGCGGCCGACCGGCCGCAGGTGGCCAGGGTGGTCTACAACCGCCTCGAGCAGGGCATCAAGCTCGGCTTCGAGTCCACTCTGCGCTTCGCCCTCGGCAACGCGACCGACACCCGCCTCAAGCAGTCGCAGATCGACTCCCCGCAGGCGCGGTCCTCGCCCTACAACACCTTCGTCGTCGCGGGGCTGCCGCCCGGCCCGATCGACAGCCCCGGCCAGGCGTCGCTGGAGGCCGCACTCGCGCCCGCGGCCGGCGACATCCTCTACTTCGTCACGTTGCCGAAGACCAACAAGACGGTCTTCGTGAATACGGAGGCCGAGTTCAACGGCCTCGTCGCCCAGTGCCGCGCCGAGGGCGGCTGCTGAGCGCGCGCTGGGCCGCGGTGCTGGGCTCGCCGGTGGCGCACAGCCTGTCGCCCGTGCTGCACCGCGCGGCGTACGCCGACCTCGGCCTGCGGTGGTCCTACGCGGCCATCGAGTGCACGGTGCCGCAGCTGGTGGCCGAGCTCGCGGCCGCGCGGACCGACCCCGGCTTCGGTGGCTTCTCGCTCACCATGCCGCTCAAGGAGGCCGTGCTGGCGTTGCTGGATGAGGTGGCCACCGACCTCGGGGCGGTCAACACTGTGCTGCCCCGCCAGGGCCGGCTCGTGGGCCTGAACACCGACTCCGACGGTGTCGCGGCCGCGCTTGCCGAGCTGGCTCCCGCGCCGGGCCCGGCCGCCGTCCTCGGCGCCGGCGGGACCGCCCGCGCCGCCGTGGCCGCGCTGCGCCGCCTCGGCCGGGAGCCGGACGTCCTGGCCCGCCGTCCGCTGCCCGACCTGCTCGGCGCGCGGGTGCTGCCGTGGTCGGGGTTCGACCCGGGGGGGTACGCCGTCGTCGTCGCGACCACGCCGCACGGCGCCACCGACGCGCTGGCGGAGCGCGGCTGGCCCCGGCGTACCGCCCTGCTCGACGTGCTCTATGCGCCGCCCACGCGGCTCGCGGCAGTGGCCGAGGGGGCCGGCGCGGCCGTCGTCGGTGGCCTGGCGGTGCTCGTCGGGCAGGCCGTGGAGCAGGTCGTCGCGATGACCGGTGCCCGGCCGTCGGCGGCGGTGCTGCGCGCCGCGGGGGAGTCGGCGCTGGGATCGTGAGCCCCTGGGCTCGTTTGCGCGTCGGGCGGCTCCAGTCGGGCGGCGATCCCGCCGAAGGGGGGAAGGTCCCCGCATGACCCGGAGGTCCCCGCATGTCGCACGCCGAAGCCCCGACGGGGCGGGCGGTCCGCCTGGACCGCCTCCTCGCGGCACTCTTGCGCCAGGCTCCCGAGGTCGAGGCGGCGGCGGTGGTCTCCTTCGACGGGCTGCCCATGGCGACCGCGATGCCGCCGGGGATGGACCCGGACCGGGTCGCGGCCATGAGCGCCGCGCTGCTCTCGCTCGGGGAGCGCGCCAGCGAAGGTCTCGGCCGCGGCGAGCTCGCGCAGGTCTCGGTCGAGGGCGAGTCGGGGTCGGTGCATCTGATATCCGCCCGTGGGGAGGCCGTGCTCGTCGGCGTCGCCGGACCGCGGGCGAAGGCCGGGCTGGTCCTCTTCGAGCTCAAGCGGGTGGCCGCAGCGGTGGCGGACGTGCTCACCGAGGACGACGCGGAGCAGCCGCCGCTGCCGCAGCCGGAGGCGCCGACGCTGGCCTCCGTGCCGCGGGTCGCCGCGGTGCCGGGTCACCTCCTCACCGACCCCCTGGGCTGGACCGGCGGGAGCGCGCGCGGCGTGGCACCCGCGCAGGGCTGGAGCTGAGCGTGGAGCTCGAAGGTTCCCTCGAGGCCTTCAGCTTGCCGGATGTGCTCGCCCTGTTGGCGATGACGAAGAAGACCGGCGTGCTGCGGCTCTCGCGCGCCGCCGGCCCCGCTGGTGCGGTGCGGGTGCGCGCCGGTCTCGTCGTGGCCGCCTCCTCCGACGAGGGGCGCCAGGCACTGCTGCGGCGCATCGTCGCCACCGGGCTCGTCGACGTCGAGGCCCTCGAACCCGCTGTCGCCGCGGTCCTGTCGGGATCGGCGCCGACCGCGACCGCCGCGCTGGTGCGCGCCGGCGCCGTCGAGGCGGCGGCGCTGCCGCGGGTGGCCCGCGATCAGGTCACGGACGCGGTCTTCGAGCTCCTGCGCTGGCCGCAGGGCGCTTTCACCTTCTCCGACGAGGCGCCGCCCGCGGACCCGGCGGACGTCGAGTTGGCGGTCGCCGACCTGGTCACCGAGGGTCAGCGGCGACTGGAAGGCTGGCCCGCGTTGACCGCGCGGGTGCCGGCGCCCTCGACCGTGCTGGCCCTGACGACAGCCCCCGACGCCGACCCCGCCTGCAGTCGTGAGGAGTGGGGCCTGCTCTCGCTCGTCGACGCGCGGCGCACCGTCGCGGAGCTGGTCGCGCTGTCCGGTCGCGGCGAGTGGGACGTGGTGTCGCTGCTCGCCGGGCTCGTCGAGCGCGGTCTGCTGGCGCCGCTCGCCGACCCGGGGGCGCTGCTGCGGAGCCAGGAACTGCTCGGCCGGCTCGAATCCGGTGCCACCCCGGCACGACCGACGCGCGCGGATCTCGACGCGGAGCTGGCCGGCCTCACGGCGGCCGCGCCGGCCCCCCCGGCCGCGCCGGCACCCCCGGCGGCACTCCCGGCCCCACTCGCGGCCCCGCCCCCGGCCCCGGTGCCCTTCGCCGCCGATGCTTCGCCGTACGCCGCTGCTGGCCTCGCGACGGCAGGCGCGCTCGCGCTGGCGGCGCAGCCCGAGTCGCACACCGAGGCGGCCGACGCGACCGAGGAGGACGCCGGGGTCGACCGGCCCCTGCTGCTGCGACTGATCGCCGGCGTGCGGGCGCTGTAACTCCCTTGAGAACTCCCATGAGCGAAACTCCGTGAGCACCAGACCCGGGCGACGCCGGGCCCGCGGCACCGGCGGGCGTACCGTCAAGATCGTCGTGACCGGCCCGTTCGCCGCGGGCAAGACCACGCTCATCCGCACGGTCAGCGAGATCACCGTGCTGTCAACCGAGCGCGATGTCTCCGACTCGACCCGGGCGCGCAAGGGTGAGACGACGGTCGCGATGGATTTCGGTCGCATCACCATCGACAGCGAGCTGGTGCTCTACCTCTTCGGGACGCCGGGTCAGGACCGCTTCGACTTCATGTGGGAGATCCTCGGCGAGGGCATGCTCGGCTACGTGCTCCTGGTCGACGGACCGACGGCAGAGGCGGCGGCCGCGGCGGTGGGCATCCACGCTGCCTTCGGCCGGGTTGCGGCCGGCCATCCCTATGTGGTGGCGGTGAACCGCTGCGACGCCCTCGTGCCGCAGGACGAGTCGATGCTCCGGTCCACGCTCGGCCTGGCACCGGCGGTGCCCGTCGTCGCGTGTGACGCGACCGACCGGGAGAGCGTCAAGCGGGTCCTGCTGGCGCTCATGCACGAGGCGCTGGATCGGCTCGAGTCCCGCCAGCCGGCCGGCGTCTGACCGATGGCGCTGTGGCCCTTCCGGCGGCGCACTCCCGGGCGGCACCGCCGCGGCGACGGCGTGTCGAGCCCCGGGGCCTCAACCGCGGGAGCGGTGGCCGGTCAGCCGTCGCGCCCGACGGGGCGGGTGGTGCTGGGGTACGACGGCGGCGACGAGCAGGAGGTGGACGACGCGGAGGAGCGTCGCGCTTTCCTCTTGCTCGCCGACGCGTGGATCAGGCCCGGCCCGCTGCCCGCGCCCAGGGGTTCAAGCGGCTAGCCGGAGCGGTCGAAGGCTGCCCGGTGAGCACCGTGCCGGTCAAGTCCATCGACGCGCCCACGCGCGTGCCGGTGCCGGCGGTGGCAACCACCTGTCCGTCCACGCCGCAGCGGCCGCCCGGCCGCTTGGCGCGCCGACCGCCTGCCCGCGGCTCCTCGGCGGCGCGGGAGGTGGCTCGTGAAGCAGCTCGGTGACATCCTGCGCGAGGGCGGCCTCGTCACGGAGGTGCAGCTCGACGAGGCGCTCGGCGAGCACCGCCGCCTGGGTCGCAGCCTGGGGCGGGTTCTCGTCGACATGGGGATGCTGACGGAGGGCCAGCTCGTCGCGGCGCTGGCCACGCAGATCGGCCTGCCGTTCGTCGACCTCTCCGACTACCCCGTCGACGCGGGCGCCGTGGCGCTGGTGCCGGACGCCGTGGTGCGCCGGCACATGGCGCTGCCCATCGGCTTCGAGGACGGCCGGCTCGTGGTGGCCATGGCCGACCCCGCCAACGTCTTCGCGCTGGACGACATCCGCTCGATGAGCCGCCGGGAAGTCAAACCGGTCGTCGCGACCAAGGCAGACCTACTTGCCGCCGTCGACCGTTACCACCGGATGGAGAGCCAACTCGACGACCTGACGTCGACGCTCGATGTCGCCACCGATGACGACCTCAGCGCCGTCCGCGAGATCGTCGACGAAGCCCCGATCGTCAAATTCGTCAACCTACTGATCAACCAGGCGATCCAGGACCGCGCCTCCGACATCCACATCGAGCCGACCGAGCGTGACCTGCGCGTGCGCTTTCGCATCGACGGCGTCCTGCACGAGGTCATGCGCTCCCCGAAGACCATCAGCGCGGGGGTCATCAGCCGTCTGAAGATCATGGCCGACATCGACATCGCCGAGCGGCGGGTCCCACAGGACGGTCGGCTCTCCGTCACCGCGACCGGCAGGAAGATCGATCTCCGCGTGGCGACCCTGCCGACCGTGTGGGGCGAAAAGGTCGTCATGCGGATCCTGGACAACTCCACCGCGATGATGAAGCTCACGGATCTCGGATTCCGCGAGCAGAACTTCCTGCGGTGGGAGAAGTCCTACGTGAAGCCCTACGGCATGCTTCTCGTCACCGGGCCGACGGGGTCGGGGAAGTCCACGACCCTCTACGCGACGCTCAACAACGTCAGTAAGCCCGAGATCAACGTCATCACCGTCGAGGATCCAGTGGAATACCGGATCCCCGGCATCAACCAGGTGCAGGTGAACGCCAAGGCGGGGTTGACCTTCGCCCGGGCGCTGCGGTCCATCCTGCGCTCCGACCCCGACGTGGTCCTCCTGGGGGAGATCCGCGACCACGAGACGGCGCAGATCGCCATCGAGGCAGCGCTCACCGGTCACCTGGTCCTGTCCACGCTGCACACGAACGACGCGCCGAGCGCCATCACCCGGCTCACGGAGATGGGGATCGAGCCCTTCCTCGTCTCCTCGGCCCTGGACTGCGTGCTCGCGCAGCGGCTCGCCCGCCGACTGTGCAGCAAGTGCAAGGAGCCCTATGACGTCACGGACGAGGCGCTCGAGCGGGCCCGCTGGCCCGCCTACATGCCCCGCCCGGAGCAGCTGCACCGGCCGGTCGGCTGCTCGGCGTGCTCCAAGACCGGCTACAAGGGCCGGCTCGCGCTGCACGAGGTGATGGCCGTGACCGAGGAGGTCGAACGCCTGGCAGTCTCCCGCGCGAGCGGCGAGGAGATCGGCCGGGTTGCGCGCGAGCAGGGCATGCAGACCCTGCGCGACGACGGCCTCGCCAAGGTCGCCGACGGCACCACCACGCTCGAGGAGATCTTCCGCGTCGTCGTGTGACGTGGTGTGACCGGTGACCCCGTCGGCGGCTCAAGCGCCGGTGAGGCACCGCCGATCCCGAGGGGGACACCCGACAATTCCGTGGAGGGCACGTGGACGGCAGCACCCCAGGCACTCCGGCCCCGGCGGTCGAGAGCAGCGCCTTTCGCGTCGCCCCCAGCCTCACCGGCACGAGCACCCCGCTCTTGGCGCCACCGCTCGCGCCGGTGGTCGGCAGCCCGTCGCCTTACATGCCCTATCCGGGCGTGGTGACTGCGGCGCCCGTCGCGGCACCGGCACCTGCCACGCAGGCACCGGTCGAGCCCCCCGCGGCACCGCCGGAGCAGTCGCCTGCCTCCGCCGCGCGCGGTGGCACCGAGGAGGACAGCGGCCGCGAGGGCCTGCTGCTCAACGAGCTGCTCGTCGAGATCCTCGAGCGGGGGGCGTCGGACCTGCACGTGACCACGGGCGCCAAGCCCACCATGCGTATGCACGGGCACCTGGTGCCCCTGGACGCCTACGAGGTCCTGTCCCCACAGGTCATCCAGCGGATGCTCTACGCGATCATCACCCAAAAGCAGCGGGAGAAGTTCGAGGAGGTCTGGGAGCTCGACTTCGCCTACGCCGTCCCCGGCCGGGCCCGCTTCCGCGTGAACCTCTACCGGCAGCGCGACGCCCTGGGCGCCGCCTTCCGCATCATCCCCTTCGAGATCAAGCAGCTCGACTCGCTCGGGATGCCGCCGTCCGTGCACAACTTCGCCATGATGCCCCGAGGCTTCGTGCTCGTCACAGGTCCCACGGGCTCGGGCAAGTCCACCACCCTGGCGTCGATCGTCGACCTCGCGAACCGGCAGCGGTCCGACCACATCATGACCGTCGAGGACCCGATCGAGTTCTTGCACCAGCACCGGAAGTGCCTCGTCAACCAGCGCGAGGTGGGGGAGGACACGCACTCCTTCCAGAACGCGCTGAAGCACGTCCTGCGCCAGGATCCCGACATCATCATGGTCGGTGAGATGCGCGACCTCGAGACCATCTCGGTGGCGCTGACGGCCGCCGAGACCGGCCACCTCGTCTTTGCCACGCTGCACACGCAGGATGCCGCCCAGACGATCGACCGGGTCATCGACGTCTTCCCGCCGCACCAGCAGCAGCAGGTGCGGGTCCAGCTCGCCGGCGCCCTGCAGGGCATCGTCTGCCAGTCGCTGTGCCGCACGGCCGACGGGCGCGGTCGTGTCGCGGCGGTGGAGGTGCTGATGGCGACCCCGGCCATCCGCAACCTCATCCGTGAGGGCAAGACACACCAGATCCCGTCGGCGCTGCAGGCCGGCGCCAAGTTCGGGATGATCTCGATGGACCAGTCCCTGGCCGAGCTCGTGCGCCAGCGCAAGATCACCTTCGAGCACGGGCTCGAGAAGTGCCACCACGCGGAGGACTTCAACCGGCTCTGCGGCCGAGGCTGAGAGAGGCGTACGACGATGGCGACGACGTTCCAGTATTCGGTCCGCGACCGCGCGGGCAAACTCGTGAACGGCACCCTGGAGGCTGACTCCCAGGCCCTGGTGGTGACCAAGCTCAAGAGCATGGGCTTCAGCCCGGTCCAGATCACCGAAAGCAACACCGGCATGAAGAGGGAGCTGAGCATCCCCGGCTTCTCCTCCAAGAAGGTGAAGCTCAAGGACCTGGCCATCTTCTCCCGGCAGTTCGCCACGATGATCAACAGCGGGCTGCCGTTGCTGCGCGCCCTCAACATCCTGGCCGACCAGACCGAGAACCCCGAGCTGCAGCGGGTGGTGCGGGTCGTGCGTAACGAGATAGAGAGCGGCGCCTCGCTGTCTTCGTCGATGGGCAAACATCCCAAGGTCTTCCCGCCGCTCATGGTGAACATGACCAAGGCAGGCGAGATCGGCGGCTTCCTCGACTCGGTGCTGCTGCAGATTGCGACGAACTACGAGGCGGAAGTCAAGCTACGCGGCAAGGTGAAGTCCGCGATGACCTATCCGGTCGTGGTCTTCTGCATGGCCATCCTCATGTGCACCGGCATGCTGCTGTTCGTCGTCCCGACCTTCAGCAAGATGTTCAAGGACCTGGGTGGCTCACTGCCGGCACCGACCAAACTCCTGGTAGCGATGAGCAGCGGTCTCAAGACCGGCTTCCCCGTGCTCGTGGTGCTGCTCGTCGCCGCCGCGGTGGTGTGGGGCAAGGTCAAGCGCAAGCCTGGCGTGCGTGATGTCGTGGACCCGCTGAAACTGAGGTTGCCGGTCTTCGGCAACCTGTTTCAGAAGATCGCGTTGGCGCGGTTTGCGCGCAATCTCGGAACCATGATGAGCTCGGGCGTCCCGATCCTGCAGAGTCTCGACATCGTCGCGGAGACGACGGGCAACGTTGTCCTCGGGCGCGCCGTGCGTGAGGTGCAGGAGAGCGTGCGCACCGGGGAGTCGTTGGCGAAACCCCTCGAACACCACAAGGTTTTCCCGTCCATGGTCGTCCAGATGATGGTGGTGGGCGAGGACACCGGCGCCCTCGACACGATGCTGGGCAAGATCGCGGAGTTCTACGATCAAGAGGTCGAGGCTACGACCGAGCAGCTGACGGCGCTCATCGAACCACTGATGATCGCTTTCCTCGGCGCGGTGGTGGGTTCGATGATCGTCGCCCTCTACATGCCGATCTTCAAGATCTTCGATCTCATTCAGTAGCTCTTCTCCAGGCCCAGGTCGGCCCGCCTCCCGTCAGGGCGGCGGGCCGTCCGCCGTTGGTGGCGCGCACACCCGAGTGGGTGGTGTCGCACCAAGTAGGAGTCGGTGGCTCAAGCCTGGTGAGGAGTCGACCGACTCTTGACCTGTCATCCGAGCCGGACTGGCGAACAGCAAGGGCACACCCGCCGCGAGGCGGGGTCGCAAAGCCAAGGAACTCACCCGAGTCCGCCTGGTTGCCTCACGCCGGCTTCCTCGTTCCTAGAAAGGGAACCGAAGTGCTCGCTCGAATCCGCAAGTCGATGGACGAGAAGGACGAGGGCTTCACCCTCATCGAGCTCCTCGTCGTTATCATCATCATCGGCATCCTCGCCGCCATCGCCATCCCGGTCTTCCTCAACCAGCGCAAGAAGGGTTACGACTCCCAGGCGAAGTCGGACCTGCGCAACTTCGCCACGGCGGAGGAGACCTACTTCACCGACAACAACGCTTACGGCACCATCGCCCTGATGACGGCCACCACCGGTGCTGGTGCTGGCAACCAGACCGTCAAGCTGTCCAAGAACACGACCGTTACGGTCAAGTTCGAAAGCGCCAACAAGCTGCAGTGGTGCGCCACCTCCACCAACACCGGAGGCAGCGCGACCTACGTCTACGACAGCGCCAACGGTGGTCTCCAGCCCAACTCGACCACCGCCTGCCCCGGCAGCTATGGAACCGTTGGCGACTCGCTCACCGGCTGACGAACTCGGTCGTCCACGAGGGCCTCGGGCTTCGGCTCGGGGCCTTCGTGGCGTCAACGGGAGGAGAGAGATGTTTGCACGGTTTCGGCGCGACGAGGCGGACGACGGCTTCACCCTGATCGAATTGCTGGTCGTGATCATCATCATTGGGATTCTCGCCGCGATCGCGATCCCGGTGTTCCTCAACCAGCGCGTGAAGGGTTACGACGCTCAGGCCAAGAGTGACCTGCGAAATCTCGCCACCCTCGAGGAGGACTTCCTCTACAGCAACCAGGCCTACGGCCCCGGCGCGGCTCTGACCAGCGTCAAGCACGGGAGCCGGGTGACGCTGACCGTGGTCGCCTTCGAGGGCACCAAGGGCTACTGCCTGAGCGCCGTCCACGCCGACAGCGGGAAGTCCTGGTTCTTCGACAGCACGGCGGGCGGGCTCCAGCCGGTTACCGCCACCGGCTGCCCCACGAACTACGCCACCAGCGACGGCGTGGCGATCCCCTGAGGCAGCCCACCGACAACGAGGCCCCACGCTCCCACCGGGACGTGGGGCCTCGCCTCGTTCGCCCTGCCGGCGCTCAAGCACCGGCGCGGATCGGCCGACCCATACAGCGTGGTCACCGACTCGCGCCTGCGTGCCAGGGGACTGCCCCCAGGCTCGGACGAGAGCGGTTTCACGCTCGTCGAAGTCATGGCCGCGATGATCGTCTTCGCAATCATGTCGACCGCCGCGCTGGGCCTCCTGCTGCGGACCACAGCCTTGTCGGGCCAGAACAAGCGCCGGGTGGTCGCCGCCAACCTGGCGACGTCGGCGCTGGAGCGCATGCGCAACCTGCCCACCAGCCTGATCCCCACCACGACCACGCAGTCACAGGTGGTGGTGGGCGGCCTCACCTACACCGTCACCCAGACCGTGCAATACGCGCAGGACAGCAGTTCAATCACCACCTGCGACAGCAGTACGTCGACCGCGCTCGCCTACAAGCGCATCCAGGAGACTGTCACCTGGCCCTCCATGGGGGGAGTGCAGCCCATCCGAAACGACACTCTGCGCAGCATCAACATCAGCGGTCTGGACCCTGCCAAGGGCGCGTTGGCGGTAAAGGTGCGGCTGGCGTCCGGCCTGGGGCTCGCGGGCGTCACAGCCACGGCCGTCGCCGGTGGCACGACGACGAGCCAGGTGACCGGCGGCGACGGCTGTCTCGTCTTCAGCGGGCTCCCGACCGGCACCGCCACCGTGACGCTGAGCAGCGCCTCCGGCGGCTATGTCGATCGGCAGGGCCGAACCACTCCGGTCCAGGCGCAGGGTGTCAGCGCCGGTGCTCTCAGCCGGCTGACCTTCGACTACGACGTGGCGACCCCCCTGGTGCTGACGCCGAGCTCGGTGACCGCCCCTGCTGCGCTGCAGGCGAGCCTCAACAGCAGTTATTACACCCCCCAGAACACCCGCTCGTTCGCGGACTGCGCCACCTCGGGCGCCACCACCGCCTGCCTGTCGGGCGCGCCGGGCAGGTCGGTGGTCGGTGGTGTCTTCCCCATGACCTACACGGCCTGGGCGAGCAGCTGCGCGGACGCCGACCCCGTGGCCCAGTCGGGCAGCCGGCCCTCTGTCTCCGTTGGCGCGGGGCAGCCCGCGACCGTGACGGTCCCCGTGGTGGCCGCCAGCGTGCTCAACGGCGGAGCCTCGCCCAGGACCTTCTATGCCGTGCACAAGGCCGACACCGGATGCGCAGCGGGGGAGTCCTACCCCCTGGTCGTCTCCGGCGGCGGCCCCGCTGCCTTGGGCGCGGGCGCGTCGGCCCCCGTGGCGCTTCCCTACGGCCGATGGTTGCTGACCACAAACGCCGGCCCAGGCAGTGCCACCGGCACCGAGCCGGCCTGCAACTACCCCGCTGTGACAACCACTCCCTGTGCCCTCAGCCTCTCCCCCACCACCTCGGCCGGTCTCACCGTGACCGTCCAATGATGATCCGCATGGTGCGGCATGGGGAAGCCAGGTGCGCCACCGCGGGGCCCGACGACGGAATCACCCTGGTCGAGCTGCTCGTGACCATGGGGCTGCTCACAGTCATCGGCGCGATGATCTCGACGTTGTCCATTCTGGGGACGCAAAAGGCGGCGGAGTCGCAGGTGCAGAGCGCGACGGCCACCTCGGCCGAAGCCGGGGTGGAGGTGCTGAGCCGCGCGCTCCGAGCTGCCGTGAACCTCTATCCGGACGCCTACAGCGCCATCCCGAGCGCCCCCGGATTCGCGGACGCCTCACCGAACCGGGCAGTGTTCTACAGCTATGCCAAGACCGCACCAGGGGCTGGTCCGAGCCGCCTGGAGGACGCGGTAGTGGCGAATACCTCCGTGCCGGGTGACTGGCAGCTCGTGGAGAGCACCTACCCGGCCAGTGGGCCGTCGCCGTACAGCTGGCCCGTTGCGCCTGCCACGGTCCGCGTGCTGGCACACGGTCTCGCCGACCCTTCACTTGCCCCGCCCGTCTTCACGTATTTCCCGATTCCAGGAGACACGTTCTGCAGGGCGACGCCGGGTCCGACACCGCCGTCCATCCCGCCGCTCAGTCCGCCGCCCGGGACAGCGGGTGCCTACATCGGACTGCCGCCCACCAGCGGCTTGCAGGCCACCGTGAACAGCGTGTCCGTGACGCTGACGCTCACCGGCTCGTCGACGGGATCGGCGGCCGCGTCCCATCTCGCCCGACCGGTCGTGGTGACCGCACAGGTGACCGCCAACAACTCCAACACCGCTGACACCCGGAAGGGCACCTGCCTGTGAACGTCCTCCACTGGGAAGGTCCGCCGCGCGCTGTCGGGCGGAACCGGCTCGGCCGCCGGGACAGCGGCTTCGCCATGATTTTCGTGTTGGCTACGGCGTCCATCCTCACCGCCACGGTCGTCGTCTCGCTCGCCTTCGCCACGAACGCGCAGTCCAGCATCCGCCGCAGCCAGGACTACCAGACCGCGCTGCAAGCTGCGCAGGCCGGGATCGACGACTACGTGCACCACCTCAACGTCTGCGATCCCTACTGGGACACCACCTCTGTGTGCTACGGCTCGCAGCCGCGGAACTCCGCCGACACGGCGGTCACGCCGACGGGTGCCAGCTGGGCCGGCGCGCCGCGGATCCCGGGCACCGCAGGCACGAGCCCCGGTCAGTACCTCTACAAGGTGGTGGCCAGGCCGCTGGACCCGGGCAGCATCGGGGTGGTGCGGCTGCAGTCGTGGGGCCATGCGGGCAAGGTGACACGTAGCGTTCTCGTCGACCTGGCCAAGCCGAGCTTCCTCAAATATGTGTATTTCACCGACATCGACGCCAAGGACCCGCAGGTCCTGCCGACGGAATACCCCGCTTTCACGGCGCCGTCGTGCGAATATCCACCCAACGCCCGACCGGGTGGGGCAACCACCGTCAGCAACTGCGACTACCCCGGCGTCCCGCTGGCAACTGCCAACAGCGCGTGCGCACACCACTACTACAACGACGGGCTGACGGGCACCAGCGGCACGCGAACGAACTTCGTTCAAAACGTCCGGCACGACGGAGCGGTGTACTCCGTCTCGAACAGCTGCATGGTCTACTTCGGTGCCAATGACAGGATCGACGGCCCGTTCCACACCAACGACGCCATCCCGATCGCTGGGTCGGTCACCTTCCAAAGCCCGCTCACCGAGACGGCCTGGGACAGCACCGACAGCCCGCCCGCGCCGAGCAACGGCAACCTGTGGATCGACGCGTGCGGCGGTTGCCAGCCCGTCGGGAACAAGCCGGTGGCGGCAGACGTGGTCGGACTTCCACCGACCAACGCGAGCATCAAGGACCAGACGGCGCCCGGGACGCAGGGGTGCCTCTACACCGGGCCAACACAGATCACTCTGCGCAGTGACGGGAACATGGACGTGGTGAGCCCCTACACGACCAGCTCCTCCCCACCGAAAGTCGGCTGCTACACGACATTGCCGATGACCAGCCCGCAGACGGTGGCGCTGCCGGCCAACGGCGTCGCGTTCGCGCAGACCTACTCGGGAAGTTGTACCAACTCGGTGCCTTTCACCGGCATGCTGTATCCCCAGCTAGGCGACAATGGACCCGATGCGAGGGGGTACGACTGCCACAACGGCGACGTCTTCGTGCGCGGCACGCTCAAGGGACAGCTGACGCTCGCTGCGGACAACAACATCAATGTCGTCGGCGACACGCTCTACGCCGGCGGCCTCACCGGGACGGACGTGCTCGGTCTCGTCGCGAACAACTTCGTGCAGGCCTACAAGCCCGTCTCCTGCCCGAACTACCCGGCCTTTCAGACCAACTGCACCTACATCACCCCCGCCGGAGCCAGCGGTCCCCTGCGCAGCCTCGAGATCGACGCCGCCATTTTGTCGGTCAGTCACAGCTTCCGGGTGCAAAACGTGTGGGTGGGTCCTGGACTGTCGGATGGCAGCACGGCGAACCGGCTGCACATCCGGGGTGCCGTCATCCAGAAGTATCGGGGCGTAGTGGGCGGTTATCCCGTGGGTAGCGGTCTGACCAGTTACAACAAGGACTACCAGTACGACACTCGCCTGGCCAAGCTGCCCCCTCCGTTCTTCCTGCAGCCGACGGTTGCTCCCTGGCAGATCTCGGTGTTCAAGGAGCAGTAGGGCTCCAGGGCGGTCGGCCAGCGCCGATACTGCTGACGTGTCGGTCCTGGTCATGACGCTGGCCGCCGTGGTGGGCCTCGCTGTGGGCAGCTTCCTCAACGTCCTGATCCACCGGGTGCCGGCCGGCCTCTCCGTCGTACGTCCTGGATCGCGTTGTCCGGCGTGCGAGCACTCCGTGCGCTCGCGGGACAACGTCCCCGTGCTCAGCTGGCTTCTGCTCCACGGCCGCTGCCGTGACTGCGGCACGCGCATCGCGGCCCGCTATCCACTTGTCGAGCTCGGTACGGCGCTGCTGTTCGCGCTCGTCGCCGCACGCCTCGGGCCCTCGGCGAGTCTGCCGGCGTTCCTCTACCTGTGCGCGGTTTCCGTCGCCCTCGCCGCCATCGATCTCGAGACGCAGCGACTGCCCAACGTGCTCACGCTCCCGTCCTACCTGGTGGGGGGGGGCCTGCTCGCAGTGGCCGCCGCGGTCGACGGTGACGTTGGACGCCTGTTGCGCGCGGTCGAGGGAATGGTCGCGCTCTATGCGTTCTACTTCGTGATCTGCTACGCCACCGCTGGCAAGGGCATGGGCTTCGGCGACGTCAAGCTCGCGGGTCTGCTCGGGCTCTATCTCGGCTGGCTCGGGTGGCCCGAGCTGCTCGTCGGTGCCTTCGCGGCGCACCTGCTCGGCGGGGTCGTCGCGGTGTGGCTGGTCGCCCGCGGGGGTGCCTCGCGCAAGACCCGGGTGCCCTTCGGCCCGTTCCTCGTCGCCGGCGCCCTCGTGGCCCTGCTTGTCGGAAGCCCGATCGCGCACGCCTGGCTGCAGACAGCCTGATCCGTCTGCCATCTCGCGCTACTCCTCAAGCGTGGCGCCGCTCGGCCCGATGGGTCTGGTGACGCCCGCCGGCACGAGGGGCTCTCCAACGACGAGGGGAAGACCGTGGCAGGACGCACCGCGGTGGGTCTCGACATCGGGACCTCGGCCGTGCGGGCCGCCGAGATGTCGCTGCGCAAGCGACCGGCGGTCCTCGAACGGTTCGGGCAGGTCGCGCTGCCGGTAGGGGCGGTGCGCAACGGTGAGGTCTTCGACGTCGACGCGGTCGCCTTGGCCATCAAGCATCTGTGGAGCAGCTCCGGCTTCTCCACCAAGAAGGTCGTGCTCGGCGTGGCGAACCAGAAGGTGGTCGTGCGGCAGGTCGACCTGCCATGGATGCCGGTCGGGGAGTTGCGGGCCAGCCTGCGCTACCAGGCCCAGGACTACATCCCGATGCCAGTCGAGGAGGCCGTCCTCGACTTCCACGTCCTCGAGGAAGTCATCGACGACAAGGGCGGCCGGGCCCTGCGGGTCCTGCTCGTCGCGGCGGTGCGCCCCATGGTCGACCTGGCGATGGAGGCGACGCGTCGAGCCGGCTTGACGGTCCAGGCCGTCGACCTGACGTCCTTCGCCGTCCTGCGGGCGCTGTCCAACGATGCCGACGCGCTCGCCGGTGACGTCACCGAGGCCCTCGTCGACATCGGTGCCAGCGTCACGAACATCGTGGTGCACCAGGGCGGCGTACCCAAGTTCGTGCGCATCCTGCTGATGGGCGGCGACGACGTCACCGGCGCCGTCGCCGAGCGGGTCGGGGTCCCGCACGAGTCGGCCGAGGCGATGAAGGTCCAGCTCGGCCTGGCCGGCGCGGGTGTCGAGGGCCCGGACAGCCACCCGGCCTCGCGCGTCATCGGAGCCACCGCCGCGCAGCTCGTGGAGGAGGTCCGCGGGTCGCTCGACTACTACCTCGCGCAGCCCTCCGCCATCGCGATCGGTCGCATCGTTCTCTCCGGCGGCGGCGGCAAACTCGCCGGGCTGGACGCCTGGCTGTCGGCGGCGACCCGACTGCCAGTCGAGCAGGCCGAGCCCCTTGCGGAGCTGCGGCTCGGCAAGGTCGGCCTCACCCCCGAGCAACTCGAGCACGTCCGCCCGATGGCCGCGGTGCCGGTGGGTCTCGCGATGGGAGCCGCCTGAGATGCCGAACCGGGATAGCACGGGACTTCTCCCGGACGACGAGACCACCCTCTTGCCGACCGGGAGCGCGGGACATCGCGCGCCCGTCGGCGTGGTGCGCGTCAACCTCATCCCGCCGGAGATCGCGGAGGCCCGGCGGCTGCGCGGCGTCCAGCTCGCCCTTGGTGGCGGCGTGCTCCTCGCGGTGGCCATCGTCGCGGGGCTCTACGAGCAGCAGGTCGGTGCCGTGCACCGGGCCGAGGGCGAGCTGTCGGCCGCCAACGCGGAGAACTCACGCCTGCAGGCGGAGCAGCAGCGCCTCGGCAACGTCAACGCGCTCTATGGGAAGGTCGACGCCGCGAGGGCGATGCTGGCCTCGGCCAAGGCCCCGCAGATTCTCTGGTCGCGCTACCTCGAGGACGTGCGGCTGCGGCTGCCCGAACGGACCTGGCTGACCACGCTCACGATGACGGAGACAGCTGCAGTCACGGGGGCGCACTCGCCCGCGGCCACGCCTGCCGCTGTCACGGGCGCAACCGTGGGGACCGCGGCCGCGACGGCCCCCGCCGTGGGTTGCGCGCCGGTGGCCACGCTCCTCGTCGGAGGCAGTGGCTACACCCACCGCGACGTCGCCGACTGGCTCGACCGCCTCGCCGGTCTCAAGGCCGTGACCAACCCTTATCTGACCAGCTCCACGGAGGCGCTGGCCGGCACGACAAACGTTCCCACGGTTGCGTGGAACACCACCGCCTCCCTGGACTGCCAGGCGCTCGCCAGCGCCGGGAAGGGCTGACATGCCGCAAAGGATGCGAACCTGGGTCGCGGGCAGCATCGCGCTGGCCCTCGTGGTGCTCGTCGCCGGCTGGTTCCTGCTCGTCTCGCCCAAGCGATCCTCCGCGTCCGAGGTGCACGGGAGGGCCTCCGCCCAGCAGGCGGTGAACGCCACGCTCCGCGCGCAGATCGCTCAGCTGCAGGCGCAGGCGAAGGGCCTTGTCGCCAAGCAGGCAGAGCTGCAGGCCGTGGCCCGCCGGATCCCTTCCCAGCCTCAACTCCCAGCGCTCATCCGGGCCCTCGAGGACGTGCACGTGCGCACGGGCGTCGACCTGGTCGCTGTCACGCCGACCACGCCGACGGCGGCGACGCCGACGGTGTCCGGTGCCGCGTCCTACCAGGTCATCCCGGTCACGCTGCAGGTGCAAGGTGACTACTCGCAGATGACCCTCTTCCTGGACGAGCTCGAGACGCTCCAGCGGCTCTACCTCGTCCGCAGCGTCACCGTCGCCCCGGGCAAGGCGGACGCGGGTGGCAAGGTCACGATCGGTCCCGACGGCTCGCCCGAGACCCAGCACACGCTGACGTCGACGGTCACCGGTGAGGTCTACGACACCACCGCGGACACGACCGACCTGACGCTGCCGGGGCTGCAGCCAGCCATCGGTGCTCCCGCGGTGAGCGGCGAGCCGCCCATGAACCCCCCCGTGAGGCTGCCAGCGCCCGCAGTCACCGACCCGACGAAGTGAGGGGCACCCCGTGACCGAGTCCTCGCTGCCACTGCCGGCAGACCAGCCCAGTGACGACGCCGGCGACGGCCGCAAGCGCACCCTCGTCCTGGCCGGGATCGGCGCCGGCGTCCTGGGGCTAGCAGGTGCCGGGTTCCTGCTCCTCTCGGGTGGCGGCAGCGCCGACGACAGCGCCGCGCTTCCTGCCCTGCACCGGGCCCCGGCCCGCTCGACGGTCGGGCCGACCCCCACCGCCAGTGCCACCGCCGAGGCCCAGCTGCAGGTCTTCCGCGGCTCCGTCGGCCGGGACCCCTTCGAGCCCCCGCAGCGGGTGGCGCTCGCGCTCGCGCCGAAGCCCGCCGCCGCCGTCGTACCCATCGCCGGCGCGCCCGCGCCCGCCGCTGCGCCCGCGCCCGGCGCCGCGCCGACGGCGGCCGCAGTGCCCGCCGGGGCCGCACTGCCCGCCGGGGCCGCACTGCCCGCCGCGCTGCCCCCCGGCACGCTTCCGATCGTGCCCGTCACCGGCGCCGGCCCCAACGGCACCATCGTCACCGTCGTACCTCCCTCCTCCACCGGCGCTCCGAGCACGGTGACGGTCGTGCCACAGACCCCGCAATACCTGCGACTGCTCGCCGCGCGCAAGATCGCCTCAGGCTGGGTCGTCGACGTCCGCACCGCGACCGGCGTGACGAAGAACGTCAAGGAGGGCAGCAAGAACGTCGGCGGGACGCTCTTCGTCTTCGTCGGCGAGGACGGCCAGGCCGGCAAGCCGACCTTCGTGTTCACCGTTGGCGAGAGCCAGGGTGGCAACCTCGTCCCCAGCACGAAGACCGGCGTGCCCAAGCCCGGCGTGACGCCGAAGCCGGACGACAGCACGCTCGTGCTGCGCCGGGGGCAGGTCGACGGCGGCATCTTCGCCAGCTGATCGTCCGCGCGACCGCCCATGGGAGACTCACCCCGTGGGCGGGCTGCGGGCGTTGACGGCGGGGGAGTCCCACGGACCGGCCCTCGTCGCGACGCTGGAAGGGCTCCCCGCGGGGGTGCGCCTGACGACCGCCGACATCGGGACGGCCCTCGCGCGGCGCCGCCTCGGCTATGGCCGCGGGGCGCGGATGCAGTTCGAGGCCGACCGCGTGGAGGTCCTCGGGGGGCTGCGGCACGGGCGGAGCCTCGGCTCGCCGGTCGCTCTCGTCGTGCACAACAGCGAGTGGCCCAAGTGGCAGACGGTGATGAGCCCCGACCCCGTCGACGCGGATGAGCTCGCGGGCCAGGCGCGGGCGCGGGCGCTCACCCGGCCGCGGCCCGGGCACGCCGACCTGGCGGGCATGCAAAAATACGGCTTCGACGACGCCCGCCCGGTCCTCGAGCGGGCGAGCGCCAGGGAAACGGCCGCCCGGGTGGCCCTCGGCGCGGTCGCCGCGGCCTTCCTCGAGCAGGCGCTCGGCGTCAGCCTGCTCAGCCACGTCGTCGCGCTCGGCACCGTCGCAGTGCCGCCCGGTACGCCGCCGCCCGGGCCCGACGACAGGGCGCGCGTCGACGCGGACCCCCTGCGCTGCAGCGAGCCCGGGACGAGCGCGCGCATGGTCGAGGAGGTGGACGCCGCCAAACGCGACGCCGACACGCTCGGCGGCATCGTCGAGGTGGTGGTGCACGGGCTCCCTCCCGGCCTCGGCAGCTATGTGCACGCCGACCGCCGCATCGACGCCCGGCTCGCCGGCGCGCTCATGGGAATCCAGGCCATCAAGGGCGTGGAAGTCGGTGACGGGTTCGCGAGCGCGCGTCGCCGCGGCTCGGCCGCGCACGACGAGATCGAACGCGACGGCAGCGGCGTACGACGCGTCACGGGCCGCGCCGGTGGCGTGGAGGGCGGGATGACCACGGGGGAGGTGCTCCGCGTCCGGGCCGCGATGAAGCCGATCTCCACGCTGTCGCGTCCGCTCGCGACGGTCGACACCGAGACCGGTGCAGCCGCCACGGCGATCGCGCAGCGCAGCGACGTGTGCGCCGTACCCGCCGCCGGCGTCGTCGCCGAGGCCGTTGTCGCCGTCGTGTTAGGGGACGCGGCGCTGGAAAAGTTCGGGGGTGACTCGGTGGAGGAAACGCGGCGTAACGCCGAGGGCTATGTGAAGGCGCTGCCCAGGTGGTGAGCCCTCGGGTCGTGCTCGTCGGGGCGCCCGGGGCGGGCAAGTCCACCGTGGGGCGGCTGCTCGCCGCCCGGCTCACGCTCGGGCTGCGCGACACCGACGCCGATGTCGAGGCGGCCGCCGGCAAGAGCGTGGCCGAGATCTTCGTCGACGATGGTGAGGAGGCCTTTCGCGGGTTGGAACGTGCCGCCGTCGCGCGTGCGCTGGGCGAGCACGACGGTGTCCTCGCGCTCGGCGGGGGGGCCGTCCTCGCCGCGCAGACCCGGGCGCTGCTGGCGGCGTCCACGGCGCCGGTGGTGCTCCTCGAGGTCGGGCTCGCGGACGCGACCCGGCGGGTCGGTCTGGGGCGGGACCGCCCGGTCCTGGCCCTGAACCCCCGAGCCGAGATGCGCCGGCTGCTCGAGGCGAGGGCACCGCTCTATGCGGAGGTCGCGACGCTGCGGGTGGCCACCGACGGCCGGACGGCGGCCGAGGTCACCGACGCGGTGCTGGCGGCGCTGGGGGTGGCAGCGTGAGCCCGCCGCCGACGAGGGTGACGGTGACCCCGGCGGGCTCGGCGCCGTACGACGTCGTCATCGGCACCGGCCTGCTCGGCGAGGTCGCGGTGCTGCTGGAGGGGTCGTTGCGCGTCGCGGTCGTGCACCCGAGGGCGCTGCGGGTCACCGCGGAGGCGGTGCTGGCCGACCTGCGGGCGGAGGGCCACGAGGCGCACGCCGTGGAGGTGCCGGACGGGGAGGAGGCCAAGCGGCTCGCCGTGGCCGACTTCTGCTGGTCGGTGCTGGGACGGGCCGGGTTCACCCGCAGCGACGCCGTCGTCGGGCTCGGCGGGGGCAGCACGACGGATCTCGCGGGCTTCGTCGCGGCCAGCTGGCTGCGCGGGGTCCGCGTCGTGCACGTGCCGACGACGACGGCGGGCATGGTCGACGCCGCGGTGGGCGGCAAGACCGCGGTCAACACCGACGCCGGCAAGAACCTCGTCGGGGCTTTCCACCAGCCTGCCGGGGTCGTGTGTGACCTCGCCACCCTGGAGACGCTCTCGCCGCACGACCACGTGGCCGGGCTCGCCGAGGTCGTGAAGACCGGTTTCATCGCTGACCCGGTGTTGCTCGATGTGCTGGAGGGTGACGCGTCCGAGGCGGTGTTGCCGGGGGGGAGTGCCACGCGCGAGCTCGTGGAGCGCTCGGTGCGCGTCAAGGCGGCGGTGGTGTCGGAGGACCCGCGCGAGGCTGGGCGGCGGGAGATCCTCAATTACGGGCACACGCTCGGACACGCGGTCGAGCGGGTGGAGGACTACCGGTGGCGGCACGGCGAGGCGGTCTCGGTGGGCCTCGTCTTCGCGGCGGCGCTGGGGCGCCTCGCCGGGCGTCTCGACGACGCCACGGCGGACCGGCACCGCAGCGTGCTCGCGGCGCTGGGGCTGCCGGTGACCTATCGCCACGACCGGTGGCCGCAGCTGCACGACGCGATGCGCCTGGACAAGAAGGCGCGCGGGGCCAGGCTGCGCTTCGTCGTACTCGACGGCTTGGCTCGCCCGATGACGCTCGACGACCCCGACCCGGGGTTGCTCGTCGCTGCCTTCGGTGAGGTGGCCGCATGAGGGACGTCCTGGTGCTGAACGGCGTCAATCTGGGGCGGCTCGGGAAGCGTGAACCTGATGTCTACGGGACGCAGACGCACGACGATCTGAAGGCGCTGTGCGTGCGGATCGGGCTCGGCCTCGGGCAGGCGGTGTCGGTGCGCCAGACCGACCACGAGGGCGAGCTGGTGCGGTGGCTGCACGAGGCCACGGACCGGGTCATCCCCGTCGTGCTCAATGCCGCGGCGTGGACCCACTATTCGGTCGCGGTGCGCGACGCGGTGGCGGCCCGGAGCGCGCCCCTGATCGAGGTGCACATCAGCAATCCCCATGCGCGAGAGCCCTTCCGGCACGTGTCGCTGGTGTCGCCGGTCGCGTCCGGGGTGATCGCCGGGTTAGGGTTCACCGGCTATGAACTGGCGCTGCGGGCGCTCGCCGAGATGGACTGACTGACGCAGGGGCGGCATCGCCCGACGTGGGCCCTCGGACCGCGCTCACCGCCACGAGACGGTGACTTCCCCTCGCGTTGAGGAGACCTAAAAGTGACCTAAAAGGGCGGGCACTCGGGAGGCGGCCGCCATCCCGGGGGTGGTGGGGGGTCGCCGGGCGGTGCGGGTGTGTCTTGCCCGTAGTGGTGGGGGTCGGTGGTGGTGGTCTGACCCAGGGGGCTGGTCCAGGTGATGGTGCCGTCGGGGCCGCGGTCGGCTTGCCAGCGGCCGTGGGTCTTGGTGTTGTGGTGGCGGCGGCATAGGGGGTGCAGGTTGCCCAGGCACGTCAGGCCACCGGTGCTGTCAGGGGCCCAGGGCTGGCAGTGGTCGGCGTCGCAGTCACTGGCCGGGTGCGGGCAGCCGTAGGCGGTGCAGGTCTGGTATTCCGCCAGCAGCACCCGACGTAGTTCCGCGGGCAACGCGTAGGTGCCGCTGACCCCGCAGAGCAGCCCGTTGTCGTCGTGCAGGAACCGCTGCCAGTCAGCGCACAGGGCGAGCCGGCGGGCGACCGCGGCGCTGATCAGGCCGAGGGAACGGCCGCGGTGCCCGGGTGCCGCGCTGGCGAGGTCGGCGGGGTCTTCGCGCAGGCCGAGCAGCGCGGCCAGGCTCAGGGTGAGGTGCACGCGGGCCACTACCGGACCCGACAGCGCGCCGCGGACCGGATCCACCCTCGGTGTCGGCCCTTCCAGGTCCACGCCCGGACCCTCGCTGCCGCCGCCACCGTTGGCGTCGTCACTGCCGTTGCCGTCGTCGCCGTCGGTGCTGCCGCCGTCGTCGTCACTGCCGAGGCCATCGTCACTGCCGCCGGTGCCGGTGCCGGGGCCGTCGTCGCTGATCCCCCCACCACTGTCCTTGTGAGTGGGTTGCAGCGGCAGCGTGGTTTGGGTGGGTAGGCCGTGCCAGCCGAACGCGGCCAGGGTGTCGGCGCGGACCTGCATCGCGGTGCGGGGATCTCCGCCCGCGTGGGCGGCGTCGACGGCGGCGTCCAGGCGGGCCAGCAAGGCGGCGAGGTCCTCCGTCGGCAGGAGCGCGGTGAGCCAGCCCATCCCGGGGACACTTGCGGGCCCCCCGTCGACCCAGCGCTGCTCCCGTGGACTGACCGGCGCCGGGGGCAGCAGCTCCCCGGTGACCGGGTCCACCAGTCCCCCGTCCGCGGGGAGGGGATGGGAGGCGGTCCACCGGGCCGCGGCCCGCCTCGCCGCGGCGCGCACTGCGCCTTTCGTGCCGGTCAGCAGCGCTGGGTGGGTCTGCTCGGCGACCCACCGGGCACCCGCATCGTCGAGGTAAGCGGTCGCCTCGGCCAGTTCCCTGGCATGCGCCGGGCTGCTCCCCCCGTGGCGCATCGCGGCGAGCAGTTCGGGGGCCCGGTCCCGCAACGCGCGGGCCGACCGCAGCCGGTGCTGCGCGCTGCCCGGGCTCGCGTGCAACGCCAGCGCGACGTCCTCCCGGCCCGGCTCCGGCAGCAGCGTGCTGTCCTGCCAGCGGTCCCCGGCCGGCCCCGCGGGCAGCACCACGTCCCGGCTGCCCGAGGCGACCGCCAGAGCCAGGTCATCGACGCGGGTCGCGGCCCAGGTCGCCGCGCGCGCCGCGGCCCGGAGCAGGTCGGCCTGTTCCGCACCGCTGAGCCGGCTGGGGTCAGCGACCGTGAGCAGCCCCAACGTCGCTGCGGTCACCGGGGCCTCCCGCACCGCCCGCAGCAGCACCGCCACCCGGCACGGTGGTCCCACCCGGGGGGCCCGCTCGTCCAGCACCGCCGCGAGGCGGCGTTCCAGTGCGCTGCCCGGGCTGAACTCCCACCGCAGCGACCGACCATGCACCCCAGGGCAGTCCCCCAACTCAGGGCACCCCGCCTCCACCTCGGCCAGCACATCAGGGCCGTTCAGCATGTGCGCAGGAAACCAGTCCACCTCCGTCACCCGGTGGGCCGACGCGGGCACCAGCAGCGGGACAGTGACAGGCCCATCACCCGCTGACCCCAAGTCGCACACGTGTTCGACTATAGGCCGCGGGGTCGAAAGATGCAAGAGCCACAGCCACATTTCCGCGCGGTTTGACTCCCGGCGTACCCCTCACGGTCGGCCGGTGCGATAGCGCAGTGAAGGGCGAACCGTCGCACTCCGCTCAGTGGGTGAGTTGCGCCCGAGCCTCACGGACGGGGAGGTTGACCGCTTGCTCGCGGAGCACCTGGCCGGTCAACGGGAAGGTCGCGCCGGTGTCCCCGCGCGTCACGGTGGCCGTCCAGTGGACGTCCACGACGAGGCGGACCTGACCCTTGCTGCGGTAGGTGTGCTGCACGTAGTAGCCCTCGCGCGCCTGGGTGGGGTCGGTGCCGTCGTACGCGCGGCCGGGTGTCGACGTCTGCTGACTCGTGCCGTCGCCGAAAGACCAGCTCCAGGAAGGCGTGAGATGGACCTCGACCGGTACGCCGACGACGGTGAGCGCGACGGCTCGGTCCTGGTCGTCGGAGGCGCTGACGATGAGCGGGAGCTGCGTCACGGCGCCCGAACGCGGCTGGATGCGCACAGCGAACGTGGTTGGTATGACGCGCTCGGTCGCGCGGAGTGCGGCGGCCTGCACGTCAACCTGGCTCGGGCCGTAGCGCTGACAGCCCCCATTGCTCTTGTAGATGGTCCCATCCGGCCGCGTCGTGTACGTGATGGTCTGAAGTTGATCCGGAGCGGCGCACGCGTTCTGCGCGAGGCACTCCGCCTTGCTCGTGGCAGGCACGAGGTCGCAGAAAGGGCGCGTTGCAACAATCGTCACAGACTGCGCGGCGGTGCCCTGTCTGCCGCCCGCGGGCGTGGCCGAAGGCGCAGCCGATGAACCTCCAATGACGCTGAAACCTCCGGCTCCGTCGCTCCCGCCTTTAACTTCGCAGCGACTCAGGCATTCGTCCCCACCCGGCGGGGCTGAGGGGGCCGGCGGCGCGGCGGGTCCCAGCACGGAGCTGCTCACCAAGGCTGCATGAATTGCCACGTTTGCGAGGATCATGGGGACTGGCCCTTAGAGATACCCTGAACCCCAGTCACCAGAGTGGTTCCGCTGGCGTTCGACAAGACGACAAGGTCAACTACGCCGCGGGCACCGGGGTCACGACCGAGGGGCTTCGCCGCGATCGTGACAATCTCGCCTGGTGCCTGGTCGTAAGTGACCGTCACACCCACGAAGTTTGGTGACACCTGTTCGAACTTTAGGCTGCGAATGGAAACCTCTCCATGAGTGGCATGCGCGTTCCTTGCGCGGTTCCGCGCGACAGCAGCGTGAATGCCTTTTCGGCAGTTGCAGGATTCGCTCACAAGAGCGTCGTAACTAGAGGTGTCGTTCGTCCGGAGTGCCCGTGCAGCCTCCGCATAAAAGGCACGAAGGACCAGTCTGGTCTCGGTCTCTGTTCTTGCGAGCCGTGGATCACCGGGCTGGGACGGTCTCAACGAGAGCCCCGTCGCGGCGGCCATGGGCGTGACCATTCCGCTACTCGGAGGTGGGCTATTGCCGGCGCCGTCGCTCGCGTTGGAACCTGGGCCGGGAGAGAGGCGTGTCGAACCGGACGGCGTAAGCGTCGAGAGCGGCGGCACCTGCCCGGTGGCGCCGCTGCCGTTGCTGCAGGCGCTCAACGCCAGCGCGCACAGCATCCCCGCGAGCGTGGCTCGTCGCTGCGATCGGGCCACGAGGCGACGATATCGACATCACGGCAGGAATGGGGCCCCCGTCCACAGGCTGCCCTCCTCACTCGGCGACGGCAGTGGCGCCCGTCTCCCGCGCCAGGCGAGCCAGCTGATCGCGCCGGGCGGGATCGATGGAGCCGCCGTGTTCGGCCAGCGCCGCGGTGAGCACCCGCACGCACAGCTGCCACTCACCGGCGCGATGGAGGCTGCGCACGCTGTCGGCTGTCCAGGGCGAAAGTCCCAGGGTCAGCTCGTCCACAACGGCGCCGAGTTCGTTGACGAGGTGACTCTCGGATCGGTCCAGTCCCAGGTCGGTGACGGGTACCTCGTCGCGCCCCCGATTGTGGTGCACGTGCGGTCCGCTCACCGGGTAACCGGTGAGGAGCGCTCCCGCGCGATCGACGATGACCTCACAGAGAACGCCCTCGCGCACGTCCCACGCTCGGAAGAGGTCTCCCGGCAAGGCCACAACCTGACCGTCGACGGGATGGGCCGCGACGTCCTGAAGCTGCCGAATGACGTCATGGCGCTTCCAAGCGGGAGGGAACTCGGCGCGACCACGGCGGCCCTTGCCGGCCAGATGACCGCCTCCCTTTTTGGGCGGCTCGGTGCGGTCTGGTCTCAAGGGCGGTGTCCAGCGGACGGTTCGCCCCTCAGCGTCGACGACGTTGAGCAGGATCCAGGGGGTTGCGTCGTCCGCCCCGGCCTCGCCTTCCTGCTCGCAGGCGCGGTGCAAGAAGACCATCTCCTCGGCCTCTGCAATGGTGATCGGATTTTCATCATTCGCGTCGACCCATGCGGCCAAGTCGATGGCAAGGCCCCACTCGCCCACCGTGAGGAAGTTCAAGGCATCACGAGGCCCGTTGTAGTAGTAGCGCTTACGGCGCAGCACGAAATCGGTTACCCCACCAGGGAGGTCAACGTGACGCTGACTCAATCTCCGCTTCCCTCTCTCGTCGGGTTGTGAATGACCCCTGGGCCACTCTTGGGATAGGCCGTAATGACGGATCCGTCGCTCTGGACGATAACCTCGATATGCACGCCATCACGCAAATCCCACGACCGGTAGCGACCGTTCCCTTGCAACTCACACTGGCCCGGCTTGGGGTTGCGCGCCACGTCCATGACGTGCTCGATGATGTCTCGTTCGCTCCAGGAGGCGGGGAACTCGCTCTTCCCGTAGTTCCCCACCCCCGACTTGTGACCGCCCGCGAGCTTTCCGCTCCTCGCCTCCTCGCCGTCAAGGATGTGCAGCACGCGCTCCTCCGTGATGGTGGAGTCGCGCACGTAGCTGGTTGGCACCGGCTGACCGGTGTTTGGCAGCCTGGCGAGGAAAGTGTCAGTACCGGGTCGCTGCGGAGGGGGAAGGCGCAGATCCGGCTCGTCCCACGCGAGGCGCCGCCGCCATTTCGCCCCGCTCTCGGGCTTGGTGCCGAGCGCACCCCGGCCGAGACGGTCGCGCAGTGCCACCGACGCCATCGGGATGCGGTCCGACAGAGGGGGAATGCGCTCGGCACGACGCGCGAGTGCCTGGACGGCGTCGAGACCTCGCACCACCTCAGTCGCGCCGGCGGAGACGACCGCGGCACCGACGCTGAAGGTGATGCCACCGCCCCAGCGCGCGAAGTGCCCTTGCGAGAGCTCGTCCCATCCGACGACCGCCTTGAGCGTCCCGCCCGGGTCCTCGACAGCCTGGGGGATGGCTCCGGCAAGTTGGCTGTACGTCGCACCGTCACCGCTGGCCAGGCCACCGACCTGTGTGGCCGCATCGCCTGCGGCATCGGCGAACCCCGTCAGGAAGTCACCAGCGGTGCCGAGGTTGCGCTGCGCCCAGTTCGGTCGGCGCG
>JAABUT010001038.1_pt1 | contig 35199 bp, 28 predicted proteins | sample 5559281 | NCBI WGS metagenome assembly JAABUT01 (sample SAMN10711880, study PRJNA513359) | rock metagenome | isolation source: Antarctica rocks | place: Antarctica: Victoria Land, Ricker Hills nord | collected 2016-01-04 | reverse complement strand
AATATCTGACACAGGTGCCCTCGTCGGGGAACCTTTTCTGAAATTCGAATATCGACAGGCTCTTGAATCTTTGCTCCATACCTCGGATTTACTAATTTTATTGGTATTTAACAAACGCCTATTTCAAAATTTTAATTATTTTTTATAAAGTATTTTTCTTTCGGAGTCAGTTTCGTTTACCCAAAAACTTTCTGGATAAACTTATTAAAAATTACATCAATCATCATCAATCAAAACAAATACAGTTCTACTTTATCTTCGAGCCTGTTTAAATTTTTATCTGAAAAAATATTGGTGCTTCTTTTATGCCTGTAAATTTTGTGTTTGAATTTTATACCGATAAAAAGAGCATTGAAATTTCATGTTTTCGTAGGTGATAAAAGAAGCATCTAAAAGAGATCAGACAAAATTTAAACAGGCTCTTAGTTTTTTAGCTAAACAACTGATTATATCCATCAGTTATGACTGATAATCAACTAAGTATCACAGGCAACCGGAAGTAAAACCTGCTGCCTTCGCCGATAGCACTTTCAACCCAGATATTTCCGTTTTGTGCCAAAATAAATTCTTTGGAAATGGCCAGGCCCAAACCCGAACCGGTTTTATTTTGGCCATCTGTGGGCACCTGGAAATAGCGGTCAAACAAACGTTCCTGATATTTATCTTCAATGCCTTTTCCAAAATCCTGTACCGAGAACTCTATCATGTTCTCCTGTTGTATTACCTGAACCATAATTTTTGATTTTGCAGAACTATAACGCAAGGCATTCGACAAAAAATTGATCATCACCCACGCAGTTTTTTCCACATCGGCCTGGATATTTGGTAATGCCGGTGCTACAGATTGTACTATCAAAACCCCTTTCTGATCAGCTGCAAACTGGATGGCTTTGATGGCGTAATCCAAAATCTGCTCCGGTTTTGCCGGGATAAAATTGAGTTGGATATTGCCCGTTTCCACCTGGGACAGATCCAGCAGTTCATGCGTAATTTTGAGCAATCTTTCGGCATCTTCGCTGATATGCTGCACCAGTTCTTCCTGTTCGGCATTCAAAACGCCCACGCGCTTATCAACCAAAAGTTTTAAACTCAGTTTCATGGCCGAAATAGGTGTTTTCAGTTCGTGTGAAATGGTAGCAATAAAGTTGGTTTTAGCTTCGTCCAGTTCTTTAAACTCAGTAATGTTCTGCAAAATATAAACTTTTCCGGCCGATTTTTGCGCAATAACCATTGGCTTGGCTGAATTGCGTTCCAGGTTCGGGACAAAAATTTCCTGAACTTCCAGCCGGTAATGGCAATTCCTGCCGTCCACTACAATTTTAAACGTCTTTCCGGTTTTCCCTTCATCAATAATGCATTTAAACAAATCGTTGCCTTTTGTAATTTCTGCAAGCGGTTTTCCTGCCGGTTTTTGCTCAGTTAAATTCAATATTTTTTTGGCTGTTGTATTGATAAACAGCACTTCCTGGTTTGCTCCTATCCCGATAATAGCATCCTGGATCTGCTCGATAATGGTTTCGATCCGCAACTTTTCAGACATGATTTTGGACAAATTACTGTTCTCCCATTCATCCAGCCGAACGGCCATGTCATTAAAAGCCCGGCCTACTTCCGCAAATTCATCCTGCTTCTCAAAATGAATACGCTGGTTATAATTCTTCTGGCTGATTTCCCGGATGCCTTCCATCAAAGTATTTAAAGGATCGGAGATAAAGCCGGGAAAATTAACGCTGAAACTAAAAAGCACCAAAAAGGTAAACGTGCCTGACAAACCCAGAAACAAGGTGGCTTTGTTTACCGAAGCCTGCGCCTGGTCGTTTTTCCGAACAATGGCCTGCATGTTTAAAATTTCTATTTTACGTAAACTCCTCCGTGCATTTTTGGCGGACGTTTGCTGCTGTTCTATCGTCGTGGCCATGTTTTTTAATGCGGTAAAAGAAGCACGCAGGTTTTTCACCGCCTCGGCTTCGCCAACTTCTGTAATGTTGTTTTCTTCCCGAACTAATTGCTGGTTAAAAGCGGTTTGTGCCGAAGCGTTAAGCGGCAAGTTGTTCTCGTCCAAAACCGCACGCATTTCCCGGGCAAAATTTAAGGTTTCGTAATTATCTTTTAAAATAACTTTTGCACTGTTTGATATTTCATTGATGTAGAAGATGGAAACGGTGCCAAAAAAGAGCACAACGATAAATAAAAAGCCGAAGCCCAAACGGAGTTTATTTTTTACTTTCATGATAATATGACTAAATCGGTTTCAGTTTTGGCAATGTTTTTAAGCAGTTCATTAAAAACAGCCGTTCTCAAAATCACCTGAAATAAATTTAAATGCGGTTTGCCAATGCAGATGGTGGTTATTTCCTTTTGTTCTACTATTTCCATAATCGTTTGCGTGATTTTGTCGCTTTTCACTTTTAAAACTTCGGCACCCAATTCTGTAGCCAGTTTAAAATTATTTATCAGGAACCGTTGTTTATCCAGTTTGATGCGGTCAAAACTCTCCTGACTATTTTCCACATAAAGCATGATCCAGGCCGAGCGGTAATAAGAAGCCAAACGGGCGGTTTTCCGGATCACAATCCTGGCCGTTTCTGCGTTGGATGAAATGCAGGCCAAAAATTTTTCGGGCCGGAGTTTAACCTGTTTCGGGACTTCTACATTGATTTTTCGTTCCAAATGATGGGCAACTTCTTTCAAGGCAATTTCCCGCAGCTGCAGTATTTTATCACTGCGGAAGAAGTTTTGCAAAGCCGTTGGTACTTTTTCTGCACGATAAATTTTGCCTTCCTTTAAACGGCCGATCAGTTCATCAGCCGTTAAATCGATGTTTACAATCTCATCTGCCATTTCCAGCACTTTGTCCGGGATGCGTTCTGTAATTTCTACGCCCGTAATCTGCTCGATGTCTTCATTCAAACTTTCCAGGTGCTGGATATTAACGGCTGTAATCACGCTGATGCCAGCTTCCAGGATGTCCAGCACATCCTGCCAGCGTTTGCTGTTTTTACTGCCCTCAATATTGCTGTGCGCCAGTTCATCCACAATTACCACTTCCGGGTGGCGGTTCAAAATAGTTTGCAAGTCCATTTCTTCCAGCTCTTTGCCTTTGTAAAATATTTTTCGCCTGCTGATGACTGGCAAATCAGATAGCAAAGCCTGTGTTTCTTCCCGGTTGTGGGTTTCGATGTACCCGATCCGGATATCGATATTATTTTTTAAAAGAGCATGGGCTTCCTGCAGCATCCGGTAGCTTTTGCCCACGCCGGCACTCATGCCAATATAAATTTTCAGTTTTCCGCGCCTGGATTTTTTGATCAGTTCGATAAATGTTTTTACAGAATCGTCTTTGTGTTCTTCCATTTTGGTGGATACTTCTTTTATCGGGTAAAAAATAGCAAGATCGATTTTATGCCGATAAAAGAAGTATCGGTTTTTTTAAACAAAACGCTTCATACTGTTTTTATCACCCTAAAATGAAACGGCAAAACTGGCTGTCAGCAGCGGGCTGGTATTAACAGGGTTGCCATACGAACGTGTAAAAATGGCATCCTTGCTGTCATAAACTTTGCCTTCCAGCCGGATCAGCGCATTTTTTACCGGCGCATAATCAACGTTTAAAGAATAACCGGTTGTTTTAAAACCATTTGGCGTATTGGTAGCAATCAGGATCCCGTTTTTATCCTGAAAATATTCTACCCGGCCGGCCATTGCCCATTTTTCGGCAAACTGATAGCGGGCAATTGCAACCGGCGACAGCACATTATAGTAACTGCTGCTGCCTTTTGCCTGCTGCTGTACGCCATAATCAAAACCGGCCGTGATACCGAATGCCGCAGTTAGCTGAAAAATCCCGTAAAAATTATTGTAAAACCGGCGGACGCGAATGGAATCTGCACCTTCTGTGCCCAAATAATTGCTATAATTCAGGGTGATTTTTTCTGTTGGTTTCCAGGTGATTTGCGCTCCACCGGCAGGCTGGCTATTTCCGTCCTGGCGATGAATACGCTGCCAGCCGTTCAGATATAATCCAACCAAAGTCCATTTTCCATCACTGGTGATATACGTTGCTTTTACTCCCGCTTCGTAATACGGTGTATTTTCCGAAGAAATATTCCGCGTCAAAACCCAGCAATCTTTAGAAATCGCACTTTCAAAACCGATATGCGAAGAGAAAATCCCGGCATCAACCCAAAGATTGGTTGTTTTAGATAACTTAACACCAGCATTCGCTTCAAATATATTTTTCAAAACGCCCGGTTCTGCCACCAAGTTAGCATTGGCATAGGTTCCGGCCATCAAAGCCAGGTTTGCGCGAATGTTGTCGCTGTCGTAATTGGCCTTGATAAAACCCAGGTTCAGGTTCACTTCGTTGTGCCGGTTGTGGGAATACACAAAACCCGGACGGTTGTTGTCCGCGGGTTTATTAAAATCAAAGCCATAATAAAGCTCGGCATAACCGCTAAAAGTAAGTTTACCAGCTTTGGTGCTGTCTTGTGCACGGGCAAAAAAGGTAGATAAAAACAGTATCGCAGCTAAAAATAATTTTTTCATTCAGATAAAATAAGATGTAAAACCTTGTGACTTAACACTGTCCACAAGGTATTGATTGTATATATTTTGGAAGATTATTTTTGAATTGATTCCAGAGCAACATTCAACTTCAACACATTGATTTTGGCTGGCCCAAACAAACCAAATAATGGTTTTTCGGTATGTTCTGCCACCAGTTCGCCAACTTTTTGTTCGTTGAGTTTGCGGTTTGCAGCTACTCTTTTAATTTGGATTTTTGCTCCTTCCGGCGAAATATCCGGATCTAAACCGCTACCGGAAGCCGTGACCATATCTGCCGGAATATCGCTTTTTTTCAATCCGGGGTTGTATTTTAATAAAGTATCAATCCGGTTATTTACATCTTTTAAATAATCCGGGTTGCTTGGGCCTTTGTTAGATCCGCCGGAACCGGCTGCATTATAATTTACGGCAGACGGACGGCCCCAAAAGTATTGCGGCTTGTCAAACTTCTGTCCGAGGTTGGCATAACCAACTACTTTACCGTTCAAACTAACCGTTTCGCCATTACCATTGCCTTTTGATAGTTTTCCGGCAAAAGCAATAATTACAGGATAAATCACGCATAATAAAACAATCAGCACCAGTGTCAAGCGGATGGATTGTAGAAGATAATTTTTCATTTCTTTTTATTTTAATATTTTTATGTAGAAGGGGTCACGTGGCGGTTACACCATCAGCCCAACCACCAGATCAATGATTTTTATGCCGATAAAAGGGGCAATCACACCACCCAAACCATAAATCAAAAGGTTTCGGCGGAGCAAGGCACTGGCACCAATCGGCTTGTATTCCACACCTTTCAAGGCCAGCGGGATCAGCATCGGGATAACAATTGCGTTGAATATTACTGCCGAAAGAATGGCCGATTCCGGGCTATGCAACCGCATAATATTCAAACTTTGCAACGCCGGAATGGAGGCAATAAACAGCGCAGGCACAATAGCAAAATATTTGGCCACGTCATTCGCGATGGAAAAAGTAGTCAGCGTGCCGCGGGTGATGAGCAGTTGTTTACCAATCTCTACAATCTCGATCAGCTTGGTTGGGTCGTTGTCCAGGTCCACCATATTTCCGGCTTCTTTGGCCGCCTGCGTGCCGCTGTTCATCGCCACGCCAACATCCGCTTGCGCCAAAGCTGGTGCATCATTTGTACCGTCGCCCATCATGGCTACCAGTTTTCCGGAAGTTTGTTCCTGTTTGATGTAGTTCATTTTATCTTCCGGTTTCGCTTCCGCAATAAAATCGTCTACGCCAGCTTTCTCCGCAATGAACTTGGCTGTCAGCGGGTTATCGCCTGTAACCATTACTGTTTTTATGCCCATTTTTCTAAGACGTTCAAAACGTTCGGCGATACCGGGTTTGATAATATCCTGCAATTCTACAGTGCCCAGAACTACTTCATTCTGCGAAACCACCAGCGGCGTGCCACCATTTGAAGAAACCATTTTTACACGTTCTGCCACATCATCCGGATAGGTATTTCCTGCATTAACAGTTAGGTTGCGGATAGAATCTGAAGCACCTTTACGGATACGCAAACCGTCCGGCGTGTTGATGCCGCTGGAACGAGTTTCAGCCGTAAACTTGATAAATTCTGAACCTTCGGGAACCTTGATAAAATCGGTTTTATCCTGCTGCGCCAGTTCTACAATTGATTTTCCTTCGGGCGTTTCATCAGCCAGGGAAGAAAGAACTGCCGCTTTAATCAGCTCAAAAGGCAATACTGTTTTTGCCGGCCAAAAATGGGTGGCCTTGCGGTTGCCAATGGTGATGGTGCCGGTTTTATCCAGCAGCAAAACATCAATATCGCCGGCCGTTTCTACCGCTTTTCCGGATTTGGTGATCACGTTGGCGCGCAAAGCCCGGTCCATCCCGGCAATCCCGATGGCGGACAATAAACCGCCGATAGTTGTGGGGATCAAACAAACGAACAACGAAATCAATGCCGCAACCGTGATTGGCGTATTGGCATAATCTGCAAATGGTTTTAGCGTGATACAAACGATGATAAAGATCAGCGTAAAACTGGCCAGCAAAATGGTCAACGCGATTTCGTTTGGTGTTTTTTGGCGCGATGCACCTTCTACCAACGCAATCATCTTGTCCAAAAAGCTTTCGCCCGGTTCGGTCGTTACCACCACTTTAATTTTGTCTGATAAAACGAGCGTGCCGCCGGTTACAGATGATTTATCGCCGCCTGCTTCACGGATAACGGGGGCAGATTCGCCGGTTATAGCCGATTCATCTATCGTGGCCAGCCCTTCTGTAATCTCGCCATCGGTAGGGATCGTGTCGCCGCTTTCGCAAACAAAAACATCCCCTTTTTTCAGTTCGCTGGATGATTTGGAAACGATCCCGCCGTTACCCATCAGCACTTTTGCAGGCGTTTCTTCGCGGGTTTTGCGTAAACTATCGGCTTGTGCCTTGCCGCGTGCTTCAGCAATGGCTTCCGCAAAATTGGCGAACAGCAAAGTCAAAAATAGTACGATAAAAACAGCAAGGTTGTAGCCGAAAGACCCTTGTCCTTTATGCGTCAAGCTGTAAAAAGTAACGTAAAGCATCACCACCGTACCAATTTCCACGGTAAACATTACCGGGTTGCGCAACATGGATTTGGGGTTGAGCTTGATGAACGACTCTTTTAATGCAGTTTGCACCAAAGCCGGTTCAAATAATTTATTTGATTGATTTTTCATTGTTTTTTTCTGAAGCCCCTCTCCAATTGGAGAGGGGTTGGGGTGAGGCTTTAATGAGGCATGGAAAAATACTCTGCCAGCGGGCCGAGTGCCAATGCAGGAAAATAAGACAAGGCGTTGAGAACCAGTATGACAGCAAACGTCATCATACCAAATGTCACCGTATCTACCCGTAGTGTCCCTGCAGATTCTGGTATGTACTTCTTTTGTGCCAGTAAACCTACAATTGCAACCGGGCCGATGATCGGTAAAAAACGGCCTAAAAGAATAACAATACCTGCGGATACGTTCCAAAAAATATTATTATCGCCCAAACCTTCAAACCCGGAACCATTGTTGGCGTTGGAGGAGGTATACTGGTACAGCATCTCCGAAAAACCATGAAAGCCGGGGTTATTGAGCCAGGCAGATGGTTTTACCGCCCAGTTGATAGCAGGATGTGCAATAACAATATAGGAGGACAACGCAGTACCGGCCATGATTAAAAACGGGCTTAGCAAGGTAATCAGGGCTGCGATTTTAACTTCCCTGGCCTCCACTTTGTGCCCTAAAAATTCTGGCGTGCGGCCTACCATCAACCCGGAAATAAACACGGCGATGATGAGGTAGATGAAATAATTGAGCAAACCAACGCCGCATCCGCCAAAAAATCCGTTGACCATCATGGCCAATAATTCCCACAGGCCGGTAAGCGGCATGGTACTATCGTGCATACCATTAACAGAGCCGGTAGAAGTAACGGTGGTTAAAGTGCTCCAGTAAGCCGTAGCAGCCGGGCCGAAACGAACCTCTTTTCCTTCCATGGCACCGGTAGTTTGGCTGACCCCCATTTTGGCAATGGCCGAATTTCCGCCCAGCTCACTAAAAATGGTCGGTAAAAGAAGCATCAGCATTCCTGCCATCATCACGCCAAATATGACCCAGCCTAATTTCTTTCTACGGATAAAATAACCGAAAGCCAGGATCATGGCTACAGGAATAATAAACTGCACAATGATTTCAACCATATTTGTCAGATAGTTCGGGTTTTCCAGCGGATGGGCAGAATTGGCACCAAACCAGCCGCCGCCATTCGTGCCCAAATGTTTAATGGCAATCATTTGCGCAGCCGGGCCGCGGGAAACATTTACGGTATCGCCCTGCATCGACATAAACTGATCTTTGCCGGCATAGCTGGCCGGTGTGCCGTTGAAAGTTAAAATCAAAGCAATAACCACCGCTCCGGGAAGCAGTATCCGGGTAATGGATTTAACAAAGTAATTCCAGAAATTTCCCAGATCAGTCGTAGTTTTATCGCGGAAAGCTTTAAAAACGGCCACCGCGGCGGCCATACCTGTTGCGGCACTGCAAAAGTGCAAAAACATAAAGATGAAGTGCTGGGTAAGATAAGTAGCACCGCTTTCGCCGGAATAATCCTGCAGGTTGCAGTTGGCCACAAAACTGATGATGGTGTTAAAAGCCAGGTCAGCCGTCATGCCAGGGTTTCCATCCGGGTTCAAAGGAAGCTTATCCTGATAAATCAATACAAAAAAACCATATACCAGCCATAAAAGATTGATGGTCATCATGGCTTTCAAAAACTGTTTCCAGTCCATCGGCGCATCTGGTTTGATGCCGGCAAGTTTAAAAATACCTCGTTCCAGAGGTTTTAAAAAATCAGTCCAAACTTTTTCCCCCGCAAACATCCTGGCCAGGTATTTACCCAGCGGGATGGCAATGATTAGTGTAATGAAAAAGGTGGCAATGATTCCAAGTAATTCAGTGTTCATTGTACTTCAGTTAAAATTTTTCGGGGTTAAGCAGTACATAAATCATATAAATGAATACTGCAATAGAGATGATGAATAGTGCCAGCATGATTTCAGATTTTTTCGAACCAGTCAATAGATTTAAAAATAAAATAGCAGCAGATTAGCAGCGCGAGGAATAATAGGAAGGTGAGCATCGTATGATAATTTTGGAACAGCTGTTCAAAATCAAAACCAAGCTTTAAATATATTTTTAAGTAATTGATTTTTAAGCAGATAAATTTTAGGCTGATGGCTTGAAATGAAAAAACCCTTCCAAAACGGAAGGGTTTTTTTCCAAAATGAAAAGTTTTTTAAGAAAGTTTGTACTGATCCAGCTTTCGATAAAGCGTGGTCAGGCCGATATTCAACAAGCGGGCGGCTTCCGTTTTATTACCATGCGCATGGTTTAAAACTTTAAAAATATGTTGCTTTTCAGTGGATTCGAGGTCTAAAGCTTCCCGCTCAAAAGCGGATAACCGGAATTCAACCGGCAGCAAATCTGTATCTATAACTTCCCCATCAGCCAGGATGACTACCCTTTCTATCACGTTTTTTAATTCCCGTACGTTCCCTTTCCATTTATGCTGTGTAAGGGCTTGCAAAAACCCTTCACTCATCCGATCGATTTGTTTACCTGCTTTGCTGGAAAACTCTTTGAGAAAGTGTTTCGCAAATAATTCAATATCGCTTCCCCGATCATTTAGGGACGGAAGTGTGATTGTAAAAACAGACAGGCGGTAAAACAAATCCGGGCGAAAATTGCCTGTCTCAGCTTCTGCCTGCAAGTTTCGGTTGGTGGCAGCCAGTATACGGATGTTTACTTTTGTGGTTTGTGTATCACCGATTTTGATGAAAGTTTTACTTTCCAACACCCGCAGCAATTTTGCCTGGAGCTGGATGTTCATTTCGCCAACTTCATCCAAAAAGATAGTTCCGTTATTTGCTTCCTCAAAAAGCCCTTTCTTATCTTTTATTGCACCGGTGAAAGCACCTGCCTTGTATCCAAACAGCTCACTTTCTAAAAGTTCCGGCGGGAAGCTGCTGCAATTTACGGCTACAAAAGGCTGCAAACGGCGGTTGCTGTTATAATGGACCGCTTCGGCAAATACCTCTTTTCCCGTTCCGGTTTCGCCCAGTAGTAACACGGTTGTATCCGTTGGCGATACCTTTTTTGCAGCATCAATTGCCTCCGCAATGGCTTTTGATCTGCCTAATATATGTTCAAAACTATGTACACTGTTCAACCGCTTTTCAACATTAAAAACGCTTACCTGCAACCGGGCTTTTTCGGCCGCCTTGTACACCAAAGGAATAATTTTATCATTATCATCTCCTTTTGTAATGTAATCAAAACCACCATTTCGGATCGCTCTAACACCATCTGCTATCGTGCCGTAAGCAGTTAAATTGATGATTTCTACGTAAGGTTTTTTGTCCTTGATTAGTTTAACCAGTTCAATCCCGTTGATGTCCGGTAATTTTACATCGCTGATCACCACATGGATATCTTCCAGCATCAGTAATTTCAAACCGTTTTTGGCGGTAAAAGCCTGAAACACATGATAGCCTTCCAGTTCCAGGACCCTCGAAATTAGCGACGCCAGTTTCTGCTCATCATCGATAACCAGGACATTGGCAAATGTTGTTTTTTTAGTTTCCAAAGGATAGGGCGTTTGTATGAAAGATATGTGGCTGTAGGGTTTTTTTTTGAAGTGAAAACCTTTGGAATGCAGCTGTACCAAAAAAATGCCTTAAAATCTTCTATTACACAAATCATTATTTTTCAGATAATTACTGATAATTTTTATGGTTTACAATAGAAAAAAAATGTATCAGTTTGATAGAAGTTTTTTCAAAATGGGAATAATCAGATTTTGCCCGGGCATGTTTTGCATTTAAATTCCTCAGAAAAACCAATGCTTCTTTTATCAAGGTAAAATTGGTTTCAGGATCGATGCTTATAGAAAAAATAATCCAAAATTTCAAGATTTAGGTGATAAAAGAAGTACATCAAATCCTGGTAAAATCAATCAAACCCCTAAAATTTAGCCGATAAAAGAAGTATCAGCAATTATCTGAAAACAAAAAAGGAGAGAAAAAATCCCTCCTTCTGCCCCTGAAAAGTTTTTTAATAACCCGGGTTCTGGTACATTTTTGCCGGATCGAGCTTGTATTCATCAAAAGGGACCGGGTAGTAGCGGTCTTTTGTACTGAAGTTGGATAATTGTGCGGCACCATAATTAGCCTGGTTCTTACTTTTAAAATAAGCAACCAATTCATCGGTCGTAAAAAAACGAAGCAAATCAAACCAGCGGTGGTGCTCAAAAGCCAGTTCCACGCGGCGTTCGTGCAGGATTGCCAGTTTTAAAGTAGGAAATTTAGTGCTAAAAGAAGCATTGGCCATGGAAGCAGCGTAAGTGGGCATCCCGGCACGAAGCCTGACCATATCTAAATATTGAATGGCCGTGGCGTTATCGCCCAAGTACATATTCACTTCGGCCAGCATCAAAATCACATCTGCAAAACGGATCAGGTTCCAGTCGTTACCGCCATAACCTAAATTGCCGGCTGCTGCACTGGCGTCCCGAAATTTGGTAATAAACCAATCTTTTACAATCGGGTCATTGGCAAATTTTACCGAATAAGCCATACGCGGATCGCCGGTTTCGTATTCGTTGATCAGATCGTGGGTAACATTGCCGCCGCTTCCGGTGGCTACCAATAATGAATTGATGGTTTCACCTTTCGCCTGGTTGTTGGCTGCAATCGATGAACTGTAATTTACATCGCCTTGCTTGTTAACGATCTGGAAAATAAGCTCCGGGCAAGTTGATTTTTTGTTGACATCAAAAACATCTGTATAAGGGATAGTGCTTAAACTGGTAAAAGTTTTCATGTTGTAAGCATTCATCAAACAAGTTTTGGCGTTATTCAGGTTTGTTGTACGATTGGTTTGATCAAGCGTGGTAGCCATGGTTAGATAAACTTGTCCTAACAAAGCATTGGCAGCTGCTTTGGAAACCCGGCCGATGCTGGCACCAGTTTGCAAATTCGGAAGTGGGCTGTTGTTCAGCACATCGTTCAGATCGGCAACAATCTGTGCATATACGGTAGCCTGTTTTTCGCGAAAAGTCCTTGCCGCTACATCATCGGCCGTGGTTAACTGCTTGGTTACCAGCGGAACATCACCCCAAAGGCGTACCAAATGGAAATACATTAGGGCACGTAAAAACCTGGCTTCTGCGGCGTATTGCAGTTTTAGGTTCGGATCGCCAAAAGTTACCTGATCGATGCTGGATAGCACCACATTTGCCCGGCTGATCGTTCCGTACAGCGAAACCCAGTGGCTTTTTAAGTATGTGTTGCTGGGGATCAGGGAAAAGTTGTTGAACTGGAAAGGCTCGCCCGCGTTTGATTGGTTGTCGTTACGGCCGGTATCGTCTGATCGCTCGTCTGTCCACAAACCACTGTTTTCGCCGATGTTGTTACTGCTGCGCAAGGATTGATAAATGCCGTTTACGGCCAGCAATACATCGTTTGGCGACCTGAAATTGGCACTTAGCGCAATGGCATTCGGATTATTTTGTTCCAGGAAACTTTTTTTGCAGGATGATGCCATCACAAGCATCAACGCCAGGCATACTGTTTTTACCGGTATATTTTTCATACTGTTTTTATCGACTTAAAAATGATTAAAAAGCAACCCTAACGCCCAGATTATAAGATCGTACCAAAGGATACACACCATAATCAATCCCAGGGGCCAGGTTTGGTGGCTGCGTATTATTGGAGCCGCTGCCGGAATAATTGTAATCCACTTCCGGGTTGTAGCCTTTGTATTTGGTGATGGTAAACGCATTGACCACACTGGCAAAAATCCTGGCACTGCTTACACTGAATTTTTTTGAAAATACAGCCGGCACAGTGTAGCCGATGGTCAGATCAGTACATCTTAAAAACGAGCCATCCTGTAAATAAAAGCTGGATAAACGCGTGCTGTTGCTTTGCGTGCCACCTCGCGAAGCCCGGTAAAAAGAGCCGTCGCCGGGATTGGCTGCATTGCGGTAACGATCGGCCACGTTTGCGTACTGATTACCGGAACCTTCACCGTTATACAGATAATAATCCTGCCCGTCCAGCACTTGGTTGCCATAAGAACCGTTAAAAGAAGCATTGAAATCGATGCTTTTATAAGCAGAATTCAGGTTGAAACCGTAGGTGAATTTTGGATAAGGCGTACCGATCACGGTTTTATCGGCATCATTTACCACACCATCGCCGTTGGTATCCACAAAGTACAGATCACCTGGTTTAACCGGGTTAGTAGATGATGCCGAGTGCGGAACCGAATTGATATTTTCTGCGGTAACCATACCGCCAACTTTAAAACCGTAAAACATGCCAACCGGCTGGCCTTGCTGCGTAATATTGGTTAGGTAAGAACGCTCGGCCCCGTTGATAATGATCGTGTTATTGCTGCTTAACTGAACAACTTTATTGCGGTTGATAGAAATATTGCCGCTTAAATTAAACTTGAAATCTTTACTGCTGATTATTCTTCCGTCTAACTGCAAGTCCAATCCTTTGTTCCGGATCTTGGAATCGCGCAGGTTGGTCAGAATGGTTGTGCTACCGGAAATTGCAGAAATCGGCTGGTTGTAAAGCAGGTTGTAAGAATAACTGAGGTAATAATTGGCGATTAAAGACAACCGGTTTTTTAACAGGCTGATATCGGCACCAAAATTATACTGAGACGTTGATTCCCAGCTTAACTTCGCATCCTGTATACCGTTGGGATAAGTAGAGGTTACAATGGTGTTGTTACCAAAAACCACACCTGTTGGGCTGGCCAGCGTTTGTTCTGTCCGGTAATTAGGGATGTTATAATTACCGCTTAAGCCCCAACTGGCGCGCAGTTTTACAGTGGATTGTGCGCCCAGGAAATCGTGGTAAAAAGGTTCTTCGGATAGCGTCCATCCGCCGGCTACCGAAGGGAAGTACCCATATTTATTGAGCGGGCCAAAACGGGAAGAACCATCTGCGCGAAAGGATCCTGTTAAGTAATATTTGCCTGCATAGTTATAGTTTACCCGGCTTAAATAAGACAGTAAAGTATTAACCGATTTTGCTGTCGGCACAAGCCCTAACCCGGCCGCCGTATTGGTTGGTGTAACCAAAACAAAGTTGCTCGGATCGGCTCCTTTACCGGTTATTTCCGGAATATTATCATTTTGAAACCCCCTGGCATAAACACTCATGATATCACTGGTAGTTTGCTGGGCCGAATATCCTGCCAATAAATCAAGATGGTGTTTGCCAAATTGTTTATTGTAATTCAGCGTAAACTCGCCCAATTGGTCTACCTGAGATATAGTTTGCGCTGCTGCCGTAGCTGCCGCAACGGAAGCCGTTGACCCCGGTGCATTGGCACCGCTGCTTAAAGTTGTGGGCAAATAATAATCATACTTTTCATTATAAGTTTGAGTGCCCAAATTGGCTTTAAAGGTAAAGCCTGGTAAAATCAGGTAACTGGCAACTGCATTGTAAGTGCCACGCTGGCCTTTACGGTTAATTTTGGTACGCTCGGCTACGGCAACCGGGTTTTCTATAGATTGGTAGCCATAAGCTGCTGACTGTGAAGCTGCTGCATTGGTTGCCAAGCTTCCATCCGCATTATAGGCCGGAAAGTAGGGCATATAAATCAGTGCCCCTAAAATCGGCCCGTGGTCAAAGCGGCCTTCCTGCACTTCCTGGTTGGTGTTTTGTGTATAAGAAACGTTTGCACCAATATGCAAGCGTTTACTTACATCGCCATCTACATTTGCCCTGAAATTATAACGCTGCTGGCCGGTGGTATGGATGATGCCGTCCTGGTTTTGGTAATTGCCGCTTACAAAATAATGCACCCCATTTCCGCCACCAGAAAATGACAGATTGTGTTTCTGGTAAAAAGCGTTGTGGTAAAGCTCATTCTGCCAATCCGTGTTTACCGTTTGATGGATCAGGCTTTGTGTAGAAAAATTATAGATATCAGCCGGGATCTGCACACTGCCGGCACTATTCACATTGGCTACCCGCGTTGCATTGTTATCAGAATACATCGCATCGTTCCAGATTTTACCAGCATTTACCAAAAGATCATGGTAGGTATTGTTCCGGCCATCAATTACCAGTTGCGCGTAGCCGTCAGCATTCAAAAGCTTTACTTTGTGTGCCAGTTGCGTAATACCGGTTTGCACATCGTACTCAAACTTGCCTTTGCCGTCTTTGCCATGTTTTGTAGTGATGATGACCACGCCGCCCGAAGCCCTCGACCCATAAATGGCTGCCGAGGCCGCATCTTTCAAAATATCAATTGATTCAATATCATCCGGGTTGATAAAAACGTCATTCCCGGCAGGATAACCGTCGATCACGTACAAAGGATCAGAACTGGCGTTGAAAGAACCAATGCCACGGACCCGGATTTTGGTACTTTGATAAGGTGCACCACTGGTTTGCGAAACCTGCACACCGGCCACTTTTCCTACCAAAGCCTGGCCTAAAGTTGGTGCAGACAAGTTTAATTCGCTGGCTTTTACACTGGAAATTGCACCCGTTACATCGCTTTTGCGTACCGATTGATAACCAATTGCCACTACTTCGTTTAGCATAGTGTTTGCCGGCAACAGCTTAATATTTATTTGCTGTTTGCTGCCAACAATAACTTCTTGTTTTGTATAGCCAATAAAAGTAAATACTAAGGTAGAACCGGGTTCTGCTGCTAAAGTATATTTACCATTGACATCGGTAACCGTTCCGGTTTGTGTGCTTTTTATCATCACACTTACACCGGGCACAGGCTGGTTGGTTTCATCGGTAACCGTTCCGGATATTCTGACCGGAACTTGTTTTACAACAGTTTTTATCGGCCCGACCGGTGCTGCAAAAACAGGCAGCGTTCCCGGCAAAGCAACAGCCGCAACAATAGTCAGCATGTTCAAATTTTTTCTTGTGAGAAAATTTGGGTAAAACTTTTTTTGCATAGATTTTTAATTGTTTTATTGAGATTGAAAAGCAGTATAACGATAGCCTTATCACTGTTAATCTGTGTTAAGGCTTTAAACCGTCCCGCTGTGAAACTAAATTTACCAGTTGAAACCTGGTTTGTTAATGGCGCAAAACTATCCCTGTAACTTTAAGGAAGTGCTGTAAAAAGGTTAATTTTTTGTTAAGATTTGGACTGAAACCTATTTGAAAATTAAGTTAAGATTAACAAAGGAGACGTGAGAGTTCTCCAATCAGATCAGCAGCAATTTATGCCGGTAAAAGAAGCATTCTTCTGTTGATGTAATGCTTCTTTTATCACCTGTTTTTAATCGGCACTCATCACATTAACGTTATTGGTTTTGGAAGAAGTAACCGCAATACCTTTTGAAAGATCGCCCAAAAAAGCAAAACCTTCCAGTTCATCATTGCGGTCTGTTTCAACGGTATTTATCACCGATTCCTTTCCCGTTTGTAACGATTTCTCCAAATCAACAAACGTAAAACGCCATTTTTTGCCTTCTACCTGGTTCCGGATCAGTACCACAATATCCGTATTTTTTATCCAGAATAAATTTTGGACCCAGGCACCGCAGTCAAACTTTTTATACAAAACACCCCTGTCCGAAGTTTTTGAAGCGTTTTTTAAAGCTTCAGGATCGTACAAACGCACCTCATTTTTCTTGTTGCCGTAATCGGCCGTTGCCACAAACCATTTGCCTTTGTATTTAACATATTCAGGCCGGGTTCCCTGTACGCAGGCATCGTCATCTATAGTGTTGATAATATTGCCGTCCAGCGTTCCGGTTTTTAATAACCCTGGCCAGTTTACGCAGTAAATCACTGCTTTCCACAACGTTCCTTCCGGGTTTAAACGGATTGAATTTCCGATAAAAACCGGGCCAACACCATTAAAAGCGATCCCTGTCGGATGGTTGATCACATCTTTCCCCTTAACCGTCAGCTTGTATTCTTTATGTTGATAAACCAAGCTGTCGTTAACCATTTTAAATTCGCGGATCATGCCAACTTCGCGGTCGCCATACAAAAATATCCTTCCGTTTTGGTAAGAAATCCCCTGGCAGGCACCCAAAGAATCAATCGTAATTTCCCGTTTGATTTTTAAATTAAGTTCAGTTTGAAAATAGCCCGCTAACCCAACCGGAATCAGCAATAAACAGTAGAACAGATTTTTCATAAAATAAGAATAAAACTACTGCACACTTAATTTTTTTAAGGGTCCAAAGGCTCATCGGCATTGATCTGCAATGCTTCTTTTACCGGGTAAAATTCCTGGTCTGTATCCGAAAGCCGACTACCGATTTTGTACGGCACGTAATGCAGTTCCTTTTCACACCGTGCAGCCATATTGGTGATAGCATAGCTTTGGGCTTTGGTGGTAGAAGTGAGATAAGGTTTATCAGCAGGGATTTTATATTGATAGATCAGCCGCGCACAATTACGCATATTGGTAGTGGTATGGCGGGCATGAGGTTCCGTCAAAATAGCATTTTCCGGGACCGATAGTGTTTTTATCAGGTATTTTTTCATCTCCTCCGCCTCGCAATATTTTGTTTTGTAAGGATGGGCTTTCCCGCCGGAAACCATGATAAACGGGGCCATTCCCGCCAAAAAATGATGGGCAGCAATCCGGCAGCGCAGCATTCCCTCGGCACTTAAAGCTTCGTCCGGCTTTTCCGGCCCGGCTCCGGGAACCAGGACCAACGTGTATTTATAATTGTTCCAGTTGATGGTTTTGATGCGGTCAGCAGCAGCTTTATTAATAGTGGAAGCCATCGGTTCAAAATCTCCGGCCTGGTTTCTTTCATTGATTTCGAGGCAGCGCAAAGCATAAGTAATTGCCGGGAAAAAGAAAAGCTTGTTCGTTTGGCAATCCTCCAAAACAGAAGCCGAACAATCATACAACAGCATCGGATATTGCCTGTTTTTCACATCAAAACTGATAGAATCTATGGCCGGATAGTTTGGTTTGGCACCCAATGCGTAAACATCGATCACGCGGTTTATACCGTTGGCATCCTGCTCCCAGGCTTTCTGCAAAACCTCTTCCGGCTTTAAATTTTTGTACAAACTGTACTTGCCGGAAGGGATCAATTGTTGCTTCACCAATAAACCCAAGGCGTTGTTAGGTTGATATAATTTCAATAATCGATCAGTAATCAGCCTGATTTCTGCTGATGTAAACTTTGCTTTTTCTGCAAAACATATGCTGTTTTTACAGGATAAAAGTGATTGCGCTAAACTGTCTTTTTTTGAAGATGCAATTTTCGACAGCACTAAATCGCGCTCTAATATTTTTTTTACTTCCGGAGATTGCCCCAATAAAGTAAGTAAATAGTAGTTTTTGGATTGAACAAATTTTTGCCGGACCGACAGCGGCAGCGGGCCGGAACTGTGGAGCTGGCCAAACGCGGAGAAGCCTGCAAATAAAACGATGATTGATAAAATACTTCTTTTAGCCTGCATATTTTTGATGGTTCAAAATTATTGCCAACACATTAAAATAAGGTTAATTTGAAGTTATTTAAACAGTACAATCCGCTCAGCAAAAACTTAAAGCTTATTTAAAAATTTGATGCTTCTTTTATCAACCCAAAATCTTGCCGAAACTGTAAGTCTTATCATGGCAATTTTCAAAAACAAAATTTATATCGATAAAAGAAGCATGATGGATTTCCATTCAGGCAGCCGTTAACTTTTCGGACAAATAATATTTTCTGCGGAAATAGAAAGCCAGGTTTACCAGCGCAATCAGCGCGGGAACTTCCACCAGCGGACCGATAACGCCGGCAAACGCTTCGCCCGAATGGATACCGAAAACGCCGATGGCAACGGCAATTGCCAGTTCAAAATTATTGCCGGTGGCTGTAAAAGCAATCGAAGTGCTTCTTGGATAATCTGCCCCGAATGATTTGCCGATAAAAAAGCTCAGCACAAACATGATTGTAAAATAAATGACCAGCGGAACGGCAATCCGGACAACATCAAACGGGATTTGCACAATCAGGCAGCCTTCCATTCATGTGCGCTTGTTTTTATGTTGATTAACAGGATGGCCCAACGTATTATTTTATCGGATAAACCCGATCCGGCCTCCTTTAAATTCTAGTGCGGCATCAAAAGGCGTTCCGTCCTTTGATTTAAAACCTTTCAGCACGCTGGTTTTTCCTTTTTGCAGAAGTGTTTTCAGCTGGTTGTCGGTCAGTTTCTTTTCGGCAATGTTCCGCCAGATCACAAACTTGCATCCGCTACGGTACTCGCTGCAGCCTGCCGCTTTGTCATTAAAACGGATAATCCCCTTGCCGCAGGTCGGGCAGATCAAATCGCCTTCTTTTGGTATCGGTGCTGCCGTAACCAGGTTAATGGTTTTGCCGCCTTCCAGTAATTCCTGGGTGATGGTACGGGTATAATTCCTGATCTCCGCTTTAAATTCCTGCACAGAAGCACCATTTCTGATCTCTTCCAAACGTTTTTCCCAAAGCCCGGTCAGCTCTGCCTGTGCAATGTGTTTATCTTTAACCAAATCAAAAACCGCCAGTCCTTTGTCTGTTGGCACCAAATTTTTCCGCTCCCGGAACACATATTCACGTTTTATCAGCGTTTCAATAATGCTTGCCCGCGTGGCTGGTGTGCCCAAACCGGTTTCTTTCATGGCCTGGCGGTATTCTTCGTCCTCGATTTCTTTGCCGGCCGTTTCCATGCCGCGCAGCAAACTGGCTTCGTTGTAAAGCGGTTTTGGTTTGGTCTGCTTTTCCAAAACGTTTTTTTCGTTCACCGGCAACGTTTCCCCAACAATTACTTTTGGTAAAATACTGCCCGTTTCTTCATCTTCTTTTTCTTCGGGATCATTGAATACAGCCCGCCAGCCCGGCGACAAAATTACGGTGCCGCTAACTGTAAAATTTGCACCCGATGCAATGGTAATTTTGCTGAGTTCTTTCAGGCATTCTTTGTGAAAAGCTTCCAGCAACCTTCCGGCAATCATATCATAAACCGCCTGCTGGTCCGAATTTAAATGCGCAGGTGTATTTTTGGTAATCAGCAAAGCATGATGATCGGTTACTTTTTTGGCGTTGACACTTCTTTTATTGAGTATTTTTTCATCCAGGTCTTTGGCTGCACGGCCGAATGTTGGATGGGCAATCAGCACTTTAATCAATCCCGGAACTGAAGCAAAAACATCGTCGCCAATATACCGGCTGCCCGTTCGGGGATAAGTGATGAACTTGCTTTCGTACAGCGATTGTGCAATATTCAGGGTTTCTTCGGCGGTAAAACCTTTTCTTTTGTTGGCTTCCTGCTGCAAACTGCTCAGATCATGCAGCAAAGGCGGCTGCTCTTTTTTGGGCTTGATCTCCACGGTGGTTACTTCTCCGCCCAAAGGAAAACCTGATGCAACATCTTTAACCTGATCTGCAATTTGCTGCGCCTGTTCGCGGGTTTTATAGTTTTCGGTCGATAATGCTTTGAATAATTGGTTGTTTTTATCTAAAGTAATCAAAACCTGAAAATAAGTTTCCGGCTTAAAGTTCTTGTTCTCCAAAAAACGGGAACTGATCATGCCCAAAGTGGGCGTTTGCACCCGGCCCAGCGACAAAACAGAATGGTTTCCGGCCGCAATGCTGAGTGCCTGCGTGGCATTTAACCCAACCATCCAGTCTGCTTCCGAGCGGCATTGTGCTGAATAAAAAAGCGTGTCATAATCAGTTCCCGGCTTTAAATTTCGGAAACCGTCTTTGATGGCTTCATCTGTTTGGGAGGAAATCCAAAGTCTTTTAAAAGGTTTTTTGCATTTTAAATGATAATAAATATAGCGGAAAATCAGTTCGCCTTCCCGCCCGGCATCAGTGGCCACGATAATTTCTGTGGCTTCATCAAAAAGCGTTTTGATCGTTTTGAGTTGTTTCACCACGCCCGGATCATCTACAAACTTGTCTTTCTCTTTTACCTGCCTGATCGCCAGTTTGAAGCGTTCGGGCAGCATCGGCAGGTTTGCTTTGTTCCAGCCGTTAAAACCGTAAGCCTGCGGATTGGCCAAATTGACCAAATGGCCAAAAGCCCAGGTAAACGTGTAGTTTTTACCTTCAATATAACCGTCTTTGCGGGTGGTGGCGCCAAATACTTTTGCCAGTTCCTTTGCCACACTTGGTTTTTCTGCCAGGATTACTTTCATAAGCCAGCAAAGCTATGATAAAGAATTGCAGGAATAAAACGGGCAAAACAAGGGTTTAATGACGACCTCAATACAAAGTTTAAAACCGTTTGGTGTTTTACAGCGGAAAAATCAGGATGCTTCTTTTATGCCTATAAAATTTGTATCTGCAAACAGCAATTTTAAAATACAGTAGTTTGTTGATTTTAATACGATAAAAGAAGTATCAACATTAGCAGTACTCAAACAAAAACATCCGGCCTTAACTCAACTATTTTATTCCCGCTTCAGCTTGAGGAGTTCATACAGTTTGATCGACTGCTCCCGAAGGCTGTTGATTTCCTGCTGCCTGAGGAGAAGTTTGGCCATAAGTGCTTCTGAAGCAGTGGGTTGTCCCGATGATAATTTTTCTTCCGGCGTAAAAAGCTCAACCAAACTGATGTTGTAAATTGCCGCCAGCGCTTTGATCCGTGAAAAATTCAGGTCCGTTCTGCCGGTTTCCATTTTCGAGTAAGCAGGTACGGAAACGTTTAAAAGACTGGCAACCTGCTCCTGAACGAGATGATTTTGTAGCCGCAGCTCTTTAAGCCTGTTTATCAATAACATATCATAAATTAAACCTGATGAAAACGTGTGGAGAAAAGTTTTAAATCCCCAATCCACAGTTGCTTTGTTTTACGCTGAACCGGCTAAAAATGTTACTCAATACGCAGCAACGAACAGATATGTTGGAAATAATGCCTGTAAAAAAAGCAGGCGTTCCGGGAAACCTCAATCTTCTGAAAATTTTGAAACGAACCTTAATTTTCACCCGATAAAAGAAGCATCTGATAAAAACTTCAGCACTTCAATCCGCCACCAGCAAGCTTTGAAGTTTTGCAAGTGCAGCTTTTTCTTTCGGGCTGTTTGATTGTCCTTTTTCCAGCTGGCGGATCAAGGCAGCCAGCTCTGCATCAAAAGCTTTTTCTGCGCCGATGCGGCTCTCGCCGGTTGCGCTAAGCAAAAGCTCGGGCAACTGCAGGTGATACAATCCGTTTTTGACCGTAACGGAAGCGGCTAACTGCCTGCTAAACTGGTAAGTTTTATTCTTCAGGCTGATTTTTTGCAGCTGATAAGGATACAGATCATGCTTTGGGTTCTCTTTGATCAGCACCTTTTCATACTTGGACCGCTTGCCAAACAGGTCGTTTATTTCCCCGGTCCTGACATATTGATAGTAAGTTTCAACTTTCTCTTTCGCCTGCCTCACTGCTTCCGGAACCAGCAAACTCATAGCTTCTTTGTCAGGGTTTACTGCCCAGCTTTCATCTGTTGCACCTTCATTACTGCCAAAATACAGGACGAATTCCTGCCCGCTCAGGTTATCAAAAATTGGTTTAAACATCCCGATACGCTCTTTTGCAGCATATCTATCAGTTAGTTGCAGCACAAAAGCTGGTTCGAAGAGGTGAGGATTAAATACCGTTTGGATAAACAGGCTGAACATTTTTTCCTTCAATTCAACAACATCTTTTAAGGCGCGGTAAGGCAGTTGTTGCGGCGTAGCACCCACCCGGATACTTAGCGTTGAGTTATTGAGGTTGATGCCGGTTATCAGCATCCCGGTTTCTGTGCACAAGCGTTTTATTTCTTTTTTCGGGGCAGATTTGGTCTCAGCATAAACCAAATTCATCTCGGCACGAATAAAATTTTCAAAAGCCAGGTTCAGGGCGTTTAAAATTTTTGCCAAAATGCGCGTATCCATTGTTCCTTGCTGTGCGGCCGCTACCCGAAGGTAAAGGGTTTTTTGCCGGATGATGGTGGTGCTTGCTGTGCATTGTGCTGCTGCGGAAATTATTTTTCTGTTAATTAAGCAGAAATGCTGAAGATAAACAATTAGAACTTTCTGGCAGAACGGTCACCGGTTACAAAATTATAATTTGCGAAAAATCCTGTCGCTAATTTACAATGCTTCTTTTATGCCTGTAAATTTTGTTTTTGCAATTGCTGCTCTCAGCAAAAAGATCAGTATTTTTCAACGTTTTTGGGGTGATAAAAGAAGCATTAATTAAACGAAGCCCTGAAATCCAAAGGCGAAACGTTGGTTTTTGTCTTGAAAAATTTGCTGAACGACTGCGGATGTTCAAAGCCTAATTCATAAGCAATTTCGCTGACGGATAAGCTGGTTGAGGACAGTTTCCCCTTTGCTTTTTCAATCAGCTTATCGTGGATGTGCTGCTGCGTGCTTTGGCCGGTTAGTGCTTTAAGTGATCCGCTCAGGTAACTGGGCGATATATTTAGTTTTTCTGCAACGTATCCAACCGTGGGCACACCTTGTTTTATCAAAAAATCGCTGTTTAAATATTCCGTAATAATATCTTCCAAACGGTTCAGGATTTTGTGGTTAGCTATTTTTCGGGTGATAAACTGACGGTGATAAAACCGGTCGGCATAAGTCAACAATAATTCAAGTTGGGCAATGATAACGTCCTGGCTAAATTTATCAATGTTAGAACAATATTCCTGCTCCATATTTTGCATCATGCCTATGATCGTTGCTTCTTCTTTTTCTGAAAGATGCAGTGCTTCATGTACCGAATAGCTGAAATATTCATACTGCTTTATTTTTTCGGTTAAGGGTGTATTCCACAAAAAATCGGGATGGACAAGCAGTATCCATCCCGATGGTTGCAAGTGCTCCTGTTTTGTTGGCTCAATCCCAAAAACCTGGCCGGGAGACATAAAAAACATCACGCCTTCATCAAAATCATATTGCTGCTGGCCGTATTTTATCTTCGTATTAAAATTTCTTTTGAGTGAAATAGAATAAAAGTCGAATATTAAACTTATGGGTTCAAATTGGTGCGGATGCTTTATAGCGTCCAGATTGATCAGGCTAACCAACGGATGCTGCGGTTTAGGCAAACCTCTGAACTGATAATATTCTGAAATCGTTTTAAACCGATGTAGTTGTGCTGGCATTTTTTAAAACTGAGTTTTTATCAAATGTAGTTTAAAACCGCTATGCAAAATCCTGCGGCTTTGCAATTTATGGGCTATACATGAAAAAGAGTTTTTAAACCTTCTTTCAGCGATACAGGTTTCCGCCCGAGCTTATTTTCCAAGTCAGGGCTTAAAGTAGTTTCCTGCCCGTTTTTGATGTCAGTTATAAAACCTATCATCCGCGGAACCATAAAATCAGGTATGCCCCGGCTTTTCATCTGCGCTTCAAACTCGGCTGGTGTAACTGCCGAATATTTTACCTCCTTACCCGATAGCTCGCTCAAGGCATTCGCCACATCCTCAAAAGAGTATGTCTCGCTGCCTGTAAAATTGTAGGTTTGGTTATCACAATCGCTATCCAACAAAACTTTTGCAATTGCTTCGCCCATTTCGCCCCTGAGGGCAAATGATACTTTTCCATCACCGGCAGGCAGATGAATGCCTGTATCAAAAACCTGCTTGCCCACAAACAAGGGCAACACATCCATATATAAAATATTTCGGAATAGTGCGTAGTTTAACCCGCTCTCTTTGATGTAATCCTCCGTTTGAAAATGCCGGTTCATCAACTTGTTCACCAGCGTACCCGGGTCTTTTAATGACCGGCTTGTGTAGGCAATACATTTTACGCCTGCTTTTTTTGCGGCATCCACCACATTTTGGTGTTGCTGAAGCGCATTATCAGCATCTCCGCCGGATATAAGCAGCACCTTTTCTATGCCCTGCATTGCATTATCAAGCGCAGCAGTATCATCATAAGTGCCTACGCGAATGCTTACTCCTTTTTCCTGTAAACCTGCGGCTTTGCCTGTATCCCGCACAAAGGCAGCAATTTGAGATGCTGGTATTTTGGTTAACAATTGTTGGATAACTGCGCTCCCTAACTGACCGGTGGCCCCTGTTATTAAAATCATTTTTTGGTTATTTTAATTAATGAATAAAAATATTGCTGTTGGTTGTTGGTAATGTATGAGCGATAACCATTGGCGGGATCAAATGGCGGGAAAGAAAAACATGCTTCTTTTACACCTCTTTTTTCAAATGATAATCAGGCTCTCTAAAATGCAGCATAAGTATTCAGGATTGTTTAAAGCTGAACAAACTACACCTGATCTACACCGCTTTTTTCAAATTTTAAAATAACTCCCTTGTTCCAAATCGGCAATGAGGGAAGCTTGGGTTGGATGCCAGCCGAGGCGTTCTTGGGTTAGCTTGTTTGAGGCTGGGCAATCAATTTGGGCGAAGCCTGCAAACCAACCAAAATGGCTGCCTGCTTCTTCAGGTGATATGGCTACAACCGGAATGTTCAGGCCTGCTCCGATAGCCTGGGCAATATCCCGGAACGCAATTTCTTCCTCAGCTACACCATGATACCGGGCACTATCGCCTTTTTCCAAGGCAAGCCTGAAAAGTCGGCCTGCATCCAGCCGGTGTACAGCACTCCAGCGGTTAAGCCCTTCGCCTATATAAGCCGAGACGCCTTTTTCACGGGCAATATTAATCAGTATCGGAACAAAACCGTAATCGCCGTCACCATGAACGGAAGGAGAAAGACGTACTACTGATACTTTTACCCCTTTTTCTGCTACCGCAGCTGCTGCCTTCTCCGATACACGGGGAGACGGGTTTGAAGCAGGCGCAGCATCTTCCTCTGTTGCAAGGCGGCCTGGTGAAAGAAGCGCAGTACCGGAGGTGACGATCAAGGGACGGCCTGTCCCTGCAAGCGCATCGCCCAGGGTTTCGATAGCACGCCTGTCTATCTCGCAAACTTCTTTAAACCTGGAAAAGTCATGGATGAAGCCCAGGTGGATAACACCCTCCGAAGCTTCGGCTCCGCTCCGCAAACTTTCCAGGTCCTCCAGATCACCCCGATGCACTTCCGCATCGGCAGCCATAAGCAATTTGGCGGCCGAATCTGAGCGGGCAAGCCCAACTACCTGGTGGCCGGCACCAATTAATTCTTTAACAACGGCAGAGCCGACGAAGCCTGTAGCTCCTGTAACAAATACGCGCATGATTTTCAGTTTTTATAAGGTAAAATTTATTTTTTATCGATAGCAGCAAAGCGAGCGGCCTGTTTTGCTCTTATTGTTTAAACGCGGCGGCAAATTCTTTTGCAAAATCCACCAGTTTTACTTTGCCCATCACTGCTGGTTTATTGCGGTAATAATCTTCTGCTAACAAACCGCTATGCAAACCGGCATACATTTCAACCAAACCGGCAGCAATTTCCGGGTTCATCCCAACTGATTTTAAACCGTTTAGTGTTTGTTCATCACTTGTAAGTATCCATTTCAAATCAGGCTTTCCGATAGCTTCGCCCAAAATTCTTGCCGTTTCATTGCCTGTAAGTTCTTCGCTTGCCGCATACCGCACTTTTTTGCCGGTAAAAGGTGTTTCAAGTTCTTCAGCAATTGCAGCAGCAATATCTATAGGTGAAACCCAGGGTATTACATCATCAGCACCATAATTGGCCGCAATTACGCCTCCTTCTTTAATCATAGCGATATAACCCAATAAATTGTAGTAGAAAGAAGTTGGGCGCATGTGCGTAATCCGTACCTCCGATGGCAGTTCGTTCAAAATCTGTTCTACATCATGGGCACCAATTAAAATCCCGTTCCCTTTCTCTAAATGGGCACCAAAGCTACTGAGGTTGACCACACGCCTTACGCCCGAAACCTTAATCGCTTCAGCATAATTATCGCCAAGCTTGCGGTAATACGCCAAAAGGTTGAGGTTAGGATCGAAATAGTTATTTGGCGGGACCATACAATATACGGCATCTGCACCGCCAAAAGTAGCTGTAAGAAAATCCGCGTCTTCCAATGAACCAATGGCGGCCGTAGCACCCAACGCTTCAATGGCTGCCTGTTTTTCCGGTTTGCTACTGATTACAGTTACGGTATGTCCTTTTTCCACCAACGCTGCTGTCAGTGGCTTGCTGATGTTCCCTAAAGAACCTGTTACGATGATTTTCATTTTTTTGTTGATTTGATGCTGCTAAGTTCTGCAACAATAAACAAACAAACGTAGCCTAATCTACTGTTTTTGTAGCCAAAAATGAAGTTTGTTTCCTTCGGGCCTGAAAGTAAAACTTCAGCTATCAGGAGTTTTTTTGATGCTTCTTTTATCGGCCTAAAACTTTGAAACGTGCTGCGTTTTTTGCTGATTGTATCGATCACAGAAACAAAATTTACAGGCATAAAAGAAGCATCAGTTTAAATTCTTTCTCAGCTGTTTTGGCTAAAGCTATATCCAAATACACAATATCCACGGCCTGAAGGCCGTGGCAACCCGGACACCTTATGGCAATCCGGATCCCTTGTTTTATATTTTTTATATCTGCCGATAAAAATACATCACCACGATAGGAAGTAAGATGCTGGCTTTCAATAGCTGCGGCCTTCAGGCCGAAGACAAAAGCGGCAGCTAAAGGCTTTAGCCAAGAAAATTAAGACACCAAAATTCATGGCATAATTACTACGCCGTCAAATAAAAAATGCTAAAACAGAAAACGCCGTTAAAAATCAATTAACAGCGTTTTCTTTATAATTTCTGATGCTTCTTTTACACTACTTTTTTTGGGCAAACTCCGCAGCAAATTTTTTGATTTGATCGGTGGAAATTGCATTTTTACCTTCATCTACCACAATCCGGTAACGGAAAGTAACCGTTTCCCCTTTTTTCAATTTCAGGTTTTTGGCTGATTTTCCATTGGTAAAAATCTTTTCGCCCAAAGGGTTTGCTGCAAACAAACCGTAGCCGCGCGCGTGCCAAAAAGTTGGATAATTTGGGTTTTCAGGATGATCGATCATCACCACACTAACCGAATCGCTGCCCATTTTGCCGTAAACTTTGCACCAGTTTCCCCGCGTGCCCCAGGCATCGTTGCCGGTTTTGCCTTCGCTGGTAATGTAATTTCCGTTTGCAACTTGGTCTGTTCCGCCTTTTACAACGGTTACATTTCCTTTATCATCGGTAAATTTCTGGTCTTCTTTGATGGGCATTTGCAGTTCGTGCGCCAGCCGCAATCCATATAAACCATCTTTTGCATCGTTAAAAGTTACTTCCGTATTTGCTTTCAGAACGGTCTTCCGGTCGATCAAACGTTTGTGCCCAACCTGGCTAAATTCAAAAGTTGTTGTTTCTTCCAGCAAAACCGCATTTTGCTGGTTTACCCAGTTTGCATGATAAGCCAATACTCCTTTTACACCACTTTTTATGCTGAGGATTTTATCCGTTTTCACCCAGCCGTACTGGCTTTTTTTCTCCTTCGGGATGGCGTATGAATTGTTCCAGAAATCCAGTCCGTTTACGTTTTCATAATTAAACCAAATGCCAATATGGTGCGGATGGTCTGTTGCATCGCCGGGTTTGGGGTTCAGCGGAAAACCTCTCGTAACGTCCGTTCCTTCAACCGTAAAAACCGGGTACAAAACAGGTTTTTCCAACGTATCCGGATACAAAAAACTGGTAAAAGGTTTTGAGCCAATAAAAACATCGATCTTATTTTTACCAACTTCTTTTAAAACCTTTACCTGATTATCAGTTTGCGCAAAAGCAACAGAAAACAACGACGAACCAAGCGCGCAGGCAGTTATCATTTTTAAATTGAATTTCATCATGCTTCTTTTACCCCTAATATTTAAAGGCTTTGCCGCCAGCCATCACTTCCTGTGTCTGTTCATCAAACGTAACTTTCTGGCCGGTATGCACGGCGGCGTTGGTCATGATCGTAGCGATGGAATGGCTGTAACCGGCTTCCACCGGCGCATGTGGCTGCTTGCGGCTGCGCACACATTCCATCCAGTTGCGTACATGGTTGGAAGTCAGCACATCACCGCCGGTATTGGCCGAAGCAATTACTTTTTCTGTGTTGGATAAATTAATTTCCGGTAATAAATTAGCTTGCATTCCCATTTCTGCGGCATGTGCTTTGGTTAATCCGCCGGTTGGAGAAACTTTATTGGTGTTGAGGTTCAGCTCGCCGCCATTGGAGTAATAAATTTCAGCCGGATTTTCATCACCATTATGCATCCGCGAAGAAAAAGTTACCTGAAAACCGTTTGCCGGATCATTCATCGGGCCATAATCAAAAACTGCCGAAATCGTGTCCCAGTTTTTTCGGCCATCTTTCCAGGCATAAATCCCGCCGTTGGCAACTACACTTCGCGGATGCTGTATCCCGCTAAACCAATGTACGGTATCAATCTGATGGCTCATCCATTGCCCCGGCAAACCGGATGAATACGGCCAAAACAAACGAAACTCCAGGTATTTCCGTGGATCAAAAGTATCCTTTGGCCGGTTCATCAGAAACCGTTTCCAGTCGGTATCTTCTTCTTTCAAAGTTGGCACTACGTCTGGCCTGCGCCAGCGTCCGGGCTGGTTTACGTTCCAGGTCAGTTCTACCATCGTGATCGGCCCAAATTTTCCTGATTTTACAAAATCTGCCGCTGCCTGATAGTTGCTGCCGCTTCTTCTTTGCGAACCGATCTGCACGATCCTTTCCGTTGCTTTAATCGCTTTTAAAGCCGCGCGGTTATCTTCCATGGTTTCTGCAAATGGCTTTTCGCAATACACATCGCAACCCGCTTTTACGGCTTCTATCGCATGTAAAGCATGTTGAAAGTCTGCTGTGCTTACAAAAACGGCATCCACCAGTTTTTTATCGTACATTTCTTCGTTGTTGCGGCAGGCGGTTACATCATGTCCCATTTTCTCCTTCCAAAAAGCCGCGCCTGTTTCCCTTCTTTTGTTCCAGATATCGGATACGGCAACCAGATCAAAATTCAGTTCTTTATAATTATTCATAAAACTCGGCGCATGTGAACTTCTGTGCCGATCTGAAAAGCCAACTACGCCAACCCGTACACGTTCATTTGCACCGATAATGCGCTTATAACTTTTGGCACTCCAGCTAACTTTAGAAACCATAACGCCGGCCCCGGCCAGGGCAGCTTGTTTGATGAATGTTCTTCGGGAATTTTCCATACTTCTTTTATCGGGTAAAAATTAGTGTAATTCTTTGATTTTGATACTGCGGAAGGAAACCTGGTTGCCATGGTCCTGCAACAGCAGGTGGCCGGCTTTTGCCAATCCGAAGTTTGGCCACACATTGTATTTGCTGATGCTTACCAAGTGTTCAAATTCCTTCGAGCCACGATCGTATTCCAAAACTTTTAAACCGTTGAGATAATGTTCTACATGATTGTTGGGATAAACCACCACCCGGCCGGTATTCCAGGCACCAATCGGATGAATGAAACGGGCTTGCTTTTGCGACGGGATCAGATCATACAAAGAAGCCAGCGTCCGGTCGCCGTTGCGGCCCAGCTTTGCATCCGGGTGCAACGCGTCATCCAAAACCTGATATTCTAACCCGATAGAAGAAGCATCCGTTTTTTCGTTCAGCGTTACAAAATATTTCAAACCGCTGTTGGCCCCGGGCGTGAGTTTAAAATCGAAGGAAACATCAAAAGCTGAGAATAAATCTTTGGTTACAATGTCGCCGCCGTTTGCCGCTTCTTTTCCTTCAGAAGGTAAAACCATCATCACACCTTTATTCACCTGCCAGCCTTTTGCCGGGAAAGTATTTCCTTTGGCACTGTGCCAGCCATTGGCAGTTTTTCCATCGAACAATAATTTCCAGCCGTGTTCTTTTTCATAAGGGGTTAAAAAGTTGGGTACATTGTTTACCACATAAATATCCGCAGGAAAAACGCTTGGTTTTAAGTTGGAAGTCTGGATGCGGATATTTTTAAAATATACTTTTTTGCCGGCTTGCTCCTGCGTTGTAACGGCATGAACTTGCAAACCGATAAACCCTTCGCGGTCCAAAGTATCTACCACATATGCAACCGGAATTTGGTTGATCCAGGTTTTGGTTTCATTGCCAATGCACTCAATTTTGATGTGGTTGTATTGCCCGATTTTAAAAGCCGTTTTTGCTTTCGGGTTCAAATCCAGCGGGTACAACCATTGCCGGCGGTCTTCATCATAAACCCCGCCTGACCAGCTTCTGGCGGAAGGATCAATCTCGATTTGCTGCCCGTAAACTTTTCCTTTGTGGCCTTCGCCGTCAAAATGGCTTCTGATCTGTATGCCCGAATTGCTTTCGGTGCTTTCTATTTTGGCATCCAGCTCCAGCACAAAATCGCGGTATGCTTCTTTTGTCACCAAAAAACTATTGCCCGAATTGACAACCGTTGTGCCCACAATTACGCCGTTTTCTACTTTATAATCGGCAGTTCCGGCGGCACGTTTCCAGCCATTTAAAGTTTTGCCGTCAAAAAGATTGTGCCCTAAGCCGGGCGATTGCGCCATTGTGCAATCAGCCATCATCAAAAAACATAAAATACAGTACGATAAGCGGTTAAAGTTTGTCATAATTTATAAAGGTGGTTTAAATTGCTGTCAAAGAAAATCATAATACTTCTTTTATGCCTGTAAATTTCGATTTTATAATTGATGCTTGCAGAAAATAAAAATAAAAATCTTAAAATTCAGGTGATAAAAGAAGTACAGCAAACCTCGGGCAAAATTTTAAAAAGATTAAGTTTATGGATTGATGCTTCTTTTATGCCTGTAAATTTTGTTTTCTGTAATCAAGGCCTGTATAAAAACTTTTTAAATTCAGATTTTTAGGTGATAAAAGAAGCATCGAAAAAAATCCTGAACAGCTGTTTTATTAATTACCAATTAATTTTTAATACTTTTAAAAATGGACAAACGGAAGTATTTATTCTTGCTATCATTTATTTGGGGGATATTTCAAAACCCTGTTTTTGCAAATTCAAAAGATTTTATTGCAGCTAAAGCATCTCAGCCTCAAACAGATACCATTTATTTTGCAGACCCAACCATCTTTTTAGATAAAGGGACTTATTATTTATACGGAACAAGCAGCGAGCAGGGCTTTTTGGTTTGCCAATCTAAAGATTTAAAAAATTGGACTGGCCCCACAGGTAAAACAAATGGTTTTGCTTTGGCCAAAGGCGATAGCTACGGAAGTAAAGGTTTTTGGGCACCGCAAGTATTCAAAATTGGCAAGATTTATTACATGGCTTACACGGCAGATGAACACATTGCCATTGCGCAAAGTGATAGTCCGGTTGGGCCTTTTAGACAAAAAGAAATTAAAGCTTTGTCTGGTGTTGGAAAGCAAATTGATCCTTTTGTATTTCGGGATACTGATGGCAAGTTTTATTTGTACCATGTGCGTTTAACGCAAGGCAACCGTATTTTTGTAGCCCGAATGAAAGATGACCTTTTGGATATTTTGCCTGAAACAGTTAAAGAATGTATTACGGCAACACAAGATTGGGAAAATACGGCTAAAACAAACTGGCCGGTTACCGAAGGGCCAACGGTTGTAAAAAAAGAGGGTTTATATTACTTGCTATATTCGGCCAATGATTTTCGTAACCCGGATTATGCGGTTGGTTATGCCACTTCCAAATCGCCTTTTGGCCCATGGAAAAAGTCTGACAAAAACCCAATCATCAGCAGAAACCTTTTAAAAATCAACGGGACCGGGCACGGTGATTTGTTCACCGATAAGAAAGGAAATATGCATTACGTTTTTCATACACACCACTCAAACACCAAGGTTTCGCCGAGGGCAACAGCTTTGGTTAACATCAAATTTGTTAAGGATAGTTCAAATGCTTTTCAATTGGTTATCGATCCTTCCAGCTTTCATTTTCTAAATGTAGAAAAGCAGTAATTATGTTAGTGATCAATACGATGCTTCTTTTATCACCTAAATTTTCACTGTTTTTAGTATGATAAAAGAAGCATTAAGTTTTTTTGTATAAATGCGGGCCGGCTGTTTTATCAATTTGAAAATGTATTTAATCCTAACTATTGCTTGTTCTGCTCAATTAAAAGTTTGTCGGAATGCCAAAGGCGAAAGTCCGGTTTTAGCCTTAAACAAACGGCTGAACGATTGCGGGTGGTCAAAGCCTAAAGCATAAGAAATTTCACTTACCGATAGTTCGGTGGTAGATATTTTTTCCTTCGCCTTTTCAATCATCTTGTCCTGGATGTGCTGTTGCGTATTGCGCCCAGTCCATATTTTCAGCAAGCTGCTTAAGTAGTTGGGCGATATATTTAATTTTTCGGCTATAAATTGAACACTTGGCAATCCCAGCGTTAATAGATCGGTGCTATTAAAATAGCTTGTGAGCAAATCTTCAAGCCGGTCAAGCATTTGATGATTTTCAATTTTTTGGGTGAGGAACTGGCGGTGGTAGAAACGGTCGGCGTAATTCAGCAATACTTCAATCATCGAAATGATAATATCCTGGCTGAATTTATCCGTATTGGCAAAATACTCCGTTTGGATGTTTTGCATCAGGCTGATAATGGTATCTTCTTCTTTCTCGGAAAGATATAGTGCTTCATTTACCGAATAATTAAAGTATTCATACTTTTTGATCCCTCCCGCCAAGGGCGTGTTCCACAAAAAGTCAGGATGGATATAAAGCCCCCATCCTGAGATATTAGCTGCATTTGTTCCTTCGTTTTTTGTAGGTGGGCTAAATATCTGTCCGGGTGCCATAAAATACATGACACCGCCCTGTACATCATACTGCTGCTGGCCATATTTAAAATTACCGTTACAATGACGTTTTAGCGAGATTGTGTAAAAATCAAGTATCAGACTGGCATGCGTATTTCCTGGCAACCGTTTTACCTCCTCCAGGTTAATTACACTGATTAAAGGATGCTCCGGCCTGGATAAGCCCGCTAACTGATGAAACTCGCTAATCGTTTTAATGTGGTAAGGTTCTGCGGCTGCCATGGTATATTATACTTATTGCTGGTAATAAACAGCAGCAAATTCTTGAGCAAACTCTTTCATTTTTATTTTTCCAAATGTTGGTTTATTGCGGTTATAATCTTCGAAAAACTTTCCGCTATGGATGCTGGCATTCATTTCTACAAACTGGGAAGCAAGGCTCTCATTCATTCCATGTGCTTTATATACATTAAGCTGTTCTTCATCACTTATGGTCACCCATTTTAAGTCAGGCTTCCCAATAGCAGCACCTAAGATACTTGCCGCTTCATTACAAGTCAGTTCGTCGCTGGCCACATAACGAACTTTTCTGCCCGCCTCCTGAGATTCCAATTCCTCAGTTATCGCATGGGCAATATCTGTATTAGAAACAAATACATTTATATCGTCTCCACCGTATCGTGCAGCTATAATATTCTGATTTTTGATAGGATTTAAAAAGGCAAAAAGGTTTTTATAAAATCCAGACGGGCGCAAAAACGAGATGTTTACGTCCTGCGGTAATTTATTCAAGGTATTCTCCCCATTGTGATGAATAATAATAAGGCCTGCACCTTTTTTCATATCTGCGCCAATACTGCTCAGGTAAACTACACGTTTCACACCAGATTGTTCAATGGCCTGCACATAATTATTGGCAACTGCATCAGCCCGTGCTATTACCGTATCTGCAGTGTTGTTCGGGTCGCTAAAATTACCATATGGGGCAAGCATACAATAAACTGCATCTGCGCCTGTAACAGCATCGGTTAAAAAGCTGGCGTCATCCATGTTGCCGATAGCGGCTTTTGCGCCCATCGCTTGAATGTTTTTTTGTTTTTCGGCGTTGCTGCTGATAACGGTAACTGAATGTCCTTTTTTTATTAATTCTTGTATAAGCGGTGTGCTTACATAGCCGAGGGAACCTGTTACTGTTATTTTCATGATCATCTTTTTTTGTACTACAAATTTCGTATAACGCCAAACAATCAAAATAACAGAATCTAAGAAAGTTGTAACAGAATCTAAGAGCCTGTTTAAATTTTGTCAAGTTATTTTCCATGCTTCTTTTATCGCCTAAAAAATGGTAAAGCATGATTTGCTTTTTGTGGATGATAAGATACAAACCACCAATTTTATAGTGCTAAAAGAAGCATTGAGGATGGATTCAACTACAAA
>JAABUT010001037.1_pt1 | contig 35205 bp, 37 predicted proteins | sample 5559281 | NCBI WGS metagenome assembly JAABUT01 (sample SAMN10711880, study PRJNA513359) | rock metagenome | isolation source: Antarctica rocks | place: Antarctica: Victoria Land, Ricker Hills nord | collected 2016-01-04 | reverse complement strand
CGACGGCACTCGGCACTCGACTATTTATCACCACTTGCCTATGAAAGGAGATGGACAGTCGCAGGGTTAGTCGCGTAGTCTGTCACTGTCCACCGAGACGGGGCAACTCCACTCGTTAAGAGCGCGCTTATATTCGATAATGACCGGATAACCGTTCTCATCGATCCCAAGCGTATCAATCCGGCCACCGTGAACTTTGCCGGTTGAATACTCAGATGCGAGCAAGCGGACGCCGAGGAATGTTTCGAGATGCTGCTCAATCAGCGTCTGGAGTGATTTCTCGACCGCAACGGATGTGCCCTTCAGTTCTTCAACGGTGCCGTTATCGGTGCGGAAAAGCTTGATGTCGCTCATCTCGTGCGTACTCCTTTATCTCGCGCTATCGCTCATTATGACGCTATCATATCCTTCCCGCATGGTTTCTGGAAGCGATGCATCCGTTCGGCGTGCCGCTGTGTTCGGTTAAGGGGAACCTAACCCCCGGCCCCTTCCATTCCTCGGTGTGGGAAGGGGTGACTCAATCTTGGCGTTGCTCCCGTTTCCTCATCGCTTCATCTTTCGGAAAACACCGAGGCATTGCGGCGAGTCACCCCTTCCCCCATGGGGAAGGGGCCGGGGGGTAGGGCGATCCGGTACACTACGCACGACGACGCAACAACGCACTAAAGGATAAAGGAGAGAAACAGCATGGCGAGCGCGCAGACGACGTATGACGTGGTGGTGATTGGCGCGGGCACGGCGGGGATGACGGCGGCGCGGGTGACGGCGGAGGCGGGGCACAAAGTCGCGATGATCGAGGAGGAGCGGGTCGGCGGGGAGTGCCTGTACACCGGCTGCGTCCCGTCGAAGGCGCTGATCGAGTCCGCGAAGGTCTTCTTCCAGATGCGGCACGCGGCGGACTACGGCCTGCGGGCGGACGGGATCGCCGTCGATTTCCCGGCGGTGCTCGACCGGAAGGACAGGATCATCGCGGCGATCGCGAAGGGTGAGAACGCCGAGGTCTACCGCAATATCGGCATCGATGTGATCGAAGGGCAGGCGCACTTCCTCTCGGCACACACGCTCCAGGTGGGTGACCGCGAGATTCAGGCGGACGACATCGTGATCGCGACGGGGTCGGAGGAGAACGTGCCGCCAATCGAGGGGCTGCGCGAGGCCGGGTTCATGACGAATATCGAGGTGCTGCAAACCGCGTACGCGTTGCCGCGCTCGGTCGTCGTGCTCGGCGGCGGGCCGATTGGCTGCGAGTTCGCGCAGATCTTCGCCCGCTTCGGCATCCCCACGACGATTGTCGGGCGCAACGCGCGGCTCCTGCCGAAGGAGGACGTGGAGATGTCCGCCGCGATCAAGGAAATCCTCATCGCGGAGGGGATCACTGTCATGACCGGCACGGAGGCGAAGCGTGTCACCGTCGAGGGGAATGAGAAGGTCGTCGTCGGCGTCCGCGACGGCGCGGAAGTGACGGTGCGCGCGGAACTGATCATCGCCGCCGCCGGGCGCAAGGCGCGCATCGGGAAGTTGCACATCGAGAACGCGGGCTTGGAAGTGAACACGAAGGGCATCCCCGTCACGGAGACGTTGCAGACGAAGGTGCCGCACATCTGGGCGGCGGGCGACTGCACGGGCCTCTACCAGTTCACGCACGTCGCGGAGTATCAGGGGCGTCTCGTCGGTGAGAACATCGGCAAGCCGGGCAAAAAGCCGAAGGCGAAGAAGGCCGATTACCGCGTTGTGCCGTGGGCGACCTTCACCGACCCGGAGGTGGCGCGCGTCGGCATGACCGAGGAGGAGGCGCGACGGGAGTACGGCGACAAGATCGAGGTGCTGCGCTGGCCCTTCGACCGCGTCGATCGCGCCATCACGATGGGTGAGACGAAGGGGTTCATCAAGGTGATTCTCGCCCCGAAGGGGATCACGAAGATGCTTGGCGGCGGGCAGATCGCGGGGGCACACATCATCGGGCCGCACGCGGGCGATATTCTGCATGAACTCGTTGTCAACATGCAGGCGGGCGCGTTCGCGGGGCGCGTCGCGCAGGCGATCCACGCCTACCCGACGCTCGCGCTCGGTGTTCGCCAAGCCGTCGGGCAGCGGTGGGACGCGGGAATTGAGCCGCTGGACTGAGGGGAAGTAACGAGTAACGAGAAGGGGGGCATGAAACCCTCGCTACTCGCTACTCGCTACTCGCTACTCGTTACTTCCCAGTGGGTCGGCGGTGCGGCGGAGGGTAGAGTTGATCTCGACGGTGTATCCGGCGGCGCGGACGGTGTCGAGGACGTGCGCGGCGTGGTCGGTGTTGCGCGTCTCGACGATCATTTCGAGGCCGACGGGGCCAATCGCGGTGTACGGCCCGATCCGCTGGATGGCGACGTGGAGGATGTTGACGCGCTCCTTGGTGAGCAGGCCCGTCAGGCGGTGCAATGCGCCGGGCTGATCCGGCAGCCACGTCTGGAAGGCGAGGAATCGCCCGGCGGAGGCGAGACCCGTCTGGATGCACTTGTCCAGCAGGTTCGGGTCCACATTGCCGCCACTGATCAGCACGCCGATATTCCGGCTCGGGGCGGGCAACAGACCACCGAGCGCCGCCGCGAGGCCCGCCGCACCCGCCGCCTCCGCGAGCAATTTCTCCCGCTCCATCAGCAGCACCATTGCCCGCGCCATCGCCTCGTCGTCCACCGTCACCATCTCGTCCACGAGTGCGTGGATGATCGGGAAGGTGCGTGCGCCGGGTTGGGCGACGGCGATACCGTCCGCGATCGTCGAGACGGGCAGCGTCTGGCGTGCACCGCTCCGAAATGACTCGGCGCACGCGGGCGCGCCCGCCGCCTGCACGCCGACGATCTTCAGTGTTGGCTTGAGCGCGCGTGCTGCCGTGGCGATGCCCGCCATTAGGCCACCGCCGCCAACCGGCACGACGAGCGTGTCGAGATCGGGCGCATCGGTGAGCATTTCCAGCGCAATCGTCCCCTGCCCCGCGATGACGTGCGGGTCGTCGAAGGCGTGGACGTACGTCATGCCCCGCTCCGCCGCGAGGTCGTGCGCGTAGCGCGCCGCCTCGTCGTACGCGCTGCCATACAAGATGGTTTGCGCGCCGTGTCGCTCAATCGCTTCGAGTTTGGCGAGGGAGACGCCGAGCGGGAGTACAATCGTCGCGGGGAAGCCGAGGAGTCGCGCGGCGAGGGCGACGCCCTGCCCGTGGTTGCCCGCCGAGGCGGTGAGAACGCCGCGCGTCGCGACGGCGGGGTCCATCGTCAGCAATTTGTTCAACGCGCCGCGAATCTTGAACGCGCCGGTGCGCTGCAAGTTCTCCAATTTGAGCAGCAGCGTGCACCCCGCCAGCGCGGAGAGGTCGGGCGAGGATTGGAGCGGCGTGTGGCGGATGCGCGATCCGATCCGGCTCGCCGCCTCCTGCACGTCGGTCAGCGTCAGCGCGGGATTGTCGAGTGTGAGTGTCATCCTAACCCCCCATGCTGCCCAAAGGGCGCCCGCCTTCCTTCGGGGAAGGGGGAGCAATTGCCAATAAAAAAATCGCCCGACGCGGCGCAGGTTTGAACCCGCAACGACGCAAGGGACGAGAAAGAAATCCCGCAATACCACCCCGATTCCCGTCTTCGCATCGTGCGGACGGCGGGTACTCGCGCGCTCTACCCAGAGCGACGCCGGGGTAACGGGTGGCGTACCCGACCGTGCCTGCTGACGACGGCGTGTCGCGTTGGGCGGGTGGCTCCGTCATCGCCGTGTGCGGCATCGTAGCGGCGCGCCCGATGGGTGTCAAGCGCGGCGTGAGGGGCGAAAATCGCCGTGTCCTTGCGTCCTGGTACGAAAGGTGCGGCGCATCACGGACGGAAGCCAACGCCGGTGTGTGGCGTATGCGTGGGAGGGAAGAGCAATGGCACGATCGCTGATCGCGGTTATCAACGATGACACCGCGTTTCTCAACTTAATGCACGACCTTCTGGATAGCGAAGGATACCGGACGCTCATCTGGCGGGAGGGCGATCAGGCGTACGAGATGGTTAAGCGGGAACGCCCGGACTTAATTATCCTCGACATCCGCATGGAGAAGCCGGACACCGGCTGGATGGTGCTGGAAGCGGTGCGGCTGGACCCGGTGACCTCGCAAATCCCGGCCATCCTCTGCTCGGCGGACATCGACTTCCTGCGGGCGAAAGCGCCGCGCCTCGAGAAGATGCACTGCGACACGCTCGAAAAGCCATTCATCCTCGACGAATTGCTCACAAAAGTCAGCGCGCTCATCGGGCCTCCCGACGGTCATCAATCCTAGATCTCCCCGCGACCGCTCGCCACAGGCCACGATTTCACGATTCGGGACTTCGGCGTGGGGTCGCGCCCATCCCCTCCGGTAGGGTATGCTTAGCACCCACGCGGGTTTTCGCACTCCGCGAGCCGCGTGCCGAAGATGCGGCGAAACTGGTTTCGATAGGAGGAACACGCATGGTCGTGAAAATCGGCATCAATGGGTTCGGGCGGATCGGTCGGCAAGTCTTCAAGGCGATCTATGGCGGCTACGAGGAAGAGTTGCAGGTCGTCGCGGTCAATGACCTGATGGACCTCCACACCATCGCGCACCTCTACAAGTACGACTCCAACTACGGCATCGCCGAAGAGGAAATCGAGGTCAATGACCGCGATCTGATGGTGGACGGCAACGCGATTCACATCTTCAGCGAGCGCGACCCCGGCAATATCGCGTGGCGGGACTACGATGTGGACATCGTTATCGAGTCCACCGGTCTCTTCACGGACGCGACGAAGGCGAAGGCGCACATGAACGGCGGCGCGAAGAAAGTCATCATCTCCGCCCCCGCGACGAACGAGGACATCACGCTCGTGCTCGGCGTCAACCACGACAAGTACGATCCCGCGCAGCACAACGTCATCTCCAACGGCTCCTGCACGACGAACTGCCTCGGCCCGACGGCGAAGGTGCTGCTGGACAACTTCGGCATCGTCAAGGGCACGATGGTTACCGTCCACTCGTACACGAACGATCAGGTCGTGCTCGACGGGCCGCACAAGGACCTCCGCCGCGCCCGCACCGCCGGTGTGAATATCATCCCGACGACAACGGGCGCGGCCCGCGCGATCTCGCTCGTTTTGCCGGAGTTGAAGGGCAAGATGGACGGCTACGCGCTCCGCGTGCCGACCCCGACCGTCTCCATTCTCGACCTCACGGTTGAGACGGAGAAGCAGACGACGGTGGAGGAAGTGAACAATGCGTTCCTCCAGGCGGCGGAGGGCGATTTGGAGGGCATTCTCGGCTACAGCGACGAGCCGCTCGTCTCGACGGACTACAAGCAGGACGACCGCTCGGCCATTCTCGACAGCCTCTCCACTATCGTCGTCGGTGGCAACATGGTGAAAGTCGTCGCATGGTATGACAACGAGTGGGGCTACTCCTGCCGCCTCGCCGACCTGACGAACATGATCGCCGAGCAGGGCGGCTGGTAAGAATACGAAGGACTGAGGACTGAGGACTGAGGACTGAGTAGTTGAAAGTAACAAGTAACAAGACTGAGCACATGACCTTCTCGTTACTTGTTACTCGTTACTTTCCCTCAGTCCTCAGTCCTGAAGCGACCGAAGGGAGCGCCCATGCCCATCGAGAAGCAGACGATCCGCGATATTCCGCCCGCCGACCTTAAAGGGAAGCGGGCGCTCGTGCGCGTGGATTTTAATGTGCCGGTGAACGACGGCGCGGTGGGGGACACGACGCGCATCACCGCCGCCATTCCGACGATCCGCTTTCTCCAGGATGCGGGCGCGGTCGTCGTGCTCATGTCGCACCTCGGTCGCCCGAAGGGGGAGGCGGACCCGACGTTCAGTTTGAAGCCCATCGCGCCCGTCCTCGCGGAGCATCTCGGCGCGCCGGTGCGGTTCGTGCCCGCGTGCGTCGGCCCGGAAGCGGAGGCGGCGGCGCGGGAAGCGCAACCGGGCGACGTACTGCTGCTGGAGAACCTCCGGTTCCACGCCGGGGAGGAGGCGAATGACGCGGGCTTCGCGGCGCAACTCGCCAAGTTGGGCGATGTCTACGTGAACGACGCCTTCGGCACCGCGCACCGTGCTCACGCGAGCACGGAGGGCGTCGCGCATCTGCTCCCCGCCTACGCCGGTCTCCTGATGGAGAAGGAGTTGGACGCGCTCGGCGGGTTGATGGCGGGCGCGAAACGGCCCTTTATCGTCGTGCTCGGCGGCGCGAAGATCTCTGACAAGATCGGCGTGATTAACAACCTCATGACGAAGGTAGATGGCTTCTGCGTCGGCGGCGGGATGGCGAATACCTTCCTGCTCGCGCAGAATTACACCGTCGGCAAATCGCTCGTGGAGCGGGACGCGGTCGGCACCGCGCACGACATCCTCGCGCGGACCTCGACGCGGCGGGTTGGCTTTCACGTGCCCACCGACGCGGTCATCTCAACGCAGGGCGCGAAGGAACTGCTCGGTGCGGACGCGCCGGAGCCGGTAACGCGCACTGTGCAGATCGACGACATCGGCCCGGACGACGCGATCTACGACATCGGCCCGATGACCGCCTCCTACTACAGCAGCGTCGTCAAGGGGGCGCGCACCGTCCTCTGGAACGGCCCGATGGGCATGTTCGAAGTACCCGCCTTCGCGCAGGGGACAATGGCACTCGCCCGCGCCGTCGCGGACGCATCGGGCAAGGGCACGGTCAGTGTCGTCGGCGGCGGCGATTCGGTGGCCGCGATCGAGGAGGCCGGCGTCGCGGACAAGATCACGCACGTCTCAACCGGCGGCGGCGCGTCCCTCGAATTCCTCGAAGGCAAGACGCTCCCCGGCGTCGCCGCCCTCAAAGGGAAGGACTGAGGACTAAGGACTAAGAAGGGACTGTTCCCCACGTAGTCCTCAGTCCTTAGTCCTCCGTAGCGAACGGAGTGAGCGCAGATGCGTACCCCGATCATCGCGGGTAACTGGAAGATGCACCGGACGTACGACGGGGCGATGGACCTCGTCGAGGCCTTGATGGACGAACTCGACAATGTCGAGGGCGCGGAGGTCGTCCTCTGTCCACCGTTTCCGTGGCTGCTCGCCGTCGCGGAATACCTGGAGGAGACGCCGATCATGCTCGGCGCGCAGGATTGCTACTGGGCGGACGAGGGCGCGTTCACGGGTGAAGTCTCCGCGCTGATGCTCAAGGACCTCGCGCAGTACTGCATCGTCGGCCACTCCGAGCGGCGCGTGCTCTTCGGTGAGACGGACGAGACAGTCAACAAGAAGGTGCGCGCGCTCCTCGGTCACGGCATCCGCCCGATCTGCTGCGTCGGCGAGCGGCTGGAACAGCGCGAGGCGAACGGGACTGATGCGTTCATCTCTGGGCAGGTGCACGCCGCGCTCGCGGGGGTTTCCGCCGAGGAGGCGCTGAATGTCATGATTGCCTACGAGCCAATTTGGGCAATTGGTACGGGCCGCGCCGCGACCGCCGAGGAGGCGAACCGCGTCTGCGGCATGATCCGGGGCGAGATGCAGACGCTGTACGGTGCGCCAACCGCCGAGGCGGTGCGCGTCCAGTACGGCGGCAGCGTGTCGGGCCGGAACGCCGCCGAATTAATGGCGCAGCCAGAGATCGATGGCGCGCTCGTCGGTGGTGCGAGCCTGCGCGCTGACGAGTTCGCGACCATCGTGCGGGCAGCGGCGGAGCAATAGGGATAGGAGTGACGCAGTTCGCGAGAGAAACTAGGTGGGGAGGGTTGAAGCCCGCCACCACCGGGAAAGTCGCCCCAATTGCGTAACTCCTAAGGGGAAAGAAACGGGAGCGGCATGTCGCCGCTCCCGTTTGCATTGTCGTGAACTGTGCGGAGGTTATCCGTCGCCCAACCGGCGGACGAAGTTCTTACCGGGGGCGCTCGGCGGGCCACCGGTTGAGGTGGTCGGGCCTTGCGTGCCACCGACTGGCGACGAGTTGCCCTGGCCGGAACCAACCGGGCCGCTCGACCCTACTGTCCCCGTCCCGGTGGATGGCTGCGTCGTCGTATTCGGCGGGGGCTGCACCGCCACATTCGGGGGTGCTGTCACCGGGGGCGCAGTCGTTGGGCCGGGGGCCGCGAGGAACGGCGTGACCAGCGTGATTACTTCGTCGGGCGTGCGACCCTTCGCGACGACGTCCGGTGAGACGACCATACCCGCGAGATCACGGATGATCGATGCGTGCTCCGCCTCCACCGCGTGGATCGTCACGGCGGCTTCGAGCAGGTCCTTGCTCTGGATGAAGCCCGCCGCGCCGAGGTACGCCGACGCGCCGATGTCCTCCACCACCGCAAGGGCGTTAACCAACTGCGTGCGGTTGGTGATCGGACCCGCCGCAGCGAGGTTGTACGCGGGCAGCGCCTTGACGGGCGTGCCGCCGAGCTTGGTGATCACCTGCGTCAGCGTGTCAACGTGCGTCTGCTCCTGCGCGCCAAATGTTGTCAGGTACTGCTGCTCGACGCCCTGGAGGACGTTCGCGCCGATCAGCGCCTTATAGAGCGCGTTCTCGAAGTGTTCGAGCGTCAGCGCATAGTTCAGGACATCAATGTCGTTATTGAACGTAACCATCGTGGCGTTATTCTCCCTTCATACTTCGTACTTCGTATCCGGCGGGTTAGCTGCCGAGGATCGGCCCGGCGGCGCCGAGGACCATGTCCGGCGTCAGCGCCTTCTCGAAAGCGTTCGGCACCGGCGCCATCCCAGCCTGGCGGCGGAGGATTGCGGTATGGCGGGCCTCAACCTGCTGGATGCCACCCGCGACGGTGAGGATGCCCTTGTCCTTGATGAACCGTGCCGCGCCGCTGTACGCGCCGACACCCGTCTCCTCAAGCACGCGGAGGAAATCGATGATCGTCTTCTCATCCGTGTAGGCCGGGAAGTTGTACTTGGCCTGCTCGGCAACGGGTGTTTTGCCCGCCTGCTGGAGGGCGCCCGTGATGAGGGCGACATGCTGCCGCTCCTGATCGCCGAACAGCCGGACATAATCAACGTTCTTGCCGGTCAGCTTGCCGCTGGCATTGGCCTGCCGATACGCGACATCCTCGAGGTGCTCCAGCGTGAGCGCGAAGTTGAGGATAGCGAAGTCATCGGGGAGATCGGCAGCGAGCGCTTCTGCCTGCGAGAACGCGATGCTGCTGATCGGCATCGCCGCAATTGCGGCAGCGCCCAGTGTTGCCCGAAGCAGTGACCGACGCGACATCTCCGTGTGCACGATGCTTAAAATACGATCTTCCACGATCTCGAATCTCCTTCCTCATTAAAGAGGCTACGGTATCGTATGGCGGGGCCTGTCTCCCGCCGTATGCCCTGTCCCAGAGTACGCAGTAATGCGCCAACTGGATCAATCGCGCATCAATCACCCCACCCAACCGTGCGCAACCTGCTCCTCTCCATGGTACGAAAATCTATCAACGTGCTATCCCGCCGCTACTGATACTGACTGCAAGAATAGTGCCATGCTGGAAAGAATCATGCACTATGCATGAAAAGGGCCGATCGGGAGGCGATAATCGCGCCAATGTGGGATGTGCCCGTATAATGGAGACCCGGGTTTCTTTCGCTCGGGTGTATCGGGCCTGGAGTGATCCGAGGGCACAGGTATTCCGTACGGTTAGGAAGAGCATGGCGGCAACGGACGACAGTGCGGGACAAGATGCTGATGCCGCGATTCTCCGTCGCATCACGGAGCGCGATCCGCGCGGCGTCGAGTTGCTCTATGACCGCTATAGCGGGATCGCCTTCGCCCTCGCGTACCGCCTGCTCGGTGAGCGGGGGAGCGCGGAGGATGTCGTGCAGGAAGCGTTCCTCAATGTCTGGCGGCAGGGCGCGACGTATGACAAGCGGCGGGGAACGGTGCGGACCTGGCTTTTGACGATCGTCCACCATCGCGCCATCGACCAGATGCGGAGCACGCGGTCGAAAGCAGGTGCGGACACGGTGATCGACGACGCAATGCCGCTCCCCGCGAAGGAAGACATCTGGGCCGAGGTGGTGCAGGTGCTGGAGCACGAGCGGGTGCAGCAGGCGATGGCGACCTTACCGCCCGAGCAGCGGCAGGTGGTGGATCTGGCCTATTATGGTGGCTTCACCCACGCGGAGATTGCTCAGCGCGTCGGTATCCCATTGGGGACGGTTAAGGGGCGCATGCGTCTGGCGCTCGACAAGTTGCGCGATCTGCTGCGCGTACCGGAAACAGTGGACGATGGAATGGAGCACGCACGGTGATGATCCCGGAGAATGGCGGAATGCCCAACCGGTCGGAAAGAGTGGACACGGACGACGCACATCCGTCGACGCTCCTCGCCGCGTACGCGCTCCACGCGCTTTCACCAGAGGAAGTGACTGCGGTGGAGGCGTACCTCGCCGCGCATCCCAAAGCGCAAGGCGAGGCGACGATGTTGAGAGAGGCGGCGGCAATGCTCCCGTATAGCGTTCCTCCCATCGCCCCCAGTCCGTACTTGCGGACGCGGCTGATGGCAACAATTTACCAGGACGCGCTCGCGGACGCGGACATGGATGTGAAGGCAGAGCCGAAGGCTGCGCCGAAGCGGCCCGTCCCCATTGCGGCTGCCCGCGCGCGGCGAGAGCGCACGAGCGGCGTCATCTGGCCGTTCGCGGCGGCGATTCTCCTCATGCTCACCGTCGGCTTCGGCGGTTGGGCGGTGTCGCTCGACCGGAACGTGAATGACAAACAGCACGTCATCGCGACCCAGCGCGCCTCAATCGCGTCGTCCGGCGCGACCACCCAACTCGTCGCGGCGTCGCCGGGGGGGCAGGCGCGCGGCGAACTGCTTCGGCTGGCGAGCAATCAGGCGGCGGTGCTGACGATCAATGGCCTCCCGCCGCTCGCGAGCGGCAAGGTCTATCAGGCCTGGTTCATCGAGGGGAGCACGCCGGTCGGTGCGGGTTTGTTCTCGCCGAACCCCGACGGATCGTGGGGCGGTATCGTGCACGGCGACGTGACGACTGCGCAGGCCATCGCGATCAGCGTCGAACCCGCAGGCGGTAGTCGCGCCCCCACCGGTGACATCATCGCCAAGGGCAGCCTCTGAGAAGTAACGAGTAGCGAGTAGCGAGTAACGAGAAAATGAAAGCAGAGGGGCGACTAATTTCTTCGTCGCCCCTCTTGTTACTTTTGACTCGTTACTCGTTACTTGTTACTTGTTACTTCCCGCAGCGACGGGCGTTTCTTCTAACTCGCTCGCACCTTCCTCGCTCACCAGTTTGGCGGCGTCCTCGGAGCTGCGGTCGCGCTCGATCGTGATCTTGCGGTAGCTCTCCGCGTGGCCGACGCCGCACTTCTCGCCCGTCTCCGCCGACCACTTGCGCACGAACTCCTCAACATCCTTGATGTCGAACTGGCTCTTGTGCTCCGCGAGCGCGGCGATCTTGGCGTCCATCGCGTCGGTGATATCGACGAAGGTTGAGCCGCCGCCCCACTCCTCGACCCAGACTTCCTTGATCTGGTGAGGCTCCAGCCCCTCCGCGAGCAGCTCGGGGTAGAAATTGAAGTTGCCCGCCGCCGGGAAGATGCCGTAGAGCGCTGCCTCCGCCGCCGCGCGATGATCCGGGTGGTTGATGTAGAAGTCCCCGCCGAAGCGGCTGTCCGGGTCCCCGGTGATGACGATCTCCGGCTTGTGCTCGCGGATCACGCGGGCGATGTCCCGCCGCAGCGCAATAGTCGGCTGGAGCACGCCATCCTCGTAGCCGAGGTTGACGACGCGCGCCACGCCGAGGGCGCGGGCCGCCCGATCCTGCTCCTCCTTGCGCATCACCACGAGTTGCTGGGAGGTGATGGAACGGTCGGCGTTCCCTTTCGAGCCGTCGGTGATGACGACCATCGTAATCTCTGCGCCCTGTCGCGCCCAGGTCGCCAGCGTGCCGCCGCAGCCGAACTCCGCGTCGTCTGGGTGGGCGAGAATTGTCATCGCGCTTGCTGGTGCGGTCGTTGCTTGCGTGGGGGTGTCTGCCATGTCCATCTCCTTTGCTTGGTGCGTCCTCTCCAATGCCGATCATAACAGCGGGGAGCGTACCAGCATTCCGCAGAGTCGCCTAACCCCCCGGCCCCCTACCCCACGGGGAAGGGAAGGCGGGAATCGCCTCTTGGCGATTCCCATACGGCTCTCTTCTCCGCTCCGGGGACGGGTGCCCCGGCATCCTGACACTGGAAATGTACCAGCATTCCGCAGGGTGTATCATTCCCCTGTGGGCTCGCAACACTTGATGCGGGCGCATTCGATGACCGTGTTCCGAACTTGGAGGCTGATAACGATGACCGCGACCGCCGCTCCCGCCACCGCGCATGCCGCACTGAAGACGCCGGTCCACCCGCAAGCGGGTACCCGGCGACAATACGTCCGCTTTGCTTTTTGCCGCGTGGACCCCGCGTGGCGGCACCTCCCGGAGGCGGAAAAGGAGCGCGGGTATGCCGATTTCCTCGCCGTGATCGACGAGACGACGCAGACGATGCTCGTCCGCTCGTACTCCTGCGTCGGGCTGCGGAGCGACGCCGATTTCCTCCTCTGGCAGGTCTCGTACGATCTGGACGATTTCCAGACCTTCGCGGCGAGACTCAACGGCACCGGCTTCGGGCGTTACCTCACGACGCCGTACGCCTACCTCTCGATGACGCGCCGCTCGCAGTACGTGGACCCGAAGGATCGCGACAGCGAGTCGAACCGCCTGACGATCGAGCCGGGGGGCCGGAAGTACCTCTTCGTCTACCCCTTCGTCAAGACGCGCCTGTGGTTCGCGCTCTCCCCGGAGGAGCGGCAGGAGATGATGCGCGAGCACATCGAGGTCGGGCAGGGATTCCCGTCGGTCAAGTTGAACACGACGTACTCCTTCGGCCTCGACGATCAGGAGTGGGTCGTCGCGTTCGAGAGCGACTTCCCGCAGGACTTCCTCGACCTTGTCGCCGCGTTGCGCGAGACGAAGGCGAGCCTCTACACCCTGCGCGACACCCCGATGATGACCTGCCGCGCCCTCGACATCCGCGACATCCTGCCGCAACTCGGCTGAGGGGATGCTGGGAGCCAAACCGGGGATGAACCGCGTTGTCTGCGCCTCTGCGGTTCATCCCCGGTTTCTCCCACTTCATCTGGGACAGGCGGGAAGGTGCGACGTGGCATTCTTCTTGCGGAGGACTGCGCAACGTCCGGGCACATGCAAGCGGGGTTTGTGGTCGCACGCGCGGCGTTCCGGTTGGAGAGGGAAGAGACTTCGTGATACCCATTGCGGAAACGCGGGTGGCGGGGCTGGATGAAATCCTCGGGGGAGGCATCCCGCTCCGCACAATGTTGCTGATCCTTGGCACGCCGGGGGCGGGGAAGACCATTCTCGCGGAGCAGATCGCGGTGCAACAGGCGAAGCAGGGCAAGCGTGTCCTGATTTTCACTGCGCTCTCCGAATCGCACGAGCAGTTGCTGACCGCGCTCCGGGAGTTCGCATTCTTCGACGAGGCGCTCGTCGGGGATCGCATCCGCTTTTTGAGCATCAAGACGATCCTTCAGGACGGGTTGGAGGCGACAGCGGACGCGATTGTGGAGATGGCGCGCACGCAGGAGGCGTCGGTGGTCATCCTCGACGGGTTCCGTGGCGTCGCCGGGTTCGCGAGTTCGGGGCATGACGTGCGGCTCTTTCTCTACGCTGTGCGGACACGGCTGGCGCTGCTCGACGTGACGAGCATCGTCACGCTGGAGACCTCACTCGATCAGGAGAGCGACACCGATGTCCTGACGATCGCGGACGGGATCGTTCGGCTGCACAACACCCTCTGGGGCGTGCGGCATCGTCGCCACATCGAGGTGCAGAAACTGCGCGCCATGCGACATCTGAACGGCCTGCACGCGATGGCAATTACGACGGATGGCATCCGCTGCTACCCACGCCACGAGGCGGTCTACCGGACGACGAACTACGGCGTCGGGCCGGATCGCGTGGCCTTCGGCATGCCGGAGCTGGATGCGATGCTCCGGGGTGGCCTGAACCAGGGCACCACCACCTTTCTTGCCGGGACACCGGGCGTTGGCAAGACGCTCACCGCGCTGCGCTACATCATGACGGGTGCGGACATGGGCGAGCCGGGGCTGTTCATCGCGCTGATCGAGAGCGCGGGGCAGTTGTACGACAAGGCGGCCAACTTCGGCATGGACTTGCGCGGCGCGGTCGAGCGGGGCATCGTCACGCTCCTCTCCCTCCCGCCCGTTGAGATGGAAGTGGATGTGTTCGCGGCGATGGTGCGCGAGCGCGTGGAGCGGCACGGCATCCGGCGGCTCGTGATCGATTCGGCGGCGGCGGTGGAGGAGGCGATCATCGAGCCGCACCGCGCGGCGAGTTTCTTTACCTCACTGCTCAACTACCTGCGCGAGCACGGTGTCACCAGCGTCCTGACGCAGGAGCGCGTCTCCCGCTCCGTCTTCCGCGACGGCGATGCCCTCACGACGATCATTCCGGACAACACGCTCCTGATGCGCGTGGTTGAATACCACAATGACCGACGCCGGATACTCTCGATCGCCAAAATGCGGCAGAGTGACTTCGACCCTGGCCTGCGCGAAGTGCGGATCGCGGATGGGACGATCCGGGTGCTCCCTGCGGACGAGAGCGACCTCGGCGTGCTCATGGGCATCGCCACACAGGAGAATCGCGAGATGCACGCGATCCATGCCGATGGGAGCGCATAAGATGGCGACGATTCTCGTCGTGGACGATGAAGAACCCGTCGTTGACCTCCTGACGGACATGCTGGAGGATGAAGGCCACACCGTCGTCACCGCGTTCAATGGGCGGCTCGCGTTGGCAATCATCCGGCTGCACGCGCTCGACCTCGTTATCAGCGACGTGATGATGCCGTTTGTGGACGGCATCCAGTTGTGCCGGGCGCTGCGGCAGGAGCACGACGCGACCGAACTTCCTATCATCCTGATGAGCGCCGCGCTGCCGCCAGATCTCTCGACGTGCGGCGCGAACGCCTTCCTCGGTAAACCGTTCGACATCGACCGGTTCGACGATCTCATCATGACCTACGTGCCGCATCGCGCCTCCGCCACGAATGGCGCGCGATGAATCTTCGGCTCTACGACACCGCCACGCGGGAAGTTACGCCCTTCGCCCCGCGCGGTGAGGCCGTCGGCCTCTACGTCTGCGGCGTGACGCCGTACGACACGACCCACATGGGCCACGCCTTCACCTACGTTGTCTTCGACACGCTGACGCGTGTGCTGCGACGGGCGGGGCTGTCGGTCACGTACGTCCAGAATGTCACGGACATCGACGATGATATCCTCAAGCGCGCCCGCGAGACGGGCAAGACATGGGACGCACTGGGCCGCGAGCAGACCGCGCAGTACGAGGCGGACAGTCGCGCTCTCAACATCCTGCCGCCCACCCATTTCCTGCGCGCGACGGATGAAATCGACCGGATGATCCCGCTGATCGCGACGCTGCTCGACAAGGGACATGCGTACACGGCGGGCGGCAACGTCTACTTCTCCGTCGCCAGCGACCCGGAGTACGGTAGCCTCAGCCGGTACAGCCCCGATGAGATGCGCGCGATTGCGGCGGAGCGCGGCGGTCGGCCCGACGACCCGCAGAAACGCGCCCCGCTCGACTTCCTGCTCTGGCAAGGGGCGCAGCTGGGCGAGCCGCAGTGGGACGCCCCATGGGGTGCGGGACGTCCCGGCTGGCACATCGAGTGCTCCGCGATGGCGATGCACTTCCTCGGCCCGACGGTGGACATCCACGGCGGCGGTTCGGACCTCATCTTCCCCCACCACGAGAGCGAGATCGCGCAGTCCGAGGGCGCGACCGGTGTGCACCCCTTCGTGCGCGTCTGGATGCACACGGCGATGGTTCGGTATCAGGGCGAGAAGATGTCCAAGTCGCTCGGTAACATGGTCTTTGTGCGCGACGCGCTCCGTCGATACGACGCGGACGCGATTCGCCTCTACCTCCTCAACCACCACTACCGCACGCCGTGGGAGTACGAGGACGACGGCCCCGCGACCTTCGCGCCGCTCGTCCGGCAGGCGACCGACGCGCTCGCGCTCCCTGCGGGCGACGGAGCGCCCTTCGATGCTGCCCCCTTCCTCGCCGACTTCGACCGCGCCCTCGCGGACGATCTCGATACATCGGGGGCTATCGCGGCGTTCCACTCCCTCGTCACGGCGATCCACCGGGCACGCATGACGCATTTGCCGGACGATGCCGCGCAAGCGATCCGCGCGATGGCGGACACACTCGGCTTGCGCCTCGATGCCGGTACGGTTTCGTAACTCGCAGGTTCTGATATCGATCCTGCCGGTACGTCTCATGCGTCCGCACCTCGCCTTGCGACCCTCGCGTACGGGGTACAATGCCGCTACGAAAACTGATGGGGAACCGGGATGGGCTTGTACTGATGGAACGGGCATGATGCCCGGATTGAGTCACCTCTCCCCACGTCGGGGAGGGGCTGGGGGAGAGGGTCCCATGTCCTACGATGTCTACGTGAACCTGAAGTACGAGGACGATGTTGTGCGGCGCATCGTCGATCTCGCGACAGCGGTGGACTTCTTCGGCGACGGCGAGACAGTAATGTTCCCGCCCGGTGCGTTCGCCGTGCACAACGACCGCTACCGGGGCACACCGGAGCATCAGTTCATCGTCGATAACAGCGGCGGCACGCTGGAAGATCACGGCTTCATGGTGATTATCAACCGCGCGGGCCGCTCGCTCGCGCTCCACGACAACGGGCCGGGCGATTTCAACCACGCCCGCGCGACGATCCGCGATCTGACCGCGTGGGCGCGCACGGCGGTGCCCGGTGTCAAATTCGATGTAGCGAGCATCGCCAGTGCCGATGGCTATGCGGATTACGCCTACATCGGCGCGATGGGCGGCTGGCAAGTCACCGATGCCGGGAACGGCATCAGCCCCCCGGATGCCGCCGTCCCCGCGCGGTAAGGTCGGGGCCAAACCGAATCGACGCGGAGGACACATCTGCCCAGAGGGCGCCCGGCGGGGGACGTAAAGAAGATCAAAGCATCTTCTTCTTTGCGTCCTCTGCGTTCCTTTGCATCTTCGCGGTTCTTTGTTTTCTCAATCACGTAGTCAGCTCGTGGCCTCACTGCTATACTCGGCGCTGCGACGGAACAGGGTGCGTATTCACGATGTATACATCTCCTGCGGGGGCAGCTAATGACGCAGAAGACGGTCCGGTTGCCCCGTGCGGAGCGGCGGCGGCAGATACTGACGGTCGCGGCGATCGCCTTCGCGGAGCGCGGGTTCACCAGCGTGACGATGGAGGATATCGCGGGGCGGGTCGGCGTTACACGACTGATCCTCTACCACGCGTTCGCCTCGAAGGAGGACCTCTACTGCGCGATTATTGTGGCTGCGGCGGCGCGCATCACCGAGGCGATGATGGAGGCCGTCGCCGTGCCCGCCGCCCCGGTTGGTGCGGCGCTCCGCGCGTATCTCCACGCGGCGCGGGAGGAACCTGCCGCGTTCATGCTCCTCTTCATCGGCGCGGCGGAAAGCCCCATCGGCGTCGAGATCGAGGCGGCGCGCGGGCAGGTGCGCGCGGAGATCGCGCGGCAGGCGCTCGCGCAAGCGGCGAAGGAGGGGATCACACCGGACCCGTTCTGGTCGCCCCTTGTCGCGGAGGTGACGCTCGCGGTCGTCGAGCGCGGCACGCAGTGGTGGTTGGGATGTGCACCGGCCCCCGCCACCGACGATGCTTTCGTGGAATGCGTCCAGCGGAGCGTGAGCGGGATGCTCGCCGGGATCGCGGCGGGCCACTTCACCCTCCGATTCCCCGGTGGGCGGGCGCACCTCTAACCACCGTCTCATGGCCTCACGATCGCTGGAATGCCGCGTCGAACGCCACGGACGATGGCGCGAAGTCGGTGCGGCGCACGAACTGGACGGCGTCCGGCGCGCCCCACTCGCGATCCATGCCGGAGTCCTCCCACTCGATGGAGAGCGGGCCGGTGTAGCCGATGCGGTTCAGCGCGCGGAACAGCGACTCGAAATCGACATCACCGTGCCCCGGCGAGACGAAGTCCCAGCCCCGGCGCGGGTCGCCGAAGTTCAGGTGCGAGCCGAGGATGCTGTTTCGCCCGTTCAGGTGCTTCCGGGAGTCCTTAACGTGAACGTGGTAGATGCGGTCCGCGAACTCGGTGACGAAGGTGGCGGAGTCGAGCGATTGGTGTGCGAAGTGGCTCGGGTCGAAGTTGATGCCGAACTCCGGGCGGTTGCCGATGGCGTCGAGCGCCATGCGCGTCGTCACGAAGTCATACGCGATCTCGGTGGGATGGACTTCCAGCCCGAATTTGATTCCCTCTTGCCCGAAGACATCCATGATCGGGTTCCAGCGGGCCGCGAAGTCCTCGTAGCCGCGCGCGATGGTCGCGAAGTCGTTCGGCGGGAATGAGTAGAGCAGGTGCCAGATGCTCGACCCGGTGAAGCCGGTGACGACGCCGACGCCGAACTGCGCGGCGGCACGGGCAGTGTCCGCTACCTCTTTCGCGGCGCGTTGGCGCACCCCTTCCGGCTCGCCGTCACCCCAGACGTGCGGCGGCAGGATCGCCTGATGCCGACTGTCGATCGGATCGCAGACCGCCTGCCCGACGAGGTGCGTCGCGATCGCGTGGCAATGCAGGCCGTGCTTGTTGAGAATGTCCCGACGGAATTGCACATATCCCGGTTCCGCGAGGGCGCGCTGCACATCGAAGTGGTCGCCCCAGCAGGCGAGTTCGAGGCCGTCGAAGCCCCACGCGCTCGCCTTCGCCGCGAGCGTCTCCAGCGGGAGGTCTGCCCACTGACCAGTGAAGAGTGTGATTGGCCGACTCATCGTCCCCCCGCTCCTTTCGCGCAAACCGTTGCGTTGTCTCGCGTTCTTGCCCAATGCTCCGTCCGAGAAGCATACCGCGTTTGCAGCGGCGCGCACCGTCGTCAGCCTGCGATCACGCCCGCGAGGCGCGCCACCGTTCGGCGGTGCAGCGGAGGGCGATGAGTGCGTTCATCCACGCCGTGCCGAGCAGGATGCTCGCCAGCACGTCGGTCGGGTAGTGGACGCCGAGCACGAGGCGGCTCATCGCGACGACAACGACTGCAAGGGCGAGGATGAACGAGCCGAGCGTCTTCACGCCGCGATGCCATCCACTCCGCCAGAGCAGGAAGCCGAGCGCGAACGCCAGACAGGTCGCGCCCATCGTGTGGCCGCTGGGGAAGCCGTAGCCGTGCTCCGGCACGCGGAAGAAGGCGACAGGCCGCTCGCGGGCGACGATGGGTTTGATGAGCAGGATGAGCGCGACGTACCCGCCGACCGCGCCGAGCACGAGCAGCGCGTCGAACACACGGCGGCGCAGCAGGAACCACCCGCCGAGGACGACACCTACCACGCCAACTACCACCTCTGCACCGAGCAGCGATACATCCTCCGCGACCGCGACCAGCCACGCGGCGGTGGCGTCGTCAACCCGCCGCAGGACGCGCTGATCGGTCGGGAAGGTGGCCGACTCGTGCACCTCCTCGCCGAGGGAGACGAAGGCCAGCCCGAAGAAAAAACTCACCAGCGTCAGCGCGCCGATGAGCGGGGTGAGCAACGCGCGGCGCACCCCGACCAGCCCCATTCGCGATCCAACGATTCCCGTGCGATAGGTCATTGATGGCAACTCCCCGTAATTGTTTCTGCATTCCGAACGCGCAGCGCGACGCACCACGCCACGCGCTCCATCATACGCCACGCATCAAACGGTAACACTTTGCACACAGGGTGGTGCATGACAGAAGCGTCAGAAGAGTGTTGAGAGCATGAGAAAAGAGATGGAGCAGAGACAAATCACGACAGTAGTGGGTGAACGGGTCGCTCGTGACGCTGGTGCCGCAGGATGGGGCGATCGTCACCTTCGACTACACCACACACGTTCAAGTAGACCTAAAAGATCGGCGGCCCACCTGTGCGGACCTCTCCTGAACCGCCCCTCGCTCGAACCGCGTGTTACCTGGTCACGGCCGTCGCGAAGCGGTCGGCGGAGAGGAAGCCGATGGGGTGGCGCGTCGTGCCGTCGGTGGCGAGGTCGGCCATGATCTCGCCGATCACGGCGGTGAACTTGAAGCCGTGCCCGGAGAAGCCGCAGCCGTAGACGACATTCGCGTGCGCCGGATACCGGTCAATGATGAAGTGGCTGTCCGGCGTCATCGTGTAGAGGCAGGTCGTTGCCGCGAGCACCGCACCCGTCGCACCGGGCATGTATTTGTCGAGCACGATGCGCATCTGGTCGATCTCTCGCGGCTCGATTGTTCGCCGCGCCGTCTCGGGGGTGCAGGGGTCGCCCTTGTCGTGCCGCCCGATCTTCAGGCCGTCCCCCGGCAGCATCGGCACGCCGTAGTAGGAGCCTTCCGGCCCGTCGAAGCCGTAGACTGGGAAGTGATCCGGCCCGAACAACTCCGGGCGGGTCGGCGCGAAGTAGACGTTGTACATGCGCCACGGTTCGAGCGGCAGGTGCAAGTCCGCGAGGATTCCCCCCGCCCATGGCCCCGCCGTGATGACGAGCGCGCTCGCGGTGTACGTCGCGATGTCCGTCTCGACGCGCACGCCCGCGCCATCGGGCGCCCAGCGGCGCACCGGCTCGCGATGGTGCAACTCCGCGCCATGCTTCGCCGCGAGGTCCAGATGCGCCGCGACGCACGGCCCCGGCAGGAGGAAGCCCGTGTGCGGATCGTACATGCCGACGTAGCCGTCCGGCACATTGAAGCCGGGCCACCGCGTCATCACCTCGGCGGGCGATAATTGCTCCACGGCGAGGCCGAACTGCGCGGCGGCGGCGTGCTGGTTCGCGCCGAAATTGGGGGCGTCGGGGCCGATGCTGATGCCGCCGGTGATCGTCAGGAGATGCTGGCCCGACTCCGCTTCGAGCTCCCGCCACAATTCGTAGCCGCGCTGGATGATCGGCACGTACTGCGGCGACTCGCCGTACGCCTCGCGGATGCCGCGCGAGCGTCCGTGCGACGAGCCGTTCTCGTGCCCCCGCGCGAACGCATCGAGGCCGAGGACGCGCGTGCCACGGCGCGCGAGGTGGTACGCCGTCGCGCTGCCCATCCCGCCCAGACCAAGCACAATGACCTCGTAGTGCGCGGGTGATTGCATCGGTGTCGCCCTTTCTCGCTCTCCCAGTTCCGTCATGCTATGTATCGTGCATCATAGAGGGTGGGTGAAGCGCCGTCTATCCTTCCCCGAAGACATGAACCACCCCGGAGGTTCGTGCAGTGATGATTCCACATGACGATGTATCATCACCGAGGGCCAGTTCAAGGTAAAGAAGAGAGGGGCGAGTATGTGTCTCGTCCCCTCTCTTGTCTGTCGACCACGCGGCCCACAGATGTCCTGGCCGTGAGGTCATTGTGCCCGCGCGGGAGTGCTGGTGTTCGGCTGCGTGATGGCCGGTGCGATCCGCGCCGCCAGTGCAATCAGTCTTTTCGCCACCACCACGCGCACCTGATACCGCTTCGCTTTCCGCTCGATCTTCCAGTCCTCGTGGTTGATCCATGCCGCCTGACGCTGATACTCACGATAATGGACTTCAAACGCGACGGGATTTTCCATCTCTTTGCTCCTTTTCGCTGCTTCCCAACCGCCTGGCCACATTCAGACTCTACGATGTCAGGGGCTGCTACACATCCGCAAATGTACCTATTCGTGAGCAGCGATGGGTACGGGCGAACAGCGGGGCAGATGTGTGGAATGGCGAGGATGGCATCATCGAGCAGGGAAGACCGCTGTGGTGGGCATCGGGAGCGGATCAGCATGATGCTCACGAAGGAGGGTGAAGGCGTCACGCATCCCGCAAATCCGGGACGATCCATGCCCCCTTCCCGTTGGGGAAGGAGGAAGATGCGACGCTGGCACATCCCTTGCCGTATCGTTGAGTATACTGACGCCTCAATCTCTCAGGGAGGGCTTTTTTGATGCCGAATCGCGCACGCTCCATTAGCATCGTCCCCGGTCGCCGCCGATGAAGGGCGAGGTCAATGTCCGAATCACGAACCGGGGGCTGTTCATCGTTGTCGGTTTGTTCGCGCTTTTCTGGCTGCTGCGTCACGCGACGCACATCCTGATCGTCCTCTTTGTCGCGGTGCTGCTCGCCTCGTCCGTTTCTGTCGCGGCGGCGCGGATGGAGCATCTGCGCGTCAAGCGTGGTATCGCCATTCTGATCGTCTACATTGCCGTGTTTGCTGTGCTCGCTGGAGTTGTCGCCCTGCTCATCCCGCTCATTTCCGGGGAGATTAAGACCCTCCGGGAGAACCTGCCGTCGTATCAGGAGAGCATCAATGGGTTCCTCGCGCGGTTGCCGCAGCAAAATGGCGAGCCGCTGCGGGTCAACACACTTTTCCGCAACCTCGGTGGCCAACTGAATGGTGTGGCGGGCGATGTGGGCAAGGGGGCGCTCGCCTTCGGCTCGATGCTCGTGACGCTGCTGCTGATCTTCGTCATCGCCTTCTTCCTCGCGGTGGATCCGCGTTTCCCGGAGCGGGTCGTCACACGGTTCATGCCGCCCACCGCGCGGCAGCGGGCGCTGGCGATCATGGAGAAGATCGGCACGGGCCTCGGTTACTGGGTGCGCGCGCAGCTGCTACTCGCGCTCTTCTTCGGGGTCGCATTCGGCCTCGGCCTCTTCATCCTGCGCGTCCCGTATGCGCTCACGCTCGGAGTGATCGGCGCGGTGCTGGAGATCATCCCCTATGTCGGCGGGTTGATTACCATCGTCCTCGCCATCCTCGTCGCCGCGACCACCGGTAAAATCTGGCTGATCGTCGCCGCCCTCGTCTGGTACGCGATCGTCGTCAATGTGGAGGCGCATGTCGTCGCGCCCAAGTTGGTTGGCGAAATTGTCGGCCTCCATCCGCTCGTCGTCGTCCTCGCGCTCTTCCTCGGGGCGGAGGTGCTCGGCATCCTCGGCGCGCTCCTCGCGGTGCCCCTCGCGGTGATCGTGCAGACGCTCCTCGATGAGTTCTGGACCTTCTCGGACGCCGATACGAACGCGAAACCGGAAACGAGTTTGCCGCTCCAGCCCGGTGCGAGCGCGCCCACGCCCGCCAGGTCCGCGATGCCCGCAGAGAGTGACGGCTGAAATTCCTCAATCCCCGGCTCCTTCCCCCGGAGGGAAGGGGGTTGGGAGTTAGGAAATGCCCAGAAGGCGACGTTGGATACGCCTTGGGGGCTAATCCACGAGGGTGTGACACACGTAGCATTATGGTAAGGTGCGCGCAGTACGCAGTACGCGGCGCGTGGGTGCACGGCACGTTGGCGGGTCCGCAGGACTCGGGGCATGGGAGGGTATTGTTTTGCGTAGGGTATGGCGAGGGACAAGTGTCGGGATGGCGACGCTCATGGTGCTCGGCCTGCTTGTGCTCCCGGTGGCACAAGTGGCAGCGGCGGCGGACTACTATCCGGATACGGGGCATTACCTGTATGGGCAGTTCCGCGATTACTGGAACGGCAACGGGGGGCTGCTCCGGTTTGGCTTCCCGATCACGAAGGTCTTCGACCAGCAATCCGAGGATGGCAAGAGCCATCCGACGCAATACTTGCAGCGCTCCGTCTTCGAGCAGCACGCGGAGAACAAGGGAACGAAGTTCGAGGTGCTCGGTCGCCGGTTGTCGGCGCTCCTGACTGCTGATCGGGCAAAGACGGACGCGATGTTCCAACCAGTCGGCAACCCGAACGACGGGCGGCTCTGGTTTAAGGAGACGAATCACACCATCGGTGGCGGCGATGCCGCGAACGCCGCGTTGCGCTCCTACTGGGAGGCGGCGGGCAACGGCGATGTGCAGCGGAGCGTGCAGATCTTCGGCTATCCGATCTCGGAGCCGTTCGACGAGCAGAACCCGCCGGTTCCCGCCGGTGATGGGCAGGTGCACCGCGTGCAGTATTTCGAGCGCTACCGCCTGGAGTACCACCCGGAGAATGCGGACCCCTTCAAGGTGCTCCTCGGTCTGCTCGGCGTCTCGCAGGCGGATAAGGACAACCTCGACCCCGCCCTCCGCGCGCTGGAGCCTTCCGGGCAACAGCAGCCGGACTGCATCGGGCCGGGGCCGTGCGCCGGGCAACCGCTCGCGAAGAGCTACGCCGGTCTCCATCTCGGTGACGGCGGCGACGGCTACGGTTTCAACGTCGATGCTATCGGCCTCGATAGCGGCAGCAAGGACATCCTGTTCGGCAAGACGAGCGAGGCGCAGTTCGGCTGGGTGCGCCAGCAGGTGCGCTGGAGTTCGTACGAACCCGCCAAGGGGCAGTTCGGCAACAACTACGTCGCGCAGATGGACACGTTGATCGATGCCACGAATGCGAAGGGCATCAAGATTATGCTCAGCCCCGTCAGCTCGCCTGACTGGGCCGGCGTTGGCGGTGGGTTGCCGAACAACCCACAGGATTTCGCGGACTTCATCGGCTTCATGGCGAACCGGTACAAGGGGAAGGTGCAGGCGTACGAGGTCTGGAACGAGCAGAACTACGCCGTCGAGACGGGCGGCACGGTCAACGTCGGCGCCTACATCCCGATCCTCAAGGCCGGTTACCAGACGCTCAAGGCGAGCGACCCGAACATCACCGTCGTCTTCGGCGGCATGACCCCGACCGGTGTCACCGGCCACCCCGAGATCGCGCTGGACGAGGTGCAGTACCTGCAGCAGATCTACGCGATCAACAACGGGGAAGTGAAGAAGTACTACGACGTGCTGGGGGCGCACCCCGGCTCGAACTGCAACCCGCCCGACAACAGCTACCCGGACAACCCGGCGACGGTGGCGTGCGGGGTGGACCCGGACGGGGGGCGCAGTTTCACGAAGGACAACTCGTTCTACTTCAAGCGGATTGTGCAGCTGCGCGGGGTGATGGAGAGAGCGGGGGAGGGCGGCAAGAAGATGTGGCTGACGGAGTTCGGCTGGGACAGCAATCCGACGGTCGTCCGCGGGTACGAGTACTCGCCGTATGTCTCAGAGGAGCAGCAGGGGCAGTACCTGATGCGGGCGTTCGCGTTGGGCAAGTCGTACTCATGGGTGGGCGTGATGTTCGTCTGGAACCTTAACTTCCCCTTCACCCTCCAGGCCGCGAAGGGCGCGACGGAGGCGCAGAAGGATGAGAAGTTCGGTTGGGGTGTCTTGAAGGGTGATGGAACCCCACGACCCGCGTACACCGCGCTGAAAAATATGCCGAAGTAAGTGCTGAGTTTCGAGTGCCGAGTAGCTGAGAAGGGAGTGGACGATGGTTCGCTCCCTTCTCGCTTGCGTGTTCGCGATGTACCATTCAGATGTTCGTAACGGTGGCGGCGGGCTTCAGCCTGCCGCAGCGAGGATCGGTAGGCTAAATTCGCCCAGAGGGCACCCACGCCACCGAGACGGATAGCGGTCCGCTCAATTCACAAGCGCTTTGATGGAGGACGGCGGGTGCAGGAGACGAGTCGATTGGGGGCGCGGCGGTTGCGGATTTGCGTCGTCAATGGCGTCTATGTTTCCGGCGGCGTTGGGGACGATGGCCGCGTGGCGCCGCATCCGGTCTTTGCTGCCCTCGCGGAGCGCATCGCGGCGGAGACGGGTATGCCCGCGTGGGCGGCGTGGCCTTATCGGGAGAAGCGTGTCTACGGCATCCCCGCATTCATGGCGATGACCCGGCGGGCGGTGCGTGGGTACGCGACATTCCTCGCGGCGGGGATTCGACGACAACTGGCGGAAGACCCGCCAATGCCGGATGAAGCGCTTGCCTTCGTCGCATACAGCGGCGGGACGCCCATTGTGCAAACCGCTGCGACGCTCCTGCGCTCGACAATCCCAACCGCCGCGTTCGTCTTCTTCGGCCCGGCGTTGCGACCGCGCATGGCGCCACCAGATTGGCATGTCGGCGCGACGGTCAGTTGCATTCTGGGCGAGTACGATTGGGTGCAGGGCGTCTATCCGCGCGTGCCGCGCCCGTGGCACGGGCACGTCCGCGACGCGACAAGAATGCAACTCGCGAACGCACTACCCACAGACACACGCTTTCGGACGCTGCCGTGCAATCACTGGCCGGGGTACTTCACGACCGAGATGTGGCCGCTGCTGACCGACGCGATTACGGACGAACTCTCGCCGATAGCCGCTCGATAACGACCACGAGCGGTGCCGCGATCTCCACCATTTTGTCGCGGCCGCGCGCCCCACGGACAATGGAAATGTCGCGCTTCGGTAGGCGAAGCGTCTCGGCGAGGAACGTGATGAGCGCCGCGTTGGCGGCGCCCTCGACGGGTGATGCAGTGAGCCGGATGCGGAGCGCGCCGGTATCCGTCACACCATCGATGCCGTTCCGATCCGCACGGGGCACGGCACGGATGGCGAAGCGCACCGCGCCATCCGTGCCCGTGATCGAGAGCCGTGTTGCATCGGTCACTCAGTCGAAGGAGACAGGCGCGGAGACGATCTCCGCTTCGTAGCCGTCAGGCGTCGCGAAGAAGGCGAGCCAGTTGCCCCGGAGGTCGGCGGTGCGCGTCAGTTCGACCATGTCGCGCAGCTCGCGCTCGCGCGGCTTCCAGTCCGGCCAGATGAAGGCATAGTGGATGAAGCCCGGCGTCACCGCCTGATTGGCGCGCGGCTCGAAGAGTTCGACGCGATAGCGCCCATCACCGCGATCAATCATCGCGATTCGTCGGTCTCCACGGTCGGCGACATTCGCACCGCGCGCCCCTTCTTTGTATTTGGCGAGCAGTTGCTCGAAGTCCGCTGTCGTCGCCGCCTGAACGCCGATGTGATCGAGCGTCTCCGCGATCGCGCGCGGGATGCCGAGGTTGACGAGGAATGCTTGATGCCGCCGCAGCCGCTCGGTGTTCTCCGGGCCAGAGAGGTCGATGTATCCCTCCGAGACGAGCGCCGCGTCGTTGCCGTTGGTGCTGTCGGTGTCAGACGGCATGATGAACCTCCCCTATCGCGGTGATCGGAATGAATGTCGTTGGCTGCGGGTGCGCGGACATGCGGGCAATCGTCTGGACAACGTCGAGCAACTGGCTCGCGGGCGCGATTGGCCGCCTGAGTTGCTGGGAGAGCGACGGCAGGGTCATGTCATCGACGGTGAGGATGCCGCGCTCATCAAACATCGAGCGGGGGAGAAAGAGCGGCGCATCCGTCTCGTCGTCGCCAAACTCCTCCAGGATGCACTTGCCGCTGAGCAGGCCGGAGACGGTGATGTCCGGGCCGAAGAGACGGTTCTCGATGGCGCGTACCTCGATCTGCGCGCCCGTCTCGGCGTTCACGTCCGCAACGAGCGAGCGCATCGTCGGCGCGATCAGCGTCGCGCAGCCGATTGTGGCCTTCCGCCCAGTGAGGTTGCGGGGCAGCGTCTTGCGCTTCTTCGCGCGGCTCCATTCCTCGATCAGGAGGCGCGTGAGGCCGATGCCGTCTTCCAACTGCGGGAAGCCGTCGTACTTGCTCGATGGCGGCAGCGGCGTCCCCGTGTTCAGGTAGAACTCGTCGGCGGCGTGCACAATCGTGCGGCCGTACTGCGCCCGCAGTTTCGTCTGCCAGCCGCGCACCTGCGCGAGAATGCCACGCATCTCATCGATGGTGAACATCCGCAACGCCGGTTCGTCCAGAATCCGGTGCTGCTCGCGGTACCACTCCTCGCGGTGCAGGCCGCGCCGCGTCAGGCCAACCGGCACGAGGGCAATCGACATCATGTTCGGCATCAGCGTGAGCAGGTCTTCGATTGAGCGGTCGAGTTCCGCGCCATCGTTCACTTCGGGCACCAGCACGAGCTGCGTGTTGAAATCGATCCTCATGCCCATCAGTCGGCGCAGGTCTTCCATGATCTTGCCGCCGCGCCCGTTCGTGGAGCGCACCAGCCGCTCGCGCACGTCGGGGTTCGTCGCGTGGACGGAGACGTGGAGCGGCGAGAGACGTTCCGCGCCGATGCGCGCGAAGTCGTCGTCCTTGAGGTTCGTCAGCGTGATGAAGTTGCCATAGAGGAACGAGAGGCGGTAGTCGTCGTCCTTGATGTACATCGTCTGCCTCATGCCGGGGATGCCCTGCTTGAGGAAGCAGAAGGTGCAGTGATTGTCGCAGACGTGCACGCCATCGAACGCGGCGGAGGGGAAGCGGATACCGAGTGGCCGGTACTCCTCGTTGTCGATCTCGATATCGAATTGCTCCTCACCGCGCCGGATCGTGAGCGTGAAGGCATCGTACGCCGTGAGCAACTGGTAGTCGATCAGGTCTGTCGGTTCCTCGCCATCGATGGCGAGAATCATGTCGCCCGGTTGAATGTCGTAGCGCGCGGCGATGCCATCCTCGCTCACGGCGTCAACGCGCGCTCCCTGCCCGAAGAGTTTCCTCATCGCGCACCGTCCTCTCCCGCAGCGACGCCCGCGAAGCGCACGGCGTCCGACGTCTGGGCCTGCGCCTGCCGCGCCGCCTCCGATACCGCGCGTCGCGTGCGGCGCTTCTTCTCGATGCTGCTGATCACGTGCACCCACTGGGCGCTGCGGCGTGGATGCAGCGTCGCATGTGGGAGGTTCGCGAGGAATGATGCGGCGTCCGTGAATGGCGCGATGGCGATATACGAGCCGCCGTACTCCCATGTGCTGTGGCCATCGGAGCCGACTGTCATCGGCAGGTGGTGCGCCATCGCGTACCGCCGCGCCGTGTGGTTGTCCTGCGGCGCGACCATGCGCCCATTGAAGACCTCGACCGCGTCAATGAGGTGCGCGGCGACCAACCGATCAAGCGCCGCCTCACCGAGCGCGCCCTTGCGGTAGCGGTCGTACGGGTGCGGCACGACGACGATGCCACCCTGCGCCCGGATCGCCCTGCACGTCTCCTCGGGCGAGAGGCCGTTCGGAATCTCATCGTGCAGGAATAGCCCAATGATCTCCCCGCCGGATGAATAGACTTCCTCGCCGGGGATGACATGGAAATCCGGCCCGCCCGCCGCCTGTGCCGCCGCATGACCGTCGAAGACGCCGTGATTGGTGATCGCGATGCCGGCCAATCCGCGCCGTTTGGCGGCGTGCACGAGGCGCTCCGGGCTGACCGGACAATCACGCGACTGCCATGTGTGCGCGTGCAGGTCGATTTTCCACATGTTCGTTGCTGGTGTCGGCCTCGTCATGCTGCTCCCGTGTCTCTTATCGTTCTACCCACCGCCGCTCCGGTGGTGGGCCAAAATTCTTCGTGGCGACCATCGCCAGCGTCACCGCCGTGATCGCCGCAGTCTCCGCCCGCAGGATGCGCGGGCCGAGCGACACGGCGGTTGCGCCCTCCTGCTGCGTCAAGCGCGCCACCTCGGCCTCCGAAAAGCCGCCCTCCGGCCCGATCAGCACCGAGAGCGCCGTGGCGGCAGGGAGCGCGACATCGGCGAGGGTTTGCCCGATCGCGGACTCGTGCGCCACGAGCCACGGCCCCGGCGTCAGGCAAACGACCACATCGAGCCGCACCGGCCCCGCAATTGCTGGAACACGCCCGCGCCCGGATTGTTCCGCCGCCTCCGTCGCGATTCTGCGCCATCGCTCGACAACCGCCGTGTCGTCCGGGCCGAGTTTGCGGATGGTGTTCGCCGTGAGCACCGGTTGGATCGCCGCGACGCCGAGTTCCGTCGCCTTCTGCACGAGCCAGTCGAACCGCTCGCCCTTGAGCACTGCGGGGCAGAGCGTCACCGCGCAGGTCGGCTCCGGTAGCGCGGGGCGTTCGGCGGTGACCGTCCCTTGCACGCTGCCGCCATCGACCGCATCGAGGCGCACCCACCATTCTACCGCATCCGGCGCGTCGGACGCGACGAGGACGATCGCTTCGTTCTTTCGCAGACGAAGAACCCGCGCGATCTGATGCGCGGTCGGGCCGTCAAGGAGGATGTGCGCGTCGTCGCGCACCGCTGTCGGGACGAAGAAGCGGTGCATCGTTCAGCGTCGCCAGGCGCGGAGTGCGACCCAGTCCCCCATCTGCCCGCGCGTGATCTCCACGAACCCCGCTGCCGCGAGCGCGGTCTCGACTTCTTCCGCGCGCTCGACGATGATGCCGCTCACGACGAGCCAGCCGCCGACGCGCACACTGCGGAAGAGATCGCTCGCCATCTCGCGGATGATGCGCGCGATGATATTCGCGAAGACGCCATCGAACGCGCCGTAGTACTCCTCCGGGCCGAGGGAGCCGACGATCAGTGGCAGGCGGTCGCGCATGATGTCGTTCGCCTCGCCGTTCGTGCGCGCGACCTGAACCGCCACTTCCTCGACATCAAGGCCGAGTACTGTGCCCGCGCCGAGACGGAGCGCGGCAATGGCGAGGATGCCGCTCCCCGTGCCGACATCCAGCAGCCGGTCTCCCGTCTGCACGAGGTCCTCAACGGCGATCAGGCAGAGCTGCGTCGAGGGGTGCAACCCCGTCCCGAAGGCCATGCCGGGGTCGAGCATGATGACGGTGTCGCCGGGTTGCGCCTCGTACGGGCGCCACGGCGGGCGGATGACGATGGAGCGGCCGATGCGATGCACATGGAAGTGCTCCTTCCACGCATTCGCCCAGTCCTCCTCCTCGCGCGGTGTGACAATCAGGTCGCCGACGTAGCGCATCTGCGAGAGGTGCCACAATGCCTGCTCCAGCGTGTGGATCGTCTCCTGTGCGGCGGGGGTATCCGGTAGATAGGTGGCGACGCTCACGGGCACGGTGTAATCGACGCGCAAATTGTCGCCGTCGCGGTCCTGCGTGTACTGCTCCTCGATGGAGACGCCGCCCTGATAGCCGTACCGCGCGAAGAGTTCGCTCACCGCCTCGACCGCCTCGGTGTCCGCCGCGACCCGCACCTCCAGCCAGCGCATCTACGTTGCCTTATTGAGCGGATCGCTGCTGTTCACGCCGCCGAGATTGACCTCGGAGGAGTCGCCAACATTGACGCTGTAGAAGTCGCCACGCACCAACGTGCCCGCACCGACAATTGAGTTCATCAGCATGACATTGGTGATTTCGCTCTCGTGGTTGAGGATCACATCGCGCACGATGGCGTCCGTGACGACGACATTCTCCCCGATGCTCGCGTTGGGGCCGACGACGGACCGCTCGATGCGCGCCGACGGGGCGATGACGACAGGCGGGACGATGACGCAACCGGGGTAGAGCGGCGCGGTCGTGTGATTGTCCATGCGCGAGAGGAGGACTCGGTTCGTTTCAAGCAACGTCTCCGGGCGTCCGCAGTCGAGCCAGAGGTCCATCATCGCTGCCTCGATGCGCGCGCCGTCGTCGATCATCAGTTGAATGGCATCCGTGAGGTAAAACTCGCCCTTCGTTGGCTTGTCCGCCGCCATGACGCGGTCGATTGCTTCCTGAAGGTGTGCGGCATCGCGGAAGTAGTAGATGCCGGTGACGGCGAGGTTCGTCGGCGGGTTGACCGGCTTCTCGATGATGCGACGGATGCGCGTGCCGCCGTCCAGTTCGACGATGCCGAATGCCTGCGGCTTGTCGACTTCCTTGACGAAGATCACGCCGTCTGCGTCGGTCTCATGGAGCATCGTCAAGTCCGTCGCGAAGATCGTGTCCGCGAAGGCGACGAGCACGGGGCCGTCCACCAGGTCTCTGGTCAAGTGGATGGCATGCGCCTGCCCCTTCATCTCCGCCTGATGGACGAATGCCGAGGGGAAGGTGTATTGGCCCTCGACGTACTCACGAATCTGATCGCCGAGGTAGCCCGTGACGAATACCACCCGCTCCGGGTTGAGCGGCGCGATGCTGTCGAGCACATGGCCGAGGATCGGCTTCCCCGCGACGCTCACGAGGGGCTTGGGTTTGCTCCATGTGTGCGGCCGCAGCCGCGTCCCGAAACCCGCAGCCGGGATGATGACGTGCACAGAATATCTCCTTGCATTGTTGCATCCTTCGCATCTATTCCGTGCATCATACCGCATGATTATGGCCGTGTGAGCGTCACGGAATAAGCGCGCGATTCGTTTGGTTGGGTATACTGAGCGGAACGAAGCGGTGGACGCACCGATACGGGCCGCTCAAAGAACCGAGGACGATGCATGGTCGATCAGCGGGAAGTCGAAGAAACGAGGCCGGAGCGCGGCTCCGCACTCGCACCGGAAGGGACGCAGGCAACGGCGGACAACGCCGCGATGATTGAGGAAGAGGCGCTGCAACAGGTCGATGCGCTCTATCGCACGGCGCTCCGCATGACGCGGAACCCGCAGGACGCGGAAGATTTGGTGCAGGAAACGTACTTCCGTGCGTTTCGCTCGGCGCATCAGTTTCAGCCGGGCACGAACCTGCGGGCGTGGCTGTTCAAGATTCTGACGAACAGCTTCATCAACCAGTACCGGAAGCGCGCGCGGAACCCGCAGTCAACGTCGCTCGATGATGTCGAGGAGTTTTATTTGTACAACCACCTCGTCGATAGCGGGGTGCAGCCGGAGTCGCCGAACCCGGAAGCGACGGTCATCGACCAGTTCGCGGAGGCGGATGTGATCAAGGCATTGGAGCAATTGCCGCTGGAGTTCCGGCAGGTGGTGTTGCTCGCGGATGTGGAAGGTTTCTCGTACAAGGAGATCGCCGACATTGTCGAGATCCCGGTCGGCACGGTGATGTCGCGATTGCATCGCGGGCGGCGGCGATTGCAGAAGGAACTGTGGGAGTACGCGGTCGCGTCGGGGTATCTGGATTCACTGCGGGGCAAGCAGCAGACGCCGACTGGCTAAGTCGAGTTGTTAAGATGGGGAAGTGCACCATGTTGACGTGTCAGGAATGTGTCGACAAATTGCAGTCGTACATTGACCGTGAACTCTCGGACGCGGAGCATCAGGAGGTCGCGCAGCACCTCTCGCGGTGCGGCCATTGCGCGGACTCGTTCCGGTTCGAGTCCGGCGTGCTGCGCGTCGTCGCGCGGTGCGGGCGGTCCACCGCCGCGCCGGAGGAGTTCAAGGCGCGCATTCGCGTCGTTGTCCACACCGCGATCATCGAAGCAGAGTAACGAGTAACGCCGCTCGACGGTGTGCGTGTGTTATGGTACGATACTTAGTGAACCCGCAGTCAAGTCCGCTTTTCGTTAAGGCTTTGATCGAAGATGGCATTGAAAGACTGGATTAAGAGCACGGGGCAGAAGATCCGCGATGCCGCCGAGCAGGCATTTCCGCCGATCTCACAGCCGCAGCGTATCCCTGTGCGCATTCCCATTCCCATCAACCCACCCCGCACGCAGCGGCGCTATCCTTAGGCGTACCCGGCCATCACGTCGGTGATTGGTGACAGGCGGCTGACGGGTGGGGAGCCTGTCGAGTGCGGCGCGGTCACCGCGTGCCGTCGCGCGATGACCGCGCTGCGCGCTGCCGCTCAGCTGGGGAGCCAGCAGCCCGCCATCTGCCTGGTGGTGACGTTAAGGCGGTTCCAGACGTTGATCGTGGCGATCGCGAGGACCAGGGCCGCAAGCGTCGGCTCGTCGTAGTGCCGGGTGGCCTCGTCCCAGATCGCTTCCGGTACCGGGTCCGCCCGGTCGCAGAGCCGGGTGGCGGCCTCGGTGAGCGCCAGCGCAGCGCGTTCGGCGTCGGTGAAGTAGGGCGCATCCCGCCAGCCCGCCACTGCGAAGAGACGCTCGTCTGTTTCGCCTGACTGCTTGGCGCTGCGAGCATGTGCGTCGAGGCAGACGGCACAGCCATTGATCTGGCTCGCGCGCAGATGGACAAGGTCAAGTGTCTGCGACGGCACGCCGCCCTTTTCCACGGACTTGCTCAGGGCCTGCAGGGCCTGCATGGCGTCGGGGACGATCATCGCTGGGTTGCTCATTCGTGCTTGCACGATTATTCTCCTTCGGGTGTCTTTGCTGAACCGCGATACAGAACATCCCGGTCTCGATCCTGATCTCCTTGTCACATCGGCTGGGTTTCATTCGTCACTGCTATGACGGAACGCAACGCAGGAATGTGACCGATGAACGAATACCATCACTGATTGTGGTGGCCGCCCAATAGCCGATCACTTTCGTTTCCATCGTCGCGCCTCCTTCTTCTTGGTATTCGTTGGCCTGGCGACGGGCAATCACGGCGACTGGATAAGTCCGATGCCGTTGCCGTCCGCATCTTTCACCGAGGCGATCAACATACCGCCACCGACATCGCTGATCGCTTGCTGCACCTCCGCGCCGGCGTCGAGGAGCTGCTTGAGGCTCGCCGCGATGTCCTCAACGTGCCAGTAGGCGACCGGGCCCGTCATCCCCTTGCTGTGGCCGTGCGGATCCAGACCGATGTCTTGGTTTCCGACACGGAACCCGACGTAGTACACCTCGTCATTCGAAGGCGCGACACCCAGGAGCGTGCTGTACAACTTCTTCGCCTGGGCGAGGTCCTTGATGGGATAGATGACTGTGCAGGTACCTGACGTCATGATGAGCCCCTTCCACTGGTTGTGTCACATCGGCTGGATTTCAGCCGTCACTCCTATGACGGATCGCGACGAGTGAATGTGACCGATCTACGAATACCGTCATTACGATGACGAAATGCAACGAGGGGATGTGACCGATGAATGAACACGACGGGCTGGCGGAGCGATTCGAGGCGCATCGCACCCACCTGCGGGCGGTCGCCTACCGGATGCTCGGCTCGCTGAGCGAGGCGGACGACGCCGTGCAGCAGTCCTGGCTGCGCCTCAGCCGCGCCGACACCGGCGATGTCGCGAATCTGGGTGGCTGGCTGACGACGGTCGTCGCCCGCGTCTGCCTCGACATGCTGCGCTCGCGCACCTCGCGGCGCGAGGTGCCGCTGGGCGCGCACCTGCCCGACCCAATTGCGGGCAGTGCGAGCGGGGGCGATCCTGAACACGAGGCGCTGCTGGCCGACGTGGTCGGCCTCGCGCTGCTCGTGGTCCTCGACACGCTCGCTCCCGCCGAGCGGCTCGCCTTCGTGCTGCATGACCTGTTCGCCCTGCCCTTCGACGAGATCGCTCCCATCGTCGGGCGCTCCCCGACTGCGACCAGGCAGCTCGCGAGTCGCGCACGCCACCGGGTGCGGGGAGCGGCGACGGTCCCCGACGCCGATCTCGCCCGCCAGCGCGCGGTCGTCGACGCCTTCCTCGCCGCCTCGCGCGGTGGGGACTTCGCCGCGCTGCTCGCCGTGCTCGACCCGGACGTCGTCGTCCGCGCTGACCGCGCGGCCATGGATGTGGGCGCATCGAGCGAGGTCCGCGGTGCGTCGGCCGTAGCCAAGCAGTACTTGGGGCGCGCCCGGC
>JAABUT010001035.1_pt1 | contig 35236 bp, 26 predicted proteins | sample 5559281 | NCBI WGS metagenome assembly JAABUT01 (sample SAMN10711880, study PRJNA513359) | rock metagenome | isolation source: Antarctica rocks | place: Antarctica: Victoria Land, Ricker Hills nord | collected 2016-01-04 | reverse complement strand
ATGCTTGATGCTTGTCTTTCTGATCTTCTTTCGTTGCTGCAAAAGATCTGTCTTGCTTGTCATAAGACTTTGACTTGTTCTTGTACTTGTTCTGAGTACAATTCTTGAAGTAGTGATCTAGCTTTTCACATGTGTAACATGTCTTGCTCTGTTGAACTGTTTTATCGCGAGCGTTCATCGATATCTTTCGAGTTGCGTCTAGCTTCATAGATTGAGAATCATAGTATGACTGTCGTCGTTTCTTCTTGAATTTTCGACTCAATACTACTGACATTACTGATTCTTTATCTTTTTTCAGACGTTTCTCGTACTGCCTGTTGTCAATGATCATCGCTCTGATTATCATCTTCTGTAAGTCAACGAGTCTATCGATTTTAACGATTTCATTCTTGACTTTCTCTCGTAGTCTCTGATAGAACTGACTGATGAGAGCTGCGTCGTCTCATTTCATATTCATCGCAATATGTTGAAAGCTGATCGAATATGTCGCTGCGAAGATTTTCTGTCGCAAGTTGTACAACTGTCGTTTCGCTGTACGTTTCTTGTCAATGTCTTCAAATACTCTTCTTAGACGTTTCTTGAACGTCTGAGAATCACGAAACATCGTGTTGATTTTCTCTTCTCATTCTTCTGATTTCTTCTGCAGATAATTCGTTAGATAGTGATGAAATCATGTAAATGCATTATCTCTTAGATAAATGAATGCAAAGAGTACTTTGTTCTCAGTGAACTTGAACTGAAATGAGTGTCGTTTGACGTATAGCTCTATCTGTACTAGATATGCTTCAAGCTTATTTCGATCATCATGATACAAATTCAATGTTGAAATCTTGATCTTATTTGCGCTGAAGATGATTGCTTCTTGACTGAGCGTGACTCGTTTTGACTGACTAGACATGACTGAAGAGAATGAACGTCTCTGATATCTTGTGAAAGAGTGATGCTCAAAGTGTAATGATTGTCTCTTTAACAACACAAGATATATACAGAGATCAAACAGTAATCACTATTACTAGACTTGAGATCTGAAGATAGCTGAGACAATAATATGTATTGACTACTTACATGAGTCGAGCACGAAGCTTCTATCTAAGGAAACGATCATCGTTATATAGACATAGAAGATTCGTGCGATCGTCTGAGTCGCTGAGTGATCTCGTCGACTCAGACTCTGAATCATGAGAGTCGCTTCATGATCTCAATGATTTCATATAATGAATCATTAGCACGTGATCATGATCTTACTAGCTCAGAGTTCATCATGCTGCGAACTACGTCTTATTCTATCGTAGTTTCTATTTCAACTTGAGTCGTGTTCTAACAAGTGAGTCTGCTTCAATGACATGATCACAATCGATCTCTTCGATGAGCTAGTTGATTTTCTTCTAGTGAGTCTGCTTCAATGACATCAGTCAATAGTCGATCTCTTCGCTGAGCAAGTCGATTTCTCTCTACATAGCTAGTCTGCTACAATAGACATTTCGATTCTACACAAGACTAAGAAAATACATTCATGCAAACATGAATTGTTGAAGAGAGAAAGTACTGTTACGATTCTAGCTACGCATCTATGTTGATAGCTATGTTGATGACTATGTTGATGACTATGTTTCTGACTATCGTCGATCGCTCGTCACTAGACTATCGAGTTGTTTCAAAGTCAACTCTATTCAGAGTTAACTTATGTTCTTCTGAGTCATATAGATAGTCGATTCTTTTCTTCTAGATACTTTTCTTTCTTAGCATTTATATACTCGTTACATTACACTCATATGACTCGCTCTATGCTGATCTCTAACAGAAAAGAAAATGATGTAGATAAACAAGATGTTGATGAAAGAAAAGAGTGTTGAGAAAGAAAAAGAATGTTGAGTCATATCTGAGTCAAATCTGAGTCAGATCTAGATCAGATCTCAACTAGATCGTTGACTAGCTTTAATCAGTCTTGATACGCTCGTAACATCTTGATATACTCGTAACATTACTTCTTTCTTCAAAAATTCATGTTTGCATGAATGTAGTTCATTTACTCACTTTTGTTGATAGTTATTTTGATATTTAGCATGATTTGTTTGAATATAGCTTATGAAATTCATTCAAAACTTTCTCTGAATCATTAAATTTTTCTTTATCAACATAGTATCACTTGTTGTCTTTATTTAAATCTTTTCATTTGACTTTGTACTGTATTTTATCTCAATAACATCTGAAGTTCAATATATTATTTATCTCTTAATGTTTATCGTCTTTGATAGTGATTAATTTAAGTGATTTTGAATGTTGTTCTGATAGAAGATCTTCTGAATACAATCATAGTAACTTTGAGCTGAACATTGAATGCAAATGCTTCATGCTGACTGATAAATGAAGATGATAAAAGATACTTACTTTAGCAGTGATTTGATAAAAATCTAGCTGTTTATTTTTCAAATCTTTGCAAAGTCTCATTATCTTGACATTTTTAAAAGATAGTCAAACTCAGTTATTTACTTCATATGTGATGTTTCGTTTATGTTTATTGATCTGAACTTCGATGATCAGCTTCGTCTTTTTCAATTGTTGATGATCAAAGCTCAGTAACTCTTTCATTCAAATGATAATATCAGCTGCTTTTCTAGCTTCAAATCGTTCATAAGTTGTTTCATAATCAGTTCTATCTGAATCAAAACTCATTCAAGAATGAAATTCTTTATTGAAGTAAAAGAGAATCATTGAAGTGATCAAGAAAATATTGAAATTGTCGCTGAATTTCATCATAGATATTCATTTAACTCAGTCGTTCTGCATGTAATTGCAGTAGATTCTAAGTTCACATTCAACGTCTTGATTGACTTGTTTTGATTAATCATCAATCTCAGAATGATAGACTGTGAATAAACTAACTGTGATTCTCAGTCGCTTGCAAAGACTTTTTCACATAGTTGATATGAATTGAGAGTCTCTGTTTGAAACAATAGAACTGAGTAAATCATGCAGTTGATAAAGATTTCATAGCATGATTCAAATCATTTCTTCAACTGAGATATCATCATCTTTTCAATGACAGAGAACATAGTGATGTTCTTTGATGAGATGACATATGATTGTGCAAATGACGTTATAGTCTTCTGACAGAAGTAGTTCAGTGATGAAGTTCATAGCTATATCTTTTCAGCGTTTCTGTGAAATCGAAAGAAAATAATGAAGTTCATTGATGCTATCTTTAAAGACTTTGCTTTGCTGACAAGCATGACAGTTTCAAATGTATCATTGAATAGTAGCTTGATGATTTGATCAATAGTAGAAACGCTGAACTAGATCAATGATTCATTTATTGTCAAAGTGAGAGATTGAAGATTAATCATGCACTTCTTGTAGTAATTTTGTGTGCATGTTCTCAGAGATTTACAGTAGATCTTTTCTAAATAGAACGTCGTCAATGATTTCGCAGTTCTTCAGTTTAGTGATATAAAATTTAAGCTTGTTATCATTCATAACTTGTTTATATTTGCTGCAAAGCTCATCTGTTTGATTGATCATACATACTCATTGATAGAGATTTGCTTTCGATTCAATAGATAGAACATCAACTCTATCAGAGATCAGAATAGTCTGAAAACAATCTTCAAGACGCTGAGCTGATTCAAAGATGTTTGCTAAAGACATTCTGATTAAAGCATTGACTTTAGTATTTATTTTGCCTGATCTAAAGATGATCTGAAAGTTGAACTTCAATAGAATGTTCAGATAGTTGACTTGTCATTGACTCAACTGTTTGTTTTTCATGAAGATCTTCAAAGTCTGATGATTGAAGAACATCTGAATGAGTAGTTCAGTGCATTTCAGCTCAAGTCATCAGTGTTCAAAGAATCAAATAATGACTAGTAATTTCTTGTCATAGATGTGATAATTGATTTCAGTGAGAATCATGCTTTTACTGTAGAAGATCACTGAATGAAGAACTTTCTCATCATCATACTGAAATAGTATTTCATCTTTTACATAGTTTGAAGCATTGATTTTCAGAATAGCTTGTCATTTGAGATTAAAATGACGAAGACTTAGTTCTGATACGATAATTTCTAGAAAGATAGTCTCTTCTACATTGAATTTGCACTTTCGAATATTCATCTGCAGTTCAGCTTTGCGTAGTTGACTCAATACTAGTTTGATGTGATCTTTATGTTTCTTTCTCATTTTGCTATAGATGAGAATGTCATCTAGATAAACTTGGCAAAAGTCATTCAGAAAGTTTCATAGAACGTCATTCATATATTGCTGAAAGAAGATCGATTCATTAGTCAGTTTGAATGATAGCATCTTATATTTATATACTTTTAAAGCATTGATAAAGATGATGTAATTCTCGTTATCAAGATGCATTTAAAGTTTGTTGAATGCTGATATGATGTTCAATCTAGTCAGATGCTTGCAATTCACTATTTTATCAATGATCTCGTCTATCAATGATAAAGAATATTTATTTCTTTTGAAAATAACATTTAGCTTTTGATAGTTCATGCAGAATCGAAGATCTTTATTTACTTTGAGAGCAAATAGAACGAGAGAGAAATAGAAGATCTGACTGAAAGTGATGAATTTCTTTGACAGATTCTCATTTAAGTACTTTTTTACTTTCAGAAGTTTGACAGAAAACATTTGATAAACTCGACAGCAAGAGAGCATTAACTCACTGATGAGCTCAATTTTATGATCATAGAAGCGATGAGAAGATAGTTTATTCAATTGAGCTCAATCAAAAACTTCTAGAAACTCATGATATTTTGATGACAGCTTCGCTTTAATATCTTTCAAATTCTGAGTCATTTCATTGATTGAAGAGACATTTATATTATGAACATGCCTGAATCGATCAGAGTTCAGATTTAACTCTAATCAATTTGATTAAAGCAAGTCATAATGCTATGTTTAGTTTGAATCTAGCGCACTTCTTCAAGTCATTCTCAGCACTTCTTCTCATTGTTCAGCACTTTCTTCATTCATTTCTTTCATCATTCTTTTAGATAAACACATCTGACATATTACATCACATCTGTATCGAGTCTAGCGCAGCCTCAAGTCATTATTTATAGAAGAGCTTGCACTCTTTCTCTTCTGTATTCTTAATGTCTTGTTATAGCTATCTCTAAAGAGCAATACATACATATCAGTCTTGAGTTTCTTTGATTGAATGATCTAGACATGATTTCAACATTACATTAAGAATATCGTTTATCATATGATACAGATACTCATTACTCGTTCAATATACTCATTCAGACAGATCGAGTCTAAAGAAATTCGTTTATCTGATGATCGATGCAATCAAAAGACAGAACAACACTAGAAAGTTTATAGAATCAACAGCGAGACTGATTGAATTGCTAAACGACTTACAGCTCATTAAGTATGCATCATTCATCTCGATTAATAGAATCAGCGATAAAGAATCTTCATTGATTGCTAGAGAATCAAATCGATCAAGAGAATCAATCAATTCTTCAATCAAACAACAAAAACAACTTCATCTTCTATTGTTGAGCATCATTCTTCGCTCGATTTCTTTCTTTTAAAACACTCGTTCAATTCAATCTCTTCTTTCTTCTTCATCATGTTTCATCTCTTCAAAGAACATTTCGAAGCTTCATTCTTCATTGTTGAAGATAACGACTCATTCGCTGAAATCATAACATCTTCTATGACTATGAAAGCTTTGAAGAAACGATGCGAAGAGCTGAAAGCTAGACTACAAGCTAGAAAGATTATCTTGTCATCATCAATTTACTCTGAGCGTTCTAGATTTCAGAAAATACTCGATTTTTCATTGTTCACTTATGAAAAGAACTTTATTTGAAAGAACTGATATGAAAAAGTTCAGAACAAGCTAGAAATCAACGTCAATCTCTTTTCAAGTGAACGAGTCAAGCTGAGCTACGTACATTTCAGATTATTCGATGATGCAGCTGAGATCACTCAGTCAAGACGTGAACATGACTGTTTCAACTTATACAAGATCGTAGACGAGCTTTTGAAAGAGCTAGCTCAGTTGTTTGATGACTCAGATAAAGAAGTCAACTTTCGTAGAAACTACTACAACTTGATTCAAGAACAGAAGAAATTCAGCGAGTTTTATACTTAATTTCAACGACTATTCTTTTATCTAGACTATCAAGAAAAACAGCTGATCGTTGATCTAAAGAATAAAATAAACTCTCAACTTCAATTCGCTTAAGTAACTCAATTGATTCAACTCAGTACTCTGAAAGAAATTTGTTTCTATCTCATTCAATTGAATAACGATCAACGAGCTATTCAAGAGATCAAGAATAGAGAAGCAATGATCAAAGCTTAAACAACTAAACAGATCATCTTCATTGAAGAATCAGTCAAAGCTACTTGTAGAATCATAGAAATGAAGATGACTGATCAGTCAAAATCACGTGACGCTGTTTTGACTAACGTCAAAGAAAATGACTTACTAATTGAAAACTGCTTTTTATGTCATAAGTCTGATCATACTTCTAAAAAGTGCTTGAATAGATCTTTCAGAATTAATGCATTAAATGATAAGTTTAATTGTTCTTTGAACTTCAATTCAGAGTCTGATTCAAAAAACTAATCATTTCTTTCAGAATCATCAAAGAGATAAAGATCATTTCTTTGTGCAATTTAATTGACGAAATTTCATCTATTGAAGAAAACTACTTCGAAAAGTCATTTCTAGTCAATGTCACTTTATTCTCGCAAGACAAATTCTTCAAGCTATGATCTCTGATAGATAGTGACTTGATGATCTACATCTTGATTCATACAAAGCTAGTTGATCAAATATGTCAGAAGCTTGAAATTCAACTCATACAACTAGCTAAAGAGAAGTTAATAAGAGAATATGACGAAAAGCTGACAAAGAAAATCATTACTCATAAAATTCTACTCAATCTCACAGTTGAAAGTCATAAGAAATTGACTGTTTCAATGTTAATAACTGATATAAATTATCATGATATCATATTAGAAAAGCTCTGAATGAATAAAAATGAAATATTACTAAATATGCAAAACGATGTCATCGTTTTTTTGAATCAATTAAAAGCTTTCATTTCTGTTTTTTTGATATCAGTCAGAGCTTCACACTCAAAATGATCACGATCATCAAATTCTTTTATCAGTTCAGTCTTCAAAGTGCTTCAACGACTCACTTCTACTGCTTTGAAAAAGAACTTTTCTATGTTCAGTGTGAAAGCTGCATCTTTTCATGCATTGATTAAATGATCAAAGAAGAATTGCATTGAGATTTTTGTTATGTCAATATAAGATATTGATAGAAAAATAATTTACAACACTCAATGCGAACTGAACGTTCTAGATGTTGCTTTCATTGATGCATCAGCTCAAAATCTAGAAGACATCAAAGTCAAGCTATTTTCGAAATATCAGAATTTTCTCGACGTGTTTAATTGAGCTCAAGTCAATAAGCTATCATCTCATCGTTCATATGATCATAAGATAAAGCTCACTAATGATATCACTTCTTCTAGATGTTGAGCTTATCAAATGTCACTCTACAAGTTTCAGAAGATCAAGAAATATCTGAATGAAAATCTGTTAAAGAATTTTATTACTTCTAGCAAGATTTCATATTTCTCATTCGTTTTATTCACTCTGAAGATCAATGATGATCTTTGCTTCTGCATCGACTATTGAAAGCTCAATGTCATTATCAAAAGAAATTGCTACTCTCTATTGCTCATAGATGAGATGATTGACAAAATTATTGACTGCAAGCATTTGACTCAACTGAATATAATTTTCGCTTTCAACAAACTTCGTATGCATCTCGATAATGAGAACTATACAATCTTCATTATCGCTCTAGAAGCATACAAATCAAAGATTCTATCATTTGAATTAACAAATGATTCAATCTCATTTCAGCAATATATGAATGATGTTCTATGAGACTTTCTAAATGACTTCTGCCAAGCTTATTTAGATGACATTCTCATATACAGCAAGACTCAAAAGAAGCATAGATAACATGTCAAGATGATACTAGATCATCTATGAGACACTGATCTGCAGATAGATATTTGAAAGTGCGAATTCAACGTAGAAGAAACAATCTTCTTAGAAGTCATAGTATCAGAACAAGATCTTTGCATGAACTCTATCAAAGTGAAAGCTATAGTCAATTGAGCTATATTTACTAATTTAAAAGAGATACAAGACTTCGTTGACTTTGTCAATTTCTATCGATGCTTCATCAAGAACTTTTCAAAACTAGTCAAGTCATTCACTTAACTGATTCAAAAAGACACGTCTTTTGTTTGAAATGAAGTTTGTGTCAAAGTCTTTGACAATCTAAAGAAGCAGATCAGCTCAATTTCAGTTCTACGTCATTTTGATGTCAAACGTCAAGCTATTTTAAAAATCGATGCATTCAACTATGTAAAAGACAACATACTATCTCAGTATGATGATGAAAGTATACTTCACTTGATAGTCTTCTATAGCAAGAGCATGATTTCAGCTGAATGCAATTATCACATCTATGACAAGAAATTGTTAACTATCATTTGATGCTTTGAACACTGACGACTTGAACTAGAAGATACTGAGTTATTTATTCAGATGTTTACTGATCATCAGACTTTGAAGATCTTTATGAAAAATAAACAGCTGACTCGATGATAAGTGAACTATCTGAATATTCTATCAAAGTTTAACTTTCAGATTATCTTTCAATCAGACAAAATAAACATCAAAGTCGATGCTTTAACTAAAATGTCAATGATTGATAGTTCTGAATCAGCTAAAGACATGAATGATCATTTTCAGACTATACTGATCTTGAATTAAATAAACGTTTTATCAATTGAGTTTGAAATTGAATCTGAATACGAGACTAATCTCTATCAACGCGTACATCTAGTCAATCAGAAGAATGAACTATGCAATGAGTATCAACAAGCTATGAACAAAGATGAACTGAAGCTTCATGACATGAAGCTAAAGAACTGTTAAATCATTGACAACGTTCTATTCAAAAAGAGTTTACTATGAGTATTAAAACAAATGCATACGAAATTGCTTCAAGAGATTCACGATCAATCATTAATCTTGCATTCTGACATTAAATGAATGATTGATTTAGTTCAACGCTTCTACTATTGATCAGATCATCAAGCAACTATTCAACAATACATTCAAAACTGTCATGTTTATCAGCAAAGCAAAGCATCTCAAGATGATACAAATGATTTGCTTCAGTCTTTATTGATTTCTCAGCAGCGTTGACAAAATATAGTTATGAACTTCATCACTGAGCTATCTTTATTGAAAAACTATAACGTCATTTGCATGATCATATGTCGTCTCTTCAAAGAACATCACTATGTTTTCTGTCATTGAGAAGACAATGACATCTCAATTGAAGAAACAGTATGAATCATGCTATGAAACGTCTATTGACTTCATGATCTACTCAATTCTATCGTTTCAAATAAAGACTTTCAGTTCATATCAATCATGTGACAAAGTCTTTGTAAATGATTGAAGATCAAAGTCAATTTATCAACAGTTTATCATTCAGAGATCAATGATCAGTTGAAACAAGCTAATCAAGATGTTGAACATGAACTTTGAATCTACTGCAATTACATGCAGAATGACTGAGTTAAATGACTTTCAATGATGAAATTCAGTGATAATTTCAATATATTCTCAACTATCTCAATGACTTCTTTCTACTTTAATAAAGACTTTCACTTTTGAATGAGTTTCAATTCAGATACAATTGATTATGAAATGACTCGTCAACGTATTGAAACTAGAAAGATCGATGACATTATCATTCAAATGAGCGAACTTCTTATCTTTAATCATCAACAATTGAAAAAGATCAAGCAGATCATTGAAGCTCAGATGAACAAGCATAAACGAGACATCATCTATAAAGTAAATGATCAAGTTTGATTAGTCTTTGAAAACATCAAAATCACTAAATCATGCAAAGATTTGAAAGACAAGCAGCTTGACTTCTATTTAATCACAGTCAAAGTTGAGATCTTCTATTATCTTCAACTATCTAGAAGCATGAAGCATATACATTCAATGTTCAGTTCGAAGTATTTACGATCTTCACTTAATGATCTTCTATTGAAACAACATTCTGAGCTCTTTAGATCAATGATCATTGAAGAGAATGAAAAGCACTGAGAAGTAGATGATATATTGAACTTCAGATGATATAAAGAAAAACTACAATACAAGATCAAATGAATCAAGATAGATCATGACAACGAATGATACTATGTCAATAAAGAAAAATTCAATGACTCGAAGAAAGTTTTGAATGAATTTCACAAGCTATACTTGAATAAGTTGCATTAAATTGAAAACACGATGAATTTTTTTGCTTTTATTTCTTTTCTATTCATGCAAACATGAATGTTTAAAGAAAGAAGTAATGTTATGAACATGTTTGAATTGATCAGAGTTCAGATCTAACTCTAATCAATTTGATTAAAACAAGTCATGACGTTATGTTTAGTTTGAATCTAGCGCATTTCTTCAAGTCATTCTCAGCACTTCTTTTCATTGTTCAGCACTTTTTTCATTCATCTCTTTCATCATTCTTTTAGATAAACACATCTGACATATTACATCACATCTGTATCGAGTCTAGCGCAGCCTCAAGTCATTATTTATAGAAAAGCTTGCACTCTTTCTCTTCTGTATTCTTAATGTCTTGTTATAGCTATCTTTAAAGAGCAATACATACATATCAGTCTTGAGTCTCTTTGATTGAATGATCTAGGCATGATCTCAACAGTTTAAAGCGTTCAAATTGCATTGAGTATTGTACGTGATTTCTTTATTAATGTTCATCATGAATAAAGCAAAGACTTTAATCTTGTTCTTCTTTAAATGATTCAACAATGTTTTGAATGAAGCGACGTTTATGTTTTGAATCGAGAATGACTTTTTTAAAGCAGTGATTGAAACAAGTCGTTTGAGCATCATAGAAATCTTAGTCTGAATGATTGAAAAGAACGAAGTTGATCACGATCAACTTAAGTGCTTTGAATTGAGCAAAATCGGAAAAATCGAAATAGAAGTATTCAATTGATTTGAAAAAACAATGACGTTGTTTTGCATATTCAGTAATATTTCGTTTTTATTCATTCAGAGCTTACTCAATATGACTTCATGATGATTGATATCAACTATCAACATTGATACAGTAAATTTCTTATGACTTTTGATGATGAGATTGAGTAGAATTTTATGAGTTATTGCTTTCTTAAATATCTTTTCATCATAATCTCTTATTAGCTTCTCTTTTGTTAGTAATATAGGTTGAATTTTCAGTTTCTTGCATACTTTATTAACTAGATTAAAGTGTATGATCATGTAGATGACTGAATCACTGTCTATTAAAGAATGAAGGCTGAAAGATTGTTTCTGAGAGATGAAATGAACATCAATTAGAAATAACTTTTCAAAGTAATTTTCTTTCAATAGAATTTTATCTAGTTTGCACAAAGATATAATCTCTATCTCTTTGATAACTTTTAAAGAGATGACTAGTTTTTTGAATTAAAATCAAAATCAAAATCGAAATTGAAATCAAAGCAATCATATTCTTTGTTCACTGCATTAATTCTAGTAGGTTGATTCAAGCACTCTCTAAAGCTATGATCTGATTTATGATATATAAAACAGATTTCAACTAGAATGTCTGCTTTCTTGACGTTAGTTAAAATCGCGTTACGTGACTTTGACTGATCAGACATTGAATGATTAACTGACTGAGTGATAACAGTCACTTTATGAAAGATAGTTTTTGAAACATTATTGACATATTTGAGCTTGTTCTTGATCTCTTGAATGACTCGCTGATCATTATTCAAATGAATCAGATAGAAATGAATTTCTTTTAGAAAATCAGATTGAACTAGTTGATCTACTCAAATGAATCAAAGATGAGAATGTATTTTATCTTTCAAATCAACGATCAGTTGCTTTTCATGATAGTCTAGATAGAAAGATAGTTGTTGAAACTGAGTATAAAACTCGCTGAATTTCTTTGATTCTTGAATTAAGTTGTAGTATTCTTTACGAAAGTTGACTTTCTTATTTGAATCATTGAACAACTGAGCTAACTCTTTCAAAAAATCTTCAACAATTCTATAAAGATTGATACAGTCATGTTCGCGTCTAGTCTGAATGATCTCAGCTGTATCATTAAATAATCTAGAATGTATACAGCTCAATTTGACTCGTTCATTAGAAAAAAGATCAACGTTAATCTTTAGTTTATTCTGAATTTTTCCGTATCAGTTCTTTTAAGTAGAATTCTTTTCATCAGTAAACAGCGAAGAATCAGGTATTTTTTGAGATCTAGAACGCTCAGAGTAAATGAAATCAGAAGAAGTGTTTTCTTTAGTTTAAAGTCTTGTCTTTAACTCTTTGATTTCATCTTCTTGTTGTTTATTTAACTTGTAAAGTTGATCTGTTTCTTTATCAAAAGCTAGACTTCAAGCTTTTCAAATTTTGTAAAACATGAGAAGTATTATTGTTTCAGTGAATGATTCATCATCTTCACGAATGAATGACGCAGCACTTAATGATTTCAATGAATCAACATCAGAAGTTTGAAAGAAACGATTTTGAAATTCTTCAGAATGCTCTTCAATAGATGAATGACTAAACATGATGAGATTTATTTAAAAGAGAATCGAACGAATGATGATGCTTGATGATTGAAGAAGAAAGACGTATGAGATGAGATTCAATCTTCAACAAAGAAGATGAGATTTGTTTGTTGATTTGATTGATTCTTTAACAAACAACGAAGATTCTTTATCATTGAATCTATCGATTAATTTGATTCTTGAGCAATTCACGAAGATTCTTTATCATGATTCTCATAATTGAGTGAACTTTGCATACTTAATGAGTGATAAGTAGTCTAGCAATTCAAACAATCTTGTCGTTGATTTTATTCAATTCTCTAGTGTTGTTCTGTCTTTTAATTGTTATCAATCATTAGATAAATGAATTTCTTTAGACTTGTTCTGTCTGTATGAGTATGTTAAATGAGTAATGAAATCAGTATCATGTGATTAACGAATTCTTAATATAATGTCAGAATCATGTCTAAATGATACAATCAATGAAGATCAGAATTGATAGTGCTTGATCTTTAAAGATAGTTATAACTGAATATTAAGAATACAGAAGAAGATTGATACAAAAGCTTCTATTTATGTAATGTTCAGAGACTGCGCTAGACTTGAAAGAAATGTGTTTGTGACATGAAAAGAAGATGATGTAGATGAACAAGATGTTGATGAAAGAAAAGAGTGTTAAGAAAGAAAAAAGATGTTGAGTCATATCTGAATTAAATCTGAGTCAGATCTCGATCAGATCATTGACTAGTTTTAATCATTACACAGAATACTCACTAGCATGCATTGCGAATTGATTAAAGCTTCAGTCTTGTTCAGTCTTATTAGTCTTGATACGCTCGTAACATAATGTAGTTAAGTTAAAAGCGTAGTTTCTAGCATAATAATTTATAAACTCTTGTTTGTATTTTTGTTTATGTCAGAATCATGTCTAAATGATACAATTAATGAAGATCAGTATTAATAGTGCTTGATCTTTAGAAATAGTTATAATTAAACATTAAGAATACAGAAGAAGATTAATTCAAAAGCTTTTATTTATGTAATGTTCAAAGACTGCATTAAACTTGAAAGAAAGATGTTTGTGACATGAAAAGAATGTGATGTAGATGAATAAAATGTTGATGAAAGAAAAGAATATTGAGAAAGAAAAAAGAAATTAAATCATATTTGCATTTAATCTGACTAGCTCGCTGATTAGTTCTAATTATTACGCAGAGAACTTACTAATGTTCACTGCAAATTGATTAGAACTTTAATCTTGTTCAGTCTTATCAGTCTTGATACACTCATAATATTATTTCTTTCTTCAAAAATTTATGTTTGCATGAATGTAGTTCATTTGCTCACTTTTGTTAATAATTATTTCAATATTTAGCGCGATTTGTTTAAATATAACTTATGAAATTCATTTAAAACTTTTTCTGAGTCATTGAATTTTTCTTTATTGACATAATATCATTTATCATTTCTATTTAAATCTATTCATTTGACTTTGTACTGTGTTTGATCTCAATAGCGTTTGAAGTTCAATATATCATTTATTTCTCAATGTTCATCATTTTTAATAATGATTGATCTGAGTGATTCTGAATGCTGTTTTGATAGAAGATTTTCTGAATATGATTGCAGTAACTTTGAGCTGAACATCGAATGCAGATGCTTTATGCTGACTGATAGATGAAAATGATAGAAGATACTCACTTTGACAGTGATTTGATAGAGATTTAGCTGTTTGTCTTTCAAATCTTTGCAGAGTCTCATTGTCTTGATGTTTTTGAAAGATAGTCAAACTCAGTCATTTACTTCATATGTGATGTTTCATTTATGTTTATTAATTTAAACTTTGATAATCAGCTTCATCTTTTTCAATTGTTGATGATTAAAGTTCAGTAACTCTTTGATTTAAATGATAATATCATTGACTTTTCTAGCTTCAAGACATTCATAAGTTATTTTGTAATCAGTCATATTTGAATTGAAACTCATTCAAGAATGAAATCTTTTATTGAAGTAAAAAGAAGTCATTGAAGTGATTGAAAAGATATTTGAATTGTCACTGAATTTCAACATAAATATTTATTTAATTCAGTCATCTTGCATGTAATTGCAGTAAATTCTAAGTTCACGTTCAACGTCTTGATTAACTTGTTTCAATTGATCATTAATCTCAAAATGATAAACTGTGAATAAATTAACTATGATTCTCAGTCACTTACAAAGATTCTTTCACATAGTTGATATGAATTGAAAGTCTCTGTCTGAAATGATAGAACTGAATAGATTATGCAGTTGATAAATGTTTCATAGCATGATTTAAACTGTTTCTTCAGCTGAGATGTCATTATCTTCTCAATGACAGAAAACATAGTGATGTTCTTTGATGAAACAACATGTGATTATGCAAATAGCATTATAACTTTCTGACAAAGATAGCTCAGTGATGAAGTTCATAGCTATATCTTTTCAGCGTTTCTGTGAAATCAAGAGAGAATGATAAAGTTTATTGATGCTATCTTTACAAACTTTGCTTCGCTGACAAGCATGACAGTTTCAAATGTATCATCAAATAATAGCTTGATGATTTGATCAATAGTAGAAATGCTAAACTAGATTAATAGTTCATTTATTATCAAGATGAAAGATTGAAGATTGATTATACACTTCTTGTAGTAATTTTGTGTGCATGTTCTCAAAGACTCATAGAAGATTTCTTCTAAATAGAACGTTGTCAATGATTTTGCAGTCTTTCAATTTAATGACATGAAAGTTGAGCTTGTTTTCATTCATAGCTTGTTTATATTCGCTGCGAAACTCATTAGTTTGATTGATTCTACATATTCATTGATAGAGATTTGCTTTCAATTCAACAGATAAAACATTAACTTTATTAAAGATCAGAATAGTCTGAAAACAATCTTCAAGTCTTTAAGCTGATTCAAAGATATTCACTAAAGACATTCTGATTAAAGCATCAACTTTAGTGTTTATTTTGCCTGATTTAAAGATGATCTGAAAGTTGAACTTTGATAAAATGTTCAGATAGTTGACTTGTCATCAACTCAACTGTTTGTTTTTCATAAAAATCTTCAAAGTCTGATGATCAATGAACATCTGAATGAGTAGTTCAATGCATTTCAGCTTAAGTCATCAATGTTTGAAGCATTGAATAATGACTAGTAATTTCTTGTCATAAATGTGATAATTGATTTCAGCAAGAATCATGCTTTTACTGTAGAAAATCATTGAATGAAGAACTTTCTCATCATTATACTGAGATAGTATTTCATCTTTTACATAGTTTGAAGCATCAATCTTCAGAATAGCTTGTTGTTTGAGATCAAAGTGACAAAGTACTAAGATTGAGCTGACTTGTTTCTTTAAATTGTCAAAGACTTGAACATAAATCTTGTTTTAAACAAAAAATATATTCTTTCTAGTCAGTTGAATGAATGATTTGACTAGCTTCGAGAAGTTTTTAATGAAACGATGATAGAAGTTAACAAATTTCACGAAGCTCTGAATTTCTTTTAGATTGATTGAAGTGATTCAGCTGACTATAACTGTCACTTTGCTGAGATTCATACGAAAATCTAGTTCTGATACAATAACTTCTAGAAAGACAATCTCTTTTACATTGAATTTGCACTTTCAAATATTTATTTGCAGTTCAGCTTCACGTAGTTAACTTAATACTAGTTTGATGTGATCTTTATGTTTCTTTCTCATTTTGCTATAAATGAGAATGTCATCTAAATAGACTTGACAAAAGTCGTTCAGAAAGTCTCATAAAATATCATTCATATATTGCTAAAAGAAGATCAATTCATTAGTCAGTTTGAATGATAGCATTTTGTATTTATATGCTTCTAAAGCAGTGATAAAAGTGATGTAATTCTCATTATTAAAATGCATTTAAAGTTTGTTGAATGCTAATATGATGTTCAATCTAGTCAGATGCTTGCAACTTACTATTTTATCAATGATCTCATCTATCAATGATAGAAAGTATTTATTTCTTTTGAAAATGACATTTAGCTTTCAATAGTTCACGCAGAATCAAAGATCTTCATTTGCTTTAAGAATGAATAAAACGAAAAAGAAATAGAAAATCTGACTAAAAGTGATGAATCTTTTCAACAGATTCTCATTTAAGTACTTTTTTACTTTCAGAAGTTTAACAGAAAACATTCAATAGACTCAACAGCAAGAAAACATTGAATCATTGATGAGTTCAATTTTATGATCATAGAAGCGATGAAAGAGTAGTTTATTCAATTGAGCTTGATCAAAAACATCTAGAAATTCATAATATTTTGATGACAGCTTCGCTTTAATATCTTTCAAATTCTGAGTCGTTTCATTGATTGAAAAAATGTTTAAAGCGTTCAAATTGCACTGAGTATTGTACGCGATTTCTTTATTGATGTTCATTATGAATAGAGCAAAGACTTTAATCTTATTCTTCTTTAAATGATTCAACAATGTTTTGAATGAAGCTGCATTTATGCTTTAAATCAAGAATGACTCTTTTTGAATGAGTTGTTTGAGCATCATGAAGATCTTAGTTTGAGTGATTGAAGAAAACAAAGTTAATCGCAATTAACTTAAGTGCTTTGAATTGAGAAGAATTGATAAAATCGAAATAGAAGTATTCAATTGATTCAAAAAAATAATGACGTCGTTTTGCATATTCAATAATATTTCGTTTTTGTTCATTCAGAGCTTACTCAATATGACTTTATGATGATCAATATCAGCTATCAGCATTGATACAGTTAATTTCTTATAACTTTCAATGATGAGATTAAGTAGAATTTTATGAGTGATAATCTTCTTAAAATATCTTTTCATCATAATCTCTTATTAGCTTCTCTTTTGTCAGTAATATAGATTGAATTTTCAGTTTCTCGCATACTTTATCAACTAGATTAGAATGTATGATCATGTAGATGACTGAATCACTGTTTATTAAAAAACGAAGACTGAAAGATTAATTCTGAGAGATGAGATGAGCGTTAATTAGAAACGACTTTTCAAAGTAATTTTCTTTCAATAGAATTTCATTTAGTTTGCACAAAAATATAATCTTTATTTCTTTAATGACTTTTGAAGAAATGACTAGTTTTTTGAATTGAAATTTGAATTGAAATTGAAATCAAAATGATCATATTCATTATTCACTGCATTGATTCTAGTAGATTGATTCAAGCACTTTTTAAAGTTATGATCTGATTTATGACATATAAAACAGATTTCAACTAGAAGATCTGTTTCTTTGATGTTAGTTAAAATCGCGTTACACGACTTTAAATGATTAAACTTTGAATGATTAAATGATTGCTGAGTGATAACAGTCACTTTATGAAAGATAGTCTTTGAAACATCATTAATGCATTTGATTTTGTTCTTGATCTCTTGAATAACTCATTGATCATTATTCAAATAAATCAGATAGAAATAAATATTCTTTAAAGAATCAGATTGAACTAATTGATCTATTCAAATAAATCGAAGACAGAGATGTATTTTATCTTTCAGATCAACGATCAGTTACTTCTTGTAATAGTTTAGATAGAAAGATAAATGTTGAAATTAAGTATAAAATTCATTGAATTTCTTGAATTCTTGAATTAAGCTGTAGTATTTTCTACAAAAGTTGACTTTCTTATTTGAATCATTGAACAATTGAGCTAACTCTTTCAAAAAATCGATGACAATCTTATAAAGATTAATACAGTCATGTTCACGTCTAGCTTGAGTGATCTCAGCTGCATTATTGAATAATCTAGAATGTATATAGCTTAATTTGACTCATTCATTAAGAAAAAGATTAATGTTGATCTTTAGTTTATTCTAAATTTCTTCGTATCAATTCTCTTAAGTAGAATTCTTTTCATCAGTAAACAGCGAAGAATCAGGTATTTTTTGAGATCTAGAACGCTCAGAGTAGATGAAATCAGAAGAAGTGATTTCTTTAGCTTGAAGTCTAGTCTTTAATTCTTTGATTTTGTCTTCATGTTATTTATTTAACTCATAGAGTTGATCTGTTTCTTTATTAAGAGCTAAACTTTAAGTCTTTCAAATTTCGCAAAACATGAGAAGTATTATCATTTCAGCGAATGATTCGTCATCTTCATGAATGAATGATGCAGCACTTGATGATTTCGTTCGTAATTTCAAGAAATCAGCATCAAAGATTTGAGAGAAATGATTTCGAAATTCTTCGAAATGCTCTTCAGTAGATGAATGACTAAACATAATGAAATTTGTTTGAAAGAGAATTAAACGAATGATGATGCTTGATAATTAAAGAAGAAAGACGTATGAAATGAGATTTAATCTTTAACAAAGAAGATAAAATTTGTTTGTTGATTGATTTGATTGATTCTCTAGCAAACAACGAAGATTCTTGATCATTGAATCTATCAATTGATTTGATTCTTGAGCAATTCACGAAGATTTTTTATCGTGATTCTCATAATCAAGTGAACTTTGCATACTTAATAAGTAATAAGTAGTCTAGCAATTTAAACGGTCTTGTCGTTGATTTTATTCAACTCTTTAGTATTGTTCTATCTTTTGATTGTCATTGATCATCAGATAAATGAATTTCTTTAGTAGATTAATTGTTAAGTCAAGTTTTGAGTTGACATTTTGAATTCAACTCGATTTGAAGTTGAGTTGCTCACATTTTCAACCTGATTCAAGTCAAGTTGAGCATATTTTCAACTTGACGCGACTTGACTCGACTAAAAATTGAATCAACTTGATTCAACTCATCAAGAACTTGAGCTTGATGTCAAGAGAGTTAAATATAGAAAGTTTTTCGATTTTTGACTTTTGCATTATCTTTTTGCATTATCTTTTGATAGAAAGTCATGAAGAGAAACATGAAGATCGTTTGATAGAAAGTCATAAAGAAGAACATGAAGATTGTTTGATAAAGAGTCATGATGAGAAACATGAAGAGAAACATGATGAAGAACATGAAGAAGAACATAAAGAGAAACATGAATATTGTTCGATAGAGAGCTATGACGAGAAAACATGAAGATTGTTTGACTTTGATAGAAAGTTATGACGGGAAAACATGAAGGTTGTTTGACTTTGATAGAGAGTCATGACGGAAAAACATGATAGAAAGTCATGAAGAAAAATCATGTAGACTGTTCAATCAAGCTATTTACATTTATTTAATATCTTGTTGAATCAAATTGAGTTTTTGAATCGAGTTGTTGAGTCAAGCTTCTCAATTCAACTTAAGTGCTTAAGTTTAACTTCTCAACTCAACTCAACACTTTTTCAAAAAAAATTCAACTCGACTTGACTTAATGCAATCAGTCTAGTTTTAGTAACAGACATGAAGTCTTAACAAGATTTATACGTAGTTAGCATGTAAATTTAAAGAATGTTTGTGATTTAAGTTCTTTTTGCTAATCACTTTTAACAGATTAAACATAAAAGTGTTCTGTCTCAGTTCTTGTCATCATGATAATGAGATACTGAATTGAATGATTTTCATAAGCAATTTCTCTCGTAGTTCTGCGTTCTATTTGACTTTCTCATCTGCATGCAAATTGTTTGTAACATGTGCATTGAGATTATTAAAGTTTGCGCGATCGCGAAAACTCTGCATGTGATCAATGCACAACGCTTCATCATCATGCAACATCTTAATATTATTCAAACTTTTGATAATCTTTAAACTTTACTGTAGCTAAACAGTAGATTCATAGTCAGCATCATGTACAGATAAGTTTCATCGCTGATCAATGTTAAACTCATTTCAATATAACTTATTGATCTGAATAAATGAAAATACATTTTACTTCTTAAGTCTTATTTTTCTCTATCTTTCTCTTAATTTGAACTCAAACAATGAACATAATAGTTGATAACTTTGAGAAAGTTATAATTTTGACTCTAGAAAATTGATCTTTCTTCTTTGTTCTGCAATCAAAGACTAGTTCAGTTGTAATTAAAATGATGTACTCTGACAAAGATTCAACAACTATTATCATGCTTCAAGAAATTTCTTGCTCAAAGCTTTTTTACAAATCAACAAAAGCTTTTTCAGTCAATGAATAATTTATTTAGTGCTTTACAATTATCTTTCTTCTCAAGTTCGTTACTCTCAAGTTAATACTTAATCAATTAAAGTTCAACAGTCTTTAAAATCAGATCATATTCAATTAGAAAATTTACATCTTCGCGAAATTTATTCAACTTTTTTCTGCTCTCTCTTTCAGTTCAGTCATCTTTCAACAACTTCGCTCTTCTTTACTTCATGAGTGAACTCAAGATCAATGATGCAATTTGAGTGCAACTCTTAATCAAGACTGCTTGTAACTTTGTTTAAAAGCTGATTATTTCTCGCTCATCATACAAACAGCTTTGATTAATCAAGTTGAACATATTTAAGCAATCAAAGATAAAACATATATCACGAACTTATTGATTGCATGAGAATCACAGAAAGATAAAACAAGATAGTAAAAAGAATGATTATGTCAATTGATTCATTTTTCTCTTTCTGCGTCATGAAATTGATGAAATTATTGCATCACTTAAAAATATAATATTAAAACAGAGATAAAAGAAAACAACTGTTACATACAAATGCATCGCTTGAGATCTTTTTATGACTGTCAAAGCTTTAAAGAGTGATAAGATGCATAGTTGATATTATCTGTTTCTATTGACAAAGTCTGATTCAGATGATTTACTGAAACTCAATAATAATGTCTTAAATTTGTGAGCTTGCAATACTTAAACAATGTGCAGCAATAATTAATAAATTTTGTTTTTGTTAAATGAAAACAAAGACTTAATGAAGATAACGTCTCAATCTTGATTCACTTTCAAAATGAAAAGTTTTCTGAAGTTAACAGATACTTTCATGATCTTGATTTTCTCAATGCTCAAATCATCTTGAACAAACTGATTGTTTATGACTGAATTTACAATGAGCTTTTCAAATGTTGAAGCAATCTTATGATATAATTGTTTCAATATCTGAATTGAGAGTAGCTGACTTATGATCAGATTTAGACTTTTGATTGTAAGTCATTCAGAAAACGTCTTCGCGTAGAACTGAACAGCATATCAATAAAACTTTCAAATTATTTAAATGTTAACAGACTGCATATCAACTTCATTGACTCTGATCACAAGAAATCTATCGCAAACGAGAACTTAACAGATAATGAGAAGATTGATTCATTAATCAGCAACAACTTGATAATCAGTAATGCTACGTCATGCACAAGTCTTTCAACTCATGCTCAAGAAATTTATCTATATCAAAAGCATTCAGATTAAGTCAACATTGAAGCTGATAATTTAATAATGATTAATGAATCATGACATTCTTATTGCTTGACATCAGCATTCAGTAATGATTAATTCAATGATATGTTCTCATATCTGAAAAGCTTAATACTTAGCTAATAAATAAGCGATAAGTAGAGTCTTGTTGATGAATTTTCTATCACACGCAGCAAATATTACTTCTTATTGTAGATGATGACTTTTTCTATCTCAAAGTTGTGCTTATCAAAGCAGAGAATTAACAAAGAAATACAGAACACAATTTGTTATTTACAGTTAAACTCTTTCAGCATGTGTCTTTTGAATCTTTATTTATTGATGTTATAAAAACAAAGCAGCTGCATGATTTTGAAATCAGTAAGTTAAGTCTCAAGACGAAAAAAACGTTTTTTATAACTAAAATAACAACAAAGAATTGAACGTGCATGATTCTTTCATCTTGAAACTCTTTGTGAATGATTCTTTCACATTCTTTAATCTCATTAACATTATCTTCTGAGATTCTTTCATCTTCTTCAATCTCATTGAAATCACTTTCTGAAACTCTTTCATCTTCTTTAATTTTATCAAGATAAATTTTCTGAAATCTTTCATGAATGACTCTTTAACATTCTTCTATTCTGTTAATTTCTAATTCTCTCTTTACTTTAAAAGAAAAAGAAAATTTAAAGTCAATGAAACAACAACTCTTTTATTTATATATGTTCACTCTTCAATCTTCAACTGATCTTCTGAAATGATTGAGCTTTCTTCTATAATTCTTATTGAGCAAATATGAGCAGAATCTTTTATATTATAGAATGATGAAGATATAAAGTCTGATATTCGTATTATTGATCATTGATTAAACAAATGCTAAGCAGTTGAGTATCAGCTGAATTTCTTATTATAAAAAGACTATATTCAATTATCTTGATCAATTTCATCTCTTTCAGCAGCTTTCACTTGTTAAAACGTTCATTATTTGCATAAACATTGAAAGTTTTGTTGTTTTGATCAACAAAATTAATCTTAAAGACTAAATTCATCAACTTTGTCAAGATATCTTTGTCATTTACGTTCAATGACTTCTGAGTGAGATGTAGTATAATCTTCTCTGTTGACATCGCTATGAATAAAAGCAAGATATGATAGAGTACACAATTGCAGAATAAAGTGACGTAAGTCTTCATAGCTCGCTAAAGTCAGTCTGTTGATGATAGAAAAGTCTGCAATAAAACGTTTGAAAGTCTGAATATCAGTATCACAACGTTTGCACTCGAAATTCGCGTAGCAGAGAAGTGCATTGCAACGCATATATTGTTTTGTAAACAACTCAAATTTTTATAAGTCACTGAAGATAATTGTAGAGCATGACAAGTTATTTTAACGTAAGATTGAAACTACTGAAGATGATTTATAACTTTTTCTCAATGATGTCATGCAATTATCATCTTGCTCATTACAGTGAATTGCTCTATCTTTAATCATTGTATCTTGCATCATTCTCACATGTTGCGATGATTATCTCAGATCTATAATAGCTTAAATGATGCAACAAGAAATGATCTTGATGTATCATGTTCAGCAAAGATTTATCTGTTGTTGAACGCATATATAACAGAGAACATCTTCGTTCATTTTATTCGCAAAAGCTAACTGCATCTTCTTGCTGCTTTCTTCAGATCTTCTATCAATTCAGTCATCAAGATCTTCTCTGAGCACATATTACAAGTAAAATGAGTAAGCTTTCATTTGTTGAAGATTTATATGCTCAATTTGAGAATGAATGATGAGTTTTCAGTTATCACGTAGAGTCAACGCATTTTATCAAGTCAGAACATGAAACATCATCTCAGTCTTTAAATCACACATCAACTTGTTTCTTTCAAATGTACGATGATCATGAATTTAGTTATGCATACATCAATAACGCGTAATGAGAGCAACTTCTAAATACTTACTCAACTCAAGACTCTCAACTTTCTTTATCTCAGCTTTCATCTTCTTATTAAATATCTCAGTTTTTATCTCTTTCAATCTCAAGAACTCTTTGAACTCAATCTTTGTATCTAAAGATCACTTTAAATTATATTAAGAAATTATTTCTTTATGTTAACGTTAAACAATTTCATTGAATTTTGAAACAACGTGCTACAAGAGAACAACTTCAATATACGCTTAAAATTCACAAGTCATACATGCATGAAAGTAGAAGTAAGCATGCAAGAAAAAGATCAAGAGAATTCAAAGAAAAGTTTCTTATGAAAGATGAGTTGAAAACAAAAAGAAAAAAGATTCAAAATGATACTACAGATAAATGTCAAACATTTAAAATAAAGACTAAATTAAACATAAATCATGCAAAGAAAAAGAGCGTTAATTAAGTGATTAATATATGAACTAAAGATAAGAAAGAGTAACAAAGAAAGAGAATTTGCAATGACAGTCAAGATGAAGAGATTGATAAATCTTAAGTCAATCAAATCTCAAACATTTGAAGCAAATATTGAAATGAAACAAAACAGTCATTTGAGATTAATCAAGTCATGATGACATCATTTTATGAAACTACTGAGCTTGAAGACTTGCACAAAAGGTTTTCAACTTGAATGATGATGAAATATATGTTTGTACATACTAAATATTGACGCATATAAATTACATTTAGACATGATGATCAATCGCGCTTGAAAGTAACAGCGTGACATATTGACAACTCAGATATATTCATGTCAGCATGCAAAGAAGACATTTTAAGCGAATTAAGAATTCTGTGAATAAGAAAAGTCTTCTGCTTTTCGAATCTTTTTTTTGTAGCTGATATGACTAGAATTGTATTTATTAATGCAAATACTTAATTGTTGCAGCTTGTGCTAATGCAGATTAATAATTATGACTTTCATAAACTCTTCAAAGTATGACTATACTACAGCTTTGATCATCTTTTATTTTACTTACTTTGCTGTCTTTATTGTTCAAATAGTTTACTCAAAGCTGAGTTCTTTTGTGTTGAGACTGTGTCTAGAAACTAATCAGAGAGTGAGCATGACTAGTATGTTTGATTGATAGAAATAACTATGATTAAGACTTTAAAAATACAGAAGAAAGAAGATAAAAAGAAAAGAAGAACATGCTTTATATAGTAGTTACTTAGATTCAATGCTAGTTTCAAAAAGAACATGTTAAAACATAAGAAAAATGTTGATTCAAAAGATGTTTTGTTGATACAAAGAAATGTGTTTGTCATAGATATTTGTTAACTACTCGTAACACAAAGAAGTGTGTTTGTTTAAAAGATAATAGAAACGAAATAAAAGATGTTAGAGAATGAAACAGATGCTGAGTCAGATTTGAGTCAAATCTTGACTAAATCATTGACTAGTTTTAATCAATATGCAGTGAACTCGCTAGCATTCACTGTAAATTGATTAGAATTTAACCTTTAACACATTTGTAACATTACTCTTTTCTTTGAAAATTCATGTTTGCATGAATGTTGTTCTTTTTTCGCTTAATTGATTAATCATGATTTCACAGACTTAAATCTGCAAAATTCTGATTGATTAATTAATATAGCATCATTTCAAATTAGCGCTAGCGTGATTTGTTTAAGTAGAGCTTATGAAATTCAATCAAGATCTTTTCAAAGTTTTTGAATTTCTTCTTATTGATATAGTATCATTCATAATTTTAATCTAGTTTTGTTCATTTGATCTTGTATTGTATTTGATCTCAATAGCATCTGAAGTTCAAAATATCATTTATCTTTCAATACTTATCATCTTTAATAGTGAGAGATTTAAATGATTCTGAATGTTGTTCTGATAAAAGTTCATCAAAATAAGAGTATAATAGCTTTGAACTGAACATTGAATGCAGCTGCTTCATGCTTATCAATAAATGAAAATGATAGAAGATCTCAAATTTGATAGTGATTTGATAGAATTCTAGCTGTTTATCTTTCAAATCTCTGCATAATCTTGTTGTTTTGATGTTTCTGAAGAATAATCATACTCAGTCATTTACTTTATAAATGATGTTTCGTTTATGTTTATTGATTTGAGCTTTAATGATCTGCTTCATCTTTTTCAATTACTGATGATCAAAGATAAGAAGTTCTTTCATTTGAATAATAATATCATCAACTTTTCTAGCTTCAAAACGTTCACGAATTGTTTCATAGTCAGTTGTATCTGAATTGAAACTCATTCAAGAATGAAATCTCTTATTGAAGTAAAATGAGATCATTGAGATGATCAAGAAGATATTAGAATTTTCGCTGAATTCAATCATTGAAAGTCATTTTGCTCAGTCGTTCTGCATGTAACTGCAATAAATTCTTAGTTCGCATTCAATCTCTTGATTGACTCGCTCTGATTAATCATTAATTTCAGAATGATAAACTGTTAATAAACTAGCTGTAATTCTTAGTCACTTATAAAAACTTTGTTACATAATTGATATGAATTGAAAGTCTCTGTTTGAAACAATAGAACTGAATAGATCATGAAGTTGATAGACGTTTCATAACATGATTCATATCATTTCTTCAACTGAGATGTTATCATCTTTTCAATGATAAACAACATAGTGACGTTTCTTGATAAAACAACATATAATTATGCAAATGATGTTGTATTCTTCTGATAGAAGTAACTCAGTAATGAAGTTCATAACTATATTTTTTCAGCGTTTCTATAAAATTGAAAGAGAATGAAGAAGTTCATTGATACTATTTCTAGATGTCTTACTTCGTTAACAAGCATGACAGTTTCAAATGTAACATTTAATCATTGCTCAATGATCTGATTAATAGTAGAAACATTGAACTAAATCAATAGTTTTTCGATTGTCAGAGTGAGAAATGAAAGACTGATCATGAATTTTCTTCAGCAATTTCATATGCATATTCTCAGAAACTCACAGTAGATCTTTTCTAAACAGAATGTCATCAACGATCTTGAAATGCTTCAATTCAATGTTATGTAGCTTGAGCTTGTTTTCGCTTATAGCTTGTTTATACTTATTGCAAAGCTCATTCATCTTGTTGACATCTTTTACTCGCTGATAAAGATCAACTTCAGATTCAATAGCTAGAATATTTACTCTATTAAATGTCAGAATGATTAAACTGATTATTAAGTTAAGTTTTCATACTTACTTTCTGACTCGTTCGAGTACTCAATATCAATCTTGTGACTCAACTCAAATACTCGACTTCAATCTCATGACTCAACCTAGTATTGATCTCAAGTCGAGTCAGAATTTGAGTTCTCGACTCAACTTGTTAAGCAATTGAATATGACGTCAAGAGAATTAAATATAGAAATTTTTCCGGTTTTTTGCTTTTGCATTACCTTTTTGCATTATCTTTTTGATAAAGAGTCATGACAAAAAACATGAAGATCATTTGATACTAGAAAGTTATGAAGAGAAAACATGAAGATCATTTGATAGAAAGTCATGAAGAAAAGTCATGAAGAAAAGTCATGAAGAAAAGTCATGATAGAAAGTCATGATAAAAAGTTATGACGAGAAAACATGAAGACTATTTGATAAAAAGTCATGAAGAAAAGTCATGATAGAAAGTCATGACAAAAAAACATGAAGACTATTTAATAAAGAGTCATGAAGAATAAACAAGCTATTTACAACTATTTATTTATCTATCTTCATATCTTGACGAGTTCAGTTGAGAATTTAAGTCAATACTTGATTTTAACACTTTAACTCAACTTAAATACTCAGTTCAAACATCATGACTTGATCTGAATACTTGATTTCAAAATTCTGACTTAAATTAAGTCTTAATGAGTTGAGAACTTGACTTGAACTCAATGACTCAACTTGACGCGATCAGTTTAAGAATGATTTAATAATGATCTTCAGTATGCTGAGTTGATTCAGAAACATTGATCAAAGACATTCTGAGTAAAGTATTGACTTTAGTGTTTATTTTACCTGATTGAAATATAATTTAAAAGTTGAACTTGAATAAAATGTCTAGATAATTGACTTGACGTCGAGTTGACTGTTTATTTTTCATGAAGATCTTGAAAGTCTGATGATTGATGAATATTTGAATGAGTAGTTCAGTGCATTTAAGCTTGAGTCTTCAATGTTTGAAACATCAAATAATAACTAGTAATTTCTTGTCATAGATGTGATAATTGCATTCAGCGAAAATCATGCTTTTGCTGTAAAAAGTTATTAAGTGAAAAACTTTCTTATTATTATACTGTGATAGAATTTCATCTTTGACGTAGTCAGATGCATTGATTTCTAGAATAGTCTATCTTTTTAAATCAAAATGTTGTAGAACTGAGATTGAGCTGACTTGTTTCTTTAGATCATCAAAAGCTTGAATACAGACTTTGTTTTAAACAAAAGATGTATTTTTTCTAGTCAGCTGAATGAATGATTTAACTAGCTTCAAAAAGTTCTTAATGAAACAATGATAGAAGTTAACAAATCTTACAAAGTTCTGAACTTCTTTTAGATTGATCAACGTAATTCAGTTAACTATGACTTTCACTTTGATAAAATTCATACGAAGATCTTGTTCTGATACTATGACTTCTAAGAAGATGATTTCTTCTACATTGAATTCGCACTTTCAAATATTCATCTGTAAATCAGCTTCTCATAAGCGATTCAATATTATTTTGACATGTTGTTTATGTTTTTGTTGAGTTTTGTTGTAGATCAAAATGTCGTCTAGATAGACTTGACAAAAGTTATTTAGAAAGTCTCATAAAACATCATTTATATACTGCTGAAACGAGACAGAATCATTGATAAATTCAAAGAGTAGAATCTTTGATTTGTATGCTTTTAAAGCGATAATAAAGATAGTGTAGTCTTCATTATTGAGATGCATTCATAGTTTGTTGAACGTTGAAATAATATTCAGTTGAGTTAAATATTTGCAATCAACTATTTTGTCAATCATCTCATTTATCAAAGATAGAGAATAGTGATTTCTTTTAATAATAGCATTGAGCTTTTGATAGTCAATGCAAAATCGTAAATCTTCATTTGCTTTTAAAGTGAACAGAACAAGTGAGAAATACGAAGCTTTGCTAGAGATTATAAATTCTTTGAAAAGATTCTCGTTCAGATATTTCTTTACTTTCTGAAGCTTGTAGAAAGACATTTGATATGCTTGACAGCAAAATAACATTGAATCACTAGTAAGCTCTATCTTATGATCATATAAATGATGAGACGATAGTTTGTTCGCTTGAGCTCGATCAAAGACATTTAGAAAGTTCTGATATTTTAATGATAACTTGACTTTAATATCTTCTAGATTCTGAGTCGTTTCATTGATTAAGAAGATGTTTAGAACATTTAACTTGCATTAAGTATTGTAAATGATTTCTCTATCAATGTTTTTAATGAACATAGCAAAAATCTCAGTTTTGTTTTTCTTGAAACAATTTAACAGAGTCTGAAAAGAGATCACGTCTATACTGTGAATTGAAAACGATTCTTTCTGAACGATAAAAGCTGAGTGCTTGAGCATCTTGAGTAATTTGCTGTAAACTGCAGAAGAGATTAAAGTTAATCATGATTAACTTGAATGTTTTGAATTTGAAGAAATCAAAAACATTAAAATAAAAGTATTTAATTAATCATTGAATACGATAGTATCATAATGAATGTTTAATAATATTTCATTTTTGTTCATTCAGAATTTGCTCAATATGACATCATGATGTTCAATGTCAGCTATCAGCATTAATATGATCAATTTCTTATGATCATCAATGATCAGATTAGATAGAATCTTATGAGTTATAATCTTCTGAAATAGCTTTTTATTATATTTTCATATAAGTTTCTTCTTGATCAGCGAAATAGATTGCAAGTTGAGTTTCTGACAGATCTTGTCAGCTAGATTGATATATATTAATGTATAAATGATGAAATCACTGTTTATTAGAGAACGCAGAGAAAAAGTTTTGTTCTGAGCAATGAGTGACATCTTGATCAGAAATGACTCTTCAAAGTAGTGCTTTTTCGAAAGAATTTCGTTTAAATTGCACAAAGATATGACTTTTATCTTTTCAATGACTTTTGAAGAAAGAGCTAGTTTTTGAATCAAAATCTGACTTGAAATCAAAATGATTGAATTCATCTTTGTCATTCATGTTAGAAGTCAGCATAGAGCGAGTCATATAAGTGTAAGATAACGAGTATATAAATGCTAAGGAAGAAAAGTATCTAGAAGAGAAGAATTGACTATCTATATGACTCAGAAGAACATAAGCTAATCCTGAATAGAGTTAACTTCGAAACAACTCGATAGTCTAGTGACGAGCGATCAACGATAGTCAGAAACATAGTCATCAACATAGTCATCAACATAGCTATCAACATAGATGCGTAGCTAGAATCGTAATAGTACTTTCTTTCTTCAACGATTCATGTTCGCATGAATGTATTTTCTTAGCCTTGTGTAGAATCGAAATGTCTATTGTAGCAGACTAGCTATGTAGAGAGAAATCGACTTGCTCAGCGAAGAGATTGACTATTGACTGATGTCATTGAAGCAGGCTCACTAGAAGAAGATCGACTAGCTCATTGAAAAGATCGATTGTGATCATGTCATTAAAGCAGACTCACTGCTGATTCAGATCTACTACATAGTAGAGCTTGTTTCGTTCGTTGATCGACTCAATCAAGAGATCAATCGTTGTCTATCTTTGTAGCAGACTCACTTCAAATGTCGTTCAAGCAGACTCACTATCGAACGTGTCATTGAAGCAGACTCACTAGTTGACACAGAAACTCGAGGTAGATTGATTCACTGATAGATAGAGCGATGTGCTTGTAAATCATTGCATTGACGAAAGATGTCATTCAAGCAGACTCACTAGTTGCACGTGAACTCGATGACGAGTCAGATTCACTGATAGATAGAGCGATGAGAATGAATAGATCATTGCATTGAGAGTGTCGTTGAAGCAGACTCACTGAGGTTTCGATATAGAAACAAGCTCATGAATTTGCTTGTTATTTAAGATGATCGTGTCATTGAAGCAGACTCACTAGTCGACTTGCTCATTGAAGAGATCAACTTTGAGCTTGTCATTGTAGCAGACTCACTAGTTGCACATGAATGAATAGGCGAATCGATTCACTGATGAGTAGAGCGATGAGAGTAGATGAATCATCGCATTGACGATGAGTGTCATTGAAGCAGGCTCACTGTTGAGGTTTCGATATAGAAACAAGCTCATGAATTTGCTTGTTATCGAAGATGATCGTGTCATTGAAGCAGACTCACTAGTCGACTTGCTCATTGAAGAGATTGACTTTGAGCTCGTCATTGTAGCAGGCTCACTAGTTGCACGTGAACGTATGATCAGATTCACTGATAAGTAGAGCGATGAGAGCGAGTAGATCATTGCATTGAGAATAGATATCATTGAAGCAGACTCACTAGTTGCACGTGAACTGATAGACGAATCGATTCACTGATAGGTAGAGTGATGAGAAGATCATTGCATTGACGAAAGATGTCATTGTAGCGAACTCACTGAGAGTTTGCTCATCGAGATAGAGACTTCACGCAGTGCTAGACTGATCTCTTTGATTGCTTTTTGAAATAGAGACTTCACGCAGTCATAGACTGATCTTGTTTGATTGTTCAACAAATTCGAAGAATTTCTTGCGAATCTGAATGAATGATTAATTCGCTGATCTTTGATCTAGTCGAATGGTTTCGATCGTTTATTTAACCTCGCTGATCAGCGCACGAGAGAAGAAAGATGAGTGCTGCTGCACGAATGCAAGTCGCTAGATCAAAGTCGATAGAGGGTTGAAGAACTACTAGCAGAAGCACTCGAAGAAATCGATGCAGATTATTTCACTTCGTCTGTAACGAAGAAGCATTTATATAATGTTAGAGATCAGCATAGAGCGAGTCATATGAGTGTAAGATAATGAGTATATAAATGCTAAGAAAGAAAAGTATCTAGAAGGAAAGAATCGACTATCTATATGACTCAGAAGAACATAAGCTAACCCTGAATAGAATTGACTTCGAAACAACTCGATAGTTTAGTGACGAGCGATCAACAATAGTCAGGAACATAGTCATCAACATAGTCATCAACATAGCTATCAACATAGATGCGTAGCTAGAATCATAACAATTCAACGCATTAACTTTAGTGAGTCAATCAAAGTACTTCTTAAAAGTATGATCTGACTTGTAACAAATAAAACAGATTTCAGCTTGTAGATCTGCATCTTTCGCGCTAGTCAAAATCGCGTTACACAATTTTGATGATTTATTGAATTTAATTGATTCGATTTTCTTATGAGAGATTGTATGAATCTTCTCAGCAAAGATGACTTATTTAATGATATTGACTTTATTCTTGATCTTTCAAATGACTCGCTGATTATTTCTAGTTGAATCAGATAGAAATTAATTTTCTTGAAAGAATCAGATTGAACTAATTGATTTATTCAAATGAATTGAAGTCGAGAATTGATTTTATTCTTCAGATTAATGATCAGTTACTTTTCAATATAACTTAGATAACAGAACAATCACTGAAACTGAGTATAGAATTCGCTGAACTTCTTGCTTCTTGAATCAAATTGTAGTATTTTCTACGAAAATTGACTTTCTTATCAGAATTATTGAACAACTGAGTGAGTTTTTTCAAAAGATTCTCAGCAAACTCATAAAGATTGATACAGTCACGTTCTCATCTAGTCTGTGTGACTTTGACTGCGTCATTGAATAGTCTAGAATGAACATAGTTTAGAGCAACTTATTCACTGAAGAAAAGATTCGCGTTGATCTTGAGCTTATTCTGAATTTTCGCATATCAATTCTTTCAGATTGATTCAACTTCATCAGTAAACAGAGAAGAGTTTGATATATTCTGAGCATAAAATTTATCAAAATAAATTGAATTGAAAGAAGTTATCATGATTCTAGTCTTGTCAGACTCAGTCTTCTAGCCTTGTCAGATTTATTCTCACTTCGTCATCTTGACTAGTTTCTATTGAGTCTAGCGTTGACTGAGAAACATACATATGTAGTCAATCTTTTTTCTATAACTATCTTTCTTTCTTAGCATTTATCTTCTAGTTAAATGACACTCATATTGACTTGCTTTATGCTGATCTTTAACATTAGATAAATGCTCATTAACTACTTTGCTATCAATGAATAAATGATACGAAACAATCTATTCAGTAAGAAAAATTTGCAAGAGATTCTTCAAATTTGCATCATCATTTTAGATTGCAAGAAATTCTTCGATTCTACACTCATTTTCATCATTCTATTCGCAAGAAATTCTTTGAATAAAGCATTCAATTATTATCTAAAATTCACAAGAGATTCTTTGAATTTTCACTCATCAAAAAACATCAATTCAAAACATCAATCTCTCATTTATCTTCTCTCATCATGATATGTGATGTCAAGTCAGTTGAGTTTTGAACAACTCATCTGCTTAGAAGCATTGTCAATAGAAGAGTTTCACTTCTACTCATTAATGCTTTAGTCGAAGCTGAGAAAGCTGTTATTGCATGAAATATAAACATCAAAGAACAACTGTTTCATTGAGTCAGTAATCAACTCAGCAAAGTCATCAATATGCTGCATGAGTTTCAAAGTCAGCAAGACTTGACTTTACAACTCAATGAACACTGACTTCTCATACAAGATGATCACAAAAAGAGAGCAAAACAACTAGAAGTTGCTTTTGATAAGAATGATGAGCTAGAGAAAAAGATCAATCAGCTACAAGGCGAGCGATTGAACTTCAAAGTGAAACAACGTCAAGCTGATTGATCTATGCTTCATTAATATACTCAGTCAGCTGAGCAATGAGTCAATCAGAAAGTTGAACGAATCTCGACTTTCAAAGCTCACTCTCAATGAGAATCTTCTACTCTATCTGAAAACAGAAATGATCATCACAAGTTCATTAAGCTTTCAAATTCACACATCTTCATCAAAACAAATGACTTTGTTTGAGAGATATAAAACATCAAAATAGCTGACAAGCTCAATGTCAACGTGAATCATTACTCTACTGAAAAGATTTGTATTGTTTATGTGATTTTCAGACTAGAAGACAATGCTGATCAGCAAATTTATGCAAAGCATCATGTTGATGCTTTCTTATTTTATCAGTTACTATCAAAGTTATTGAAACATCTGAAAGAAATTTACGAAGATCAGAATCTGATTTGAAAGTGTTGTCACAAATACGTCACTTTAAAGCAGCTCAACAAGTCTTTCAGCTCTTTCTATTCAGAATTCACTAGAATATTCAGCTTTCTGAACTACGATGATATCATTTTGATGAACAACATTCAGAATAAAATCAACAATCATCTTCAGAACGCGTTGTCAGTTTGTCTCATAAAGTTTAGCTCACTTGATAAGCTCAAAATCTTTCTTCAAGATGTAAATAACAAACAACAAGTCAATTATCAGCTACATGATGAACAATGAACAGTCAAATTAATAGCAGCTTCAAAAAAACGTTTTGTTTCTTTGTTGACATCAACTTCAGCCTTGATTACTAGCTATGTTCAACTCACTACTTTTTTCACTCTTGAATCTGAATGATCAAGAATGTTAATCATCTGCTTCAACTGCAAAGTATCAAGTCATCTTTCAAAGAACTGCTCTCAGCTGAAGACTAGTACTTCAACATCTCATGCATTCATTTCTTGTCTTAATGAGATCATCATGTTGAAAGAAGAGAAGAAATTATTTACAGAGAAATCAAAGAATGAGACAAAAAATGAGTGACTTTCATCAAAGACATAGTGAAAGATGTGTTAATTTCTTCAACAATGAGCAGCTTAAATGATCTCTTTGCTTCGAAATCTTTGACTACTGAATGTATACTATCTAGCAATGAAATTAGTTACTCATTAAAGTCATTGATTGATACTGAAGCAGCTGACTATTCATTCATTGATGAATTAATCGCGCAGAATGTTTGTGATCATTTGCAAATTGAATCATTATCTTTAATCAAGCTCAAGTCAATAAGGAAATTTGATGATCATTATGCAAAAAAGCTTATTACTCATGCGATTTATTCAAATCTGACTGTTCAAGATCATATGAAACATTTCATCTTTATACTGATTATTCAATTGAGTCAGCATCAGATGATTCTTGAAAAAACATGAATGAATAAGATCGAGATAACGATTGATATGAGAAACAATCATCTTCAATTTTCTGA
>JAABUT010001034.1_pt1 | contig 35243 bp, 31 predicted proteins | sample 5559281 | NCBI WGS metagenome assembly JAABUT01 (sample SAMN10711880, study PRJNA513359) | rock metagenome | isolation source: Antarctica rocks | place: Antarctica: Victoria Land, Ricker Hills nord | collected 2016-01-04 | reverse complement strand
GCGTCGAAGCTCCGCACGATCATGCCGTCGACCGTGCCGAGACGGCTCAGCGCCAGGGCCTTGGCGGGCGCCGGGGTGAGGCGGAAGATGGTCGGTGCCCCGGCGAAATAGTCGGCTGGATGAGGTTCGAAGGTCAGAACCGCGGTGGGCCGGCCGAGTTCGGAGGCCAGGGCCTTGGCACGGGCGATCACGGCCTGGTGTCCCCGATGCACTCCGTCGAAATTGCCGATCGCCACCACGGCACCCTCAAGCCCGCGGGGCGGTGAGTCCGGATCTGCGGCGACGATGAAATCTGGAGGAAGCAGCGCGTTCAAGCTGGACCCGGGACGGAGGGACGACACCCTTCGTAGCGCATGTCGGGGGCCGGGCACCACCGGCTTGGCTCCGAGCCGAGGCGCGGTTGAAACCCGCGATCCGAAAACCCTACGCCGTCGAGGGGAGTCTCACGGCTCGTGTCCGACGCTGGCCTGCTCCTTGCTCCATCGGAGGCGACGAGTGATCGTTGTTCCAAACAGGGAATCGACATGCAAGAGCGCCGTAAGACACAGAGAGACCGGACGTTCCTGGGCGGACAGGTCATCTATAACGATCGATGTTCGACGATGGATTGCCTGGTGCGAAACATGTCTCAGAGCGGGGCAATGATCGTCTTCGACGACGTCGCATTGATCCCCAGCGAATTCGACGTGACGATCCGGCGGAAGGGTGAAAACCGCCGGGCCAGAATCGTTTGGAGAGCTGAAAGGAAAGCCGGGATCGCCTTCCTGCCTTCCGAAAGGAGCACAATCGTCTCCTTCGAGACCGCTCGAAAAATCCAGACACTGGAAAGAGATCGTGACGTTCTGGCCAGGCGCGTCGCTCAACTCAGTGAACCGGCGTAGAACGGACACGCACCGTGTTGAAATATGCCGTCGCCTTCACGCTCAACAGATTGTTCATCCTCGCAGTCCTGGCGGTCCTGCTGAGCGCCTATTCGCAAAACGCCTGCCACGTAGGAGGCTCGTATGGCGCCATGCTCGAACAGGCAGTGTCGGGTCTGGCAGACGTCACCCGCGCCCTGCAATGACCGGAAGGCGGGTCGACTCCTCGGCTTCCACAGATGCGAAGCAGGCTTTCTCTTTTCAGCTGGCTCGTGTCGGCAACAGCATGAAACGCGCTTGCGCCGCCTGATCCGGGCGCCCTACCAGGCGAGGTCGGCCAGGACGGCCGTCGGCACCGCATCGGTCTTCGCCAGGAAGGCCGCCAGCGCTGCATGATCGAGACGGCCATCGCCCGCGCTCGTCTCGTCGCGATGGATGCCGCCCGACACGAACAGGCTGTCGATCCCTTGCCGGTTCGCGCCCATGATGTCGGTGCGCATGCCGTCGCCGATGGCCAGCACGCGGTCTGCGTCGACGACAGAACCCCTGATCTTCGCGGCCGTGGCGATCGCCAGATCGTAGATCGGCGCGTGCGGCTTGCCGGCATAGTGGACCGTGCCACCCAGAGCCTCGTAGCGCTCGGCCAAGGCACCCGCGCAGAAGATCAGCTTGTCGCCCACATGCACCACCACGTCCGGGTTGGCGCAGATCATCTCGAGCCCGCGGTCCCGCATGGCCACGTAAGTCGCGTCGTAATGGTCCGGCGTCTCCGCTGCGTCGTCGAAGAGCCCGGAGCAGATCACGTGAGCGGCCCTTTCGAGTTCGACCAGACTCGGGCTGCGGCCCGTCTTGGCCCCGACCTCCTCCATCAGGGCGCGGTCCCGCGCGGGGCCGATATGGTAGAAGGGTCCCTCGCCGCGCGCCGCGATCAGCGCCACGGTGCTGTCGCCCGAGGTGACGATGTCGTCATAGGCGCCGCGCGGGACGCCGAGCCTGTCGAGCTGCGCCCGGATCGGCCCGTTGGGCCGCGGCGCATTGGTGATCAGCACCACGCTTCCGCCCGCCGCGCGGAAGCGGGTCAGGGCCTCGGCCGGCTGCGGAAAAGCCCGGCGCCCATCGTGGAGCACGCCCCAGACGTCGCACAAGATCACGTCGTAATCGGCCGCGATGTCGGAGAGGCCGGAGAGGATTCGGGCGGAAGCGGGGCGTGCAAGGGTCATGGGGCGGGCTTAACCTTGCGCAACCCGGTGTCAAGCCGCGATATCTTGGGTGAGGGATCTCCCACATCAACCATCCAGATAGAACGCGGATGGCATCACGATCGCGGCACATGCATTCGCCCGAACCGGCGAGCTTTCTCGAAGAACGCCTCCGCCTGCCGAGCACCGACGGAGCTGAGCAAGGATTGCGATCGCAGGAGATCCACAGTCCAATAGGTCCGCGTTCGCGGGAAGCGCTCGCGGGCGATCCTGCGTGCTTTTCTGTCGTCGAGCACGACGTCCAGCCCCCGGTTCGCCGCGACGGCGATGGCCGCCGCCTCGCCGTCTCCGAGCCCGTCGGGTGCTGGCGCGCCGACGATGTCGAGGAACAGATCCAGTTCCGAGTCGTCGAGCGGGGAAACCTCGATTTGCGGTGCCATTCCGCGTAGCGGATGGCCCCCCTTCGGGAAGGTCACTCCGGTGACGGGATGGCGCGTGACCTCCGCGACGACCTGTTCCGGCGCGTGGCACGGGACCGCCAAGCCATCGAGCACGGTTTGCAAAGCCTCTGTGGCCAGCAGGTTGATCCAGATGGCCGCGTCCAGCACGAGGCCCTTGCTGCCGGCCGGGTCAGGCATGGAGCGACATGTGCTGCTCAGCATCGAAGGGCAGCAAAGCTTCCTTGAGCTCGAGCCGATCGATGGCCAGGAGATCGCAGGCCTGTCCCTCCGACAGCAACTCACGCTCCAGGGCGGTGGAGGCCAAATAGGCCAGGCGGGGCGACACGACCGGCGGCTTGATCTGCGTGCTCGTCTCGTTGACGACGCCCTGTTCGAGGTCGTTCCCGAAGCCGCGATCCCGCATCGAGTCCCAGGTGCCTTGGGGCAGGAGGATCAGGTCTTCGAGGCGGCGACACATGGCCTCGGTCGCGACACCGAATTGGTGGGCCAGCAAGATCAGCTCTCGCACGTCGAACCGGTTCTCCGAACCGACGATCCGATCGAAACGTGCCCTGACGCCCGATGCCGGCATCAGGAGGGCCGAACCGAAGCGCTTCGCGAAGCGCTCGTGCGCCGTGAGCGGGACATCCTCCCGGTCGAGAATATCGGCGTGCGAGCGGTCGGACACGAAATGCCCGGTCTCGTGGGCCGCGGTCTGAACGCGTCGCTTCCAGTTATGGTTGGCGTTGACGAGGATGCAGGCGCCGATCGCCGGTTCGAAAGCGTAAAGCCCGGAGATGCGCGATGGGAGAGGCCGGAAGAAGATGCGGAGACCGAGTTCGAGTTCGAGCACGCCGATCAGGTCGGGGATTGGACCCAGACCCAGCCCGAGCCTCGCCCGCAGATTGTCGGCGGCATCCTCGGCCTGCTGGTTGGCGAGCGAGGGGTTGATGCGGATCGGAGGCGGGTAGTCGGTGCGGAGATCCTGACCGAGCAGTCGCTCCAACTGCACGGCACCGGTGACGAGCCGGTTGAGCAAGGTCATCGCTTGCACGACGGCCTTGGACGAGTCCCTTCCCTGGGCCTGCCGAAACTTCGCCGCGAGATCGACATGGATGGCGTCGGGCGACATCAGTTTGCCGACGCTCACCCCATAAAGGCGAGCGAGGGCCAGCACCTCGTCGGGCTTGACCGGGCGCTGTCCCTTTTCGATCGCCACCAGAGTCGTCCGGGCCATGCCGAGCGAGGCGGCAGCGGCATCCTGGGTCAGGTTGGCGCCCGATCGCGCGCCGCGCAGGCGCTCGCCGAGAGCAGCGGGGGAGAGTTTGGCACTCACAGCTGACCTGCAATCTCGCGGACCCATGAAGGATTTGGCAAATCACCGAGGAAGCCCTCCCATTCTGCCCGGTGTTGTCGCAGAAGCCGGTCGAGTTTCGCCCGCGCCAGTTCTGGATGACTCGGGTCGATCCATTGCGCTTCACGAGTAATGGCAGCTTGGCCTCCAGGTGAGGCGGCCAGACGAGCAAAACCCGCCATCACAGCAATGGCTCTTACAGCCACTTCCCGCTCGCTTCGGCTCATCTGCTTCTCCTTCCCAGCCCCATCGTGACCGGTGTCGTCGCTCGCGAAGACGTCGAAAGTCTTGCTCCCATCTCGCGAGGCGATGTCGGCGGTATGAGCTGAAACCGTTCGCAACAGGCACCCTCCGCAGGCGCCGCACCCACGATGTCCATGTCGCTCAAAAGGACGAGCCGAACATGAACTGGTCTTGTTCCATCCGGCGAGAAGCCCTCTCTCCAGTAGACTGGAAAGAACCTCGCCCTTTGTGTTCCACGATTGGGGCTGCTCGAAACGCACCGGCTGCTCAAACACGATTGCAAGAAAGCGTGCCCAGCGAGCGACGAACCCCGGATGCGTGCTCCGAAACCACCATTCATCGGGAAACGGCAGGCAGGCCGGGCCAATTGCCCCTTGGCCGTTTTCGCCGACGACCACGGCTTCGGCGCCGGTGATCACCGCGGCGATCGCCGCCAAGGTGTAGAAGACGAGAGGGCGCGTCCGGTAGGTGACTTCCCGCAGGCGCGCGCCCTTGAACTTTCGCGGAACGCGTAGGCTGAGTAGCCCCGGAAGAACCCGATCGTGGCCAAGACCGGAGCGGACGAGCATGACCGCATCTCGCCCATGTTCGCCTACCGAAAGCCGAGCCTGAGCGAAAGAGTCCAGACCATCGCTGAAAGGTATGACGTGCCTGATAGGGGCTCGGGCAAGATCGAGGTGACCCTGACGGGTAGGTGCCGCCCCCTGTCGAGCAACGAACTCGAAGCTCCATTGATCACCCGTCAGAAACCATGCGGCTTCGGTCAGAGCCTCGACCGCGGTTGAACTCTGAAGCTTCCGATGTTCGTAGACCGGCAATTGGATAGTCAGCTTGCGCGTCCACCCGCCGGATCGCCGCCGCGGGACCAACCTGTCGAAACAGGCCATGCTCTCGACCAGCGTCGCGAGATCTTCGTAGATTGGTTCGTGCGTAGTAAGGCAATAGTCGGCGATGCGCTCGGGCTTCACCCTGATGTCACGCTCAAGAACAACGGCGGCCTCTAAATTGGAGGGCAACCGTTCGACCACGCGGAAGCTTTTAGTCGGGGTCAAGGCATTCATGGATGAGTTCCGCGATCGGACTGAGGAAGCAAATCGTCGTTCAGGGGAATACAATTTTTGAATGGAGGTGCAGCAGAATGACCGAGGAAGCTGGCCGAAGCGACTCTGGAAGCCTCCTGGCAGGCAGTTTTTGCAACCCAAGACGCGGTCGTTGCAAACGAATAGCGATCCATCAAAAATATCTGTTTTTGATAGTTTAGAAGTACCTCCCCCATAGCGTCAAAAACACGCCGTATCGCCTCTATAGAGCTGACAGCCGGGTCATCACAAATCTGCTGTGCAATCCCGACCTCAAGTCGACTGCGCGCTATTTTTAAGAGCTCACTTCCGTCGAAGAGGCGCGCCGTTGACTCACGATCTTTTAACCGTTGCCGGAACGTCGAGGAAACGCCGTCGTTCAATCTGTTCTCGAAGCCTTTGACTGCTTGGCTTCGCAAGCGCTCCGGATGACCGCGATCCGCCTCGCGCTCAGACATTTGGAAAAGTTTGCGAAAGGCCTTGGGAAGCTTCGTTCCCCTGTAGCGATCGTCCCGCATGACCGAACCCAAGTTATGACATTGTCTTGGAATCCTTGCATTGATCCCTCGACATTGTCAAACGGCGATTTGATTCACGGGCCGCAGGATGCCGCGTATCGTCCAGAGGTTTGGTACGGGCTTACTTCGCGCCCCTCCGCCGGAGGGGCGACGGTGGCATCCTCGAAGTCGGCGGAACTCTGGAGCTGACTGAGTAAACGCTGGCGGGATGGCTCCTACCGCCCTATAAGCCGGCGTCGATCGCCTCGATCCGTCGTCCCCCGAACAGATAAGGTTCTCGCCATGTCCCCGTCCCCCATCAAGCCGCTCTTCACCGCCAAGGCCACCGCGGTCGGCGGCCGCAACGGCAAGTCCGAGTCCGAGGATGGCACCGTCTCGGTCACCCTGTCGGTGCCGAAGGAGATGGGCGGCCCGGGCAAGCCCGGCACGGCGACGCCAGAGCACCTGTTCGCGGCAGGTTACGCGGCCTGTTTCGGCGGCGCGCTCGACTTCGTGGCGAAGCAGCACAAGAAGGACGCCACCGGCGCCAAGGTCACCTGTGCCGTAACGATCGGCCCGCGCGACGCCGGCGGCTTCGGCATCGCGGTGAAGCTCGACGTAGTCGACAGCAGCTTGCCCCAGGCCGAACTGCAGGAACTCGCCAACGAGGCGCACGAGAAGGTCTGTCCCTACAGCCACGCGACCCGCAACAACGTCGACGTGGACCTCAAGGTCGAAGGCGCTTAAGACAATCCCACCGCGCGGTGCCGGCACCGCGCGGATCCGATCCGATTCCCGCGAGCCTCGTCATGCCGTCATCCCAAGCCGCCTTCGCGCCCCAGGCCGACATCCCGAACGACCTCGAGGCGTTCTGGATGCCGTATACGGCAAACCGCTCGTTCAAGAAGAGCCCGCGCATGATCACGCAGGCCAAGGACATGTTCTACTATGCGTCGGACGGCCGGGCCGTCATGGACGGCACCGCGGGTCTCTGGTGCACCAATGCGGGTCACAACCGCGAGCCGATCGTGGCGGCCATCCAGGCCCAGGCGGCGGAACTCGATTTCGCGCCGACCTTCCAGTTCGGCCACCCCAAGGCCTTCGCGGTGGCGTCGCGCATCGCGGCGCTCGCGCCCGGCGACCTCGACCACGTGTTCTTCTCCAACTCCGGCTCGGAAGCGGTCGACACGGCCCTGAAGATCGCCATCGCGTTCAACAACATGCGCGGGCAGGCGAGCCGGACGCGGCTCATCGGCCGCGAGCGCGGCTACCACGGCTGCGGCTTCGGCGGCATCTCGGTCGGCGGCATCGTGTCAAACCGCAAGCATTTCGGCACGATGCTGGGCGGGGTCGACCACCTGCCCCATACCTACAACCGCGAGCACCAGAATTTCACGGTGGGCGAGCCCGAATGGGGCGCCCACCTCGCCGACGATCTCGAGCGGATCGTGGCGCTCCACGACCAGTCGACGATCGCGGCCGTGATCGTGGAGCCCATGGCGGGCTCGACCGGCGTGCTCCCGGCACCCAAGGGCTACCTGCAGCGCCTGCGCGCCATCTGCGACAAATACGGGATTCTGCTGATCTTCGACGAGGTGATCTCAGGCTTCGGCCGGCTCGGCTTCGGCTTTGCGGCCGAGCGCTACGGCGTCATCCCCGACATGATCTGCTTCGCCAAGGGCGTCACCTCGGGCACCGTGCCGATGGGCGGCGTGATCGTGCGGAAGCCGATCTACGACGCCTTCATGAAAGGACCCGAGCATACGATCGAGCTGTTTCACGGCTACACCTATTCGGCCCATCCTCTGGCCTGCGCGGCGGCGCTCGCGACGCTCGACCTCTACCGGGACGAGGATCTCTTCGCTCGCGTCCAGACGCTCGAACCCATCTGGGCCGAGGCGATCCACGGCTTGCGGGGCTCGCCCAACGTGCTCGACATCCGCACGGTCGGGCTCGTGGCGGCGGTCGACCTCGCCTCCAAGCCGGATGCCGTCGGCGCCCGGGCCTTCGAGGCCATGGACCGCGCCTTCCACGAGGCCGGGCTGATGGTCCGCGCGACGGGCGATACGATCGCGCTCACGCCGCCGCTGATCATCACGGAAGCGCAGATCGGCGAGATCGCCGACAAGCTCCGCGGGCTGCTGAAGACCCTGCACTGACGCGTCTCAGTCCGCTCATCCGACCCGGCTTCGCCGGGCCACCTTCTCCCGCAAATGGAGAAGGGCATCGCGCCCGCCCTTCTCCCGGCTCGCGGAAGAAGGTGCCCGAGCGTAGCGAGGGCGGATGAGGGGAGACCTCGCCCCTCCGATTCCGAGCCCCATGACCGACACCACCAAGCCCCGCCTGCCGCGCGGCCTCGCCGACCGCGGCCCCGCCGACCTCGCGGCGGCCGAGCGCCTCATGGCGGCGATCCGCGACAGCTACGAGCTCTACGGCTTCGAGGCGGTCGAGACGCCGTTCATCGAGTACACGGACGCGCTCGGCAAATTCCTGCCCGACCTCGACCGGCCCAACGAGGGCGTGTTCTCGTTCAAGGATGACGACGAACAATGGCTGTCGCTGCGCTATGACCTGACGGCGCCGCTGGCCCGCTACGTCGCCGAACATTACGATGCGCTGCCGAAGCCCTATCGGTCCTATCGGTCGGGGCCGGTGTTCCGCAACGAGAAGCCGGGACCGGGCCGCTTCCGCCAGTTCCTGCAGTTCGACGCCGACACGGTGGGCTCGGCCTCGGTCGCGGCCGACGCCGAGATGTGCATGATGGCGGCCGACACGCTGGAGCGTCTCGGCATCGCGCGCGGCGACTATGTGGTGAGGGTGAATACTCGCAAGGTGCTCGACGGCGTTCTCGAAGCCATCGGCCTTTCAGGTCCCGAGAACGCCGGGCGTCGGCTGATCGTCCTGCGCGCGATGGACAAGTTTGACAAGTTCGGGATCAACGGCGTGCGCATGCTGCTTGCTGCGGGACGTCGCGACGAGTCGGGTGACTTCACCAAGGGTGCCGGTCTGGATGTGGCTCAAGTCGATAAGGTGCTGAGCATTCTCGAAGCGAAGGAAGCCGACAACTTCGGAACAGCTCAACGCTTGGCGAATGAGTTCGCGTCCACTCCAAGAGGGTATGAGGGTGCGGAGGAGCTTCGAGAGATCGCGACGTTGATCGAGGCGGCCGGCTATGCGGACCGCGTGGTCATCGACCCGTCGGTCGTGCGCGGCCTCGAATATTACACCGGCCCCGTGTTCGAGGCCGAGCTCACCTTCACGGTGACGGGCGAGGACGGCGCGCCGATCCGCTTCGGTTCGGTCGGCGGAGGCGGGCGCTACGACGGCCTCGTGGCGCGGTTCCGCGGCGAGCCCGTGCCGGCCACAGGTTTTTCGATCGGCGTGTCGCGCCTCGTGGCGGCGCTGCGCGCGGTCGATAGCCCCATCCTCGGCGGCGGCAGGCCGCGCGGCCCCGTGGTGGTGCTGGTGCTCGATCGCGCGGAACTCGCCCGTTATCAGGGCCTCGTCACGGCGCTGCGGACCGCCGGCATCCGGTCCGAACTCTACCTCGGTGCGGCCGGCATGAACGCCCAATTGAAATATGCCGACAGGCGCAACAGCGCCTGCGCGGTTATCCAGGGTTCGAACGAGCGCGACGCCGCGGGCGGCCCGGTCGTGACCATCCGCGATCTCGTGCTCGGCGCCGAACTCGCCAAGGGAAGCAAGGACCGGTCGGACTACCTCGAATTACGTCAAAAGGCCCAGTTCCCGGTGCCGGAGAGCGACATGGTCGAGGCCGTGCGCGAGGTCCTGGCTCGACACGCGGACTGACGCGGTTCCCGCTCGACCTCAGCCCGGCACCGCATCCCTTCTTGAAATGCATCCGGCAGAAGGTCCGTCCGGCTCGGTGTTGCGGCGGAGGGCCCGGAAGTCGGCATCGAAAGCTTCGGCCTCGGCGAAGTCCGCCGTGAGGGGAAGCGTCCCGCACGCCCGCGCTCATCGCCGTGAAGGTGGCAGCCGATTAAGCCGTCGACCCCTCGCGACGGTCCCGAAGTCGAACGGATTTCGTATCCCTCAGAGATACGACCTCTTGACGTCAGTATCCCTGGAAGATACAGATCCCCTTGGGGGGTGGACGATGAGGTTTCAAGGACAAGAACACGGAACTCGTCTTCGACGGCAGGTGCCCCAAGGGATTTCCCGCCGACCTCTTCAAGGTCGTACGCCGCAAGCTCGGCTACTTGGACGCAACCATCAGCCTCGACGTGCTACGCTCACCACCAGGAAACATGCTGGAAGCCCTCGCAGGAGACCGCAAGGGACAGCATTCCATCCGGGTCAACGACCAATTCCGGATCTGCTTCAAGTGGACCGATGCCGGCCCGGACGACGTCGAATTCGTCGACTATCATAGAGGATGACGATCGTGACCGACACGCCTGAGATCATCGACGTCCTGCCCCCCCTGCATCCGGGAGAGGTGCTGCGCGAGGACTTCATGGCGCCGCTCGGCCTGTCGGCCGGCAAGATCGCCAAGGCATGCGGTGTTCCCAGGACCCGTATCGAGCGGATTGCGACCGAGCGGCTGGGCATTACGGGGGATACCGCGGTGCGCCTCGGGAGGGTTCTCGGCACCGGCCCCGAACTCTGGATGAACCTCCAGGCTCGATTCGAGACCGAGAGCGCCAAGGCCGCCCTGGGTGAGATGGTGGCGGAACTTCCACAACTGAACACGGCGGCGTGAGATCGGCAAACGGCACGGCAGGTTCAAGCGGTCGGCGTCAGAGCGCTTGCCGCACGCCCACTCCCTTGAAGAACGTGTAGCAGAACGTCCCGTCCGGCTCCGCGGTGCGGCGGAGGTCGCGCAGGCCGGCATCGAAGGCCTCGGCCCCGGTGAGGCCGGCCGTGACCGCGGCGTCGCGCACGCCCGCGATCATCGCCGTGAAGGTACGGCCGATGAAACCGTCGACGAGGTCGGGCCGGCTCGCGTCCACGTAAACGAGGCACGGAGACACGCGGACATGCCGCAGGCCCGCCGCGACCATGAGCGGATACACCCGCCGGCCGATCAACGCGTCCCCGCCGGCCCGCTCCTGCAACGTCACCTGGCAGCGGATCGCGTCGCGCGCCGCCGCGCTGTCTGGATGCAACAGCACCGATCCGTGGTCGCCCTCGATCACCGTCATGGTGCCGCCAGGCCTTAACAATTTGACCAGGTTCGCGAGTGCGGCGTCGGGCCGCGACAGATGTTCGAGCACGAAGCACACGAAGACATGGTCGAAGGACCCCGGCCCGAACGGCGGCGCGAGGAGGTCCGCCTGCCGGAACACCACATTCCGGACACCCGCCGCGGTCGCGGCGGCTTCCGCCGTCGCCACCGACTCGGCCGACAGGTCGATCGCGGTGAAACGTGCCTCGGGGCTGCGGCGGGCCAGGGTCACGGTCTGGGCGCCGACCCCGCAGCCCGCCTCCAGCACCTCGCTCCCTGGCGCAAAGACCGTGTCGCCGTGGAGGAGTTCTACCAGCGTTCCGGCCTGGTCGCGCAGCCGCTCGTCTTCCCGCTGATGATATCCGTGGACGTAGGGCTCGCTCACTCAGGCCTTCCAATAAAGCGGCTCAGGGCTACCATTCTGTCCGACGCCGCCCCTGATGTCTTGCATGGATTGCGACCAACGCCGTTTCCCGAACGCCGCGCGGGCGCCCTGGCGCGAAGCGGAACTGGTCGATCCCACCCGCCGGATCGCAACCGGCGCAACCCAGCGGCACGGCGTCCGCCGCATCGTTCCCGCCTTGACAGCAGCCGGTTCGGCTCGTTAACGCAAGCTATAGTTTAGAACTCGTCTAATTACAGGGTGCGGATCGTGAAGAGCTTCGACGAACTCACCGAGCGCGAGGTGCTGGCCCTCGCCATATCGAACGAGGAGGAGGACGGCCGCATCTTCGCCGATTTCGCGCACTCGCTCCGGAACGACTATCCGGAGACCGCGACGATGTTCGACGACATGGCGGTCGAGGAAAACGAGCACCGCCGCCAGTTGATCGACCTCTTCGTCGGCCGGTTCGGCGACCATGTCCCGCTGATCCGCCGGCAGGATGTCCGCGGCAACATCGCCAGGAAGCCGGTGTGGCAGGTGCGCCCGCTCGGCGTCGAGGCGGTCCGCCGTCAGGCTGCCCAGATGGAGCGGGAGGCCGAGGGGTTCTACCGGCAGGCCGCGAGCCGCACGAGCGATGCCGCGGTTCGCAAATTGCTGGGCGACCTGGCGGAAGCCGAGGCCGGGCATGAGCGCAAGGCCGGCGAGTCCGAGGAGAAGCGACTGCCCGGCGAAGCCAGGGGCAAGGAGGACGCGGACGCGAGCCGCCGCTTCGTGCTGCAGGTCATCCAGCCCGGTCTCGTGGGGCTGATGGACGGCTCGGTGTCGACGCTGGCGCCGGTCTTCGCGGCCGCTTTCGCGACCCACAGCTCATGGAACGCCTTCCTGGTCGGTCTCGCGGCCTCGCTCGGCGCCGGCATCTCGATGGGCTTCGCCGAGGCCCTGGCCGACGACGGCAAGCTCTCGGGCCGCGGCACGCCGCTGCTGCGCGGCTTCGTGTGCGGATTGATGACGATCGCGGGCGGGATCGGCCACACGATCCCCTACTTGCTCCCGGACTTCTGGACCGCGACGATCGTGGCGGGCGTCGTGGTGGTGTTCGAGCTGCTCACCATCGCCTGGATCCAGTGGCGCTACATGGACACGCCGCCCCTCGCCGCCGCCGCTAAGGTCATGCTGGGCGGTGGCCTGGTGCTGGCCACCGGCATCCTGATCGGCAACGCCTGACGGGAGAGGTGCGGGCGGCCTCGAGGGCGCGCACCCTGGTCGCGCGGGCCGGGATGGCTCGAGGAGGCAAGTCGGGAACTGGCCGATGCCTGCGCGGCCTGTTTCGACCGGCTGGCGGCGCTGTACCCCGATCTCGGTGTTGCCTGACCCCGCGACGTTGACGGAGGCCGCCCGCACCGCCATCTTCCCCGAAAGCTGACGCGCACCGAAGACCCGGCGCCTCCGCCGGCGTAGTGCCGATCTCGAGGAAGGGAACCCCATGTCGCTCGCATCGCTCCGTCCGGCGTCCGAGGCCGCGGCACCGACGGCCTGGCCCGTCACGGCCCGTCAGGGCCGCGGCCGCATCTACGATTCCATCACCGACACGATCGGCCACACGCCGCTGGTGCGCTTGAGCCGGCTCGCTGCGGAGAAGAACTGCAAGGCGGAGTTGCTGGCCAAGCTCGAGTTCTTCAATCCTCTGGCGAGCGTCAAGGACCGCATCGGCGTCAGTATGATCGCCAGCCTGGAGGCTGCCGGCCGCATCACGCCCGGCCGCACCACGCTGGTGGAGCCGACCTCGGGCAACACCGGGATCGCGCTCGCATTCGTAGCGGCGGCACGCGGCTACAAGCTCGTGCTCGTGATGCCGGAGTCGATGTCGGTCGAGCGGCGCAAGATGCTGATGCTGCTCGGCGCCGAACTGGTGCTGACCCCGGCCGCCCAGGGCATGAAGGGCGCCATCGGCAAGGCCCTGGAGATCGTCGAAGCGACGCCCGGAGCGCTGATGCCCCAGCAATTCGACAATCCCGCCAACCCCGAGATCCACCGCCGGACCACGGCCGAGGAGATCTGGACCGATACCCAGGGCGAGATCGACGTCTTCGTTGCCGGCGTCGGCACGGGCGGCACCATCACGGGTGTCGCGCAGGTGCTGAAGCCGCGCCGTCCGTCCTTGCGGATCGTGGCGGTCGAGCCGGAAGACTCGCCGGTGCTGTCGGGTGGCCAGCCGGGCCCTCACAAGATCCAGGGCATCGGTGCCGGCTTCGTGCCCGGGGTGCTGGAGCGCGACCTCATCGACGACATCGTCACGGTCAGCAACCAAGTTTCCTTCGACACGGCCCGCCTCGTGGCCCGGCTCGAGGGCATCCCGGTCGGCATCTCGTCGGGTAGCGCCGTGGCGGCCGCACTCGAGGTCGCCTCCCGCCCCGACATGGACGGCAAGAAGATCGTCATCATCATCCCGTCCTTCGCCGAGCGCTACCTGTCGACGCCGCTGTTCGACGGGCTTTGATCGACGACGCGAATCACGCGTCGTCGCGGATCCGGGCCGGCGTTGGCCCTCAGCCGGCGTCCGCCATCGGCCGGACGGCAGCTTCGCTGCGTCCCGTCGTGCTCCATCGGGCTATCAGGGCCTTGGCCATGCTGAGCGCCTGTGCCACCACCTGGTCCATGTTGTAGTAGCGGTAGGTGGCGAGGCGGCCCACGAAGCTGACATCGCCGCGCGCCCGCGCAAGTGCCTCGTATTGCTTGAACAGGGCCTGGTTTTCGGGGCGGGGGATCGGGTAGTACGGATCTCCCGTGCCCCTCGGGTATTCGTAGGTCAGCGACGTCCGCGCGTGTCGCTGCCCCGTGAGGTGCTTGTATTCGGTGATGCGCGTGTACGGCACGGCTTCGTCGGGATAGTTGACGGTGCCGACGCTCTGGAACTGGGCCTCATCCAGCGTCACGTGCCTGAATTCGAGGCTGCGGTAGGGGAGCTTCCCGAACCGATAATCGAAGTATTCGTCGATGGCGCCCGTGAAGACGACGTGGTCGAACACGCCGTCCTGGATCACGTCGCGGTATTCGATGCCGGTCTCGACCGCGATCGATGGATGGTCGAGCATGGCCTCGAATATGCGCGTGTAACCCTCGCACGGCATGGCCTGGAACGTGTCCGTGAAGTAGCGATCGTCCGTGTTGCTGCGGGCCGGCACCCGTGCCGCGACCGATTTGTCGAGTTCGGAAGGGTCCATGCCCCACTGCTTGCGGGTATAACCGCGGAAGAACGTCTCGTAGAGGTCGCGGCCGACGCCCGCCACCACGACGTCCTCCGACGTCCGGACCGGCGACACCGGCTCCGCCACGGAGGCGAGATAGGCGGCGGCCTCGGCGTCGGTCGAGAGGCTCAAGCCATAGAGGGCGTTCAGCGTCGTCCGGTTGATCGGCATCGGCACCTCGAGCCCGCGGACCCGCGCCAGCACGCGATGCTCGTAGGGACGCCATTTGGTGAAGCGCGACAGATACTCGAAGACGGCTGCGGAATTGGTGTGGAAGATATGCGGGCCGTAGCGGTGGATGAGCAGGCCCGCCGCGTCATGGAGGTCGTAGGCATTGCCCGCGATATGGTCACGCCGGTCGACCACCAGGACGCGCCGTCCGGCTTGCGAGGCGAGTTGTTCGGCCATGACGCTGCCGGCGAAGCCAGCGCCGACCACCAGCACGTCCGCGATCCTGGCGCCCCGGTTCAACGCCGGCGAGGCGATGCGGGCGTCGGAACCCATGGCACCCAGGCCGGGTGCGAGGGCGGCGCGGTCTTTCCCGGTCTCGGCGAAGCGCCGCCGCGCTACCGCGGCGTCGACCAGGCGTGCCATGGCGTCGAAGGTCGCCGTCCAGGACACCTGCGCCAGATGGGCCGCGACCTCGTCCTCGAATCGCGCGGGTTCGGCCGCCAGGGCCAGGGCCGTCTCGCAGGCCTCGATGAAACCCGCCGCCGTGTCGGCGATGCGGACGGCGGACAGTTCCCCGTAGTGGCGCAGGACGTCCACCACGGGCGTCGACACGACGATGCGCCCGCCCGCGAGGTATTCCAGCGTCTTGGTCGGACTGATGAAACGGGTCGCCTCGTTGATCGCGAACGGCATCAGGGCGACGTCCCAGCCGCCGAGGTAGCACGGCAGTTCGTCGTAGGACTTCCCTCCAAGCCAGTGGATATTGGGCCGGTGGGGCAGGGTGGCGGGGTCGACCTTCACCACGGGACCCACCATCACGACCTGCCAGTCCGGACGTGCGGTCGACACCGCATCGATCAGGCCGAAATCCATCCGCTCGTCGACGACGCCGTAGAACCCGAGCCGAGGATGCGGGATGGCGCGCTGGTCGGCCGGATCCGCGCAGCCGCGCCGCGCTTCGGCGAAATGCGCCGCATCCACGCTCGACGGGAACGGATGGATGTTGTGGTGGAGATGCCGCTTGGCTTCGTGGATCGAATGGCCGCCCGTGAAGACAACGTCGGCCCGGGCCATCAGCCCGCTTTCCAGCCGGGGCAGTTCGGGCGGCGCGAAGCGAAACCCCGAGAGTTCATCCATGCAGTCGTAGACCACGATCGCGTCCGCTACATGCGAGGCGAAGGCGAACATCATCGGCGTGTAGAACCAAAGCACCGGCTGGCGCGCATCGGCCTCGGCCAGCAGGCCGTCGAGCAGCCGGCGCAAGGCCGCGGTCCGATCGTCGGCCGACAGCCGGCCCGACATGTGCGGCGTCGCCACCACGACGCCGCTGCGATCGCAGGTCCTCCGGACCAGGCGCGGCTCTCCCCCTTCCGTCCAGACGGGCTCCTCGAACACCACCACGGGCTGCCGCCGCGCGAAGCGCGTCATCAGGTGCTGAGGACGCTGGAAAACGAAGTTCCACCGCAGATGGCTGAAGCAGACGACGAGATTCTTGCTGGACTTCGAGGGCGAGAATGGGCGGGCGAGGCTGACGCGGGGATCGGTGAGGAGGTTCAACTGGTCTGCTTTCGGGGTCAGGTGAGCCGGCGGCACCGGCGAGACGCGGACCAGCCACCATGGTGATCGGCGTCGACGATGCCGCGTTCATAATTTCGCAGCGATAGCACGATTTCCGGGCGTCATGCAGGCTACCGCATGCCGGGTGTCGCGCCGCGATGTCGCGCGCCGGAAGATGGCTGAGGAGAGCGACGTCCTTGTGGTCTGCGCCACTCGGTCGCTGCAGATTGAGGCGTCGACGCCGACGGCGGATGCTGGCCTTGCAGCAATGGCCGTGCCCTTCGCGACTGGCGCGACGCCGCGGTCCGGACGATAATGTCGCACGGGCGATCATCGTGGATGCGGGCACTTTGCCGCGCGCCGGAAAGGACGTGGCATGCCGGGATCGCGGATGTTCGACAGGCAGGGTCTCGTTGCCGCCTTTACGACGATCGGCGCCGCAGCACTGGCTAACGGTACGCGGCTCGAACTCGCGGTCTACGGCGGCGCCGCCATGATGCTGGCCAGCAATTTCCGCTTTGCGACGGAGGATGTCGATATCGCCGAGCTCGGTACGCCCTGGCCCACGTGGCTGACCGACGTCGTCCAGGCGATCGCGGCGCGAGAAGGGTGGGCGGAGGACTGGCTCAACGAGGCCGTCACCTTCCATCTGAGCCCGCTCGCCGATCGCGCCTCGGACCACCTCGAATTCGGCTCCTTCCCGCTAACCGGCCCGCCCGGGCTCAGCGTGCTGGTACCCACCGCGGACTACCTGCTGGCGCTGAAGCTTAAGGCCATGAGGGTTTTTGACCCCATCAAGGGTCCTCGTGAAGCGGAGGACATCCGCGCTCTCATGGCGGTGCTCGGCGCGGACGTCGAGGGCGCGATCGCGATCCTCCGTCGATATTTCCCCCGAACCGCCGAGGATGCCGCCAAACAGCGCTTTCTGCTCGGGCACATGCTCCGCGACGGCGAAAGGAGCGACGGCGATGCGCCCCGATACGGTCGCTGAAGCCTGCCGGCGGTTTAGGGAGGGTCAGCCCTGGGATCGCGCCATGGGCGATTTCCTGCAGGGCTTCTACACCGCGACGCCCGAAGCCCGTGCCGCGATGCTGGCCGAAGAACCGCCTTACCTGGACGACCGCCGCTACGACGCGCTCGTGGGCGGGGTCGCGGAGTATCTCTTCAAGCGCTGGGCACCGCAGGCCCCGCCATCCTGGATCGGGCACCGGGACCGGTATCTCGACCGGCCCTGGTTTCCCGGCGCGGGCGGCGATCCCGCCATGGAAGAATACCTCACCTTCGCCAGTCCCGCCGAGTTCAAGAGCCGCAATGTCATGACCGATGACGAGCCGCTGCGCCGGGCGGTGCTGCCGCGCCGGTGAAGCCATGACGAGAGACCTTCGAAGGGCAAGGCCGTCAAGCGGGCGTCTCCTGCCCGTCCTCGGTCGCCTGCCCGTCCTCGGTCAGGGTCCTCAGGGCATCCTGCAACCCGTGACTTTCGACCAGGAGCTTGCGGGAGATGTCGGCCAACGTCACCCAGCCGCTGACCGTGCCGCTGTCGTCGCGCACCGGCAGCCGTCGGATGTGATTGGCCGCCATCAGGTCCATGGCGACCTGCAACGCATCGCTGTCGCGGCAGCTGATCACCGGCCGGGACGCGATGTCCCGGACCAGCGTGGTCTTGGGATCGAGGCCGGACGCCACCACGCGAAACAGGACGTCGCGGTCCGTCACGATGCCGTCGAGCCCGGCCTCGTGGCCGACCGGGAGAGCCCCGACATCGAGTTCGCCCATCAGTTCGGCGGCCTCCTTCACCGGGGCGTTGCCGCCGATGAACTCCACTGCCGTGCTCATCACGTCCGCGACCTTCACCGCACCGCTCCCGTCATATCCGCCGCCCGGGCGGCAAGCCTGTCCCATACCGGAAAGCGAGGCGGCTGGCGCGGCGCGCGTCGCCCGCTCATGTGGATTCAGCGATCACGCGCGAATTCGCCCTTTAGGGCCGTGTAGAGGGACCGGAAAGCGGCGACGCGCGGCGCATAGGCGTCATGCAGCGCCGGTTCGGGCGCGAGAACATCGGTGACGGCGGGCGCCGTGGCGACCGCGGCCGGGTCTTCGCCGGTCGCCGCGAGACGGGCCAGACGCGCCGCCCCGAAGGCCGGCCCGCGCTCGGCCCCTTCGTGGCGCAGCAGCGTCACGCCGAGCACCGAGGCGATGATGCGGCCCCAGAAACGCGACCGCGACCCGCCGCCGATGAAGCCCAGGGTATCGGGCCGACCATCCGGGGCCAGCACCGCGAGGCCATCTGCGAGCGAGAAAGCGACCGCCTCCAGCATGGCCTGGGCGATGTCGGGCGCCGTCGTCGCACCCGTGAGGCCGATCACGGCGCCTCGCACCGCCGGGTCGTTGTGGGGGGTTCGCTCGCCCGAGAGGTAGGGCAGGGCGAGCAGCCGCGAGGGGCCGGTGAAGGCCGCTTCCGCCTCGTCGAGCAGCGTGCCGACGTCGGGCCGTCCGGTCCAGCGCGCCGCCGCGGCGAGCGGGCTGGCACCGTTGAGCATCGCGGCCATCCGGTACCAGCGGGCCGGCACGGCATGGCAGAAGGCGTGGACCATGCGGTCGGGGTCGGGCGCGAAGCGCGACTTCGCCAGAAAGACCTGCCCCGAGGTGCCGAGCGATACGAAACCCTGGCCGTCGTCGATGGCACCGGCGCCGACGCCGCCCGCCGCCGTGTCGCCGCCGCCGCCCGCCACGGGCATTCCCGGACGCAGGCTCCAGCGTGCCGCGATCGCGGCCCGGACAGTGCCCGCGACCGCGGTGGAGCTCACGATCGCCGGCAACCAGTGCGGATCGACCCCGCAGGCCGCGACGGCGGCCGGCGACCAGGCACGGCGCTCTTGATCGAGCAGCCAGGTGCCGGCCGCATCGCTGGGATCGGTGATGTTCTCGCCGGTGAGTTTCAGGCGGATGTAATCCTTGGGCAGGAGCAGGCGCCGGGTGCGGTCCAGGGCCTCGGGTTCGTGCCGGCGCAGCCAGACGAGGAGCGGGCCCGTGAAGCCCGACATGGGGCGCACGCCGGCGGCCCGCGGGAGCTCGGGACCGAGGGCGGCGAGGTTGTCGGCTTCGCGCGCGGCCCGGCCGTCGTTCCACAGGATCGCGGGGCGCACCGGGCGGTCGGCCGCGTCGAGCAGCAGCGCCCCGTGCATCTGGCCCGAGAGGCCGATGGCCTCGACCCGGGCCAAGAGGTCCGGACGGGCCGCGGCGAGCCGGTCGAGCCCGGCCGCGACGGCGTCCCACCAGCATTCGGCGTCGTCCTCGGACCACAGCGGCCGCGGCTGGCGCGGGCGCAACGACTGATCTGCGCCGGCCAGGATGTGCTGGCGGGCGTCGACGATGACGATCTTGACCGACGATGTCCCGAGGTCGATGCCCAGATACATGCCGATGGTTCCTTCCAGCGTCAGGTCGCCCGGAGCGCGATGGCGGCCACGAGGCGCCCGTAATCGGCCTCGCCGCGGTGGGTGGCGCGCCGGTAGGAGTAGAAGCGCGCCTCGTCCTCGTAGGTATCGAGCGCGAGATCGACGAAGCGGCCGACGCCCGCGTCCCGCAGCCGATGGCCGATGAAACCCGGCAGGTCGAAGAGGTGGTGGCCTGGCCGCCCCGAGGGCGCGAAGAAGCGGGCGTAGAGGCGGTCGCGTTCGGTCATCTCCCCGCGGAATTCGGGACCGACCTCGTAGGAGGCCTGGGCGATGGTCGGGCCCAGCACGGCCGTGATCTCGGGGAGCCGCGCGCCGAGCGACACCATGGCGGCGAGGGTGGCTTCGAGCACGCCGCCGAGCGCCCCCTTCCAGCCCGCGTGACAGGCCCCGACCACCTCGGCATCGGGGTCGGCCAGGAGGACCGGGCCGCAATCGGCGCCCGTGACTGCGAGCGCCAGGCCCGGAGTGCGGGTCGCCAGACCGTCGCAGCGTGGTCGGTTGGCCTCGCTGAAGGGCGCGTCGATCGTCACGGCATCGGGCGAATGGACCAGGTAGGGCAGGGCGAGGCGGTCGGGCGCCACGCCCAGCGTCTCGGCCATGCGGCGGCGGTTCTCGATGACCGCGGCGCGGTCGTCGCGCGAGCCCGTCCCGCCGTTGAGCGAGGCGTAGACCCCGGCCGATACGCCGCCCTGGCGGGTGAAGAAGCCATGCGCGATCCGGGGATGGTCGAGGTCCGACGCCGTGATGGGGGCAAGCGTCATGATGTCCTGTCAGGAAAAGCCGGGCGGGACAGGCAAGCCGGGCGCCGCGATGCACAGCGCCTTGAAGAAATGCCCCATGCCGGGTCGCTCCGGCGTGCCGGCCCCGGTCAGGCGGGCGAGGGCTGATTCGATCGCGGCGGCGGCATCGGGGGTGGCCTGTCGTTTCAGGGCGGCGGCGCGCGCGTCGATTCCGAGTCCGCGCAGGAAGGTCCCTTGCGGCACCGGTCCGTACACGGCGGCACCGGCAACCCGGGCCGAACGGGTCAGGCCGGCGAAATCGACCTGGGCCGACAGATCCGCCTCGCCGGGTGCGGACAGCGGGTCGGTGAATCGATGCCCCCGCACCGCCTGCAGGGTTTCCGCGAAAGCCGGCACCATGTAGCCGTAGTCGATCACGAGAGCCGCCCCCTCGTTCCGAACGAGGTGTTCGGCCAGGGTTTTGGCGAACTCCTGGGCCGCGAGGCCGATCTCCACCATGGCCCCATCCGGGGCGTCGACCGTGATGCTGGGCTCCGGTTCGGGCGCGAGGCCGAACGTCAGGGCGCGGCCGCCGAGGCCGACGAGCCGCTCGTGCCAGCCGCGCTGCATCCGGACGTAGTGGCGCACCGGCAGGGCATCGAAAAACTCGTTGGCCAGCACGATCGCGGGTCCCGGCGGTACGCCCTTCAAACCCGCGGGCCAGGACAGCGGCCGACCGCAATCCGCCAAGGTGCGGCGCTGGACCTCGCGCAGGGCCGGGCTGATCTCTACGAGATGAAGGTCGATGGCGTCGAGGAAGTCCGGCAGGCGGCGCGCGACCCGCAAAGCGTCGGCGAGCAGCGTGCCCCGGCCCGGCCCGAGCTCGACCAGCCTGACGGTCGTGGGCTTCCCCATGGCGGTCCAGACATCGGCCGCCCAGGCGCCCAGGAGTTCGCCGAACATCTGGCTCGTCTCGGGCGCCGTGGTGAAATCGCCCGCGGCCCCGAAAGGATCGCGCGTGACGTAATAGCCGAGGCGCGGATGCCCGAGCGCCAGGGCCATGAACCGGTCGACGCCGATCGGGCCGCCATCCGCGATGATGGCGGCGATCTCGGCGCCGAGTCGGCTCGGAGCCGGCCCCGCCGTCATGCGAGCGCCGGCCGGGGGCGCATCACCGCATAGCCGACGAGCCCCACACCGAGGACGAGCAGCGGCAGCGACAGCAACATGCCCATGGTGGCGCCGCCGAACAGGAAGCCCAGTTGGGCGTCGGGCTGGCGGAAGAACTCGGACACGATGCGGGCCAGGGCGTAGCCGATCGCGAAGAGCCCGCTCGACAGTCCCGGTCGCTTCAGCGCCCCGAGGCGGATCGCGACCGCCAGCACGAGGAAGAGGGCTATGCCCTCGAGGCCTGCCTCGTAGAGCTGACTCGGATGACGAGGCACATCGCCGGCGCCGGGGAACCTCATGGCCCAGGGGACATCCGGCGCTTCGCGACCCCAGAGTTCCGGCTTGATGAAATTGGCGATGCGGCCGAGGAAGAGGCCGATCGGCACGACCGCCGCTACCCCGTCCGTGACCGAGAGGGGCGACGCCCCGACGCGGCGCGCGAACAGCCAGATGCCGATCAGCGTGCCGACGAGCCCGCCGTGGAACGCCATGCCGCCATTCCAGGCCGCCACGACCTCCAGCGGGTGCTGGAGGTAATAGGAGAAATTGTAGAACAGCACGTAGCCGAGCCGCCCGCCCAGCACGATGCCGAGCGCCACATAGACCACGAGATCGTCGATCGACGCGGGCGTCGGGTGGGGGACGGCGCCCCAGAGGCGGTCGGCCGCGCAGAGCCGCTTCATGTAGAACCATCCGAGCACGATCCCGGCCACATAGGCCAGTGCGTACCAGCGGACCGGGAACGGCCCGATGTCGACCAGCACCGGGTCGAACATCGGATAGGGGATGACGAACAGCATGGCGCGACATGGCCCGCGTGGGCCGGCGGCGTCAAGACGAGGGAGGAGCCGGCCCGGCGTCGCTCGGGCGACGCCATGGCGGGGCGGGCGCATGATCCAGGCCATGTCGCACGTCGGGTTCGAGACCCGGGTCGGGAGCCCGATTTTCGCCGGTCAGGCTCGGTCGGTCGACCGCTTGACGCGCTTCGGCTTCTCGGTTGTCGCGGGCAGGTCGTCCGATGGCGAGCGAGGCGGCCCGGCATCGGGCTCGTGAAGCTTGGGGTCCAAGATCGGCGCCGTTTCGGGCCGCTTCGGCGGCCTGCCGCCTTCCGGCACAATGTCCACGTATCTGATCGCCATTGCGATACCCGCCCTAATCAAGGCCGGACGCGCCGGCGCCGCATGGAAGCACGATTCGAGATCGATCCCCTATCACGTCGTGGTGCCGTTCATGCGCCACGAAAGAAGGCCGCTGCTGTGAGTATGTGGGGGCTCATTCAGCCCCACCGGAATTTCCGGAGGGGGAGCTTCGACGGCCGATGTCGAGAAGGCCGAGGTCGTTGCAAGACCACTGGACGGGCCGGCTACCCGACGAAATCGCCGCCGCCGATCTTCGTCACGATACCCTGCTTGTGGGTGAGGTCGCTGCGCAGCTCGTCGATGGCGCGCGCCTGGCGCGCGACCTGCTCGACCAGGCTGTCGACGACATCGATCAGGATCGCGAGCTTGGTGTCGGTCAGCTCCGTCTTCTTGGCCTTGCCCAGGAGCTCCCGCAGGCCCGCCGCTTCTCGCTCGGATTCGCGAACATGCGTATTGTCTTGATCGAGATGAACGGTCATCGCGGTTCCTTCAAGCAGTCGACGGTGGGCGAGGTGCCATGTCGGTGCCCCTGGAGCCGGTCCTCTGGAGGGCAACGACTTGACTGCGCCTTTGATCCGGCACGTTGTTCCAGAGCGGGACAGAAGGCAAGAATCACTGGCAGCTGCCCTCGAAACGCCTATGATGATTCGGTGTTTCGACCGATGCCTCGCCGTCGCGCTGGCTCGGGATGAGCGTCGATCGTCGGTGGCTGACGTGCATCCCGGGTCGCACAGAGCTTCGTCCACAAAGGAACCGTCATGGCCAAGGGTCAGCAGAAAAGCAACCGCGAGATCAAGAAGCCGAAGAAGGAGAAGCCGGCTGGGGCTTCGGCGAGTTCCTCGCTCAAGGGGCAACTCGAGCCGATCCCGCCACCGAAGAAAAAGGGCTGAGCAGGGGAACCCTCAGCCCGGCTCCAAGACTGGAGACGCGCGCGTTCGGCACCGGCCCGGTTCGGCGGTCTGCAGCTTGCGCCCAAATCTATGCTGTTGCCCTGCCGGGGAGCGTGCGTTAACGAGTCGGACGATCGCGACGAAGGGAATGGCAGGCTCCTTAACGGACCTTCGAACCGTGGGTCTCCCGCTCGCCAGAGGTGCTTATGATCGAACCCCAGCCCTATCCCTTCACGCTCAAGCAGGCCGTCCCCGACAGCTTCTGTACCTACGTCAACGATCTGATCCAAACCAACATCGATCAGTTCACCGGCAACAAGGCCAGCGGCGCCCGCAAGTTCATGAAGATGGATTACGTGTCGCCGGCAGGCGACCAGGTGCTCTACGCGATGAAGCAGAAGCTTGCCCAGCATTTCGAACTGGGCGACTACGTGGTGCCGCCGAATCTCCAGGACTTCGTCGGCTACATCACGGAAGGCGGATCCATTCATCCGCACACCGACCCCGACCTGCCGGGTAAGCGGCATGTCCGCGTCAACGTGCTGGTCAGCCAGCCGGGCGGCTGCGTTCCGTTGATGGAGAACATGCCCATCGCGGTCTCGGTCGGCGATGCCTGGCTGAATCTGGCATCGCAGGTGATCCATGCCACGACGCCGGTCGTGGGTCCCGGATTCCGAAGTGCGATCTCGTTCGGCTACCAGATCGACCCCAAGCGCGGCGATGCCTTCTTCGCGGTCCACAAGGATTGGATGAAGGGCGTGCGTCAGCTCGCCGCCTGATCCACCACGAGGACATGCTGCCTGGCGAGGCCGGGCGGCATGATCCCTTCCCACCATTCAGCCAGGAGGATGACGTGCCGAACGCGCGCGAGGACATCGTTGCGATCGAGGCCGCGGCCGATCTGTTGGCCCGAGGGCTCAGCACCGGGGATATCTCGTCCCTGACCGATTTCATCACCGACACGACGCTCGTTCTGCCCCCGGCCCGCCGCACCGTCAAAGGCCAAGCCGTGATCGAATTCTGGCGCAACCTGGCCACGGCCATGCAGAGTGTCAGACTGCTGTCGACCGACATCGAGTCGATCGCCGAGGGCGTCGTTCGCGACGTCGGGACCCTGAGCATGCGGCCGAAGCAGCGGGAGGAGCGGAACTTCTTCCGCTACATGATGCTCTGGCAGAAGGTCGGGGACCAATGGACGCTGGCGTCCATGGCCTGGAACCGGGATGCGCCGCCCGCCGCAACCGGAAGCAGGCCGGACCGCGGGGGCCAGGGCGCCGCCTCGGCCGGCGAGATGTAGCATGGCGTCTGGCTCGGGACGTCGCGCCCGAGCCAGAATGGCGCGCCTCGGGGACCGCGCCTCCGCCCGTTCGTGCTAGGGTTCCTCACCCTCGTTCACCACGCTCGCGGCCAAGGCGGCGAGCCTGTCATGGACCGTCCATGAGCCTGCACCAGACCATGCTCGCGCAACTGAAGTCCCGTCGGGAAGGGTTTTCCCTGCCGGGCGCCTTCTATCACGACCCTGACTTCTACCGGCTCGATCTCGAGAACATCCATTACCGGGATTGGCTGTTCGCCGGGCACGACTGCGAGATCAAGGAACCGGGCCAGTTCTTCACCCTGCAGATCGGCGACTATCCGGTCGTCGTCGTGCGGGGCGCGGACCGCGAGATCCGCGCCTTTCATAATAGCTGCCGACACCGCGGTTCACGTGTCTGCACGGCCGACCATGGCAAGGCGAAGCGGCTCGTCTGTCCCTATCACCAATGGTCCTACGACCTCGACGGCCGCCTCGCCCGAGCCCGGCACATGGATGGCGAAATCGACAAGTCGCAATTCGGGCTGAAGCCTGTCCACTGCCGGAGCGTTGGGGGCTACGTCTTCGTCTGCGTGGGCCAGGAGGCGCCCGACTGGCAGGCCTTCCGCGCCATGGTCGAGCCCTACCTCCAGCCTCACGACCTCGCCGACACCAAGGTCGCATTCTCCTCGACCATCGTCGAGAACGGCAATTGGAAGCTCGTCTGGGAGAACAATCGCGAGTGCTTCCACTGTGCCGCGAACCATCCCGAATTGTGCCGGACCTTCCCCGAGTCGCCGACCGCGACAGGGGTCGATGTCATGAACGATCCGGTCATGCAGACGCATTGGGGGCGCTGCGAGGCGGTCGGCCTGCCCAGCACCTTCCAGATCGCCTCGAGCGGGCAATACAGGGTGACGCGCGCCCCCTTGATCGAGGGTGCCGAAAGCTACACCATGTCGGGTGGCCGCGCCGTCACGCTGCCCTTGACCCCGACCATCACGGAGCGGACGATCGGAACGCTGCTGCTGTTCCATTATCCGTCGACGTGGAACCACGTGCTGGGCGACGTCTGCACGTCGTTCCGCGTTTTGCCGATCGGCCCCACCCAGACTCAGGTGACGACCAAATGGCTCGTCAACAAAGATGCGGTCGAGGGCGTGGACTACGATCTCGACGAACTGACGAAAGTGTGGAACGCCACCAACGACCAGGACCGAACCGTGGTGGAGGAGAACCAGCGCGGAATCCTGTCGCCGGCCTATGAGCCGGGCCCTTATTCCATCGAGCAAGAATCCGGCGTGATGCAGTTCGTCGACTGGTATGTCGGCGCGACCGAGCGTGCCTTAGTGGGCGAACCCAAGCTGCGCCGCGTGGCGTAACATCATGCTCCGCTTCGGCAGATGAGGGCCATGCGCCTTTCGTCCCAGCCCCGTGTATCAAGGGCGCTTTCCGGCTCGATAGGGCTGGCTCGAGCACCTCTCCTTTGCAGTTATCCGGGATCAGGCACGGGCCGCGACCGTCGGTCCCTGCCGCAGAATGGCGCCGATGCGTCGGGGTCACCGCAAGTCCGGTCTGACATCCCCGTCGGATGGCGGTGCGCCGACTAACGCCGGTCCGGCCCGGCATCGACCGGCTGCAAGGCAAAGCGCAGATGGAAGTTGTCGAGCGTGCCGGGCATGGGCCGGTCTGTCCGCAGCCTTTCAGGTCGCCGCAGCGCGATCCGGTTCCGTCCGAGGATGGCGGCCATCATGAAGCTCCCCATCATCGGCACGAGGTGATGCGCGGGACAGACGCCCGGTCCCTCGCTGAAGGGAATGAGCGGCCAGCGCCCTTCCGTGCCAGCACCGAACCAGAGTTCCGGCGCGAACCGATGCGCCTGCGGCAGGTTCTCGTGGTCTCGGTGGAAGAAGGGTACGTAGACCAGGATTTGGGCGTGCTTCGGGAGGCTTCCCCCGCCGAACGTCACCTCCCGCGTCGTCTCGCGGAAGATCGCCGGCGTCGTCGGCCACAGCCTCACGGATTCCAGGATGCAGGCGCGCAGGAAGGGAAGGTCCTTTGGGCAACCCGCCCCTCCGACGCTCGTCTCGATGTCCGCACGGGCTTGAGCGTTAGGCTGCGTGGCGACGAGCGCGAGCGCGCGGAAGGTGGCGATGCCGGCCGCGTCGAACGCAAACAACCAGTGGGTCACTTGGTCGACCGCGGCGGTTTCATTGGCATTGGGCCGCGCGGCAATCCGGGCTGCGAGGCTGTCGGGCTCGGCGCGCGCCAAGTGTGCCCCGAGGCTACGATGGAACTGCTGCCTCAGCGCAGGCCGGCCCGGATGAAGAAAGGTCCAATTGGCTGCCCCGCGGAGCTTCGCCAACATGTTGGTCAAGGCGACGTCATCCCGCGCGCCATCGCCCAGGATCACCCGCCGAACAGCGCGATGCCAAGCCTCGGTGAACGCCGGCCAGGTGAGCTCGGCGCCTGCATGGCCGAGGAGCCGCCACGCCTCCTCTTCGACCCTTGCGAAGATGGCGTCGGCCATCGAGTGGATCGGCCGGTCGCTTTCCAGCATCTCGTCATGGAAGTGGCGGCGCTCGGCCCGCTCGGGCGGGTCCGAGGCAAGCGAGGCCTTCGGCTCGAAATGAGCCAGCGCCGAGATCTTCTCGAGCGTCGCGGGCGCGAAGGGCTCGGGTGGGCCGCCGAGCACGCGGTGCACGTCGTCGCTCGAGAGCAGGACTGTCTGCCTGCGCCCAGGGATGGCGAGGATCAGCGGGCCTGAGCCGTAGATTCGGCGCAGGCGCTGGAGGCAGCGGACGGCCCGGGTGTCGAGCCCGAGCCGTTCGGCAAGCGCCACGATCTTCGGGCGCCGGATGAGCACACCCTTGCCGAGGGTAGGCACCAGCACGGTGCCTACAAAAATCAGCGTGTCGCGGACGCTCGCCTTGGCGAGGCCGTTCCGGGCGTCGGCGCTGTGCGGGCTCATGTGCTCCGGCTGACTCCCCACGTTCCGCCATGCGAACGCGCAACGCTTGGAGCGAGATGCCACCTAAATCTTCCAGGATTCCGCAACCAGGCGAAGCACATGGGGGTTCGAAGCGCCTCGAGAGCGGGAGCAGGCCTCAAACGTCGAGGCCCGTCCCCCGCGCCCGCCCCGGCAGGCGACCGCCGGCCGCGGCGAAGATCTCCGTCACGTCGGGTGCCAGCTTGCGTTGCCAGTTCGGCCTCTCATGGCTCGTGCCGGGCAGATTGACCGCCACGGTTTCGCCGACGAGATCCTCGGCCTGCGCCACGGCCAGCATGCAAGGCGTCTCGGCCACGAAACGGTGCGCAGCGTCAATCACGGCCCGCGACACCGCTTCGCCGTCGCCGACCTCCACGCCGACCGCCTCGGCGAAAAGCCTTTTCTCGGCTTCACGGTCGAGCGCGGCGCGATCCGCGTCCTCGCGGGTCATGTGCCCGATCGCGCCGCGCTCGGTGAAGTCGGCGCCGTTCCACCAGCCGGCGAGGGTCGGCAGGTCGTGGGTGGCCACGCAGGCCACCGCCTTGGACGGGTAGTCGCCCCGCGGCTGGAACCGCAGCCCCTCGCGCTCGAAGAACATCACGCGGTAGCTCAGCACGTCGGCCGCGTCGAGCCGGTCGCGGAAGCCGTCCGGCACCGTGCCGAGGTCCTCTCCGATGACGAGGCAACGGGCCCGGTGGCTCTCCAGGGCCACGTCGGCGAGATTGCGCTCGAGGTCGTAGCCCACATAGGCGCCGTCTTCGCCGCTGGCGCCGTCCGGGACCCAGAAAAGCCGTTGCAGGCCCATGGCGTGGTCGATGCGGAGCGCGCCCGCATGTTTCATGTTGGCCGACAGCAGGTGCCCGAACATGTCGGAGGCTTCCGCCACCGGGTTGGGTGGCGGCAGGCTCCAGACCTGGCCGGTCGCCGAGAAGGGATCGGGCGGGGCGCCGATCGAGACGCCCCGGGCGAAGTTGCCGGCTTCCGCCCAGGCCTCGGCGCCGTCGGGCGCGGTGCCGACCGCGATGTCGCGGTAGAAGCCGAGCGACAGGCCCGCCGCGTCGGCCCGCGCCGCCGCGGCCTCGAACTGGGTCGAGGCGATCCACTGCAGATACAGGTGGAACCGGACCCGCACGGCCTGGGCCTCGGCGAAGCGTTCGACCCCCCGGCCGGCCGGATCGCGCAACGCCGCCTCCCAGAGCTGCCAGGGGATGCGGGGGAGGCTCTCGGCGACGGCCTCGAAGGTCGCGAAACGGCGCAGCGCCTCGCCGCCGCCCGCGACGAAGCGCTCGAAAGCCGCCAGGTCCGCATCGCCGGAGCCGGCCGCGCCGCGACGGTCGAAGCTCGCGAAGGCGACCTCCAGCACCTCGGCCTTCACGGCCCAGACGCCGGGGTAATCCACGGCGGCGGTGCCGCGGAGCGCATCGAGCACGCCGGCGCGGCGTGCGAGGATGCGCCCGACCTCGGGCGTCTCGCCCGTGACCTGCGGGGCCGCGACGTCGATGTAGAGCGGGTCGAGGAAGCGCCGGTCGGAGGGGTTGTAGGGACTGGCGCGGGAGCGGTCGGCCGCGAATTGCGCGTGCATCGGGTTGAGGCCGACGAAATCCCCGCCGTGTCGCGCCGTTTCCTCGGCGAAGACCCCGAGCGTCGTGAAATCGCCGACTCCGCCGTCACCCCCACGTCGCAGGGTGTAGAGATGGGCCGAGACGCCGAAACCGCGGCGGCCCTCCCGATAGTCGGAGGGAATGAAGCAGCGGCGCGGCGCCACGGTCAGCAGGCTCGCGCCCGCGAGATCGCTGTCGAGCACGACGCGGTGACGGCCGGCCGGCTGCGGTGGCAGCGCCAGACGGGCGCGGAGGCTGCCGCGACCATCGGGCGCCTCGATCGCGGCGCGGTCGGCGCTGTCGAGGTCGAGCCTGTGCCGGTCCTCGGAGCCGTCCTCCCGCAGGATCACCACGTCGCGCCGGCCACCGAGGCCCTCCGTCACCACGTCGAGCGTCACGGTTGTACCGGTGTGAGCCACCACGCTCGGCGGAAGGGCGCGCAGGCGACGGTCGGACAGGCGGGCAAGGCTGTCGCGCGCCTCACCGTCGGTGCCGGCCTCAAGCCCCATGCCGCGGAGCAGCGCACGCTGCGAGTCGGTCGACACCCGGCGGCGATCACCCCGCGCCGCGAACCAGTCCGGCGCGATGCCGGCGGCGGCGGCCAGCACGGCCACGACCTCGTCCGGGGACGTCGGCCCCCGGGCGCCGCGGCCCCGCTCCTCACGCTCGACGAAGAGAGCGACCGAGCGCGGCTCCAGCCCTGCCTCCTCGCCCTCCTGGCCCCCTCGGGCACCGCCGGGCAGGGGCCCGGCCGCGGTGTCGAAGGCGCGGATCCAGCGCCAGCCGGGCCGGGGCTCGGGCAGGCGAAGGTCGAGCCGCTGGTGCCCCGCATGGAACACCGCGGTCACGCGGTCGACCGGCGCGCCCGGCGCGCGGCCGGGTGCCGCCAGCACGCCGATCAGCGTCGGGTCCTTGGGGTGCTCCCAGTCGCCGACATCCGGCGTGCAGCCGTCGGCCAGGCGCCAAGCCACGTCCGGGATCTCGGTGCCGTCCTGTGCGGCGGTGTTCACCGCGGCAGCGTCCAGCGCCGTGCCGGTCAGGAAGCGGTCGCGGGTCAGCGCCGGGTGCGCGGCCCGGAGATCGAGCAGGCTGCGGATGACGCCGAGCAGCGGATGGTCGGGCCGCGACCAGTCGATCCAGGCGAGAGGGTTGTCCTGCGAATAAGCGTTGTTGTTGCCCCGCTGGGTCTGCCCGAGTTCGGAGCCCGGCCCCAGCATCGGCGTGCCGCGCGACAGGATCAGCGTGGCCAGCAGGTTACGCTGGTCGCGGTCGCGCGCCGCCTCGATGGCCGGATCGTCGGTGGTGCCTTCGACCCCGTTGTTCCAGGACCAGTTCTCGTCCCGGCCGTCCCGGTTCCGTTCGCCGTTGGCCTCGTTGTGCTTGCCGTCGTAGCCGACGAGGTCGGCCAGAGTGAAGCCGTCGTGGGCCGTGACGAGATTGATCGAGCGCGACGGATGGCGCTTCCTGCCGAACAGGTCGGCCGACCCCGACACGCGGGCCGCGAGTTCGGCCGGTCCCGCACGCCCGCTCCAGAAGCGCCGCACGCCGTCGCGATACCGGTCGTTCCACTCGCCCCATAGACCGTCGAAGCTGCCGAGCTGGTAGCCGCCCGGGCCGACGTCCCAGGGCTCGGCCACGATCTTCAGTTCCCGCAGCAGCGGATCCTGCGCGATGGCCGCGATGATGGGGGCCTGGGGGTCGAAGCCGAGGCGGCGGCGGCCCAGCACCGGCATCAGGTCGAAGCGGAAACCGTCGATGCCGCCATAGCGGGCCCAGGCGCGCAGCGAATCGAGCACCAGCCGCGCTACCGGCATGCTATCGGCCGCAAAGATGTTGCCGCAGCCGGCATCGTCAACGTAGCGGCTCGGGTCCGACGGGTCGAGCCGGTAGTAGGACGCGTTGTCGAGGCCCTTGAACGACAGGACGGGGCCGTGCTCGTCGCCCTCCCCCGAATGGTTGTAGACGACGTCGAGCAGCACCTCGATGCCGGCGGCGTTCAGCGCCGCCACCGCCTCGCGCACCTCGGCCCACCCGCCGGGCGCCAGCCTCGGATCGGGCGCCAGCATGGCAACCGGGTTGTAGCCCCAGTAATTCGAGAGCCCGAGCGGACCCAGGTGGCGTTCGTCGACCCAGGCCATGGCGGGCATGAGCTCGAGCGTGGTGATGCCGAGCGCCCGGACGTGCTTGATCCCGGCCGGCGAAGCCAGCCCCGCGAAGGTGCCGCGCAACGCCTCCGGCACGCCCGGATGCAGCTTGGAGAAGCCGCGCACGTGGACCTCGGCGATCGTGGTCCGCTCCCACGATGGTGCCCCGGGCCAGGGCCGCGCCGGCTGCGGCTGTGACACGATGCCTTTCGGCATGGCGAAGCCGCTGTCGCGCCGGTCCGGCTCCCGCGCGCCCGGGGGAGCGTCGAACATCGACGGGTCGAGCACGAAGGGACGGTCGATCGCGGTCGCATAGGGGTCGAGCAGCAGCTTGGCGTCGTTGAAGCGGTGCCCGGCCCAGGGCGCCCAGGGACCACGGGCGCGCAGGCCGTAGCGCGTGCCGGGCTTCACGCCCGGGATATGGCCGTGGAACACATCGCCGCTGCGCTCGGGGAGCGCGAATCGCGCCTGTTCGGCCTCGCCGGCGGCATCGTAGAGGCAGAGGACGATCTCCTCCGCATGGGCGGAGAACACCGCGACATTGACGCCATCGTCATCGGGCGTGACGCCGAGCGGCTCGGGGCGACCGGAGCTCGGGCGGACATCCGGGGGTGCCTGCGTGTTGACCGGTTCGTCGTTCTGCATCGCCCTGCCTGGGTGGACCACGGGAGCGCGGTTCTTAGCAGAGGGTCGGGGCACGCCGGAAGGCAGGCTCACCTTCGACGTGGGCGAAGGAGACCTATCCGATGCGTGTCGCCATGGATCGTAGCGATGCGGGGAAGGTGAGCCATTTGCCCTGGACGCGGCGGAACATGTCGCCCGGCCGGTCGCCGTGGACGTCTCCGCCGAGATCACCACGACGCCGTCGCTCCCCTCATGCGTGACGACGACGGGCTCCACCAGAGCGAGGCCTTGGGAGCGGTCCGGCTCCCGGCCAAAATCTGCAGACGATATTTTGCTCGTGGAGATCACGATCCGCTTGAGGCTGTCAGGGAAGAGGAATGCGGAAGCGGACGTTCGCTCTGACGTCGCCATTGGCGTGGGTTCGCCGACTGCCGCCGTTCCCGCGAGCGGGGCGGAGAACGCATTAACCGGCATTTCAACCGGCATCGCATCCGGCGTGTCGACGTGCGAAGGACGCCTTATAAGCCTTGTTAATCTCAGGTTTTAAAACTTTTCAAACCGGCATGACATCCGGTACATCATCAGCCATGGATATCACGACCATGGAACCGATGGTTCCCGAGGAGGGCCCGCGAGCACTAGAGGATGTGGTCGTTCAGCTCATTGCGGAAGCCAACCAGATCGCCGGTCGCATTCATCCCATCCTGCGAGACTCGATCGGCGATCTCGTTCGGTCGATGAACTGCTATTATTCCAACCTCATCGAAGGCCATGATACGCACCCGCGCGACATCGATCGCGCGCTCGCCAATGAATTCTCGTCCGAGCCGAAAAAGCGCGAGCTACAGAAGGAAGCGGTCGCGCATATTCATGTCCAGCAGTTGATCGACACCGGCCACGATCCCGATGCGTGGCCCGCTTCGGCAGCCTATTCAGCTTGGCTCCACGAGGAATTCTGCTCTCGTCTGCCGCCGGAGATGCTGTTTGTGACCGACCCTAAGACGGGGGAGCGGCTCGAGATCGAGCCGGGCAAATGGCGTAAGCGCGATGTCCAGGTCGGCCGCCATCTGCCACCGGAGCATGGTGACCTGTCGCGCTTCATGGCGCGGTTCGACTCCGCCTATCAGGCGCCCCCGCTGAACAGATTCCGCCAGATCCAGGCCATGGGCGCGGTCCACCACCGCTTCCTGTGGATTCACCCCTTTCTCGACGGCAATGGCCGCGTGGCACGGCTGATGTCGCACGCCCTTTTCAAGCGGCTCGATATCGGCACCAGTTTGTGGTCGGTCGCGCGTGGGCTTGCGCGCGACGAGGCGCACTACAAGGCGCTGCTCGCCCAGGCCGATGGGTCGCGCGAGGGCGACCGCGACGGCAGAGGCAATCTTACCCAGCGCGGACTACTCGAGTTTTGCAAATTCTTTCTCGACCAATCGCTTGACCAGATCCGCTTCATGAGCGGCCTGCTCGAGCCTTCGACGCTGCTGACCCGCGTAGAGATCCATGTCGAGGAGGAGATCCGTGCAAAACGCCTTTTGCGCGGTAGCTTCGCGGTCCTGCGTGAAGCGGTCATTGGCGGAGAGGTCGAGCGATCGAAGATTCCGTCGCTGACTGGCTACGAGGAGCGCGGCGCCAGGAATGTCACCGCGGCGCTTGCTGATCGAGGCATGCTGACGGCCTCGTCGCACCGGGCTCCGCTGCGTCTCGCCTTCACAGCCGACGTTGCGGAGCGCTGGTTCCCAAACCTGTATCCCGCAAATGCCGGATCGCGATCATGAAGGAAGAAGTCGTCGAGCTCATTCGGCGCTTCACACCGATCTCCTCGCGGACGCGGAACTGGGATTCCTGATCCCCGCCTCGGGACGGCCGCCAGCACGTCGAACCGAGACACATCGGACCTGTCGGCAAAGCACGTCCTCACGTGATGACGGAAGGCTCCTGCCGCCCGGTGTGCCCCGGGATGTCGGCGAGGGAGCGCGAGAGCGCCACGAGGTCGCTCAGCGCCTCCGCGGTTTCGAGGTCGAGCCGATCCTGTTCGAAGCGCTCGATGTAGACCCGCAGCGTCGCGCCCGCAGTGCCGGTCCCCGACAGGCGGTAGACGATGCGCGACCCGTCCTCGAACATGACCCGGATGCCCTGATGCGCCGAATCCGAGCCGTCCACCGGATCGTGGTAGGCGAAGTCGTCGGCCGCCTTGACGGTCAGCGCCCCGAAAGCCTGCCCGGCGAGCGCAGGCAGGCGGTCGCGCAGGCCTTGCATGAGGGCGTTGGCGCCCTCGCTCGCCACTTCTTCGTAGTCGTGGCGGGCGTAATAGTTGCGGCCGTAGGTGCGCCAGTGATCCGTCATGATGGCGGCGACGCTCTCCCGGCGGGCCGACAGGATGTCGAGCCACATGAGCACGGCCCAGAGCCCGTCCTTCTCGCGGACATGGTTCGAGCCCGTGCCGGCGCTCTCCTCGCCGCAGATCGTCGCGAGGCCGGCGTCGAGCAGGTTGCCGAAGAACTTCCAGCCCGTCGGCGTCTCGTAGCACGCGATTCCCTTGGCGGCGGCCACGCGGTCGGCGGCCGCGCTGGTCGGCATGGAGCGGGCGATGCCCTTGAGGCCACCCCGATAGCCGGGCGCGAGATGCGCGTTGGCCGCGAGCGCCGCGAGGCTGTCCGACGGCGTCACGAAGAGGCCGCAGCCGATGATGAGGTTGCGGTCGCCGTCGCCGTCCGAGGCCGCGCAGAGGTCGGGCGCGTCGGGTCCCATGGCCAGGTCGTAGATGGCCTTGGCGTGGACGAGGTTGGGATCGGGGTGGTGGCCGCCGAAGTCGGGCAGGGGCGTGCCGTTCATCACCGTGCCGGGGCCGGCGCCGAGCGCGCCTTCCAGGATCGCCTTGGCATAGGGTCCGGTGACGGCCGACATGGCGTCGAACCGCATGGTGAAGCCGCCCGCGAACATGGCCCGGATGCGCGGGAAGTCGAACAATCGCTCCATGAGGGCCTGGTAGTCGGCCAC
>JAABUT010001033.1_pt1 | contig 35251 bp, 34 predicted proteins | sample 5559281 | NCBI WGS metagenome assembly JAABUT01 (sample SAMN10711880, study PRJNA513359) | rock metagenome | isolation source: Antarctica rocks | place: Antarctica: Victoria Land, Ricker Hills nord | collected 2016-01-04 | reverse complement strand
TGCTACTATAAATATATACCACCCCTGTGTTTAAAACCTCCTTCAAAAAACATGTATAAAACACGCTTTGAGCTAGCCTAAAGAAGGTAGTCAAAAAACATGTTTTAAACACGTTCGCACCCTACTCCCAATAATACCAACCTCAATTTGTTGCTCAGGGGTTGATGCTGCCGCACAAGCCGAATGTTTCGTAAACATTTTAACAATTATGATGGACAAAGCCCTCCTCGCCTCAAGCAACTTTACTTCCTTTCCGCGGACTTGAGCCTCCACTAGACCTCTGCCTGTCACTTGTGGTGTTAGAGCTACTGCTCGAGCTCTCGGATCCACCCTCTGTTGTGTCCCTCTGTTGGCTGACATCTGGATTTGCGGGACTGACGTCTAATGGATTGTCTGATGCCTTGAGTTGAGAACGTGTCAGTACTGACTTGATGAAGCTTCGCAATTCCAGTTGTATCTATCCAAACACAAGCAGAAGGGCATGGAAAGGAACACAGCCTCTGAGCAACAGGCGTCCTACTCATGCCTTTATATGGACCACTAGCTTTCGATATCTTGCCAGCGCATAAAGTAGACTTACCGGTTTTCCCTCACCTGCCTTCTCTTTCTCCTCACCCGGGTCGGTGACACTAGGATCAAATGCCGCCTCCTCCTGTCCTGCAGCCCCGTCATCCGTCCCACTCTTGCTGTATTCCGTTGGCTCTCTATTGATGCTGTCTTTGTCTTGCGAGTCCTTTCTCGGATAATCCAGCCATGAGGATTGCGAGAATTGCCTCTGGGCATATGGGGTGAATGATTGAGGTCGAGAATGCCGCAATTGTCGGTTGAGGGAAATACGAGTATGCGTCGGGACAGTTTGGCGCAGACCGTGTGCCCTTGCAATGTTGGAGACAAGATGGCTTGATCTTGTGCCTTGCATTTTTGAAGTGGGAGTTTGATTGCTCAATGGAAGTAAAGTCTATGTCGCGCCCTCTTGCCCTTCGTCTGCAGCACCGTTAGGGTGAAGACCGTGGGATTACGGTCAGGACTTGGGTTGGTGTATATTGGCAATTACCTGAAATAAGTGGTAGCACAGGAAGGATGTCAATCTTTGCTGTAGGTTCGCAAATTGTCTATTTTGTGCAAGTACAATAGCTCGCAGAACTGCTCAATGTGATGTCATCCTCGGCTAAGGTTCTCACGTCAAGTCGCGGCCCTACAACTCCCGCGGCCATGCAGGAAGCCAGATGCTGCATTATAGAAAAAAACTTCTTACATATCTAACAAGAAAGTATATCCTCGACACATGGTGTCAATGCCCTTTTCCCTCTTTCCATTCAGTCCTTCCCATCCTGATAATGTCGCTCATCCCGACTTCCCACACGCCCTTTTCTTTCTTCCCTTCCAGACACTGAACACCGGCGACGACTGTAGCATTACCGATGGTTTCCACATCCTGGGCCCACCAATCTGTCAACCATCTCTTGCTAATCAGTCCTAGCGCCTGCGCTATAACTCTCAGTACAGCCTCAGCCGGCCGACTGTCTGTTCGTTTTCCAAGCAATAGTCCTGGCTTCACTATAACAGTGTAAGGGAACCCTATATCCCTTACAGATTCCTCCAGCTCGCCCTTCATCTTTGAATAAGGGAATACTGAAGACTTGGAGACGCCTGCAGAAGAGATAAGAACACAGACTTTCACGCTAGCCTCTTTGGCAGCGCGTGCGAGTGCCAAATTGAGGTCATAGTCGATAGCGCGTTGAGCTTCTAAGGAGCCTGCCGCAGCTTTGGTGGTTCCAAGAGCAGAGAAAAAGATATCTGGCGTAGGTGAGAGTGATAATATACTTTTGGCCCAGCTGGAGGAGTCTGGTTGTATGATGGGCTTCAAATTTGACGATTCTCTAGAGAGACTTTTTCGAGCGATAGCATGTACCGTAAGATGTGATGCTAGGGAGAGCAAAGGGTTGAGAATGTGCGAACCCTATAGATCTACGGTGAGCTGAGTCCTACTAGGAAGTTGTAGGGTTTGAGTGAACGTACAACCAAGCCTGTGCAGCCCACAAGAACTGCAGAAGTTGTTTTTTCTGCCATGGCAATTGTTCAACAAAGATGTTGAAGGTAAGGTACTTTAGACAACTGCCGACAGCCGAGGGAGCGACATCATCAATCTTTCACCCCCACCCTAATTGATCCGAGATCCGCTCCTGCATAATCTACCCGTGCTACTGCAATCTGATAACCTTAAAATACTTGCCTGGAGCACGCCATTCCAGATTAATGATTGCGTGCTCAGCTAGAACGAGTTTATCGAGTGGCGCGACAAATCTCGGTCATGATGTTTCCTCAATTGATTTGGCATCTGGTCGAGGACTTTTCTTTGTTCTTGTCTTTCAGCATTCCTTCAGCACCTTGTAGGCGTCAGAACCTCCATCATGCATCTACAAACGCCCGAGTCCACTGGCCCAGCTGGGCCAGAAAGCAACCCCCATGAAGGACCTGAGAAGCAATTGAAAGGATTTCGACACCAATCGTCAAGTTTGCCCTTCGGACTATCTATTCCTTTCACATCTGTCGGTGGACCTACATATCTAACCCCACAAACTCTCGTTCAGCAAGTCGCCTATGCTCTGTCCGACAGAATATGGACATATTCACCTGAGACCTTCGACCTCGACGTCGCCGTCAAATCTTGGTTTCAAGAGGGTGCTCGCAACTCTCATGGCTATCCTACGAATGTTGAGTCCATGCAGATCCGACAGGGTGCGGCGTCGGTTGCTTTGGGATACATCTTCTCCAAAGATTTCGATCTGAAAAAACGTTACATCCCCCAGTCGATCCTCGCATCATCGTCAGCTCTACAATACCTCCGTGTGGCGTTGGACCAGCTGTCTCTTCTGTACGCTATTGCGAGCCCCTTCGTTGCACATATCGCGGCCGTCGACTATGCTGGGGCTTCGTCCTCCCTAGTCACCGATTATGTCTCAGCGCTAACCCTTGCTGAGGAGTTGGGCTTCGGCCTGGTATCGAGCTTCTCCGCTTACGAAGCGCAACACATGTCTCTGTTTTCAACGCTATTGGCAAGTGTGGTTCCGACAATACACATATATGACGGTGTAAACGTTGGGCGCGAGACCACCAGAGTTGTTGATGTATTGGATCAAACGGGCCTCGCCAATATGTACAAGTCAATTCTGCACGATATATCAGGACCGGGGAAGAAAACTATGGACGTTGATACAAAGATTGCACGCTTACTGAGGGCTTTCAATGATGAACTCGGAACCACGTACGGACTCTTCGAGTACCAAGGTCATGCTACGCCAGATTCCGTACTGGTGGTTTTCGGTACCGTGGAATCATCATTGGTATCCCAGGTAGCATTGTCTCTAGAAAGAGATGGTGCGAGGGTGGGCGTCTTGAATGTGAGGGTATACCGGCCTTTCGTGGAGGAAGCATTTCTCAAAGCTCTTCCGGATTCAGTCAAGACCATTGGGGTGCTTGGTCAGGTGCAAGATACACAAGCTGTATCCGATCCAAACGTTCGATCTAACTTACACGGAGACGTGATAGCTGCTGTGACTTTCTCTGACAACTGGTTGACCCCTCCAGCTGTCATCGATATCAAATATCCCAGAGAGCAAAGGTGGACGCCAGTTTCAATCGCCGCGGCTTTCCAGCTTTTGGTCAACAAGCCCGTCTTGCAATCGGGTGAGATCTCAACAGAAGACCATGAACCGGTTTCGCCTCTACAATTAATTGATCCGGCAACCGTTCAACAGTATACATTCTGGAATGTGAACGACTCACCTTCGGCCAATGCTCCTGTTATACTCGGGCAAGCTTTGTCAAAAGATTCTGCGAGCAATGTCACCGTCAAAGCTGGACACAATAACCTAATTGAGGGAGGAGTAGTCAAGACTGAGATTCGAAAATCCAAGATGTTCATTGATGCACCATACCCGATCGACGCCGCAGACGTGGTTTTCGTGGGCGAAGTCAATTTACTCAAGTCTTTCGATGTTTTGACTGGTCTCAAGGCCGGTGGAAAGCTTATCCTAAAATTGACAGGCGTAAAAGATGACGAAGTCGAGCAGAAACTGCCCGTACATTTCCGGAAAGCTCTCGTCGACAGGGCAGTCCAGCTGTATATCCTCGACCCGTTGACAGTGGAAGCGATCGCAAACGACCCCTCAAAAGAGACCTATCTAATCCAAAGTGCATTTCTCCGTGTTGGTCTTCCTACGCAAGAGAGCATTGGTAAACAGAAACTAGCCTCTATTAACGGGAGCGTCGATGTTCTCGACGATATGGCCAAATCTTTGGAGGTTGCCTTGCGAAAAATCAAAATTCCAGGGCAATGGGCCGAGGTGGACGAGGAGACTGCTAGCCCTGCCTTACCATCTGACATTAATGTAAACAGTTTCTCTGGGTTCGACAAATCCGAGACCGAACCGCCAACGTATCTCAAGAACTGGGAGACAGCAGCTAAAGGGTTGGCCTTTAAGGAAGCTTACGGCACAAAATCTGCCCTTCGTCCTGATCTCTCTATCAAGACGCACACCGTCTACGTGCAGGAGAATCGCAGACTCACGCCTCTAGGCTATGACAGGAATATATTCCATATTGAATTTGACCTTGGGGGCTCTGGCCTGACCTATGAGATCGGTGAAGCTCTTGGCATTCATGCGGAGAATGACGAATATGAGGTTGAAGACTTTATTAAGTTCTACAAACTCAACCCCGACGAGATCGTTGAAGTTTCGAGCAGAGAGGATCCGACGGTGCTTGAAAACCGGACAGTCTACCAGGCGTTGATGCAGAACGTGGACATCTTTGGTCGACCTCCTAAACGATTCTACGAGGCATTGGCAGATTTCGCGGACGACCCCAACGAACGAAAGCAGCTTTTGACTCTTGGCGGTCCGGAAGGAGCAACAGAATTCAAGCGAAGGGCCGAGGTTGATACGTTAACCTATGCTGACATCCTCCTGGAGTTTCCTTCAGCTCATCCGAATTTCCACGATATTGTCCGCATCGTCAGCCAAATGAAGCGAAGAGAGTACTCGATCGCATCTTGCCAGAAAGTCACACCCAACAGCGTCGCTCTGATGATTGTTGTAGTCGGATGGGTAGACCCAAAAGGCCGAGACAGATCTGGTCAAGCTACGCGATTTCTCAACAAGCTCAAACCCGGAGTGCCCGTTACTGTCTCTGTCAAGCCAAGCGTAATGAAGCTACCGCCAAGATCGACCCAACCCTTGATCATGGCTGGTCTTGGCACAGGTCTGGCACCTTTCCGAGCTTTCGTTCAACACCGTGCTTGGGAGAAAGCGCAGGGTAAAGAGATTGGAGCTGTGTTGCTGTACATGGGTTCCCGGCACCAGCGAGAGGAATACTGTTACGGAGAGGAGTGGGAGGCATACCAGGATGCAGGCGTCATCACTCTGCTTGGCCGGGCATTCTCGCGCGATCAGCCGCAGAAGATCTACATCCAAGACCGCATGAGGGATACCATGAACGACATCATCCAGGCCTACCTCAAAAAGGACGGCGCGTTCTATCTCTGCGGTCCTACATGGCCAGTTCCAGATGTGACGAACGTGCTCGAGGACGCTATTGCCACAGACGCGAAGGCGTTGGGGAAGAGGATGGATCCGAGGAAAGAGATTGAGAGACTCAAAGAGGATCTCCGATACGTCCTTGAGGTCTACTAGATGGTTTGAACGTGGTGATAGTGATAGTTTTGCAGAAGCATCTGCTTTGAACGTTTTAGCGTTGCATATAGAGATAGATGGAATCGAGTGCCGCTTCGTCTGTCTTGGGTGTGTTCCCTTCTGGGGGCCCAAGGTGCCTACCTTACCATAAGGTACCTACTTCAGTAGTTTGCTGAATCAGAGAGTATGGGATTCACATGCGTAAGGCGGTAAGGCGGTAAGGCGGTAGTGCTGAAAGCGCATACCGTCGGCCTAACGCGATTGGTTTGTTCACGGCCGCCAATGATTTTGCGCTCACCTCCACCTTTGCCATTTCACATCTCTGCCCCCATCCATTGGCTCACTCAAAGCGCCTTGGGAGTGACTCTGTACTTCAACAAACCTTCCCCTTGGTCATACAGATCAACACTTCTAATACAACCTCACCAGCACTGGAGTTCGACACATTGTTACGACCGTTGCGCTCACCGCCTTTGTCCCGCTGAGGTCCAGCATCTGCTTGCATTAGGAGCTGAGAATCAGCTTACTCCTTCTCCGGCAGACATGCCTTATCGCGATTCCCCTTCACCTGCAGGTCGGCCGCAATTGGCTGATCGGACTTTGTCTGCGCAATCTCTTTCGCGAGGGTCTCCGACCTCAACATTGCACAAAGGGTCCTCGCACAAGCCGCACAAGACCCATGCTGTTGGCCATGGCCACAATCCTCATGGCAGGGTGCCATCGTATGGAAAGAACCTGAATAAGCTGTCCAAATTGGCGTCAGCACGTCCTGGCGATGGCCATGCGCGTCCGAGCAACCATTCCAGTACGAAAGTCCAAACTTTAGCAACAAGCCCCGCAGCGCAGAACATGAAACGCAGTAGTTCTGGTAGCAGTCTACCAAGGGCCGGGTCCAAAGTATCTGTGAAGAGAAACTCATCAAACCTTTCGCAGAAATGCAACGTCTCCTCGACGAAACTCGGGAAACCAACAAAATCTCAGCCGCTCTCACATTTACGGCATGATAGCGCCAATGACGTACCATTGCAGAGCAAAGCAAGGTTTTCCGTAGGAAGTCAGGACGAAGAATGGACGGAAGCAAGCAGTTCACAGTCACCAGCCACAACTCGGCAGAGTTCACTCGGTCTTTCAAAACCACGCCAATCGGTGGATCCGCCGTCGCCTGATGATCCACCAGCTCGTTCTCCAACCAATCTCCCACATTCCCCACCCCAATCGCCACCCACCAATGGTGCTGTGCTCCAGGACAAGGAGTTGAGCGAACAGCAGCAAAACCCTTCCACTCACTATTCTTGCCCGCCAGATGCAGAGGTCGTGACCAAACGCCTCCTCAACCGTCACGCCTCCCACAGCGCAGCCCCAAGGATATCATCTATATCTGCCACCGTCACTCCATCAGGATCCAATGGCTCTCCTTCTTTTAATTTCGGTCACGACACCACTCCTCACAATGAGCCCAGTATGCCCGCAGACGGCATATCTCGCTTCCTCCACTCCACAGGCTCCTCCTCTGGCAGCGCAACCCCGGCTTCAGTAGACAAGCTCCAATCCACCCTAGCCAACTTCCACCGCACCCACTACACCAACCAGCATGACTGCGAGTCCCTACAAGGTTCCCCTCCCGTCAACGGCCACCTTGAAGCTGTCCGCCGTGCGAAATCAGCCGCAAACCTCTCACACCCGGGTCCCACCAACGGCTCAGGCCCCTCAGTCTCACCCCCGCAAGCCCCTCAACCGAACCACACTCGCGCCTCACCCTTCGAATCCGCCCGCGACCCCAGGGAAGCCGCCAAATCTCTTACGCAACTCAAGCTCGACCTCCAACGCATCTCCACAAACCGCGAGCCCGCACATGCCCCAGCCGTCCAACCCCCCCTAGCAATGATGCATGGCGCCAACGCCGTCGCGGGCCTAGGCACCGAACGAAGCACCGAACGACGCGTCCGGCAGTGGGAGCAAGCAGAGCTGGAGTTCAGAAACGGCCGCCGCTTCCACGACATGCTGGCCGAAGGCGTTGCACGGCTGGACAAGCGCAGCGCTGAGAAGAAGAAGAAACGGGGGCGCGAGCGAGATGATGCTAGGGGTGGGGAGGAGCAAGCGCATGCGGGTGCGGGATCGAGACCGCCGAGTCGGCCGTCGAGCAGGGGGAGGGTTAGGTTTGAGATTGGGACGAGGGATGGTGATAATGAAGAAGAAGCAGAGGATGAAGGGGAGGGTGGGGTTGAAGGGTTGCTGAGGAGGATGTGGGTGGGGAATGGCTCGGCGGCAGGAGTGGAAGACTAGGGCTTTATCAACTCGGCTCTTTCTCCGGGCGAGCGAGTCGGTGGTGTTCTGTACAGGCAGCACGACGATGTGGATTTCAGTGCGCGGATTTATGATCTTTTGTAAAGCTACCTGTGGGCAATCAAATAAGGGTTTTTTGGAGATTTAGCGGATATGTGTGCATGGCGTTGGTGGAGGCTTGGAGGGTGGCGTCGGTCACTGGTGGCGGGTAAGGGTTTGCGATGGGGGGGGAGATACGAGCGCATTCAGAGCTTGGGGTGTACATATGGGATTGCTTGAGGCATTCAGGGGTGGAGAGGCGGTTATGTGGTGGGAGTGCAGTAAGTAGGTAGACAGTAGGTAGGTAGATAGTAGTAAGTAGTAGATAGTAATGATAACGTGCAGCTAGATGCCAATAATCAAAGCCATAGCAACGGTTCTTGCAACATAGAAGCCGGGGGGGGGGCGTGGCAGAAGTCAGATATGGGTGATGATTTGAATCTAGGACACGCAATCTCTACAGGCATTGACAGTTGAAAATGCGGCAAAACGTGGAACGAAGTTTTTCCCCCATTTAGAAAAAGATTACGCAGTCATTTTTCTCTCGGTATCCTAGTTCTTCAATGCTTACATAGTACAGTCCTTCTTTTACTACCCTCGAATAATGTTTCGTACAAGGAGGTAATAAAAAAAATATTCCAAAGCAGAGCGAAGAGCGTGGGACGTGGAGTTCTGGAAAACATGTTACAGGTGCTTTCTGTCAGAAAAATAACCTCTCAAGAGGTTGGAAGCTGCTGAATAGCTGAGACCTTCTGCCATCTGAGAGTTAGGGGGGTTCTGGCTGTTTTCTCCACATGCGGGCTGTGGCGGAAGACGTACATCAGTAATGGTGTTTCTGCAAAGATCCTGGCGCTGTGTTAACAACGGCAGCATTCTGGGATTGCTGGCTACTGCTCAAGGGCTGATTGTTGTTATTGCGGTTTTTCTCAAATGCGGAAAAGAGCTGATCCAGGGGGCAGCTTTTATTTTAGGATATCGTTGGGGTGCTTACTGATTCGTAGATACAATACTTCAGTATGTGTAGAACGCCCAGGGTTTCGTGTCTGTATGTCCTGTTTTCTTGCATCCGACTTGTCGAACAGCCCGGATTTAGAAGATTGTTCGGACCACAATCCATTGAATCAACACCTAGCCTATCCGCAATTTGTAAAGGGTGGCAGAGACAGATTTTAGCGCTTTTAGCGGCCAATATCCCGAATATCCGTTTAATCTCATGTCCCAGATTTGCGTCACTTTTAGCTGAGGCATATCCATAAAAGCGTCAATATCCCCAACATCCCTAGCATCCCTAGCATCCCCATGAGCGCAGTATGCGCCTTTATCGTTTGATTCAATAAACACGACTATTTTGACATTTGTAGCATTGATACGTAGTTGCAACGTTGAATAATTAATGGTTGATTTGACTATCTAAATAATAGCTATTTAATATATGCGTCGGGAAAGTCAATGGAGAAGTTAATGGGGAAGTTAATGGGGAAGTTAATGGGGAAGTTAATGGGGAAGTTAATGGGGAAGTTAATGGGGAAGTTAATGGGGAAGTTAATGGGTAAACTAGAGGGGTAGAAAGTCATGTAGAATGGTTGGTAGGGTCGTGTTTGAAGCTTGGTAGGGAACAAATTTGATTCTTGATTGCGAAGCAATTCGAAGCTTGGTGGAAAGTCATGTAGGAAGTCATGAAGGGAGCCATGTAGAGAGTCATGTAGGGAGCCATGTAGTAAAAAGGTCAGTAGATGACTCGGTCGGAAGGTCAGTAGAAAGCTTACTAGTAGAAAGGTCAATAGAAAGGTCGATCGGAAGATCAGTAGGAAGCTCACTAGATGACTTGGTCGGAAGGTCAGTAGAAAGGTCAGCGGGGATGCTTGATAGAGAAACATGAAGGGTGCTTGGTAGAGAGTCATGGAGGGTGCTTGGTAGGAAGTCATGTAGAAAGCCATGTAGAAAGCATTGTTTGATTCGTGTTATGCGTCCGATCGACGCGTATTTTGAAGCATGTAGAATGTTTGGTAGGGCGTTTGATAGGAAGCTCAGTCGATAGCTCAATAGGTAGCTCAGTAGGAAGGTCGGTAGAAAGGTTGATAGAAAGGTTGATAGAAAGGTTGGTAGAAAGGTCGGTAGAAAGATTGATAGAAAGGTTGATAGAAAGGTTGGTAGGAAAGTCGGTAGAAAGGTTGGTAGGAAGGTCGGTTGAAAGGTCAGTAGAAAGCTCACTAGATGACTCGATCGAAAGGTCAGTAGGAAGCTCACTAGATGACTCGATCGGAAGATCAGTAGGAAGCTCACTAGATGACTCGATCGGAAGATCAGTAGAAAGCTCACTAGTAGAAAGGTCAATAGAAAGGTCGGTCGGAAGGTCAGTAGAAAGGTCAATGAAAAGCTCAGTAGAAAGCATTGTTTGAAGCACTGTTTGACGTGTTTTGTGCGCTTGACCGACGCATTTGATAGAGCGTTTGGTAGAGCATTTGGTAGTAGAGAGTTCGGTAGGGAGTAGGGTGGCGAGTAGGTGAGCGAGTAGGTAGGCGAGTAGGGTGGAGAGTAGGTGGGCGAGTAGGGTGGCGAGTAGGTGGGCGAGTAGCTAGGCGAGTAGGGTGGAGAGTAGATGGGCGAGTAGGGTGAAGAGTAGGTGGGCGAGTAGGGTGGAGAGTAGGTGGGCGAGTAGGGTGGCGAGTAGGTGGGCGAGTAGGTGAGCGAGTAGGATGAAGAGTAGGTGGGCGAGTAGGTAGGCGAGTAGGTGAGCGAGTAGATGGGCGAGTAGGTGAGCGAGTAGGTAGACGAGTAGTAGGCTGAATGCGACGAAAGAAACGAAAGCGATGAAAGCGACGAAAGCGATGAAAGCGACGAAAGCGATGAAAGCGACGAAAGCGATGAAAGCGACGAAAGCGATGAAAGCGACGAAAGCGCGATTCAGTCCAATGACATATGAACAAACGCAGATTCAGTCCAACGACATATGAAATGATCGCAGATTTTATCCATAAAATCTGATCACATCCAGATGAGCTCAGCTAAAATCCCGACTTTATCCCGCTTTAAGCGACAAATGTTCCTTTAGCTAAACCCAATAATTCAGTCCACTTCCCAAACTGCGGATGCTGAGGGGGTCTCAATGCGGGTTCAAGCCTCGTGTTTATCCTTCCCTTGATAGCACCCTCTCTGAATAGCCTGTAACCCTTATCTTCAAGGGCCAGGGTGATATTCTTGTCAAAGCACCAGGCGACAAAACCGCCGGCAAAAACGTTCACTAGAAATATTCCATCACCGAAGAGTAAAGGCTTCATAATCGGCCACCCATCGCTGTCTCTTTGCTCCTCGCAGTAATTAAACCGTCCAAATCCCCGGGGTGTGTACCGACCCATGTCTGCCACACTGCATGTATCATGTGTGAGGTCAATTACTTTTAGACCTGCCTCCGACCAATTGGCGCGATAATATGCAACGTCTTTCCAGAAAAATAATTCATTTATATAGTTCTTCTCTTGGCCGTGTGATATTTCCTGGCAAACGCTTGCGTCTTGGATTATGTTCTGGATAATACGGGGAGAGTGATGCTCAAGTCGTAGACACTCTTGCTCCGGGTCATACAGTACACGGAGTAAATCTGGAGTTTCATCATCACCGTCCTTGCTTCTTACGCTTCGTGATGCTAGACTCTTGCAAGGCGGTGAATAGCACCAAATGGTAGGGAACCGCGCAGAGCTTAGAGGCTGCGCGTTCTCAGGAGACTTGACGTATCCGACAGTGGTACAAACGTCGAGAGATCCTGACGCTTGGATACGGCCGTCGAGGCTTAGGCGTTTGAAACAGATTTTCTCCGGATCGCCAGCAACTCGCTCGAAAACGATGACAGACTGTCCAGAGTTACTGAGCATGATCTTCTTCTCGCCTTGCGGCTCGTGTTCATCCACGTCTTGAGCTATATGTTGGCAGGCCGTTGCCGGGAATTGATAAGATTGCAGACTTTCGAGATTCCAGGTGGTCACATAATCTCCTGAAGACGTATCCGAGCGATTGAGTAATGCTAACGTCATTCTTGAGCTAACGAGAGAATCCCCAGACAAGCTGGTGAGCCGGAAGGAATGAGCTCGTCCATTAGGCAGCTCCCATACGTAGCATCGGCCCGAAAGAGTGGTGGCTGCGACAAAATACTTGGATACTGCTATGTCGATCATGTGTTCTCTATTTCGAGGTATGAAGGAGTATTTTTTTCCTCGCTCAAGGTCGACCACCACAAGGGTTAGCCTCGTCTTGCCGACCCAGGCCAGTCTGCCATCAGCATAGGCTATACCTGCAGGATCCGAAGTAGGTTGTATATCCCAGTTATAATCAGCCTTGCTAAAAGCTAGTCCCCTACGATATGCGTCGATATGCTCTGCCCTGATGGATTGTGGTTCAAGGCCTTCAGGGATGAGTAAAGGCGTTCGCCCCAGCGAATCCCACTGCTGTAAAATTGGATCGAGTAAAGCTGGAGAGGAAAGAATACCCAACCACTTTCGGGATACGCGGCGACCCTGGAAGACCCTTCGGATCTGTAGATGTTGAAATATGAATACATTGATCTCAAGTGGTAGGTTCCCCACAATGTCGTAGGTGAAGACCGTAGAACTTAATGAAGCAACCGACTCTCTAATCCGGCTGTGAGAAAGGCTTCCAAAAAGACCGTTTAGCGCTTTACGCTGCTTGCCTGGTGTATCCAGCGTTGCGAAAACATTGACCAAGCAGTGGTGGACGTCGTCAGCTGGGTCCTCCATGATGAAGGTTCTCGGAAGTAAATTGAAGGTCTAAACGTGTAGGACCATGGAAGTTGGTTCGCCAGTCTCTACAGAAGCATGACTATGCATTCGCACCCAGCCTGCAACCCTTCTTGAAGCTATCGACTTATGGATGATTCAATTTCAAAGCCACTCAATTCGGCCGCCAAAAAAGGAAACACTCACTCTATCAAATCAGACAAGTCTACAGCAAGAGTGTTACCAGATTTCCCTATGGCTCTTCACAGGGCATATTTGACGTTTAATTCAATTAGGAATTCCGAAAAAGAAGCTCAGAGGATGGAATTCTAAGAACGGAAGAGGAGCAATTCGCCTAGGAGATCTCAACTGGTTCAAAGATCTTTTCGTATGATATGTACAGACCGACACGCTCCGGCACTTTCTCCATCTCGAACCATGGTCAAGGCGACGCCGGATGTGTACAAATGCCGGACTCAAATACAAGGGGGGTATCTGCTCGATCAAAATCCAGACATAAAACGCCTCACAATGCAGCCCTTATATCCCAAAGCGCAAGTCTCGCCCCTTCTTCCCCCCAAGTACTCCTACTGCGTTTCCGGCAGCGCCTTGAAATCAGGAATTTGCTGCGTACAATTAAAATCCCTCTCCCACACCTTCTTCGGCAGCACGCCTGCCGCCATACCCCCCTTCCAGCTCCACTGCGCCGCACTTTCTGTCACCCATGTCCAATAGAACCATCCCCAGCCGACCTCGAAACTCGCCATCTGCGCCTCCGCGTTCATCATCAGCCATTGCTTGTAAATGTCGCTATAACCAGAAGGGTCGGCATTTGCGGCAGAGCAGGAACAGGCGCCGGAATTGGGTGGACAGGAGGGCGTGAGGACAGAGGTGGCCGGGTCGGGTGTGTTGAGGGTGCCCGTCCAGCGGGAGCCGACGTTGACGTTGTTGAGGTAGGTCGTGCAGTCAGTGTCTGCTTGGGACCATTCGCCGCAGAGGGTGGGACCGAAGCTGGACATGGTTAGTGAGCGGGAAATAGGAAGAGGATGGTAAGTAGACATACCCAGTGGATGTATCGATACTCGCTTTCATCTGTCCTGACCAGCCCGCGCAAGCAAATTGAATCTTCTTCTGATGCGTGTATGCAATCTGATCTTTGTTGAAGATGATGTATTGATGCGCATCCAAAATTAAGCCTTGGACCCCTTGTAACTGCCCATGCCATTTATTCAGGCCCAAGAACCCATCTCCAAATGCGATATTTTGCTGCATGCCATTCTTCCTGATATTCTGAACCGCTGTGGTCGTCCACGTAATCACATCGTTGACCTGGAGCTCTGTCATTTTAGGCTCGTTCACCAGCCCATAGATAGTGACGGCGTTCTTATAGCGTGGTTGAGCGAAAAAGGTGGAGAGCTGGTTGTGCAGGTCTAAAGAACGTTGGCCATTCAGGGAGCCATCATTGCCTTTCAGCCAGCCAATATTACCTTGACGGCCGCTGTGGTTCCAGCCATTTTGGCTTCCTGGGAGACCGTGAAGGTCTAGGTTGACTCGCAGGCCATATTTTCGCGCGTATTCGATGCCGCGAAGGAGATAGCGCCAGGAGATTTTCGGGACGTAGGGATCTCCAGGATAGGTCGTAACGGCCCAATAGGAAAATGGAACCCTGACGTGGTCGAATCCAGCCGCCTGGATATCTTTGAATGATTGCTCGTTAATGAAAAGAGCATAATGCTTTTCCAACACCTTTGCCGCATCGGTGGCTCCTAACTGCTTCGTCAAGGACCACTCATCTATGATGTTTTGATTAGGTTGGTAAGTGTTGAATAAGCTCGGCGTGATGAACGGTTCAATCGATAGCCAGCCTCCTAGATTAACACCTCGAATAGGCATTGTCCCATACGCGAACGACTCGTTCAGCGCTGGAACATATTGGTTTGCCTTCGTAGAATCATCCCATGTGGAATTTAGACCCATCACTGGCAGGCCTCCAACTGTTTGATTTGTATAAGTAAGATTGAAATCTGTCGTATCATACCATATGAATGGATCCAATATCGTGTTCTTTGAAGCAGTTGGGATGCTATTCTGATCGATACCCTTCAGATTGGTATTCGGTGGGTCGCCCCCCTGTGTAGCACCTCCACCCCCTCCTCCGCCATTACCACTACCTCCACCACTACCAGAACTCTTTTTTGACACAACAATAGCAACCGGGATGATTATCGCCAGCAGCAGTACTATAATGCCAATACCCCACCAGAATTTTCTCCCAAATCTTTTTTTCCCAGAACCCTCTTCAGTATACCCTCCTTTTCTCCTCCTCACGCCACCTTCTTCAGCTAATGGACCGCTGACTACCCGCCGCTTCTCCCTGTTATCCGATTTCCGCCTGTGCTTCCCTCTATCCTTGACCACGCGACCAGTGACCACCTTCTCTTTCTCTTTTTGTTTTTCTGCCTTTCGCTCCCGCTCTTTAGTCACTACGGTCACCTTTTCGTTCAGCGCATCAAGCTTCGCAAGTGAATCGATACTGAGAACATTCGAGGATCTTTCTGTGCCAGATGACGAATAGCTGGTGTGCTTCGCTGCCCTTGATGTTTTAGGAGGCGACCTTTCCGGATTCTGATCCCTTTGTTTCGATGTCCGTTTGGCGCGAACATCTGGAGAAGTCTTCGCTTTATCATCTGTTCCAGTTCTGGGTCTGGTGTAGGCTTTGCGAGGACGGTCGGGGTTGGTGTCTTTGCGGGGTGGACCCGCCATGAGTTTTGAGTTTTGAATGATTTCCAACTGGAATGTGGGAGACGTAATGCTTTAAGTTGCGCATTCCTAATTCTGCATCCCACATGAAATTTACGATGACTTCTTGGTTGCGATAGCTCTGACGTCGGCAATTGTTGTCCCATTCCCGACATAAGCGTTGCACTGGGCAACGGGGTCAGCCTTGCAGGGCTTCCTATGTAGTTCCGCTCATGAGAATCCTAGATTCAGCGAGAGCGTAGGTTCTCAAATCCAACCCCATTACAGACCAAATACTCCCTCCAATAGCTCCAACTCCGCATCTGTCCCACCCTCCACCGTCTCCCCGCCATTCCGGGTCACCGTCAACCGCCCCCAATCCATCAAACCAACCTCCCACAACCACCCTCATGCCACCCTCACCCATTACTCCCCAACATTTCCCCTCCTCCTCCTCAAACCAACCACCTAATTCATCCTCCCCTACTCCATCCCTCCCGGATGATGATCACAACCACCAAGCTAACCTCCCTCTCCCTCTCTCCCAATCCATCATTCTAACCTCCCTGCCCAAGGATGCGACTTTGGCACTGGCGAAAGCGGAGGAGGGGAATGATGGTGTGCCTGCTAAGGGTTTGTGTTTCCTCCTTCACCTCTAACGTATGGACATTATCGATCTGAACCCTCTCTACAAAATACTCTCTCGCTGGCGCCTAATTTTTGCTGATGCGTATCAACAGTAACGATACGTTTCCAGCCTATAGCTTCCGCCCCGCGCCTCCGCCAACTCGTGTTTAAGATTTCCTCGAGCAACCGGTTCGAGACTGTGGTGTCATTCTTGAAGAAAAAGTTGGATCGGGAGCGTGGCGGCGCTGCGGCCGCTGGGGGCGCTGGGGGTAAGGAGGGGGCTTTTCCGTTTTGTTATGTGAATAGCGTGTTCGCGCCTGGATTGGATGAAGGGGTGGGGGGCTTGTGGAGGGTGAGCTATCTCTCTATGCCTTTCCTTCTTTATTGTGGTCTTCTGGGCGTATGGGGGAACTCGAAAGCAGATATGGGGAAGAAGAGGGGGTAGGAGGGTGGGTTTGGGAAGGGAGTAAAGGCTGACAGGGTGTATAGTGCTTCAAGACGGACGAGCAGCTCATTGTGGCTTATTCTATGACGCCTGCTTTTGGTTGAGATTGGGAAGACGGAGTGGTTGGGGAGAGGGTAATAAGAGCTATCAATGAGGAGCTATCAATGGAGCTGGACGATGGCAAGATTTCTGTCGAAGACGGGAAGGTCGATGAACGATAGTAATGGATGCGCGGACCACCGAGATTGGGAGGAAGGAGCAATGTATGGGTAAGGCTTCTATATCCATTGAAACTCTAAGCTCATCTATTGTGTAATTAGGACTTATGACAGATAACCAAACACTCGATCGTCAAGATTTCATCTACCTCTCAGCCAAAGGCACCAATATAGGAAAATGCAGGGCAAAGTCAAAAGGGACAAGACGTAGCCTCCATGTTTGAGAGGCGGTGTAGTGGGTATATCATAGGAAAAACGCATGAAAATCAACTCTGTTTCGATTCGACCAGAGTCTCGAACTGAACGTATTCTTCGGGTGAGACCGGGTAAGTATGCTCGGGAGCTGGATAGGCACGGCTCTTTACTTCGCCTGTCGTACAGTAAGCTACGTTTGTATCATGTACCTTCAAGGGGTCAAGCATACTCTTATAAGCTTCGATAGCTTTTAGATTCTCCCCCCAAACGTCCCCATACTTCTTGACAAATTTTGGGAGAAACCGTCCAGGAGGAAAGTTTCCAGACATATCGATATGAACCAGAACCTGCCCGGAGCAGCCGTTGCCGGCACCAATACCAATGGTAGGAATTTTCAGCTTCTCGGTCACCAGTGTAGCTACTTCCGGAGGTATAGCCTCGAGAACTACAGCGAAACATCCAGCTTCTTGCACGGCTAGGGCGTCTTTGAGAACTTTCAGCGCTCCTGTCGCGGTTTTGCCCTGCACCCTGAATCCGCCCAAAGCGTTTTGCCGTTGGGGTGTTAGGCCAACGTGACCGAGCACTGGAATACCTGCTCTCGTGATACGTTCAATCGTAGGGGCCATTTCCGCTCCGCCTTCTAATTTGACCGCTTGGACTCGTCCTTCTTTGATCACACGGATGGCGGATTCGAGGGCCTGTTCAGGGGCTATTTCGTAGGAGCCCATAGGGAGGTCTCCGACCTGAAGTGGACCATTAGTGTCTGTCTTAACCTTTGTCATAATGGGGATGCCTTACTGTAAAAGCCCCCTTCGTCGCCCGTGACACACTCCGGCAATGCAAGATCATCTCATCGAGAACTACCTCACTTGTGTCTTCCATTCCGAGGGCCACCATGGCTAAGCTATCTCCGACCAAAATCATCTCCATACCAGCCGCATCGGCGACATGGGCACTTGGAAAATCATGGGCCGTAATCATGGTAATAGGTTCTTTCTTCTGATGAAGGGCGCGCAACGTATTGATCGTTACCTTCTTCCTCGAAGTCGCCGATGGCGTGCCAATTGGCGAATGCGAACTATGTCTCGTCTGACATTGCGCTACTGCGATCCAGTGAGCCGCAACAGCAGGTAAGTGCGACTTTTGCGACGAAATAGCAGTCCGGAAAGTTTTTGATATCACGGCGCGCGAAGCCATCCTCTTAGACCGGTTTCTTCGCAAAAGGTATGATGGTAGGAGATAGAGCGGGATAGTGGGCGATGAATGCTGAGGATGACGGATCCATTGTAAGAGCGGTGAGACTTGAGTTTATAAATCTGACTTGGTTCGTGATGGTGAGTGCGGCGGATTTTGGATACTGAGGTTTGAAAGGAAGGATGTCCGGACTGTTCCTGGTGGGTTTAGTTTGATGCTTCGGGTTGCTGGTTTGGGGTTTAGGGCACCCTCTGGGCCGAGGCTGGTGATCAACGACTACAGTACCACTGTAAGGTAAGGTAGGTAGTGAGTGATTACACCACATGTCGTGTTTACTTCCATTTCGCTTTTTAATATACAGAGTCAATCGTCAATGGCAGAGTACTCATACAATCTTCGAGAACATAGACCTCGAATCACGTGCCTTTTTAGTCATCTGTGTAGGGCTGATGGCACCAAGGTTCTAATCGTAACTGACGAGTGACCAGTCACTTAAGGTAAGGTAGATAAAGTGCCACGTCCCGCCCTTTGTCACGAGCAAGATTGTTTGACTGTGTTGGGACCTACCCACGCACTCCTGGCCTCTACCTTCGGAGTTGACCCAACATCTGCAACCATAAACCGGCCAGAGCCATCCCATCACCATTCGTCCTTCCAAGCAAAGAATGTTGACGATTGTACTCACTTCAGTAACTGCCTAGTGGAGGGACTATAAAGTTGGGAACAATTACCTGTTCTACGATCGTAGGGATTCATGAAGCAACGGGGACACCTTACCCTACCCTACAGTGACAGTTTGCAAGGCTTTTGGTCTCTCGGAACCATCACGAAGCATCATTAAAACAAAATACTGTGGAGTCTCTGTCAAATACCGGCTACAGATAAGCAACAACAGGCGTCGAGATGAGTAGCCCAAAGAGGAGGATCGAGACGGATGTAAGTGGGGTAGAACAAACGTTGTCATCTGGCAATAGTAGTAAAAAGGATGCTGATGGGACAATCTGCTATTGGTGTAGGTCATGAAGTAAGGTTCTTGGAAGACAAGTTTGCCCTGAGCTTCCCTGCTGACTGTCTGCAGGATGTATGGATATCCCGGAGTTTAAAGACACCAAATACATCGACCTAGTCTGCTTCATATCTGACTCGAAGCTATCTAGGTTGATGAGCGATTACGAGGTGACACTGGTCAATGACAACAGTAAGTCCCATTTACAACCGTTTTCGTAATTTTGCTCCAGGTGTCCTAACCATGCTACAGTGTACGCCATCAGATTTGCCACCCTCTGGTATTCTCAGTGGAAGGTTCTGAAGCTTATCGTCATAAAGGCAAGAATTCTACGTCCGTTTTAAGGGACCCGAAGAAAGTAAGATATATAACATCTCCTCTCATTAGCACCGGCTTACTTTCCCTCTCCCCAGCTCCATTCACAGGCGGTCTATGGAAAATCCACGTCGAACTCCCCGACCAATACCCCTACAAGAGTCCCAGTATCGGCTTCGTCAATCGAATCTTCCACCCAAATATCGACGAACTGTACGCTCCACCCCATCAGTCGAATATCTGCACCAACGCTGACTGCCACAGCTCCGGCTCCGTCTGCCTCGACGTCATCAACCAAACCTGGTCCCCGATGTTTGACATGATCAACATCTTTGAAGTCTTCCTCCCCCAGCTCCTGCGATACCCCAACCCGACCGATCCCCTCAATGGCGAAGCCGCAGCCTTGCTCATGCGCGACGCTAAGACGTACGAAGCCAAGGTTAAAGGTCAGAGAAACTTCATATACACTGAAGTCACCGTCCGAAAGAAAAGCTGACAAGATACACACGACACTAGAATACGTCTCCAAATACGCAACTAAAGACGCCGCAGACGAAGCCGGCGACGACAGCGAGTCCGAGGATGAGATGAGCTCGGTCGGCAGCTTCGAGTCTGGGGATGAGGAGCCAGCGGGACAAATGGAAGTCTAGAATCGTTGGAAAGCTTGGAGTTTACATTTGGGAACGGAAGGTTGGGTTTGATATGGTGTTCTAAGGGCGGTGGGGGGAGGGCATCTCTCGGATCAGATTGGAGCAATTCATGAGGGGGTTTGTATTTATCTGGCAATGAAAGACATTTACTCTTATAAGCTGGGGTCATGCTGCGAGGGTTGAGGATGTGGATATTGATGAAGTGGATCGTGCAAAAGATGATGCATCAATAAATCATGGATCGGTAAGGTATTCAAGACTCTTGTGCACGATGAGTAGGTAGTGTGCTATGAATTGGCGAGTTGTACCTGGCAGATCTGTTCATAGCTGCTGACGCATACACCTCATTGAACCTCGAGCTCTACAGCTACCCCCTCCAACCCATTCCAAAAAAAGAAAAAAAGGTACCTCTCCAGCCATGTAGATGCACCGTCTCAAAAACCCTATATACGTAAGCACGCTCGCAGCACAAAGACAACAGCCATGCCGAATAAACAAGGTGGTATAGTAGAAGCAGAAGCAAAGGGCTAAAAGCAAAAAGGACCGTTTTTTAAGAACGCCGTGCCAGGAGATGCTAGGAAATGAGTTGGTGGGGAACTCAGGGACCGCGCTGGAAATGGTGGGATTAGGTTTTGTGTGACAGTAGGCGATTTGATCATGGTTACGGCTGGTGTACATAAAGAGGGCGTGAAAGACTGCGCTCAGAAATCATCGGAGCTGAATTCCTTGAGGTGGCGGCCCAGTTGTCCTAGTAGTCTATCAAGGTCTTTCCAGTTGTCTGTTGTGAGTGCGAATTTGCGATGTTTTCGTCCAATTGTATGCTGGGTTCTGTGTTAGTCTTACGTGTATGCTAGAGAAAAATTTGACTGACCTGATCGAAATCATCATATTTCTCGCGGCAATTCTCACAATAGCCTGGCTTTGAATCCTTTACAACGGTGTGCTTGCTCAGAACAACCTCAGTCCTCTGAACTTCTTCGGCGGTCCAAATGTCCTCCTCTTCCTCGGATTGAGTTGACTCTTCGTCAATGTGAACAAGCGTCTCCTGGGTCTTTCGCCTTGTCTGCCTTGCAACAGGTATGTTTCTTTCGGCCTTCGCAGCAACTGTTGGGTCGGCTGTTCGCTGACTTGCCTGCATATTACTGAGCACTGGGCCACTGTTCTTTTCCAATACCTTCCTTTTCAGTCCATGCACCTCTTTGCTGATCCCAGCCTTAGCGCCTGGGGCTGCTGCTGTGGAAGAGATCATTTGAGAGCGGATCGCAGAGGTAATATTTGACGCTTGTAAGCCGGAAGCTGCAGGCTCACCGCCGAACAGTCTTGGGGGGCCTGTAGTAGGATTATGTTTGTATTCCATTGTGGGATTGCTTGTTTTAATATTGGTAGTGGCAGGTGGTGGGCATATTCCCTTTGTAAGGAGCTTTTCTGGAGTTGGCAGCATTGGATTGACACCATTCTTCGTTTCACTGAGCGGTTGCTTTCTTGTGACGGTCCGAATCGATTCGGGTTTGGAAGTCTCAGCTGCGGCCGCAGCACGGGTGCGCGGAGCCCTCTGCGTCTCTGCCTTGGTTCGTGCAAGCAGTTCCTGCTCTCGAGCTTTGACTCTTTCGAGTTCCTGTCTACCATCCTCAACAAACGGACATTTTCCTTGGCTCGCGCTCCTGAACTGAGGCCATTCTCCATCTTCCTTGTGCTGGGGCTTTGGGTATTCCCTGACCAGGATCGGTTTAGTTTTCTCATCCATATCCCGGATGTAAATGTAGGGACCTTTGAATGGTACGATCTCGCTGGTGGTAACTGTAGAGTCGAGGTCCGAAGGTCCGTTGAGCCGTTCATTTCGCAACATGTGAGATAAATCGGCGTTTCGGCCTTGAATGTTGGAAGATACTTTGACGGGCATATTGCTACGGGTGTTATGCCCATGCTGTGCCTGAGATTCGGTAGGAGCCTCGAACATAGTGTTCGTCACCCGCTGTAGTTTTTCCAGTTGCCAAATCTTCATTCCCATCTCCCTAGCCTTGGAGAGAATATCAGCACTGGAGCCATTATGCCTCCTTTGCTCGACATCCCGAACGCCGCCTAATGTAGTTTTTCGGCCTGCTGCCGGCTCAAATGCAAACTTGTTCCTAGGCTGCTGTGAGTGGCTTTGATACTGTGCTTCAAATTGGCGTTCAAGCAGCGAAGGGTTGATGGTGCGACTTTGGCTGGCATTCTTCAAGCCCGTAGCAGTGGTTGGAGGCACAATGGTTTCAGTTGGGCTTTTGGTACCGCTCTCCGCAGGTATAACTCTGGTTGTGACTACATGAGTGACTTCTTTGGAGAAGAACTTCTCCTCCCTCTACAGTTCCTCGAGAATCAGTCCAAATTGATAGCAAAGCCTAACTACAGCTGAGGAAAGACTCACCGCTCCGAGAGTCCTGATAGCTTTTGAGCATTTTGCTCGAACATCATCGGGTATACTCTCAAAATAGAACACGAAGCAGGGAAACACCTTTCGATAGTGCCTTTGCCATTGTCTGATGTTGTCGAGTGACTCATTCGCCTTCTCTTGTATCTCGTCCTTCGGCTCGACCTGTTTGCCCTTTGATGCTAACAGCCTACGCTCAAAAGCGGTAGGCTGGCCATTTGTGGGCCTTTTATTGAATAATCTACCCTCCGAATGCTGCAATGCATGTCTTGTAGTTGGCGTACGCAGGGCGAGACGGTCAGCCTCAACAGCCTGTCTCTTTGCTAGTGGTAGTTGGTCATGTGATAGATCTTCCTGTGCGTCAGTTTGCTCTCTTGAGCGCTTCTGAGCTGCGGCTGCGACAGCCCGATACGGCGAATTGGCAGCATTTGGATTATTCGCCAATGGGGCTCTTCGGTTCGACATCGTTCCAATTCTGTGTACTGCGGGTGATATAGATACTGCTGCCATGCGTAACAATGTTGACTGTGCTCGAAGTCTGGGGTTGGTGGAGGGGCAGTGAGCAAGGTCTCACGCGACGTGCTACACGTCCCCGAAAGATAATAAATGGGTTATAAACATATCATGTTTGCTGTAGAGCTTCACCTGATCATCGGGCACAGATTCAACACCCCAATGAGCGAGAATGGAATAGTGGTGACCGTTGTTGTTGCTGTGTATTTCCACAGCGTGCAGTGAGAGAGATCACAGATCAGACTTGTTGATTGGTTTCGCCCGCCCGGTTTCGCCGGGCCAACAAGCGATTAGCGCGAAATCACAGTGAGAGCTGTACGGAGCGTAGGTACACAGAACCAATTCCCATAATAGTTAATTAGATACGTTACTCGTGGAACACTCAAAGATTCAGATGTATCATTCTAATAGGAAGAAAGAACCAGGACATGGATAAAACACCGTCTCAATGCTTCGCCGAAGAGCAATCGGTACGCTCACATCGCTCGCTAAAGTGCTTCAGGTAAACAATCTAGTCCGAAAGAAAGTGCCTACTACCGAAGTATGAGCAGCAGTGAAAGCATCGATGCTTCCATTTTCCATCGTATCATAAGAGGCTCCCTTCATTTACTGTTGCCCTTCTTCTCCCTACAAGACCTTAACCTTCATCCACTCGTTGGTACCTACTCCTAGGTTTAATCCATTTCGCGCCCACCATGCCCTAATCCTGTCCTCCCCGTCACCACCCAAACTGTCTTCCAAAGCCTCCTCGATGTCACAAGTCTTGTATTCAACCCTGTAGCCGCTTTTTTTCCACCACTCTAGTACATCAGCGTGTCCGTTCTTTGTCGGACCAACAAGGACTTGGTGATCGTATTGCATTTTCTCGCCTTTACACTCTTTCCACAGCTGTAGTACGTCGACATGTCCGTTCGCAGATGCAATACGGGCAACCGCATCTTCATGTGCAACGGGAATCCCTGAAGCCTCCCACCACTTCAAGGCAGCTGCTTGACCATTCTGAGCAGCGAATATCAGGGATTTGCCGACTTTCAGGCGTAACGGGTGATGAGATTCAGCACGTGGATTGCTGGTCGCAAGAGGCTTGTTACTGAGATTCATTGATAGTGTGCAATGCTCACTAGTGCTGCGGCTCAGATGTCCTCCTGGAGCGGGATGATTACTGTCAAAGTTCTCGTAATCAACTTGGTGTATAGAAGCATGGCGCCACCAATCAAGAACTTCTATGTTTCCTTTGGACGAAGCTTGTTCAAGTGCGGCTTCAGTATAGCGGAGTGGAAGACCCGAGCCACGCCACCACTCCAAGATGTGGACGAAACCCGCTTTCGAAGCAGAGTCAAGCGCCTCGGCCGTATACTCTTTGGTTAGAAAAGATGGTGAAGTACGCCACCACTCTAATACGGCAATTTTTCCGAATGCGGCAGACGCTTTTGTGGGGAGCAAGGTATGTCCAAAGGCAGACCAGAAAAGATCTTTGTACTTCGCCTCCAGGTACGAGAGCAAATCTGAGCGAGCAAATTTGATGATGAGCTTGACGCAGAGCTTGGATAGCCACTTGGGAGGGGGCCCAGACTCGAAATACCTGATGACATCGGTCAAGCCACCTGTGAGAATAATCCATTCGAGGTCTTTCGTATACTCTTGTAGTATTTCCTGGGTAGTCGGCCAACCCATGTTTCGTCGCCATTCTGCTGGCTGAGGTAGCCTTGTATATATTCCGAGTGACGTCGCGACTTCCCAGTCGCCAACGTGTTCAAACACAATTGACCAGATCTCGGTAGGCAGTTTTATCTGGTTCCGATCGGCTGGCGTTGCTACGTATCGAGCAACGCTGGCTTTGGAGCCATGGTCGTGACCGATTGTCATCAGATCAACCTGGTTCTGTATTGTCCGAATGAGCTCTTCCGTGCCCGTCCACCCTTTGGGCGTCTCTGCTTGATACCCTTCCTTACTATTCCATAACACAGGTTCAAGAACCCGGATCCAGTTCCACTTCCTCCGCACTTTGCTGAGTTGTCTTTTTGTCATTGGGTTCTCCCACATAGCAAATGACATTCCAGGTACCAACAGAATCTTCTTCGAGACATCCCAAGACCGCAGTACCTCAAGCAAAATATTGTCGGTGATGCCATGCAGCATTTTCCCCATTGAATCGGCCCGAAACGGTGCCACAACAAGAAGATCAGCCCACTCAGTTAATTCATCTACCGAAGCCCACGGCGATGTCCACACGAACAGGCGAGCATTGTTGATGATCGACAATTCGTGCCCAGGAGCTTCTTGCCCAGGAACTCTATAAAGCAAAGTCTTTATTTCTATGTTTGAACGGCCCTGCAATCCATCTGCAATGAGATGCGCAAAAGTGTAATCTTGTAAGGTATCATGAGCAACAACGACTTTAACTGGTGTTGTGCTATCGGCAAATCTGGATACCATACTTCGATACGTATTCGCAGTGAGGTGGTAGAAGTAGGAGTTGCAAAACAGCGTTTCACAGATAGGGCATGGCTAGCACAATTTTAAAATTTCCCCGTGTCTGTTCACTCCAGAAGCACAATGATATGTGTTGAGTGTAATAAAGGTGATGAGGAAATGAGGAAAATGAATGAGAGAGCAACAGTGAGAGACAATTCAAACCAAGTAAAACCTACGCCGAATACTTCAGGAGTACCTGTGCGCTTTCATTGCGTGAGATACACGATTACAAATTGTAGCACTTGAATCGACGTTGCGCACAGAGAGCCCTTTCTTTCCATCTTGAAACCAGAAGTAGAGATGAGGAGTGGCAAATACATGGTTATGAACGATACCTAGGTATCCTCCGCCCCAAAGTACTGTACTTCCCCGCCAATTTAAAATACAGGTAAAATTGGAATGTAATTAATGTTAGGCTCGACCCGGAGCTACCTTAGAATATGTCCCAAAGCCGATACATCCAGAATCCAGATTTGCCAAAACCTCGAGCTGCGTTACTAATGTCATTTCTTCTGGGAGACATGGAGATGTTAGTAGTCCGAATAGACATGTTCAATGCTCTACTGACTGCGCCGTAGTTAGAACACTCACCCTCGACCAGGAAAGTGATTTCGTACTACGTACTCCGTACAGGTACTCCGTTCAAAGCATCGACATCGCACATTTACCACCAAAACCTTAAATCGGATCGTCACAGCCGGAGAGATCGGGTTAACCGAAGAAAGCTAGCTTACCGTACAGTAAGCTAAGGTAAGGAACTTCAAGGTATCAAGAATTCAAGATTTGCCACAGTTTGGAACATCAACACTTGTTTAAAACGATCCAGCTGGTGTATCAGTATCACTACTCCATACTGCCAAGCCGTTATAGGTCATCTTTCCTCCATCCTCAATCGGAATCGTGAGTATCTGCCCGCTATTCATCCGAATTGCGTACTGTGACTCTCCAATCGTGCCAAGAATTACCGCCACACGTTCCTCCAAATCTCTCTTGATTGACGATTTCGCCTCCGGCGCTTGTATCTGGTATGCCGCTAATCGGCGGTGGATAAGATGAGCAATGCGGCTCAGCTTTTGAGGATCAGCCGTGTACACTCTAGGTTCTCTAGTCATGGGCGAGGAGACCTCGACGCCCTTCCCTGAAGACCAGACTTGTTCGAATCAAGACACCCCGCCCTCGCCACACACCGTACCGTCGCGTCAAGAGGGCACAGAGGTACCTGCAGGTATTACTAGAGCCACGCCTCAAGACCTAAGGCGGCCTCGTTCCCCAAGCTCTCTCTCCCTGGACTTTCCGTTCGAACAATTGGCTTCTACAGCATCAGATCGTGTGTTCCCAATTCGATCAGTTGTTTCCGTTGATCCTACACCTACGCCGACTCCAGGCAGTCGCAGAGAGGGACCTAGTAGCGATGGATTTCCTAGCATAGGGTTACCCAGCAGCAGCAGCGCGGGTGTGTCCGTCATTGGAAGTCGGTTCAGTTCGCGTCGACATTCAATAAATAGCACTGGCTCGGCTGATCGAATGCCGGATCTTGCAACCCATGAGACACCTTCGAAGCCGCAACGTGAAACAGCGAATTCGGTCTCTGGAGGTGCTGGACGAAGGCCGGTGGGGCCAGGACGCCAGATATCTTCGTCCAACACCGAAGAACGGCAGCGTATGGGTGGTTCTAGGCAAATGCAAGCATCTGTTTTCAACAGTTCGTCTATGTCCGGGACTGGGAGCATACCTAGCGTGTCCGGATCTGTTGGTGGAAGCAGCGTTGCCGACTTGAACAGAGACATACCTGAGGACGGAGGAGGTCTTTTAACAGCCCGCTTCAAACATATCATCACCGAAGGCGACCACGCAGTAATTACTGGTCGAGATGGAGATACACTACAGCGTTGCGAGGACGAGCCAATACACATACCAGGTGCGGTTCAAGGTTTTGGGCTTCTGGTTGCTCTGCAAGAAGACGACAAGGGCAAACTCAAGGTCAGAGTTGTTAGTGAGAACTCAAATCGAATAATTGGCTATACTCCAAGGCAGCTATTTGATCTCGACAGTTTCTGCGACATTCTGTCCGAAGAGCAGACGGACAACTTGATCGACCATATTGACTTTGTTCGCGAAGAAGATGCAGATCCTTCAACCAACGGACCCCAAGTCTTCACTCTAGCAATACGATCACAATCAAGAAGGACGCACAAATTATGGTGTGCAATGCACACCAATGAGGCTAACCGCGACCTAATAATCTGTGAGTTTGAGCTCGAAGACGATCGTATCAATCCCCTACTGCCTCCCGGTGAAACAACGCCTGAGCCGCCTGAAGATACGCTGCACAGTAATCCTTCGGCAGAGGAGTACGCGGAGAGCACCGTGAACAATAGCAAACCTTTACGGGTCCTCCGAGGTGCTAGGAAACGTCAAGGTGAAGCTGCGGCGATGGAGGTTTTCAACATCATGTCACAAGTCCAGGAACAAATCGCGAGCGCGCCGACTCTCGAGATGTTCCTGAAAATTCTAGTTGGGGTCGTTAAAGAGCTGACAGGGTTTCACCGGGTTATGATCTATCAATTCGATCAATCGTGGAATGGAAGGGTTGTGACCGAGCTTGTAGACCCAAGAGCGACCAAAGACTTGTATAAAGGGCTAAATTTTCCTGCCTCAGATATTCCGAAGCAGGCTCGAGATCTTTACAAGGTCAACAAAGTTCGGCTACTCTATGATCGGGATCAGGAGACCGCTCGTTTAGTGTGTCGAACCCTCAAGGACCTTGAGACGCCACTTGATCTGACGTACGCATACCTTCGAGCAATGTCACCCATCCACATCAAGTACCTTCGAAATATGGCTGTCCGTGCTTCGATGTCCATATCAATTAATGCTTTCGATGAGCTCTGGGGACTCATAGCATGTCACTCCTACGGTTCTAAGGGCATGAGAGTCTCATTTCCAATTCGCAAAATGTGCAGACTAGTGGGTGATTCTGCATCGCGGAACATTGAGAGGTTGTCCTATGCCTCACGATTGCAGGCGCGAAAACTCATCAACACTGTACCTACTGAAAGCAATCCATCTGGGTACATTGTTGCATCGTCAGATGATTTGCTCAAACTTTTCGACGCCGATTACGGGCTTCTTTCGATTAGAGATGAGACTAAGAAAATGGGAATGCTCGAGCAGACCCAGGAAGCTCTGGCTATGCTGGAATATCTGAGGCTTCGAAAGATTACCTCCGTCACCAGTTCTACTGATATTCGACTTGATTTCCCCGATTTGCGATACGCACCCGGCTTTACCATTATTGCCGGCTTCCTTCTCGTTCCTTTATCTATTAGCGGTAGCGACTTTATCGTATTCTTCCGGAAGGGTCAAACGCGAGAAGTCCGGTGGGCCGGGAATCCGTATGAGAAATACCTCAAAGAGGGATCGGAGGGCTATCTCGAGCCAAGAAAGAGTTTCAAAACCTGGAGTGAAACTGTAGTCGGCAAGTGTAGAGAATGGACTGAAGAGCAGATCGAAACTGCAGCAGTTTTATGTTTGGTATACGGAAAGTTCATCGAGGTTTGGAGGCAAAAGGAAGCCGCTTTACAGAGCAGCCAATTTACTCGTCTCTTATTGGCGAATTCTGCACATGAAGTCAGGACGCCCTTGAATGCGATTATCAACTACCTTGAGATAGCGCTAGAAGGTGCCATTGACCAGGAGACACGCGAGAATCTCTCCAAGTCGCACTCCGCTTCAAAGTCACTTATTTATGTTATCAACGACCTGCTAGACCTCACCAAGACCGAAGAAGGTCATAACTTAATCAAAGATGAAGTATTTGACCTACCTTCCACTGTCAGAGAAGCAACTGACTCATTTACCGGTGATGCGAGGAGAAAGCATGTCGATTATGGGATGGTAGAAAATCCAGGCGTGCCTCAATTTGTGGTTGGAGACCAGAGACGCGTGCGGCAAGCACTATCCAATGTTATCGCCAATGCCATCCAGCACACAACCACTGGTGCGGTAAAGGTAGAGTTATGGCTAGCTAACCGTTCCGAAGTCCATGTTGAGATAGACATTGTTGTACAGGATACCGGAGTTGGCATGTCGCCCCAGAAGCTCGATCGACTATTCAACGAACTTGAACAGGTTCAATTGGAAAGCGATGAAGGACTTGAACAGAATCTTGCCCCGGAATCTAGGATTGTCAAAAAAGGAGAGCGCGACAAGCAAACTCTCGGCCTTGGCCTTGCCCTCGTTGCTCGAATAGTCTGCAACATGAATGGCCAGCTCAGATTCAAATCGGAAGAATGGAAGGGATCGCGTTTCGTTATACAACTTGGCTTCGATTTGCCGGCGGACGACCAAGGCACTACGGTGTTAGCAGGTGCTGCTGAAGCAAACATAGGGCCTCCTACGAATCAGCCAGTAACGCCCCCAGTTGAAGTCGGTGAGGTAACGCCAGTCAATAAGAGCGCACAACGGCGATCTCAGGATGTCTCCAAAGGATCCATGCGGCGCAAGAGTAATGATAGTCTGAATAGTATGAAGACTGTTAATAGTCCAAAGAGCTTCAAAAGTGGGTCAAGCGCGAAAAGTGATGTAGACCGACTCATCGTTGCACTCCAAGAGTCAACCACAGGAGCTAAAGAACATCCCACAGATCTAGATGTCTTCTCTTTACCCAAAGGGAGTCGAAGTGAACGGAGAACGACGTCGCGGCGACCAAGTACGCTGTCACGCTCTCATTCGTTGTCAGATCAGACTTCGATGCCGGAGACGCCTGGCCAGAAAAGCATCACGGGTTCCAAAACCCCAATGAGACCCATTCGGATGCCAGGGGATGACAGCCAAGGCTCGCCCATGTCAGGATTTCCTCCAAGAACTCCCGCACGCGTGTTGTTCGATATCCCGGACAAGCCCAAAAACAATGCAAACCTGCTAACCGCTGAGAAGCTCAACGTTCTCGTCGCCGAAGACGATCCCATCAATAGCAGAATTGTCAAGAAGCGGCTGGAGAAAATAGGGCATGCTGTCTCCTTGACAGTCAATGGGGAAGAATGCGCCAGCGCTTACGGGGGAAAAGCGGCCTTCTTCGATGTAGTCTTGATGGATATCCAGGTGCCTACGTCTAAAGTGTCCGTAGTCGCATAAGTGGTGTAGCACTAATTGTGGAATTAGATGCCAATAGTGGACGGCCTTACCGCAACCAAGATGATAAGATCATTCGAGAAGACCCACCCTATTAACCATTTGTCAGACCGTGCAACCATGAACGGTCGAGTCCCTGTCTTTGCCGTGTCAGCTTCGTTAATCGAGAAAGAGCGCCAAGCTTACATTGACGGCGGCTTTGATGGCTGGGTTCTCAAGCCGATCGACTTCAAGCGACTCAGTATCCTGCTTTGTGGCATCGTGGAAGAAATTACGCGTAAAGATTGCTTGTACCAGCCTGGAAACTGGGAGAGAGGCGGATGGTTCGCACAACAACAGCCGGGCGTCTTCGCTGCGTCGACTTCCCCTTCGTCGAGAGCGCCGGTTTCGGATATAGGGCCGCCCTCGTGTCCGCCACAACCTCTTGAAAGCTGGACTGATCAGGAGCGAGACCGCTTGAATCACCTTGGGACTGACGCCGTACACTCGAGCTCTGAGCCACAAGAGCCGGGTCCATCTGGCGAGCTCGACGAGTCTGTGGTGAGCGATGTTACACGACAGCCTTGATGTTGACACACTTTCCACCGCGTTATCCATGTTCGGTTCTATATTCAAGGCATTCGCCTCTGGTGCGCTAGATGCCACCGTAAAGTGTGCATTGCCCAAATTGTTCCGTGTATCCAATACTAGCTAGTTGTACTCTCAGCGCAGGCGTTCGCATTGTGGGCAAGGCATAAACGACTTAGACGCAAGAGCATGATGTGGGGCGCTTACACTTTGGATATCTATGCCCTTTTTCGGCTGGACGATCATGAAACAGACATGGTCTTTCTGAGTACATACTTTATATTTTTTGTTCGAGCCCAATACCAACGCTTAACAGGTTAGGATACGACTGGGATATTCCCGCTTTGGGGCTTGCAGCAACAACAAATATGCCTTACATTATCCACCTCATCGCTGACGAATTAATTATGAGGACAGAAAAGGGGGCGTTTATTGACAGGCTCATATGTGCGCAATCAGACAAGCATGTTATTGGGAAGCGAGGGGAAGGATGACGGATCCGCACGTGGAAAGCATGTGGTAGTTCTCGAGGCGTTCCTGACCCGGGCCAGACTGACGCGGAGTAAGGTAGGTGGGTGGGTAGGCAGGTAGGTAGGTATCTAAGCCAAACAGAACACGGTGGTTTGATTTCATCGAAGAGGTTTGTCTGAAAAGGGCATTCAAATTTGACCCGAGTGTGGTGCGCCACGACCGAAATACCACATTCTAGATCGCATGGCCATCGCACACACATACGTCGTACAACAGTACATTGTTTCAGCTTCCCGACTACAAGGTGTTGACGTGTGATGATCCAGTCGATGTGAGAGGACATTGCTCCAATAGTACGGCCTGACCTCTTCCGCTTTCGATGTCTCGCGAGGGGACTCTCTGTGTTTCCCCTCTGTGCTCGTGTAAGGTAAGGTATCACTGTGACAAGCTTGTTGGTGTGTGTCTCGAAGAAGAGCGTCCGTGAGCCATGGACCGACCCCTTGCATGTGCATTAATGATTATGTAAGGTAGCATGCAGGTGCACAAAACACACGTGACACAATACAGTACTGTAATACCTTGATGACCTAAGGTGATCCAACACAAGCACGTGGCAGTTCCGCCATTGCAGGGATCCGCTGCTTTCTCGCTTGATCGCTTATTCCGCCTTTGAAGAGGGTCATTATTCCGCAGACTTCGATGCCCGCCGCTCTGTGCCGCTCTGGTGAAAGATCGACGAACCTGAATAGTAAGGTACGGCAACCTTGCTTGAGTCACCCATCAACCCACATCCATCACCGTCCTACCTTACCTTACCGTTCCATACCTTCTGACGGTGTGATCCATCAATCTAGATCACAACACCCCGAGACCCCCAGAGCACCACCTCCCCCCTCTCCCCCAAAACCATGTCTTCAGTAACCTGGACATGAGCAGTCATCCCCCGCAAACAAGACCAAACTGCTTCACTGCCAGCCTTCACTCCCCCCTAATTCACGTCGTTCTTGGCCGCAAATATCCTCATGCCTGATCAATGATCCTGCTCCTCGCCCTCGATCTTGCTTCCTTGAAACTCCCGACAGCAGATGCATGCGCCTGGGCCCTTGCAATCAACACCGAGTTCCGATGGGGAATAGTAATGGCAAGCCCGTTGTCTTCACCGACGAAGGTGCGTGAGATGGTCAATCCACAACCACATTGCTCGCCTCCAAGCCTTGGCCGCTCCACCAATTTCAATCACCGGCCTAATCAACCCCCCCATATGGTGCTCTTGCTGACGACAGGCCCATTGCGAATAGTAAACCTTAACCATTTCCGCCTTCTACGTGTAGTGGGCAAAGGAGCTTTTGGAAAGGTCCGGATTGTCGAGCGCAAAGACACGGGCTTGACATTCGCGCTAAAGTACATACGCAAAGATGAGGGTCAGCATACTTCCCTGAACACACCCAGCATCTCACCGAGGCTCATAAAACTTTTAGTTGTTCGATCGGAGAGTGTGCGGAACATTATCCGAGAGCGAAGGATGCTGGAACACCTGAACCACCCATTCCTTTGTAACCTACGATACAGCTTCCAGGACATTGAGTATCTGTATAGCCAACTTCTGTCCCTTGTACTAGCGTTTGGAGACTCACGCCAAAGCAGGTACATCGTCGTGGACCTGATGAATGGCGGCGACCTACGTTTTCACATTTCGCGGAAGACCTTCACGGAGGAGGCAGTACGGTTCTGGATGGCGGAGCTGGGCTGCGCATTGCGTTACATACACCAGCAAGGAATTGTACACAGAGATCTGAAGCCGGATAATGTTTTGCTGGATTTAGATGGTCACGTCCATCTGGCAGACTTTGTGGGTTCTTCCCCGGCACCGATTAGAAACGATCATTGATGCTGTGTAGAACGTCGCTTCTGAATACACGCCGGAGAAGAAGCTCCATAGCAAATCGGGAACGCTAGCGTATCTCGCTCCTGAAGTATATGCGGGCACCGGGTACCTAACCGAGGTGGACTGGTGGTCGTTGGGAGTGACCTTTTATGAGTGCATTTATAACAAGGTGGGCATGATCGTTGCGAATACCCAATGGCGCTAACAAACCAGCAGAGACCATTCCAGTCGCATGGGCATGAAAAACTGGAGAAGGAGATTCTGCGAGGTATACCCAATTACGCTATCACCCTGCCACCGATCTCTATGCTCTGCGTACAGGCAATCCGCTCGTTGATAGAGAAAGACAGGCGAAAACGAATAGGAGCTACCGGTTTTGAGACTTTTACCGGCAACCCATTCTTCCAAATGATTGACTTCGAAGCGCTGGAGAAGAAACAGATCCCTCCCATCTTCATACCCTCTAGTGAGAAAACGAACTTCGATGCCACTTATGATCTGGAAGAGTTGCTGTTAGAGGAAGCGCCACTGGAAGCACGAGCAAGACGGCAGAAACCCAGGGTTCAGCTGAGAGATGACGCTACGGATAAGGAGATTAGGACTGATGAGTTACATCGTATGATCGAAACGCTCTTTGAGCCGTTTGATTATACTACAATGTCGTGAGTCAAACCTTGCACGGTTCATCTTGATATCTGTGTGGCGCTGATTTATTCTGGCCATCAGTAACTATAGGGGTCATGTCGACACCCTGCCATCGGAAGTGACGTCTCCGCCCGATTGGGTCAATCCAAAGTCACAGTCAAGATCGAGTACTGAAGATCCAAGGCTTTCTCAGCGCTCGGGCTCCCCCAATGGATCCCCTCCTATTATGGGCCTGAATAAACAAGCATCCCAATCCACCCAGTCTAGCTACTTCCTTGCGAGCGAGCAACCACCGACGTCACATCCGCAGCCTCAAACAACTACGAAACCCGCTTCTAAACATACCACTTCTCCGCCAAACAAATTACAGCGAGGAGGCACCCGTAACACTTCCAAAGGAGGTGGCATGCAAGTCACCCTCGATGAAACCGGATCATGGTCCGAGCTAGCAAACCAAAAAGCGCCGCTGCCCAGAGATGATGTAAACGGCGATGGTAAGGGACAAGTGAAGCCTCATGGAGTGTTGGGCTTCTTGTCAAGAAAGAAAGGGAGAGAAAGGAGTCCAAAGCCGCAGGAGCCAGGAGTGTTGGGAAAAGAGGGTGCACGGGTCGTCATAAATTCTGGAGGAAGATGAGGAAAAGCGTACGGCGTCCGCGTGAAGGACGTGCTAAGCGTTTTACTTTTGGATTTCTGAGGCCCTTTTGGCAAAAGCGCCCGAGCATATAGCGAAACGGCGTTCTGACGGATGTGGGGTGGTGTTGAATCGCTTCATGTTCGTACTGGCGCGAGGAAGCTTTTGAATAATATCCCGCTCATTCATGAGAATCTTGTCAGTCTGAGGTAGCAAAGTTAGACGAACTACTTTATATCACAAGAGCATCTACAGAGAAACGCGTAGTACGAGGTGATGCTTTAAAGTATTGGAAATGGCCACCGTACAGCCTTAAGGGCCAACGTAGCTGATTACATAAGCACTTATATCTATCATATATTTCAATATATATCTTATAATCATTCTATTCGC
>JAABUT010001031.1_pt1 | contig 35354 bp, 39 predicted proteins | sample 5559281 | NCBI WGS metagenome assembly JAABUT01 (sample SAMN10711880, study PRJNA513359) | rock metagenome | isolation source: Antarctica rocks | place: Antarctica: Victoria Land, Ricker Hills nord | collected 2016-01-04 | reverse complement strand
ATAGCTTCAATTTTGGGCAATTGGGGGGGCGGTGGGGTTGAATTTTCGAATTCCTCATATAAACGGATCACCGTGGGGCAGCGCAAAAATGAATGCCAAGGATTCGAAACCTTTCTGCATACGCTAAAACCCTTCTCAGTCGTGTTGTCTACCTCAATCACCAAATATCATGATTTAACCACCACTGAGAGTCGATTTGATTGCTGTCCCTGGCTACTGCGGTTAGTAACCTCCGCCCTGTCGGGCCAATCTTTGCACTATCGAAATCTTCACCTCTTTATCTGTTACCTTCCTATATACTTCGTATCTAATTACCATATACATAGAGTACACGCGCTCAGCTACAGTCATACGCGAACATATATTAGAGGCCAACGACTTCTCATGATCTAGTCACCACTATCTTCAAAAACACCTGTTACTTGAAATGGTTCTGGCAAAGTAGTCCCAACAAGCAACGACTGCCCCCTACCAGCTTCTTGAGATCGCTTTACCTAACGCATGGTCGTCAGAATCATTGACGCATTGCGCAAGGAACCACTTCCGGGATCTATGGTGATGTATCAATGCTTATCTTGGCCCACAACACAAACCGTATGGGACCTTTTTGGCCCCATACAAAAGCCGGAACGTTCGGGGCCAAAGGCTTGAGCCTTATGAGGCATCGATGTCAAGATCTGGAGCGCTGAATTGGAGACGGAAACGATCTACAGTATCATGATCTTAGGGCCACCTGGGTATTGGGGCCATCCAGAAGATTCAGCCCCAAAGCCGGATCTAGAAGTTTTTGACGACAGCTCCTCTCATCTGTTTCAGAAGAAGTGTCAAGTCCTGCGTATAGGAAGAAATCCAATGACTATACTCCACCGAAAGGCAACGTGCCTGGTTGAACCAATCTCAACTCGCTTAAGAGTCAATCTCGATACATTCATGGCTGCACGAGCTCATTCCCGACTGTCCTTTCGTCCAAAGATTTCGTCTACTCTTTGCCTATAATCTTCTTAATGACGAGATATGTACAGGATTGACCTTCTTGTACACAGACTAAGCCTTCTTCCATTCGCATGTAGTGTAGTCCCGCTATCATCTGTTCTGGAAGGTTGAAAACTAGTTTGAACTCGATTCTAGTCTATATAGAATGCTGATCCGCTGGTTATACAAATCTTTTTCTAAAGAACGTGCTATTTCCTTCACCCAGTAGCATTTTCTTCCAACGCTCTTTTCAAATTCATACCCTACTAGTCTCGAAACCAGCACACTTCTTACGAGTGTATCCAAATCCGGTACTTTCAGCTCCATCTGCAGCAGCACGCTTACACCAAGTATCAGCTCGGCATCAGTTTCAAGCTCAGCTCCGCCCTCTGCTACTGACGTATGTCCATCGGTGAAATCGATTTTTGGCGCAGACTGCAGCAACGTTAACGTCTGCTGCCCTCCATTGGCCTGCGACGCTTCCACCAACACTTGTGTATCTCAAAATGGCGACACGTCTTCTTCGTCGAGTGGCACCTCTTCAACTACATCGAGCACTTCGACTTCGGCCGCAGACCCCTCCGCCTCGCCTACTTGTCCATCTGAGAAATCTGCAGCGGCTTCAATATCTGTTGCTCTCCATTAGTTTGTGATGCGTCTACCAATACTTGTGTGTCTCCAGAAGGCAACACTTCTTCGCCGAGTGGCACCACTCCTACTACTTCGAGTACTTCGACTTTGGCTGTAGACCCTTTAGCCTCGCCAACATGTCCATCTCACAAGTCTGTCGTCGGCGCAGATTGCAGTAACATGAATATTAGCTGCAGCCCACTGGCTTGCGGTGCGTCGACAAATACCTGCACGACTACGGGCTGAATGACTCACTTGCGACAATGTCTAAGAGACTCGTGCGTATAAGGGAGCCGAGGGGGGGGGATGACATATTAGTAGTGACGCGCCCGAAAAGGTTAGGGTTCGCTTCAATGGACGTCCTTTGACCTCTGAATGTATATTAGATATATTAGCTAGGAAGCAGACGAAGGGTTAATGGAAGTCAGGATCAGCCATTTTAAACTCGTTTTCACTTCATGTCTGCATTCTGTACACATGTACAACGGTCTCTTCATTAAGTAGTAACACCATTACCATTGACTTGAACATCGTCTTGGTATATGAGGGTCAGATGGAGCATATGAATATAGGTATTGTTCCCTGTTTTCACAAGTAGACATCTTAAAGCGGATGAGGAAAACAAGTTCCCCACCTTCCGTGAACATCTACACAGCTTCAAAGATTGTGCGACTAACGATATCACAATGTTTCCTCGAGACCAACGTGAATACTATCTCCTCGTCGCAGGGTGTAAAGCCGTAGGCAGGCGGGCTTTCATCGATCAAATAATTTTTGGAGTGTTCATCACGGGCTACGATCCGACTGGGGAGGACCACACCCGCAAGCTGTGCACCATCGACAACGAAGCCGCGCTCCTATATCTCCACCCTGTGTCTATAGATGGTATGATCGTGTCAACGGACATCTTGGAACAACAGATACGCAAAGGGCCAAGTGTCTTAATACTCTACTCCCTTACATCACGAGCGTCGTTCGATGATACCACAAACATACATTCGTGCTGCTGCCAGATGTGGCCACGGTCAGTTATCATGCTTGTGGGAACTAAGAGCGACTTGGAATGCGAGCGGCAGGTATCCAGGGAAGAAGGGGAGGCGGTGGCCAGATCATGGAAGTGCGGATTTGCGGAACTATCTTCCAAAGATGGGGTTAATGTTGAGGAGACGGTATATGAGGCTGTCAGGATCATAAGAAAGAGGCATACTGAAGAGGTTGTTTCGAACATGGAGGGCATAGAAAGGTTTAAAAGTGAAGTGGAGAAGATCAGTAAGAAGAGCAAGACGGCTCGGAAAAGGAAATGCATCATTATGTAAACCTTCTCTCTGAATAAGTATGTACTACCTAATAGCTTCTTCGCAACAAAATTAAATCGAATATGCGATTGCTGATTTTGAAAAGTTTTCGCTCACAGATCCCTTCAAATTCGGTTAACATATAAATGTTGCGTTATTCAAAGGCGAAATATCAGCGCGACATCTTCTAGATGTTTTATCACAGGAGAAACATACCAAAAAATGTCGGTTGAAGTGGAAATTCATTGAGACATACAGGCAGTCGCGCAGCATCTCATGCCATCTCATCTTCGTCCTCTATCTTGACTAGTAAGTCGATTGGTCCTCAACAAGTTTTGATATGTGGTTTCTTTCCTTCAATGTCCACCTTATCTTCAACGAGCACTTGGCTTATAAAGCTGATTTCATTGGCATTCATCAAGTTTTCTGAGAGTTGAGTTGTGACGAAACAAATCGCTCTGGAACATAGAGACGAACAACATTACAGGCTGACAAGTTGCAAAAAAGCAGATTGCAATTTGTAAGCCTACGGCAGAAGTCTGCGCATAAATACTATATTCAACCTGGATTAACAATCATCTCATCTTCTAATCGATTTAATGAAGCGTTCCTAGCAGTGGGAAGTTCACTTTCAGTACAGTAGAGAGGCTGAGCATTATTTGAGTAGGTTTTATTGCGGTCAGGATCGAAGAGAAGGGAAATCAAGATTGATCGCTACAAAAGATGTCATTCGCTCTTGAAATCACAATAAAACATACCACTGAACGATATTTCAATATAGTCAGCCATGCTGCGATGAATACTGATCGACAGGGAGCAATTGTTATTTCCCTCATGGTATTCAAGAGGGTTAGATAGGATCTCATTACTTCACGCAGTGTGTATGGTTTCTTAAGGCTAATATGTCGCGTGCTTGAACAGATCTCGAGGTAAGCTATGAAAAAAACCTATACGGCCTCCTCTTGTTCTAATCTCATCCTTTAGCTTGCCGCCGACCAGCCAGCTCAAACTCCCGAAAGTCCAGTGTGGACAAATCGCAATCATTGGCGTAATGCGAGGATGCCATTCCTATTATCAAGCTGTAACGGTTCCTTGAAGTAGAGATAACACACTGTGCAATGCGTGGTCATGTCTTTATACAAGTCAATACTTGGGTATACAATCATAGCAATAATCGTGTTCGATCTTCTTGCTGCGAAGATGGAAACCTAGGGGCGAATCTTTTCTCTCTCTATCATCTTGCGCCGATAATCCTTCATTTTACTATCGCTCTAAGTCCCTGGATTTTTCAAATTCCCGTTCCCTATTGATCTTTCACCCTCATTTCAATATCCTCCGTTGCCCCGAGTAGCCGTTTGCACTCCAATGTATCTTAGCCCAGCTCGCCAATGTGGGAAGGGCACCTCTCAATGCTTTGAATGTAACTGGTAAAGCTCCCCGTGCAAGCACCGCTCGATGGTGCCCCGGTGCCGACGATGATTGCCTAGGCGGAACGGATAAGGAAGAGAGCCATGAAGGAAAGACTACCTTCAAGGTTGCATAGCTTTGTGGTGGATGAGTGCGATGGTGGCTATTTAGGATATAGTGAAGTTTATGAGCTAGAGTGAGATACTGGGTAGCTGAGATTCAGTAAACTGACTTGATCTGAGCTTGACTGTTATGTTTTACCTTGCAATGAGCGCTCGAGTGGCCCTATGTACTTCCATGGTGAGATACTCGCACCCATAGGATTTCGCTAACAGTCTGAGTATACGTTCCCAACCAGCATCCTCGTATCAACAATCGGACCAATGTAGGCTGAGTGAAAACAAATAAGCCTGGCTGTGGATTTCTTCGACCGCGCGAGTAGCGAATCGAAGTTCAAAGGAGATACATACATCGTGCTGGAATACTGGAATAATTGTACTTTCTAAATGTAAAGAACGTATAGTAAATTCTATGTCGCACTAACAGAGTCTTACTCATCAGAAACATTTATTCGAGGCCTATGATGTGTAAATGGTTAGGATCATGCAGTAAGACGGATTCAAGATCATTGAGTTCTGAGATTGACTGCCGGACAAGGCCGAAGCGTAGATGGCTGATTCGAGTCAAGCTAGGGGAGATTTTGGCGGCTGGTCTACACAACGACGAATGGTGTTCCAGATCTGAGGCTGCCTGGATACCAACTCGCTGCGTTTGCGTAGAGGAATGTGTGGTGGAGATGATCTCAGTGTTCCCAGGGTTATTACGCATGATCGAGGAAGATACTGAAGCCATAGGATGTCAAATTGCTAGATTGCAGCTTGTGCGGGCAGCTGTAGGCTGACATTCACGTTGGCTCATTCCATTTGAGGTGGAAAGAGTTATGAATAACGACTTGTATTGAGGCTGCCCTAACCCTCTTACAATGTTAGTGTTGCAAAATTGAGATAAGAGGACGTTCGACAGAACGATGGGGATCAAGAGGCACATACAAACACCCTCATGCGTGGTGATCATGCTTCTTAATTGGAAAGATCAGAGTTGTGTTACATTCGCAACTTGCAATACAGGCAGTGAAGTTCCTGCTTGATTGGTGAGCGAATGAATACTCGTATAAGTAAGGGATGGCGTAGGGCTAAAGCTAAGTGGCTACGCCTATTCGCAGTTCTGAAAAGATACATCGACTCGCCCGCACTCACCACCATATCATCCTGTCGATTCAGGTTCGGGGTGACCTAGCTACACTTGCCGGCTGGTGCATAACAGATTCAAGGAAGTGTACGGAATACTGGCTACTTGGCCGCACCTACGGTTAGCACTAAGTAGTAGAAGTCCAAGTGGCATCTAAAGAAAGACGAAACAGGCGGACAGCCGAGAGAAGATCTGGGTCAGGCGTTTTTAGGGTCGGCCTTCCTCTCTTCTTTCGGTAACACAGCACGCGTCCCGGAGGAAGTGGCAAAGCGCACGAATCAAAGATCGGACCGACCGCTGCCACACGAGATGTTAAGGCTCATTGTCTTGAAATATTCGTTAATTCTCTGTTATTACGAGAGTGAGGAGTCATACTTCGAATAGCTGATGATCAAGGGGTTGGTGGCTAATGAAGATAATTCGAGCTACTCGATACTGTGGTACAAATCCATATTCGCCTAACCAATGCTACCTGGCAAGAGCAGAACCGAACACCCACTGTCTAGAACAGTCCTCTCAAAGTCCGCATCGGTAAACTGCTTAGAGTCTTCTTCTCAGTTACTACCGGGTCAAGGTCGAAGGCCCGCATTCCTGTCATCAAGTCCATTTCGTGTCCTCGAATGTAGAAACCACCCGCTCCTTTGGTCTTGATCTTCCATCCTATGTAGAGAGCGATAACTATGGGTGCGGCGAGGTAGTTCTCGAAGAAGGACTGTACGTTTGGTGGTTTATGAATAGGCTTTAACGTTGAGATTAGCATGATGCTTGACTTGAGATTGCTGGATGGTCGTAGGAAACGGGCAACACTTACGAATAGCGAGGTATAGAATGTCGCAAGGAGCGCGATCATGTTGAGGACGAATCCACAGTAGCTACCAATAACACCGAAGCTGGCCCGGTATGGTAATTCATCCAAGGTGTGGCCTTGAACCTTCCAGCCATGACGGAAACGAATATGGGAAAGACAGATACTGGCCCATACAAAGAAGTATGCAAGACCAGACAGCGATAAAAGCCAGGTGAAGACAGTCGATCCAACCTTGGCCTCGTTGATGAAAGCAAGTAAACCAAACAACAGCTGGATTGCAATACAGGCAAGCGGGCGTCCCTTTTTGTCAATCTTGGCCAAAAATTTGGGCCCCATGCCAGAGGCCGCGAGGGCTTGCATGGTACGCGTTGAAGCGAAAGTGCAGGAGTTGGCTACACTGATGACGGAGATAGTGATGACAGCGTTGAAAACTGACGGTAGGCCCTTGATACCGGCTATCTTGATTGCCAACACAAACGGAGACGCTTTTGTGTCAGCTCCGGAAGAGCCGAGCAGCTGGTCCGAGTCGGAAGGGACAATCAATCCGACAATGAAGAGACTGATCACGTAGAAGAAAGTGATTCGCCAGAAAACTTGCTTGGTGGCCTTGGGAAGCGACTTTCGTGGATCAGCGGCCTCGGCGGCAGCAAGACCGACAAGCTCTGTACCTCCAAAGGCGAAAGCAGCAGTCACGAAGACAGAGCAGAAGCCTTTGAAGCCATTGCGGAACGCGCCAGGATCGTGCCAGTAGTGAGCCCCGATATAGCCACGGGGGTCCGTGGAAACACCACCAGTATCAATAACAATACCCATGATAATGAAGCCAATAATGGCAGTAACTTTGATGACACCGAGAATGAATTCGACTAGTCTTATTATTAGTCCTTTGACTGATTCAAACGATGAGGGTTCAAGAGAAGCCGTGTTGGAACCAACCTTCACCATATCCACGGACTCCAAAGAATTGAATTCCGACCAAGAAAAGCAGGAATATCGTAATCCAAATGCCTACGTTGAGGTCTGTACGCCAGAATTCGATGGTGATACCGGCGGCAGTAAGTTCGAAGGGCAGGACTACGAGCCATGAAAGGGCATAATCCCAGCCCATCGCAAACCCCCTATTTTAACTCCATCGTCAGGCAAGACTCGAGAAAAGAACAACATGTATAAGGGAAGATTTTCGGGTATGCGTACCAGGCGGGATCGAGGAATCGAACCGCGTATTGGTAGAACGCGCCATTGACCGGATACAAAACAGCGAGTTCTCCAAGGGCTTGCACAGTGAATAGTAACATGGTACCCACGATCATGAATCCGATTAACTAAAGAGTCAGGATCAGCAAAGCCGTCGCAGGCGGAAGGAGAAGCCAAGAATGGCTCGCTCTTCGAGAGCGACGTACCACACTGGCGGGACCACCGGCTTGAAATGCGCTTCCCGATCCAACGAACAGGCCAGCACCAATGGAACCACCTGAGGTAAATTAGAAGTCAACCTTTTCATCTTGTCGCATTCTTGCGACATCGTGAAGAGGAGCATACCGATGGCAATCATCTGCATGTGGCGACCCTGGAGGGCTCGTGTGAGACCCCCACTCGCGGGCTGCGACTCGACATCATCGGAACCGTGGGACCTATACTCGACGTCCTCGGCGGGCATCTTCTCTTTGATGTCCTCCATGATGGATGGTTATACCACGAACAATGCGACGTAGCGCAGATAATACTAGTGCCAGTAAGACGGAAATATACAAGGACAGGAAGGAAAGAAAGAAATGGGGGAAATGGAAGGGTTAAGAGAGATGGACGAAGGGCGCTCATCCTTCTCCCGTGCCCATGGTCCGACTATTCTACCTAGATAGATAACCTAAAAGGCGCACCATTGGAAACGTGGCCAATGGCATGTCGTGTATTCTGGGGCGGGTCATGGTGTGCAGTACTGATTACGGAGCTACTGCTACTACGGAGTACGGGCTCATGCTACGACGGCCTAGATGACCTGGAACAGTCCATTTTACGTATGCGACCCAAAGGATTTCCAAATCCCCGGATGCACTGAGCACTGAACGGGTAGCGACCTCGCTGGTGAGACACATATTACTCCGTACTGGAAGCCTTCTATAAAACAATGGGAAGACACAGAAACGCCTATGATTGAGCCTCACCTTATCCCGTTTGCGCATAGGTCGCGCTTGTACTTGGTCAAAGCGACCGGCAAGGCATTTCAATGCCAATTAAACCACTGCGATGATAACAAACTTTTAAACAAATATCAGAAACTGCAATCTGAACTGCTTATTGAAAAAAATGCCGTTCGGATACTGAGAGCTTGGAGATGCTCAAAATACTAATGGATGGCTCATGCTAATATTTCCTCCACAATCCCAACAGTGTTTCGGACTTTGATGGCTGTCACTCTGCATGAAAAGACCCACACTTCCGCATGGCAAAATCGATTTAATGTGGTTGCCTGCCATACATAATACATGAGATTCCCCCTTTCGCGAAAATGTCGCTCAAATCATATTTCGAGGGTTTTTTCGCTTTGTTCTAGCATCCTCAGACTCCAGCAGCGAACGCTGACCCAACCTGAAGAAGAACGTTACCACAGAAGGGCCGCACCCGGTAGCAGCAACCATGCCCCCAACTCGCCAACGCCAGACGGCCGACGCCCTCCTCGCCGCCTTTAATGCCATGGACGTCCCCGCCATCCTCGCCCTCCGCAGCCCCACCTGCATCCGCCAAATCCGCCCCGCATCCACCAACGTCTCCAACCAAAACAACGACGCCTTTGCACAGCACCTCTACTCGATGCTCAAAATCCTCCAAAACTTCGAGCTCACGTGCTATGAATTCGTCGAGGATGTTGCCGCGCGCAAGATTGTCATGTGGCTAAGGGCGAGGGCGGATACGATAGTAGGGGAGTATGTGAGCGAGTACATGTGGACGTTGGAGTTTGATGAGGCGGGGAAGAAGATTGTGTGGCAGAAGGAATATGTGGATTCGGCGGTGATGAGGGATTTTTGGCCGAAGGTGAGGGAGAGTGTGAAGAAGGCGGAGGAGTGACTGTGGAGAGGGTATTTGAATCGAAGCATCTAGGGCTGGGTTGAGTACACCTCATACAAATTTTCAGCACAAATACGTTCAATCATTTCACAATGCATGCAATCGGTTCAAAATGCTCCAACGCCATCCCGGAGCTTTCCCAAAGTATACACTCATCATCTGGGAGCATGTCCTTCGTACTCATCTTCCCCCAGAGACGATTCCCGCTCGACACTTCGAACCCTTTAACCCCAAACGCATACAAGATCAAAGGCGGGGACTCAATGGTTGTTCCCAAATAACCAAAAAGTTCAGCACCAAGTCCTCATCAACGAGAACAAGCTATCATGCAAGAAAGCCAGAAGCTCCTACAGACCTCGTAGCGAAATACTAAGTTCCGGGCCAGTGTTTCGCTTTAGCAAACAACTAACTCCGTAATCAGACAGTATCATTCTTCATCTCAATTTACACGCCTGCTCGAAGTCGTGATGAATGAGTGCCATTCCTAACACATCGGATTTCTTTTCTTTCAGGCAGTCTATACAGTTCCACAATTGCCTAACCCACCATTCTCATCATCAATGAAATTATAAAAGAGGGGGACGCAAATCAAGCCTCGTCACCCAACAGCACATGTTTCACATCTACCACCGCCCGTCTTAAACAATCTGCATAGGATGCGCAGCTGCGCACAGAACTTGCTCGATGGTGTGATATGCTAGGAATGCCGGTGATACCACTGCATCTACGCACAGTGAGAGTATCGGATCATCATAATGCATAGGGAGTCAATACAGCGCCAACCTACAACATGACACACTTGTTAGTAGGAAAGATCGCCATCATCACTGGTGATCTGGATATGTCGGAGCAGCGATAGAGATCGGGTTTGCAAAGCGTAGGGCAGCTGGCGTATGTGCGCTCCTTCCAAGGACCCGTCTGCATCTGAAGTGTCCACCAGGTTGCCTATAGCCTATATCATCAACGCTGCTGCTTCAGATAAGACCCAAGAGCATGGCGCCAATGCCATTGCTATCAAGCAGAACTGGGGGATCTTGAGGCGCCGAAGAGATCAGTGAAAGAAAACGCCGAAGGACGCTGGACTGATGCGGTTGAATATCTTCGGTAAGTCCATTGAACCGAACAAGAGCCACGAGCCAAGCCCGCTGTAGCATTGCTTTGATTCAAAACTGGGGGACTGCCGTTCTAGGCCCCTCCGCGAACTAAACGATAGACGCCTTCGCCACCAACTTCGACTTAAACACCCGCGGCCCAATCTTCATGGCTCAAGCCGTTTTACCAGTAATCCGGCGGAAAGGCCGCATCGAATTCTCCTCCCGCGCTGCGGAGAATCCCCAAGGTGATCCATACACGTCCTGTGCCGCGTCAAAGGCGGCATGGCACAGTGTCATCAGGAGCCTCGCGTGGCAGTTTGCTGCGCCGTTGGGAATCACTGCCAACACGGTGATGCCAGGGCCTGCCGAGACTGGTAAGTTGAGCTGGTTGTGGTGCAATTTTTTGAGCTGATAGGTGTAGATTTGATGGGAGTCGTTGCTGAAATATATGTTGAGCCGATGAAGCAATCTGCCATGGCGGACAAGAGGTTTGATGCTCTCAGTGGCCTCGCTCATATTGAGCCATTTATTGCAGAACGTAGAAGGCGTTGGACCAATGGGGATACCTTTTCTACGACTGGTTGCGGGTGGATGCAATAGCGCAAGGCTCGGCGTATTTAGGACAGTAGAGCACGCATCCGAGTCTGGACGGCCTTCTTTACTTCTATATTCTCTTCTTTTACTGCTAGGGCCATCGGAGAGAAATCGCAGGCAATTGCGAGTATTGTTTTTTTAAGGGTAAGTATGTACTCGCCAGCTCTCTGTACTACCTTAGAAGGCGTCGCCCCAGTGAAGGAGGAGCTGCAGATCAGAAACTCCCTGCATCACAGATGCCCATGGCATTTTCGCGCGAATGGCTCGAAGTTTGGTGGTTCCTGCGGGGAATCGTCGAAAGCCAAGTATAACGCTTCCTTTAGTTCATAGCTTGTTGCCGGTTCTTGATATCTCGGTTTTCGTTGTTTTTGCGGGTATAGCATCGCAGGAAGGCGTGGAGAAAGTGCCAGAACAGACGTAGTAGTGGAAAGACATCGATGATCTTCAAATTTTGTGTTAGTAGCTTGACTGGTGTCTCGCTCTTATCTTGACAGTTGTTTTTTGTTGAGTTTTAGCGAACAGTAGTCCCAAGTGTATCATCTAATAGCAACACATTTGGTGAATGACTCGCCTCTTAGCATTATCCAGATTTAGCTGTGCCTCCATCGACGTTGTTCGGGTCAAGGAAAGTTAGCCCAATACAGTGTGCATGTATACGATGATATATGAACATTTGTAGAAAATACTTTGATATGGTACAAACCAAGAAGGCAAACAAGAAGCCTCTTCTCGACAATGCCGAGAGAGAATACCATTCCTAATGAGTATTGCTAGTTAACTCGGAAACCAGATACGCCATGTCTGGAACACGTCCTCCGATAACAAACGCTATCAAGACATGACAACCTTGTAGACTGTGGAAGTGGGTTTGGGGATTAGCCAGTGCGAGTATTCTTTTCCTTGCGTGCGATTTCCTCCTCCGCCTCCAGAATAACTTTAAGCGGGATAGTTTTCCAGTCATGCCGTGTGGTAGAGACCGTACGGAATGCCTTGTCTTTCGGAAACACATGCATATGGAGATGGCCGACGGAAGCATCTGGGAATGGATGGAATCCATATACGAAATCATCCGGCTTGAGAGTTTTGAACGCGTCTGACATTTCAATAAATGTGTCCCGTACGTTTGGAAGAAGGCGGTTAAACTTATCGAGTGTGTCCTGGTTTGCGGCAAGCGTGTTATTCCGACTCTCGACAACGTCTTCTACACGAGCGAGAATCTTGTCGGCGCCACCATGCTCCCAGAACTCGACAAAATGCTTTTGCAATTCCTTCAGCATGGCACTACTATCTCTGGTGGCATCGGGGTCGACAATGTTGAGAAGGCGCTCCTTGGGGATGACAAGTGTGTGAGCAAATGCCTGGCCTTCTGCTGTGTTTTTGCCGGGTTGATAATCAGCGTTCAACCATTCGGGGTATTGGCGTCGGTCGTAGCTTTCTCTGTTCACCAAAATATAAGACTTGTCTGATTCACTAAGGATAAGCTTTTTGCTGTGGGTTTTGTAGTCCTAGGAGTTGCATAAGCCATAACGAAACTTGGCGGTGTCTTTGGGCAGACTCACGGAGAAGAAAGTATCTGATTTAGCATAGGGTCTCTCACCAACCGTAACTCCTTCAAGGCTCCGAGGAATGAATCCTTGTTTCCTATCTCAGGTGTGCAAATAAGCCAGGTGCACGAGCAAAATAAACTCCTACCATGCCACTGATCTCTCAGGGCAAAGTGAGGCTGCTTACAAGTTCGGATATTCATAATCGTTGTTACCAGACTTCCATTGCTTGAGCTCCTCCATGTAAATTGGGTTGTTTCGGAATCCATTACGCTTTTCGATATAGAGCTTTTTGTGAGCATCATCATTGTCCAGAGCACTGATCTGCACTGGCGTGTCTGTCATGTCTACCAGCCAAGCAATAGTCAGGACTAGGCCGCAGATAGCAAGTACACGAAAGGCCTTGAGTTGGGTCGATATTCCACTGAAACTGAAATCAAAGGGATAAGCGGCTTGCAGGTACTGAAAAAGGATTATGGTTGACAAAATAGATAGAAACGTGTAACAAGTCCGGTCCAGAAACATATGTAAAGGTTGTGGATGTGAGAAAAAAATGGCATTTCTGGGCTTTCGGTGAGCCTTTATGAACCAGAGCAAGCTCGCTTTGGCATTTGTGAAGTTGGGTCAACGCCGACATTCACTTCCCAATGACTCTTCGAGGTATGAATGGAATAAGGATCCCACAAGTTTCAAGTGATGGAGCACAAGGTCTGAGTGTTGTGTGATCTCTTGTTGTGCAACCGTTTGCGGCGAAACATGGCATCGAAATGAAAGAACTCGGCTGCTTTCATGGCGATGAGGGAATGCTACTGCCACTATGACAGTGCTCTTCACAAGTCAGCCGGGTGCATGGCCTGAGATCATTCGGTGCCTAGCAAGTCTCACATTGTAAGAAAGATGGAGTTTTGGTTGAGCGCTTCGTAGAACACAGCCCAAGTTTAGGCGGTAGTTTGGCGCCGTCCAGCCCTAACTGCCATTCGAGGTTTACACCACCTTTGAAGGTAGCAATCGAGACTGCGAACAACGATCAGGTCTGCACAGTAGGCATAATAACTGCAGGATTTTATTGTTTGCAGATAGTCTCGTCCACTAGAAATCGAATCCTGATCCATTCAGGCGACTATCCCACCATCCCAGTGGTTCGCAGACTACAAAGCTGAGACTGTGGGGGTGGGGGAGACTACGAGCAATATGCCAGGCAACTCGTCCTACTAACGAGGAATTTGTAAATTATCAAGAAAACTCGTCGTCTAAGAAGAAAATCCACCAATCCAAGAGCAATACCAACGACACGTTGAGCCAGATCTTGGAAATCTCCATTCGCGACTCCTGTGTCGACTGTGTACCACGCCATCCAAACCTAGAGTAAACGACAGACGAAGCCTAACTGTTTATACATCTCCCGAGAAATTATAAGGGTATCTTATCTCCATAATCACTCATTCGCCGGTGGAGCGCCCCCAAGAGGCGCTGTTCGCTGTGCTTGCGCTACCTCTCGAGCAGCAGCTGGGTTGCCAGTGCCAACCCTACGGCTCCTGTACAAACTGTTAGCGGACGCTCACGGACCAGACATTGCCCAGGCTTACATGATACTCCTACTGCCCATACTGATAATTATCATGAAAGCCCAGCTAGGGATTATCGAGAAGCCATATAGGATGTACCCGATAGGTTTGTTCAGCATCGCTTTGGAAACCCAGCCATCAAAAGGATGGAAGGCGCCTTCGTATATTGGAGTCTTCTCGTAAGACGTCTTGGTATGTATCTCAACAATATCCTGGCTGGTGGTCGTCGTAGCGTTGAGTGGAATGATATGGATAGTCGTAGTAGGGCGAGACTGATCTGCCTGGGTGATTGGAAGCTGAATATGCCAGACAGAAGGAGCGTTGGCGAGCCATGTGGAGCAGAGAACGGCCTGGCTATCACAATTGATATATCCAAGATTTGGTGCTGTCGGATCTACGGCAAACAAGGCTGCACTCTCGTTCCAAGCTTTCTCAACGCTTTCGCATCCTCCAAGGCATGTCTTGTTCCCTCCTGATACCATTACCATCCATGTTTCCGGTCCTTCGCTCGCGCTCGTCACACTAGGCAAAAGAACGGTATCCCAATTGTCCTTGGTCAAAGGCGTCACATTCTTCGATGCTGCCTTGGCGGCGCCGGCTGTGACCGGAGCTGTGACTGCGGCGGGGAGGTAAGATTTAGCGATCTCAAACCAGGCTTGAGCCTGATCCTGAACGTTTTCAAGCAGGGGCTTCTGTTGCTGGGCAGCTACGATAGCCGGCAGGGCCAGGAGAAGGGATGCTGCAGCGCGCATAGCGAAAAATGTTCGCTTAGTATCAAAAACAGCTCTGGTTGCTGCGATAAGAGGATATCTTGATGATTACTGAAGGTGAGAGAAAGAGAAGAAGAATAAAGCGTCAAGGTACGGAGTACAGAGAAGTTTATTGTCAGAAAGGTGTAATCGAGTTTATGCGCCAGGGTCTAATTTCCAAAGGGGGGTTCTCCATGTAATATATCGCTACGCTAGCTTGGCTTTGTACGGGATAAATTACACGAGTCTGGCCTTGGTGACTTGGTCAGAGTAAGGTACTCTAGTTCCGAAGATCAAAGGAGCTATATGTTCTCGAGGCCGCATGCATCGACGCCTATGGCCATAGAGAAAGAAACCTGAAATACCAAAGGCAGAAGATTGCTCTGTCTTGTCTTCAAGAACCTATGTGCTGCGCCTGTACTGCGTACTATTACCGATGTTTTCCACCAAACGCCTAACAATGCTCACTGCATTCCGAATCAAAGAAGCTTTAAATGCCCCGTCACCTTATCGATGGCGCTCTTCGGTGCAGGCCCTATGCCACATACAGTCGCTGACCCACTCGCAATCTGCGTCCTTCCTGCGTCATGGATGACCTGCGTGCACAATCCTAAGCTGACGGCCATTGCTTGTAGTGTCTCCAGCTCTTCTTCGCTCTTGACCTGCAAGGCGACTTTAGCTTGCCCCAGTCGTTCCCACTGTCGGAGGATCGAAGATTTAGGGTCATGGGAGACGAAATACTTGTAGCAGGCCAGTGTCGCATGGGAGCATTGAGCTGCGATCTTGCCTAGAAAAATTCTAGATCAACCTATCCTTCCAAAGCACTTTGCAGCTGAATTTATCCTACCTTTTCCCATGCCCAGATCTGTCCTTACAACCAGTACCAGCTTGCACTCCTCCGTGTTGCCCTCGAAGCTCGCTAGTTTACCTGGCTCCACCAGCTCCGCTTCGTCGTCTTCATCATCCTCTTCTTCGCCCTTTAGACTCTTCATGAGTTCCTCATCTGAGGAATCTGGGTGAACGGTGACATCGTAGCTATTAGGCCAGCTTTTCTTCCCAGATTTGCTATTGCTGGAAAAGATGCCGAGTGACGCGCCTTGGGCAACAAAATAGCCACCTAGAGCTGCGATGATTGCTGTCGCAATGACAATGGCAGCCGTAGATGGTTGAGGGCGGTCTATCGCGGAGGTCATTTGGAAGCACGAATGGTGTTGTAGGCGTGGGATAATTTTAGGGCTGTAGTCTTGCTGACCTCCACTCTCATTCCGACCTCCAACATTAACGACTCCCCCACCACTCTCCACCCTCACACCTCTTCGTGGCAAACCTCACGACTCACAGGACTTTAGACAGGAAATGCTTACTTGCTATTCATGAACAACGCTTAAACATACTAGCAAGGCGTTTCCTATCGCCAGGGTCACCCCATAATTGGTTTCCACAAGCACCTCGATCAGGACGCCCGGCTGATTGGTTCTTCCATAATCCATCATGCCCACCGCTCATCCCTCCCTCACCTTCGCTCGATCCTTCTCCAACACACTTTCGCGCCTCTCCCGCCCCTCCGACTCGCTTCTCAAACACAGGCACCGCGAAATCCCCAAATACCCCTATGGCCCCGCAACCACCTACAAACAATCCAATTTCGGGCTTTACGGCAATTCCAGCATTCAATTCGGCAACAAAGTCTCCGAGCGCAATGAGATCAAGAGCCGGCGGAGGTGGAAACCCAATATCCACAGCAAGCGCCTATGGAGCGAGGCGATGGAGAAATTCGTCAGGGTAAAAGTGCAGGCGAGGGTGCTGAGGACGATTGACAAAGTGGGCGGGTTGGATGAGTATCTACTTGGGGATAAGGCGGCGCGGATTAAGGAGATGGGCATGAAGGGGTGGGCGATGAGGTGGAAGCTTGTACAGACGAAGAGTGTGCAGGAGAGGTTTAGGCAGCAGAAGATGGCTATGGGGTTCGAAGTACCTACCGAGGAAGAGCTGAAAGCGGATGAAGAGGCAAAAGCTGCTAAGAAGGCGGAAAGGAGGAAACTATTGGACGAAGAGAGGGCGAGAAGGGTAAAGCAGTCGAAAAAGGACAAGCTCCGGGCGAAAAAGACCGAGGGGTCCGAGAAGGAGGTGATAATAGAGAGTGCAGAACAAGAACAAGAGCAGAAGGTTTTATCAGGAAGCTAGTAGCCTAGACTCCCTTCTCGCCTTTTTGCGAGGTTCTGTGTAAAGAAGCTGGTGTATGTATAGCGGGACATCGCCAGGTTAGAGGACTGGAAGCATTTATTACAGGCAGAAAATTTGGTCGAAAGGCAACCAGTTGTCAGTTCTTATCAAGGCTAGAGGGCGTAATAGAAACCAGTGAGTCAGTGCAGAGTCCTGATCCCGTTTCCAAATCTTGCTCAATCTACAAGCATTGACAGCACAATTCATCTGCTGTATTAGCTTCACTCATGAATATCCTGCCATTTCGCCAGTTACAACCATGCATCTCACTCTCCCTTGCTTCTCCTTGAAAGTCTCCTCCGATCTTGATTCAATGTTATTTCAATCCTAGGCGCCCTATATGACTGTGCTATACTTTGGATATAAATGGTATTAAGTCAACCAATGATTTCGGTTAGAATTCTCTATAACTTTATACTCACTCTATTACAGCGGCTGGTTCTAAGGTAGATTCAAGTGTGACCTTCACATCAGAAACTCCCTTCCATGAAATCTAATATTCATTCTCTATTTTTCATTTAGTATTATTGAAGGCATGTGCAATGAAGTTTGTTGAGTGTTTCGTCTCTGATGAAGCTCTACATGAATTCTTGTTTGACATCTAGCTTCACCAGGAAATCAGACCCTGGAGTAGGGGTTGATCTCTACTATTAAAGCAAGCCAGGTACTTCCCAATTTCCTTTGCTTCCTTCTCATCAGCTTAAAAACTATCTTCGACCCAACCTTTATAACATTCCAACTTCGAATTCCTATTCCTACATTCAACCACGCCATCTACAACCCACATCTCTTAGCCTTGATCTTCGACTGGTCATGTCTCTCAAGATCGACGCACCAGATGTCAATTATACAGCTGGCTCCCCGGTCAATGGTACGGTCACTTTGGTCGGAGATGGAGACGTTAATGTTCAGACAACCTCGATCAAGTTTGTAGGTTGCAGCAACATCTTCGTACGGTATTGCCCTGAGTTGGCAGGAGGGTCACCAACTTCTGCGCCCGATCCGTACAGTGGTGAAATCCGATTCTTTGCATGTGAGACCGTCATTACCGAAGTCCCGCAAACTCTTTGCGCGCCCCAGAGTTGGCCCTTTGAATTTGTCTTCCCATCCAAAGGTAATATTCTCAAACCGAAGAAATTTGCTACTATCGCGAGACTAATAGGCGATAAGCATTGTCCTCCTCCTTTGCCGATCAAGGCTTATCGGGCTTGTTCGAGAGTACCTGTTCAATTACCTACACGCTCGAGGCACACTTATCAGTTCCACCAGATGGGAAACACCACCTTCTCCACTCCAACTCAGGCTCCACCAAAGTGACCACAAAAGAGCTATCCTTTTCTGCTGCCAGGTCTATGCAGAGTTCTGACCCCGAAGAGGGCGTCGTCAGCGAAAAAATCAACGTCAAAAGTTTGCACTTGCTTCCCGGCAGTGAAAACCGCCATTTGACTCTAGGACAGCACCTTCAATCAATATTCCATCACGGCGACCTTCCCGAGGAAGCATTCACATTGAGCATTTCAATGCCCCACGTTGCGGTCATAGGCAAAGTTCTGCCAATTGTTCTGAGCCTTCAACACGATACAGGAGTCGAGCGAGCCTCAGGTCTTGAGGAGCCTCCTAAGATCCTCTTACAACACATCGAAGTAGCCATCCAAGTGAACACTGATGTTGCAAGCCATGCTGGGATGCCTGGCGGTTGGGTAGAAAGCAAAGTATTGGCATTGTCTGATTATCCAAAAAGTCCGGAAGACGCAGAAGGAATGGCAGACAGCCTGGATATAGGTGAAATGCTCAAGCCTATAATACCCCAGTATTTCTATCCGACCTTTCAAACGAAGAATATTACAAGGAGTTATGCATTGGATGTCCTCGTCGCTATTGGATGTGCGGGAAAGACGTTCAAGAGAGACTTTCGAGTACAGAAATTGTTGCTTCTAAGGGATCTATCTGTAGCCGGATCCTAGACTGCCTTAATGATTGTCACACAGTCAACGACAAGCATTGTGTCACTGAGTAAAATGGAGTCCAAAGTTGGTTGTTTAGAGTATACTGGCGAACATCTCTTGAATATGTACCAGAGACTTTAAAAGTAGAGTATGACGAAATATTTCGGAACTATACCATTGCAGTGAAACTAAGAGAATGGAACCGGTACCAGCATGAGAAAAGCCTATGAGAATTTGAGTTGCTCTCTGCTTCCAATTTCATCTTCTTGGCAATATAGCTTAGTAGAAATGACAATCGTCTGAGGTAGAGTATTGCAAGGAATTACCCTCAGAACATCTGTCGGTGATTTGATTACCTACTTAGTAAGCGAGTTGAACACACCACAATACGCCCCCTAAGCCAGTCTCACACCAGCCTGCCGATTCTTCTTCTGGGTAGTTCCCATCGCATTGTTCATGCCAGTAGCCTGACTACTATCCAGGGAGCTTTGTGCCTCCCTCTTTTTGTCATCCGAAATCTTCTTTAGGTGCTTCTCAGTCTTCTGCTTCCCGCTTCCCTTACCATGGAACTGATGACTCAAATGCTTGAACGCCTCCTTCTGGTTCATCGACCGTCCGAATTCGTCGACGTACTTGAGCTGCACGTCGGGCTTGTAATCCCGGTTGAAGACATCCAGCATCTGCCTCGACTCTGCCTGGTCACGCTGCTTGTTTTCCCAGCGGGCATACTCCTCTCTCTCGCGAGCGGACATCCTGTCTAGTTTTCCACTAGCTCGATCACGCTCACGTTGCAACCGAGCTTTCCTCTCAACTTCTGCCTCACGTTTCTGTTTCTCCGTAAGAAACCTATCCCGCTCACGATGCAGAGCATTGATATCCCCCTCGTACGTTGGCTTCAGCAGGCCTCGTTGAGTGAGCATTGACACCGTGGCACCGAGGCCGTTGTCCAATGTAGCCTCCTCTTCCAGGCCTGTGATGGTCAAACTCGAAGGCGCGGGTGTCGATGCCTCGCGTTTGATGCGTGCTTTGAAATCACCGTCCTCTTCAGATCCATCGTAGGATTGATCCATGTCAACATCAGCTCCGTCCTCGGCAACAGGAGATCGTGATTCAACAATGTGGGGCTTTTCCTGCTCCGCTTGTGCTTTCTCATCAGTAGCTCTCTGTATACTTACAACGAACTCTGTAGTCTCATCGATAACCAAACCGACTTCTCCATCTTGTGTATCATCATCGCCATTTCCGAGTGAGCCTGGAGTAGCGCTTGCCTCTTCTCGAAGCTGCCGAGCGATGTCTTCGGGCTTAGTACGTTTTCGCTTCTTGAGTGCCGCTCGTCGCTGCACCGCCAGAGACGCTTGCAAATCATCATCATCAACAAATGAGGTGCTTTCGAGTTTGCGTTTTGGCGCAGTGGATTGGGAGGCAGCGACTCGGGGCTCTGCGTTTCCTGAATCGACGTCCATATCATCTTCGTCGTTTTGTACGCCGTTACTTGTCTCAACCGGGGAGATATCGTCCTCATCCACAGCTTTCTTCCTCGTAGATTTCGCTTTCTTCTTTTTCAGCTTTCGGGTCTTTGCGTCCACCACCACGGTGTAGTCCGAGATTGGCACGTCGTCCTTTATTATATCGAGGCTTATTGGTTGTGCTTTCAGCTTCTGCCCAGTTGACTGCTTGAGTGCTTCACGCTCCTCTGCTGTGGATCCTTGTGCATCCAGAACAAGCCGCTTCCGTTTCTTCCCGTCTATAGTCTCGTCATAATGTTTCAGTATAGATGTGCTACCGGTTTCGTCGACTTCGTTGGGATCGTACACTGGTTTCTTCTTCTTCAGCTGAAGTCTCTCGTTCAACACTTCTCGCTCTTTCAGCTCTAGATTCTCGAGCTCGTCGCCTTCTTCTTCGTTCTGATCGATGGTGGTATCCTTGAGTGTCAAAACTTGCTCGTCACCCTCATCGAAGTCATTCAGCTCGTGCGCAACCTTTACGCCTGCAAGATCCTCTGCAGTGTGATCAGGAACGTTCTCCCGCTCAGCAAGCTCTTGCTCCAGCTTCCGTAGCCTCTCTCGTTCTAACTTCTTCTGCCTTTTCTTCTGCTGGATCAGCCAGGTCTTCGTGTCTAGCTCTGTGACATTATCGGCCTCGCCAAGCCCCTTGCCTTCAAGTTTAGCGTATTTTCGAGCAGCATCTCGGGCCTTCTTGATGGCCTCATTCTTGGCTTCTCGCTGCGCTTTAGCATCTGCTTCTCCTTGCAATTTCGTCCAATTTTCGTACCCTTGCGCTTGCCTTGATTCTAGAGTGCTCCCAACATCTTCCTCCCCTGAGGACCCTTTATCGTCCTTGGGAGCCTTGAAAGTAGGGCCACCTCCCGGAACCGGAAGAGGTTTCAGTCCGATGGCCAGTCGGATCTTGTTTGTTTCTTCAATTGATATTGAGTCAGCCATGACAGTATAATATAATCAGGTGCGCGTGAGCTCAGTGAAATGGAGGAGTTGGTAAGTCGAAGAGGGGAGGGCGAGTTACTCGTAGGACCGGAAGTTTCCGTTATTTCACGCTTGTCCAACACCAGATTAGCCTTCTAAAATCTTGGCGCAGCAAATAAACATTTGTGACAACGAAGGTTCTCTTTTTTCCTTCACTATAGATCTGGGTTCAGCAATCCCGTCGCCCTCCTTGAGGCGTCTCTCGGTTGATTGCTGGATAGCTCGACCTCATCATGGAGCCATCCTTCCCACTACAGGAACCTCTTGATGTCAATCTTCCGGTCGACAGATCTCAGAATGAACCGGTGCCTATCAAAGCCTGAGCTCCCGCAAGGTGAGCTCGGTGGACTGGGCTACTGAAGGCGTCATATTCCAAGTCTCTTTGCCGATGGCCGTTGGCCTCTGAGGTTAGGGTCAAACCATGACTAGCCTACATCTTCTACGTCGTTGTCGTGGGGTGAGAATAGTTGGGAGCATAGTCTAATGGAATGGTGCACTGACGGAAAACAAATAACTCAAGTCCTCAGCCTTTGGCGAGCCAAGAAACATGGGCAATCGCTTAGAGAACCTTTTCGGGGGTGCCAGTCGTTCTCATTGGGGTAGTGGTCTGGTTTTTTCCTACCTTCTCCTTATTTCACTTGCTCGCTTCGCACATGTCGGCTACTTGTGTTTGATGTCTTCGCTATGTAGCTCAAGCTCAACTTACAGTAGTAATGGCGGGCAAACATATACTATACTACAAACCCAAATCAGAACGATTGCATGCTCGCCATTGTTCTCATTTTGGAAGCTGTTCACCATGCACAGCTGCATCCTCTCCCTCTTTGTCTTGATTCAGCATGCAACGATCTCACTCATGGCTCCGGTTTCTTCTCCGAGTATCGCTGCACCAATAGTCACCCGGCAGATGCAACAGAACGTGACAATGCTCAGGTGAGCAAGGACTCGCGAATGGCAGATTGGAAAGACTTACACTGAAACAATCAGAACCAATCCAATACTTAACACGCGCCCCTTCGTCGTCCCCGCCCTCATCGCAGCCAACCCGAACGTCATCGCCTACCACATCCCGTTGACACGAACAACCCTCTACATTCAGCTCACTGACCCAATCCCCGTATCCGGAATGGCCAGTACTCTTTTGCTGGCCCTCAGCTATGTCGAAACCCATATGGACCGCAGCGGCGATGGGTCGCTTAGTAGACGTGATGATCCCTTCAACTACGATACGGGTCTTGGGGTCAAGCTGTCAGTTGGCAGTTCCCAAGGACAGCACATGACGTATGGGATTTTGCGGTCGACGTTGAAGGGGATCAGGGATTATCTGTATGCGATGCATCGGTATGTGGGGGCTATGTTTGTGATCGCTGAGGCGGATATTGGGATGGTCGGATCTGGTGTTATAGAGGCTAGTCCGCGAACGCAATGAGGGGGTTTTCTTTTATTTACCCATTGGAATCGATTTAGGTCATTTTGGTCCTCCTTCTGCAAATATTGTGTGTATATCTCTCCCTGCATCAACACAATAGACTTCAAGACGATGTTTCCATGTATATAGAACCACATCAACCCTATCTCCACTACCATCCGAGTATCAAGAACCGTTTCCAAACACCATGTAAAGGATAAAATAACCTCGACAAATTGCCACCTCTCGCTTCGTCACGTGTTATCAGAGCTGCTACTGGTGCTCTATTTACAAAGTGGAGAACACGATATACGTGCCTCACCACTCCTTATATCTGAAGTCCTATACAGGTTCTACGATATTGCTAGAGTATCAACTATACTTTACCTGGCTTTTATCTGGCCTTTCGTAGTCACCGGTCACTAAATGAGGAGTGGAACCTGAGAAACAAAGCAGTATAGTACGCAATGGAAAAGGTGTTATATCTCAAGATCGGATTGGCCCATACGTACTACTGATACATATGCATCGGGTTTTCTGCCGCGTTGTATCTTCAGGCCTCATAATCGTACAGGTTGTTTGGTATACATCTCACAAACGCCTCTGACGCCTCCACTGGTTTCGACCAAAGGTACGAAGCAGATTTCATGTGAATCAAGAATCGTAGGATATCCACCCACTAAAAGAATCCCAACATTCCGCGAAGGTACTGTTGTCACAACTCAGCTCGCTTTCCCCGTGGTCTTTCCAACCGAAGTTTTCCACTCTTGATATATCAGGTCCATCTCCCGTTCGCAGTTGCGGTTCTGGTCAAGCTCGCAGCCGACCAGGCGTTGGATGAAGTCGCCTTCTTTGTACATGACTTCTTGGCCGCCCCGGCTTTGAATGTCGATGTTGTAGGAATTTAGGAGCCGTTGTGGTACCAAGGCTAATTTGGTTAGGATGGTGGGGTGCCATTGCACAATGTGTTCCTGTTAACTTATTAGCTCTCTTCTGATTTCTATTGCCGCTTGGAGGATTGAAGAGACGTTGACATACCAAAGCATGGCCTTCTGCTTTCTGGAAATTGTAGCTTCGGTATAACGGGTCGAACCAGGTATCGAGGAAAAACTTCGCCCAATCTCCACTCCTTAATATAAAGCTTCCCTGGCACAATCCCTCATTATCCTGCGTAAGTACTAGATCTATCTTATCCCCTTTGAGATGCGAAAACGTCTTGATCACACTGTCCGGCGGAACAACCGGCTTATCCTTCAGCATTATTGACTCCATGCGTTTGGGCGCCATAATGTGCGTGTTGAGAGATAGTGAAGGGTTCATAATAAGGGCATGAGGTGAGAGAATGAAAAAATAGGTGGAATATGGGTGGAGTGTCATGGCGTGACGGACGGCGGGGACGAGAGCCCAGCTTCGAGGAGAGTTATCGATGTCGTAGTCTGTCGCGTTCGGGAAGAATGTACCGTAGCCTGTGAAAACTTTGTTACTTTTCTACCATTTACTAGCCTTTCCAAAATACAAACCTTGCTTGGCCGCATAGTGTTTTCGATTTTCTGTTATTCTGTTCATGTACTCCTTGCTCATGCCAACGGGATCGAGCAACGTCACAATTACCGTCTCGGGCGTACCGGGAGGAGGTCGCTCGGGAGAATCGGCGAACAGCCTTGTTGCGAGATAGACAAGTACCAGTGCGGCGCAAGTAACGATTCCGCCGAATTGAAGCTGTTTTCGCCGTATCGGGGTGGACCGATAGGTTCTGGTATAGGGTGGAGGATGGGAGGTCTTGCGAGGAGGTAATGCGAAGTGCATCTCGACTATGTCTTGCAAAGGCTTGCACCGGGCAATGTCCTGAATCCAACGGCAGGCCCAAGGCCTATAGTCCGGGCCCAGACAATTTGAATGCCCTCTTGGCTCTGGCGGAAAACCCCCCTCCAGGTAGCACCCCACTACTAGGTAAGCTACCTAACCGGGAGTCGTGTCAAGTGCAATGAATGGGTCTCATCTCTGCCAGTATCACGTCTGGATGTTGGTTGAGTATCTTCGTGCTTTCAAAAGACACTTACGCTCGCCAAAAGTCAGGTGAAGTGCAATGCGGTCCCTGTCATCCCAAAGCGGAAAGGCGCCCGAAAAGAGCTCGTGATTTCCAGGGTTCTGTAATTTTTGTTATGCGACCCCAAAAAATATACATCTCTTTTCGCTTCTCGGAACAAATTCAGCATTGTCTTGTCCTCTTCCAGCCACTCTTTTCAATCCGTCTGGGCTTCCTTGTCCCCACCGACCATGCTATCTTCTTTACGCATAGCTACACGGCAGGCGCCTCTTCGCTCCTTAGCCAGCAAAGCCATTGTCGCAAAATCCGCCTCAACTTGGGCTCACGTACCTCAAGGGCCCCCTGTAAGTTGTTGAGATCCATTGGCCCGAATCTCCAAGACTGACTGAATTGTAGGATGTAAGTAGAGCTTCAGTGAAGAGTTCGTATCTTTCTGCTTACCTTGTTTGTCTTCAAGGCCATCCTGGGTAAGGAGTACTATCCGAACTTTATCTACAGCTCGCTGATTGAGCTTCACAGGGATCACAGAAGCCTTCAAGGCAGACAGCTTTCCTAAGAAGATCAACCTAGGGGTTGGAGCCTACCGTATGTTTAAAACTAGGAGTCCCATGGTCAAAAGCTAATCGACTAGACAGGAGATGACAAGGGAAAGCCTTACGTCCTACCTTCCGTACGATCAGCGGAGAAGAAGATTGTAGATTCGGCCCTTGATAAAGAATATGCCGGGATCACTGGTGTACCTTCCTTCACCAAAGCCGCTGCTGTCCTGGCCTATGGTAGTGGCTCGACAGCGATCAAGGAGGACAGAGTGGCAATTACACAATCAATCTCCGGCACTGGCGCTTTGCGAATTGGTGGTGAGTTTCTTGCAAGGCATTACCCTAGTGGAAAGAAGATCTACATTCCCACGCCTAGTTGGGCAAACCACAATGCTGTCTTCAGTGACTCGGGACTCGAAGTAGTAAAGTACAAGTATTACAACAAAGACACTATTGGGCTGGACTTCGATGGCATGGCGGCAGACCTGAAGTCCGCTCCTGAAGGAAGCATCGTCCTTCTACACGCTTGCGCCCACAACCCTACAGGCATAGACCCATCAGAGACCCAGTGGAAACAACTCAGCGATAGCGTCAAAGAGAAGAAGCACTATCCTTTCTTTGACATGGCATACCAAGGCTTCGCCAGTGGTGATACCGACCAAGATGCATTCCCTGTTAGATACTTCCAGAGCCAGGGTCATACTTTTGCTCTAGCCCAGAGTTTCGCGAAGAACATGGCACGGCATCCTCTCAACAAAATTTGACAAGCACGTGACTAATAACACTCAGGGGCTCTACGGGGAGCGTGTCGGAGCGTTCTCCATTGTCTGCGATTCGGCAGAGGAGAAGAAGCGCGTGGACTCGCAAATCAAGATCCTAGTGCGCCCGCTATACTCGAACCCTCCCGTTCACGGCGCCCGGATCGCCTCCGAGATCTTGAACAACCCCGACCTCAACAAACAATGGCTCGGAGAAGTCAAAGGAATGGCGGACCGCATCATCAGCATGCGTGCTCTGTTGAAAAAGAACCTGGAGGACCTAGGTAGCAAGCACGACTGGAGCCACATCACATCCCAGGTAGACTCAATCAGAATAAGGCGCCGTTCATTTCAGAGTATGGCTGATATCCTTAGATTGGCATGTTTGCGTACACGGGCTTGACCCCTACTCAGATGAACACACTTGCGAAAGAGGTTGGTGATTGTTCATTGTACCCACGGTAATTTCTTGCTAACAACGCGCACTTTAGCACTCGGTATATGCCACTAAGGATGGAAGGATTTCAGTCGCAGGAATCACCAGCGGCAATGTCAAACGCCTTGCAGAAGCCATTCACAAAGTTACCACGTAGATCACCACTCCGAACATACCCTCCATCTCCTTCTCTTCAAAGCTTCCTTTCCTTCTTCTCTTGCGTATGAGGCCGGCTGAGCGTTGCTCTTCACCTGAATGGGTAGCGCGCTGGATGTATTGTTGGTACACTATATAGACGGGAATCTTGTGAATCGTTGTACTATTCGGTGCTCGCTTATCTCACTCCTCCTCGCCTCCGACACTTTACCGCAACGTCATTGTCCATGTGCCTGTTTTTGGTCCACCCGCCGATCATCCAGACTATCGCTGTTTGCTGAGCCGTTCGTTGAGCCATTCATTGTCCCGCTGATGTTGATGTTGAAGGTGAGTAGAGGAAGTTTCCCGAATTGCGGCTCTGTGACGTCCACCTCCTTTGTCTACGGCAGTCACCGACTACATAACCCACAGCTCTGCGCACCAAGGCCCCCAAAGAACGGTTCCGGAATCCCAGGAATCTTTCGATGGGAGGCCCGATAACGGGTGGGTGCATAGGTGATGATGATGCAGTAGGGGGGGAAGATTGGAGAGCCACAAGCGACGTGCCGCGGGCCAGTGACCACGCAGGGGGCAAAGCTCCGTAGAGAGGACGACGCTTTGGACGGGAAGTGCCGGCACGATGGCAGTGGTTCCCGTCAGTCCCACCTGCGACTACCGTGGCATACTAAGTACTGTACTGTACGTACGACCTGTCCAGTTAGGGGGAAAGAGCTAAGGTAGGTGTGTTTTTCACGAAGGACGGGGAACTGAAATGCAGTAGAGAGTAATCATTGCGGAGAAATGGAGCAACCACCAGAAGAGTAACGAGCATGATAGGGCGTTGGTACTCTACTACTTACCTACAGTAGAATACTCGTACGGTTCGTAGGACGCACCAAGGATGCAAAGGGCTGATCAAAGGCTCTGGACCGGGGGTCTATTGTGACGACGGAGCTCCCGGGCTGACGCGGACCGCCTGCACATCGACATCATCCCCTAGAACCCCCACCCCTCCAGGCTCCAGCACTCTGGATCCTGGAGGGCGGGCCCCTCCAGGCGGCCTTTAGCGGTGCAGTGTGACGTCGTGTCGCTTATCCTGTTAAATGCATCCCCGTCTAATCACACAATCACTGGACCTTTTAATTCCACCCATGATTAATCATACCGCCAGTTCATGTGGTGGCATGTCCCTCATGGATCGATCCCATGCCATCGACCGATCAGAAGCCAAGTTCCCCATGCAATGCCATGTAGTTGGTAGCAGTCACCTGTCTGGCAGTAGTGGTAGTAACGAGGAGAGGAGAGGAGAGGAGAGGAATTGATGGGCAATTGGTGGATGAAATCCATACTCGTAGCTGCCATCTCCAGTACCGACAGGTCCACTAGGTACCTTACCGTACTAGGTATTAATCGCAGTCGCAGAACAATAGGTACGTCACTTCCGTGAATCTTTAATTGTCCTGCCAAGACCCCGTCCCATGATATCATTTGGGCTGCTTGCAACGCTACCGACTACCGTACCTTAGCGCAGTGAGAGCTTCTACTGTACGAGTACCTACCTACCTACCTAGGTAGTCACCCCCTTTGTAAACCTTTGTTGTTCCCCATGTGTGCCATGAGTGTCATGAGTGTGTTGGCTGCTGCTCCCTCCGTTCATCGCATCTCATCTCGTCCCATGCAACCCACCCACACAACACATGCACAACAAATCGTCTGCTTCTTCCCGAATAACTCAGATACGATGTACTAGGCAGTTCAACAAGGAATACCTTAACTCAATATCTCAATCATTAGTCAAAATGGAATGGACCCTTACTTCACCCTAGCAGACAGGCCCGCTCGTGACCCAAGCCAGCACTATCCAATACATACAACTACCTACATCCTTACAGTACTACTCGTCCGAGCCCGGCCAAGCGAAAGATACCAGAATACAGAAAGTCACTACTACTAGAACTACCACCACTACTACTTTACCTGTTCGGGCTCGCTCCCCATGAGGTGATCGTTGTGAATCAGCTACCCCTCCGCTAGCAATATCTCTAAACCCCGAGCTCCTCCTTCACCCTTTCTGAAACTCCACCAACCTCTTCACCTTTTCGAGCATCTATCTGCAGGCCCACAGCGGACCTGAGACTTCCACCTGTAAGCTTTGTGCTCCCGACTGACTATACCCATACCGTGGCTGACATCACAGACCGGATCCCCGCCCCAAACAGCAAGCCTTTCTCTTCAAGCAATCTCCCCAATCTACATCGACCGAGAGTACAGTAGCGAGCTGGCCTCCGAACGATAATCTCCCCCGTACCTCCAGAAGACGATAAGGGAAAGGCTTGCTCGACACAACCAAGTTCCTGGCCAGCAACAGTCCGACGTCTATATACTGTTTCCACACCCGCCTTGACAGTTCCGTGCAAACTTTTCCAACCGCCAGGTTAGATCTAGAGAAGGACAAAGATTAATTCCAGTCTTCGCACAGAAGCAACGCACAATAATAGTCAAAGATGGCGGCTCGGCCGGAGAGTGTCGAAGATCGTGTACGTCAATCTTCATGGACGCTTCAGGTCTGTATTGCTTTGGCGTTCATGACACTGATTCAATGAATTTCGAGTTAGTCGGACGCGGGATCAAATGGACTCCCCGAATGTGGGGATAGCATCGACACCATGACCTTCTCGCAAATCCTAGAGATGGACGATGACGAGGAGGAGCGGGAATTTTCCAAAAGCATCGTGTATGGGTTCTTCGACCAAGCCAAGTCAACATTTGAGAACATGGAGACAATGATGTAAGTACCCGTAAGCCTACTGTTTAGCTCCGGTGGGATTATAGGGCACAAGATCTCAAGCAAAAGCGGTTTCGAGGGGGGATACTGATCTCAATGTTGTTTTCCGTAGAGAGAAGAAGAATCTCGCCGAACTAAGCTCCCTCGGTCATTTCCTCAAAGGCTCGTCGGCAACCCTGGGACTCAACAAAGTCAAAGATTCATGTGAGAAGATTCAGCACTTCGGGGCCCATAAAGACGAAACAGGGACCAAAGACGAGCCGGATAGTGGCAAGTGCTTGAAACAAATCAAGGACACGTTGGCCGGTGTCAAAGTTGAGTACGCTGAGGTTGAAAAGGTGCTCAAGCGCTACTACCACGACCCTGGGCCTTAGAAGCTTTGGGGGGTCTTGGGATATGTGGCCAAGGGTTTTGTACTAGTATAGGATACAGAGAATTGGCTGTGGCCTGGTGTCGATGTTCTTGCAGTGTTTTTCAGCATGCTACATTGCCGTTCCTCCATCCAACTGTGCTCTTCATCGTGCTACCTTTTCGACTCTTCGGTTCAGCTGCGCATAACCCGTGTCCTACAACAAACGGTCGGCTCACTGCAGGTTGGTGAGACAATTGTGCACTTGTACTCGTACGTGCAGATCCGGGCATCCGCTGCATGTGGGTTACCCCAGCTCTTCCCAGATCTCGCATGAGGTGCGTCTTCCATACCCGGTTCGACGTGCATACATGTGTTCGGTCACACACATTGTATGGCCTGCCAGCCACATTGAGATTCTCATGCATTATTCCGTGGTACTTTCGAAAGCGTTCCGCAGACTCGCTTTATGGGCACGCACGTGCCTGGCTCAACGCGTAACGGAGGGCTGCTTAAGCGGAGTCTCGGCCAACGTAGTGGATGCACATCTCGCGGTATTTCTTCCTCTTCTTCAACCTACCTTCTCCGACACTCTTACTCCACTACCTCTACTCATCATTGAAGGTAGTACAACCTACCCCCAGGTGATTGGAATGTCAATCGCCTTCGTTTCGTAAATGTCTGCGGATACTTCTGCGAGACCTTGTCTACCAGTGCCGAGTGGCGGCACACAAAGCAAGATGTTTTGAAACGGCTTTTTTTATCTGGACTCCTCAGCCAAGACGTTGTTGCCACGCCATGTTCATTGCTTGTTCTATGCTGTCAAACATCTGCCATGCCACCCAAACCACCTTTAACCCATTTTCTGTGTCTTCCGCTTGTCACTTCAGCCAGTAGATCGCAGCTGCTAGCCCCACTTCAGCAGTTTATTGCAGATGTGACGAATCCTGAGAGTGAGGGTTCTATAGTGATACCTGCAGAGGCCGTTCGACCGATCGGAACCCTTCATCTTACCCTTGGAGTGATGAGCCTGCAATCCCCGGAGAGTCTCGCCGCTGCTTCGACTTTTCTTCGGGGCTTGGATGTCCGGGAGATGCTCCATGAAGCCTCCAAACTTGGTGGAACCGGCCCTGCAAATGTACTAGAGGCAGCAGAGGGAACGGAGATCTTACCTGAAACGAAGGATGACTCCCAAGCAGAGTCTCTAGACAAAGTCCTTCCACTTACAGTCACGCTGTCTGGCCTTAATCCAATGCACAAACCATCTTCAACTTCAATTCTCTATGCCTCGCCACTTGACGATACTTCTCGCCTGTATCCCTTTGCTCTCGCCCTACAACAAGCCTTTACTAATGCGGAATTTCTGCTGCAAGATGATCGAGATCTGCACCTTCATGCGACTATGGTGAACACAATCTACGCTAAAGACAAGAAAGCTCGCACTCAAGGAAGTGGACATGGGAAGAATAGTAAAGGCTCTAGAAAATTTGATGCTCAAGAGATGATTGCGAAGTATCAGGGCTTTGAATGGGCTAAAGATGTACATATTGAGAGATTGAGCATCTGCGAGATGGGAGCGAAGAAGACTATCGAAAATGGAAAGGTGGTAAACGAGAAGTATATTGAGATTGCTAGTGTGCCTCTTCCATCAGGGTGAGGACTTTCGGACCTTGTCAACAGTTGAGTATAAGTCGACCGTTTTCCGGTTTTGTGGCTTTGTCGCCGCTTAAAGTTGAGCCTCTCATCAAATAACCTGGGACTGAATTGGGGTTACTATTTTCAACATTCGCCCAAGAGCGCTTCTTGGAAAGATCGGGGATGTCTGATCAAATGGATACCAACAATGCAGGGAACACAGGAGACGGTGCAGTGACGTCCACCCAATTGTGCAGCTTGCAATATCCCGATTGAGATCAGAATACATTTCGATCCCTCAAAGAGACGAGGCTGGTCGATGATGGAGGACCTTACTGTCAAACGTTGAAACTTGGAGAACGTTTTGTATGGTCTTTCGGTTCACGTACGAGAGACAGATCCATACCAAGTTCAAAAAGCGTTAGGTCTGATTGGAAAGCCTGCCCCGGCTCCGACACTGTCGAAGATATAGATCTAGGATTTTAGAAGTTGGGCCAGCCTTGGCCGTTCAGTAGCAGAAATGTTCATCTCAAAGACCAGGACCCATACAATCGGAATTCTAGTCATCCCAGTCTGACAGCCAGAGTCAGCAACTTACCACTCGAAGATCAGATTGTAAATTTCCAAAAACCAGGGCATCTTGATGTGGCAGCAAATACAAGCATAAGTTCCATCCTAAAGCAGGTTTTAGCAATGCCGGAATTGGTCGGCTTATACTAGCCAAAACCATCTGAGATCTTCTTGATGGAACCAAATCTGGAAATCGTAGGTTAAGGCGAAGCAATCGACCAGCACACATTTCATCGGTTGTCATCAAATAATACTCCAAGTCAATCGAAGCGTTCCTCGAACATAGGCATGGCAGATAGCGGTTTTGAACCGCCAGGTGTTGCGTTTGTTAAACATTCTGTACCAGCGTCGACTGAGTACATCATCCAGAGGATGAGGGTTTAAAAGGTATCGGTTCCCGCTACTGTTACTTTGCCATTGCTTCCCAAGAGGTGGAAAGGAACACCATAAGACTTTTGCACATGCTACAATACAACCCTTGCAAGGCAATGTGTGCCCCAACGTCCCGCCCCAGTCAAAGCTGTTTCCTCCCACGTATCTCCCATTTCTGAGAACGCTCACAGGGTTGTATGACTTCCAGCAAACAAAGTCGACTGGATTCTGCTTGCAACAACCAGAACGGCATGCTGAAAAACATGGCTTGAGTCTCGTGATGCGTACTATTATCGTCTAGCGACTGACACAATACCCACTGGCATGATATTTTGATCTGCTTTTGGCCAGTGATCCTATAGATTGTTTGACATACTTCCTGCTCTCCATGTCACTTATAAGGGGTCCGATTCTTCCATTTCTCTTGGCACAGTTGAACGGTACTGCTTGCTCAACAGCGTCCCTTTCACTTGATGACCTATATCATTGTCGTCTAGCGGAATTAAGCCCTCTTTCAAAGGGCATTTCATTAGTGAAAATATTCACACTCTCCATTTCCACAATATGTCGAAATTTCGTGAGGATTTTTCAACGGATTGTTTGGTTATTCCTTGACGCCTCTTAAATTGAACTTTAAACACCGGGAAAAGGTAGACTCTATTCTCGTGGACTGCTTGAGCATTATGCCCGAAGAGAGACGGCTTAAGTTCAACGAAGAGGCCATGGAACATAGAGTATTAAATTACGACCACTAAGAAGGGGAGGAAGAAGAGTTGAAAAGGGAAGAGCAAGCGTATACTAAGAGAGCCCGGGGGGAACGAGATGGATTTTGGCGGAACAAAAGGCCATAGAACGCAAGGAAAGCTATCAGGAGGAGTGAGTAAGGGCTATAGCTAAGGCAAGAGATCTCAAGCACGACAATATCACGGCTCGGGCCAAGATATTGGAAGAGGTCAAGAAGGATGCTGAAGAGACGGAGAAAGGCATAGAGAAAAGGGACGAGGCAAATGCTGGAAAATAAGCCACCAAACAGCTCCAGAAAGCACGATCAGGACAAGGGAGTGGAAAAGAACGTGACGATGTCTGCCGTGCGGGCCCCGGACCAACTCAAGATCCTTGCAGACACAGATGAGACTTGGTTGCAGGTTAGTACTGCTGAGAGGGCGATGATAGAATGGCAAGTGGTGGAAGACAGCTGGGTCAAGGAGAACATGTAGCTGCTCACTAACTGGAGCTTAACCCGTTTTTCCTTTCACGTTCAAATGCCTCAGCTCTTCTTACTAGACAACCTCGCGATTTCTTCCCATGTGTATCACTCCCGTTCAAAGCTCGGACGTGGCATGGGTTTGTTTGTCTGTACCGTTCTCGACGTGTCTACGATGTTGTCGCATTCGTTGTTTCACACAACTGGAACTGCTGTCCAAGCTTCACGTCTTAGTGGACATGTTAAACGCAACGCAAATATCGTGAAATGTCACGGTCTTGTTATATGTCAACCTCCCCCGAATTTCATCTTTCGCACACACAATACTACCAACCATACCAACCCATCCGGCTATCCTAAAAAAACATCCCGTATTCAATCGTTCTATCGAAACCATGTCCTCAACCTACGATAACCTCGTCGACAAACTCGCCGCCACATGCGTCTCAATCCATAACGACACCCTACGTCCCCCTCACGACAACGACGGTAAAACCAACGAAGCCCTAATACTCCACCACGACGCACGCCTCGCCCTCCACATCAGCACCTTACCATTCGAGCGGCAGCGCGCCATCTGTCAGGATGCGAATCTAGAATTCGATCGCGCTGAAGCCGCTCCAGTACATCCAGCCACCCAGCCAGAAGCTCATACCGCTACGAAGCCAATCCTACCCCTGATATCCCCCCCCGCAGCAAAAACGCCGCAAGCGGAGGCGGAAGCGGACGAAGACCGGGATTTAATCTTACGACTACAGGAGCTCAAACCGGCGGAGGTGGCGCAGGCGATTGTGGATGTAGCCGGAAGGATCAGAGGGGGAGTGCTTGAGAACAATCAGAGTGCTAGGAATGACGGAGTATAGGAGATGCGAGGAGGAGGAGGATGAAGCAGAGCAACCGCTACAGCAAATCGTGCCAACGAAGAAAGCAGGACGATCGTAGTGGCAATATAGAACAGCGAGACATCAGGGGGGGGGAGGTGTGGCAAAGAGGACTTTTAGGGGTAGGCTAGCGTAACCATGGAGGAAAGTCGGTAGCGAACATGGACGAAAATTCCAATGTCTTTTTAGAATCAGTGCTTTTGTGACAGACTTTGATCATGTCGTCGTCGTCGTGCGAGTATAGTACGCCTTTCCTAAAAACACCATCATCATCGCTTAAATATCTACCTGCAACGACCCTCAATAACCCCCCCCTTTCACCCACACCCACCAGCACCAACACCCAATCCAACGCCTCCTCACAACCTACCACTCACCCCCCACCCCAAGGATTAGTTTAGATAGTATGTAGTAGCAAGAACATCCACACCCAACAAACCAAAGCCCAGACGAGTGCAAAACAACCCCACATACTGTAGGTGAACAATGTCTGGGACGGACTTGCCCGCGTCAAAAATAGCCATGGTTTGGGTCTACATATGTACATACAGTAAGAAAGAAAAAAAACCCTGCGGTTGTATTTCCTCGTTTGGCGGGTTTGGTGAGAAGTGGGGGGG
>JAABUT010001030.1_pt1 | contig 35418 bp, 38 predicted proteins | sample 5559281 | NCBI WGS metagenome assembly JAABUT01 (sample SAMN10711880, study PRJNA513359) | rock metagenome | isolation source: Antarctica rocks | place: Antarctica: Victoria Land, Ricker Hills nord | collected 2016-01-04 | reverse complement strand
ATCCGGGCAAGGACAACCAGGCGGGCAGCAGCGAGGTCAGCGGCTAGTGGCGGCCCGTTGGCACGCCGACGTTGGACCCCACCCGACGAAGATCGGCGTGCCACCCCCACGCACACCAACCGACCCCCTCCGGCACGCCGATGTTGCCGAGGGTGCTGCTCGGGGGCTGTGTTGCCGTCGGGCATCGGGGTAGGGCCGCTACCATGGAACGCGGAAGCGACAAGCACAGTCCTCGGCTTGACGAGGCCCTCGAAGGCGAGGTGCGCTCGATGTTGCACGCCGGCCACGAGACGCGCGAGCAGGAGGGGCAGTCGAGTGAGCCGTCCGGCGAGGATCAGCCCGCGGTCGATCTCTCCCCCGATGCGGAGCTCGCAGGAGGTACGCCCGAGGGGATGACCGGCGCCGACCTCGGCGAGCGGGCCGAGCTGGCGAGCTACCTGGGCAAGGGCATCTGGCCGGCCGACAGCAACGCCCTCGTCGAGAAGGCGCAGTCCGCCCAGGCGCCCGACCGGGTTGTCGAACGGCTGCGCGACCTGCCGCCGGGCGAGCGCTTCGAGAACATGGCCGCCGCCTGGGCGGCACTGACCGGCGAGGTCGAGGACCACCGCTTCTAGCTGGGCGGCGCAGACCGGCGAGGTCGAGGACCACCGCTTCAGCCGGGGCGGCTACGAGCTCGATCTCCCGGTGAGGTGACGGCCGGTCCAGCTCAGCAGCGCCGTCGCGTCCCAGGCATTGACGACGCGGTCCTCGGTCACCCCGCACAGGTACGCGCGCTCGCACCCGAGCGGCTGCCACGAGAGCTGGCCCGGCGCGTGCGCGTCGGTGTCGATCGCGACCATGCAACCCGCCTCCAGGGCCAGGCGCAGGAGCCGTTTCGGCGGGTCGAGCCGCTCGGGGCGGCTGTTGACTTCGACCGCCACCCCGAAGGCAGCACAGGCTGCGAACACCACCTCGGCATCGAACTCCGACTCGGGTCGGCCCTTACCGGTCACCATCCGTCCGGTGCAGTGACCCAGTACGTCGGTGTGCGGGTTGCTCACGGCCGCCACCATGCGTGCAGTCATCTCCTCGCGCGCCATCCGCAGCTTCGAGTGGACGCTGGCTACGACCAGGTCCAACGTCGCCAGGAGCTCGGGCTCCTGGTCCAGCGAGCCGTCGAGGTTGATGTCGCACTCGATCCCGGTGAGGATCCGGAAGGGCCGCGCTTCGCCGGCATCGGCCTCGGCGGCGAAGCGCTCGTTGAGCTCGATCACAACTGCCAGCTGCTCGCGTAGCCGCTCGGCGGTGAGACCGCGGGCCACGGTGAGCCGCGGTGAGTGGTCGGTCAGGACGATGTATGCATGGCCGAGATCTCCTGCTGTCTGGGCCATCTCCAGGATCGGCGAGCCGCCGTCGCTCCAGTCGCTGTGGACGTGGCAGTCGCCTTTGAGCGCCGCTCGCAGCGCCGCAGCGCCGTCGGTCACCGGGGTGTCGCCGAGGGTCGCGACCCGGCGCAGGTAGACCGGCTCCTGTCCCTCCAGCGACTCGAGGACCACCTGCGCCGTGACCTTGCCGATGCCGGTCAGCTCGGTCAACGTCCCGAGCGCCGAGCGCTCGATCAGCTCGCTGCGCGGCGTACGGTCCACCACTGCAGCAGCGGTCCGGAAGGCCTTGACGCGGTACGACGGCTCCTGCGCGCGTTCGAGGCAGAACGCGATCCGGCGCAGGTCTTCCCCCGGGGCGCGGAGCGGGCCCGGCCGGGGGCCGTCCGGCGTCAGGGCTGCGGGCGCGCGCGCCGTGTGGTCGGGGCGCCGGCCGGACGGATGCGCCGGGCCGGGACGATCGGCGGGTCCTGGTTCTGGGGCGGGCTGCTCGGGCGGGCGGCGGCCTCCGCCCTGATCTCCATGGCCTTGTCCTGCGCCTTGCTCTGCAGGTTGGTGATCGCCTGCCGGGCGGGCTCGATGCCGCCCACCCCGAAGGCGATGATCGGCGGGATGACGATGAGCGCGAGCAGCGCGTAGAAGACGCCCCCGACGATGAGCGAGGCGATGTTGAGCTGGTTCAGCGCGAAAAAGACGCCGATCGCGATGATGAACAGCGACGCGCCGTTGGCGACTGCCTTGCCGTAGGACAGACCACCGAGGCTGTTCTCGAGCAGGTCCTTGACCGCGGCGGCGATCGCAAAGGCGAGCACCAAGGCGAGCACAGCTACGAACAGGCGCGGCAGGTACCCGATGATCTGCGCCAGGAACTGGCTCACCGGGTTGTTGCTGCCGAACACCCCGAAGGCCAGTGACAGCACGCCCAGGAAGATGAAGTAGAAGACGATCTTGCCGAGAATGCCCGCGGCGTCGTACTTGCTCTGGGACAGGGCCTTCTTGATGCCGCCGCGCTCGACAACCCGGTCGAAGCCCACCTTCTGCAGCACCGTGGTGATGATCTTCGCGACGATCTTCGCGACGAAGTACCCCACGATCAGGATGAGCAGGAACGCGCCGAGCTTGGGCAGGAACGTGACGGCCTTCTGGACGTTGTCGTCGAAGCCCTTCGAGATGGTCGACTGGGCGAGCAGGGTCATGGCGGTCTCTCCTGGAGGTCAGCGACGTACGTTCCCGGCGATCTTCCCGCTGGCCCTGGCCCCAACCACGACGGTCTTGTCCTTGTTGCCCAGGTCTGGTCCGGTCGAGGGTTCAGACCACCTGATGCAGCCAGGTCACGGCAGCCCCGTCGCCCGCCTCGCGGTAGGGCTCGAGCTCGTCGTCCCAGGCGCTGCCGAGCAACGCGTCCAGCCCCTGAGCGAGGGCCGGTCCCTGGGTGGTCGCCAGCAGCGCCCGCAGCCGGTCCTCTCCCAGGACGACATCACCGTGCGCACCGGTGGTCGAACGGTGTACGCCGAGGGTCGGCGTGACGGCGTACCGCTCCCCGTCGAAGCCGGGGCAGGGCTCCTCGGTGACCTCATAGCGCAGGACCGTCCAACCTCGTAGGGCTGCGGCGAGCCGGCCGGCCGTCCCGGGGCGGGCCCGCCAGGCGCTCTCGGCGCGCAAGGTCCCCGGCTCGGCCGGCTGGGCCGTCCAGGATAGGGACACGCGCATGCCGAGCTCGGCGGAGACCGCCCACTCGACGTGGGGGCACATCGCCGGGGGACACGAGTGCACGAACAGCACGCCAGACGTCACGGGAGCCTCCTCGAGGTGCGCCTTCCCCAGCGGCCTCGTGTGCTTCGCGTGTCGTCGTACCCGTGCGTGCCCATCGTGGCACACCGTGTCACTCCCGCGCCAGCCCTTCCGGCGGCAACTCGCGGCCGGCGGCCCAGGCGTCGATCCCGGCCAGCATCGGCTGCCGCACGTGGTACGGCGCGGTGCTCGCCTGGACCGAGCAGCGCGCGAGGTCTGCCAGGTCGGCGTGGGACAGCCCCAGGGCGTGTCGGGCTGCGCCGTAGACGTCGAGCAGACCGGCCCGGAACAGCAGCGGGTCGTCCGCGCCCAGGGCGACCCCGACGCCGGCGGCCCGCAGCGCCCGTACCGGCGAGTGGGCCAGCGAGGCGTGCACACCCAAGGCCACGTTGGAGACCGGGTTGACCTCGCAGGTGACCCCTCGGCCGGCGAGCAGGTCCAGCAGCTCCGGCTCCTCGACCGCCCGCACGCCGTGACCGACCCGCGCGGCGCCCAGCACCTCGACGGCGGCGCGCACCGACCGCGGGCCGCGGAGCTCGCCGGCGTGCGGCAGGGCAAGCAGGCCGGCGTCCCGGGCCATCCGGAAGGCCTTGGCGAACTCGCGGGAGTCCCCTCGGGTCTCGTCGTTGGACAGACCCAGGCCGACGACGCCGTGGCCCGCGAAGCGCTTGGCGAGGCGGGCCAGGGTCTCGGCCTCCGCGGGATTGCGCGTGCGGTTGGCCGCCAGCACCAACGCGGTGCCGACGCCGGTGACCGCGCCGGCCTCGGACAGTGCGGACAGCACCAGCTCGACCGTGGCCTGCAGACCGCCGAGCCGGCCCGCGTAGGAGGACGGGTCGACCTGCAGCTCCAGCCACCCGGCGCCGGCGGCCCATTGGTCCTCGACGATCTCGTGGACCACGCGGGTGACCTCGGCGGGTCCGAGCAGGACGGTCCGCGCCGCGTCGTACAGGCGCTGGAAGCGGTTCCAGCCGCGCAGCCCGGTCGCGTCGAGGTCGACCGAGGCGGGGTCCAGCAGCCCGGGAGGCAGCGTGCGGCCCTGCTCGGCGGCCAGCTCCACCAGCGTCGTGGGCCGCATGCCACCGGTGAGGTGCAGGTGCAGGTGCGCCTTTGGCAGGTCGGCCAGTTCACGCACCCCCCGATCGTGTCGCACCGCGTCCTGTCGGTCCTGCGTGGGACCATGGGCACCCGATCTCGAGAGGACACGTGTGACGTCGGCTGCTGCCATCCCGCCCCCGCAGCCGGGCGGGTACACCGCGAAGGACCTGTCGGTCCTGGAGGGCCTGGAGGCGGTGCGCAAGCGCCCCGGGATGTACATCGGGTCGACGGACTCCAAGGGCCTCACCCACCTCGCCCACGAGATCGTCGACAACTCCGTCGACGAGGCCCTCGCCGGTCACTGCACCCGGATCGAGGTGGTGCTGCACGCGGACGGCTCGCTCGAGGTGCACGACGACGGCCGCGGCATCCCGGTCGACGCCGAGGCCAGGACCGGTCTCACGGGCGTCGAGCTGGTGCTCACCAAGCTGCACGCCGGCGGCAAGTTCGGGGGCGGTGGCTACAAGACCTCCGGTGGCCTGCACGGGGTCGGCGCCTCGGTCGTCAACGCCCTGTCCGCCCGCCTGGACGCGGTCGTACGCCGGGGCGGCCGGGTGCACGCCATCTCCTTCCAGCGCGGCGTCCCGGGAGTGTTCGACGGCGACGGTCCAGGGGCTGCGTTCACCCCCCGGCCCGGGCTGTCGGTGGCGGGCAAGGCGCCCCGCACCCAGACCGGGACCTCGATCCGCTGGTGGCACGACGCACCCCTGTTCGTCAGGGGCAGCGCCGTCGACCTGGACGCGCTGCGCGACCGGCTGCGCCAGACCGCCTTCCTGGTACCCGGTCTCACCCTCGTGCTGCGCGGCGATGGGATCGAGCAAGAGGAGGGCTACCGCTTCGACGGGGGCACCCGAGACTTCGTGGAGCACCTCGCACCGGACGGCGCCGTCTGCGACCCGGTCCAGCTGCTCGGCTCCGGCACCTACCGCGAGACCGTCCCGGTGCTCGACAGCGCCGGGCACATGACCACCCAGACACTGGAGCGCACCTGCGAGGTCGACATCAGCCTGCGCTGGGGTACCTCGTACGACACGGTCGTGCAGAGCTTCTGCAACGTCGTGGCGACGCCGCACGGGGGCACCCACCAGAACGGATTCGAGCGGGCGCTGCTGCGCACCGTCAACGACGCGATGCGGGCCGCGAAGGTGCTGCGCGTCAACGACGACCCGGTCGTCAAGGACGACGTGCTCGAGGGCCTCACCGCGGTCGTCACGGTGAAGGTGCCGGAGCCGCAGTACCTCGGGCAGACCAAGGACGAGCTCGGCACCCCCGGGGTCGCCAAGATCGTGGCCGACGTGACGGCCCGAGCCCTCAAGGCCGCCTTCCTGGACGACCGCAAGCGCAAGGCGCAGGTGCGCACGGTGCTGGACAAGGTCGGCGCCGCGGCCAAGACGCGGCAGGCCGCCAAAGCCAGCAAGGACGCCGCCCGGCGCAAGACCGCGCTGGAGACCTCGACGCTGCCCGCGAAGCTCGCCGACTGCCGCTCGACCGACGTCTCGCGCACCGAGCTGTGGCTGGTCGAGGGCGACTCCGCCCTGGGGACCGGCAAGCTCGCCCGCAACAGCGAGTTCCAGGCCCTGCTGCCCCTGCGCGGGAAGATCCTCAACGTTCAGAAGGCCGGCGTCGGCGAGATGCTGGCCAACGCCGAGTGCTCCTCGATCATCCAGGTCGTCGGGGCCGGGACCGGCCGGACCTTCGACCTCGCCGCGATGCGCTACGGCAAGGTCGTCATCACCACCGACGCCGACGTGGACGGCGCGCACATCCGCTGCCTGCTCATCACGCTGTTCGCCCGGTACATGCGCCCGGTGATCGAGGCCGGCCGGTTGTACGCCGCCGTACCGCCCCTGCACCGGCTGGAGGTGAGCGGCAGCAAGGAACCGGTCTACACCTACAGCGAGAAGCAGATGCAGCAGCTCGTCAAGCGGGTCGAGGCCGCCGGCAAGCACGTCAAGCAGCCGATCCAGCGCTACAAGGGGCTCGGTGAGATGGACCCGGACCAGCTGGCCGAGACCACGATGCACCCGGCGACCCGCACCCTGCGGCGGATCAACCCGGGCGAGGCCGAGGCCGCCGAAGGCGCCCTCGAACTGCTCATGGGCAACGACGTGGCGCCGCGGCGCGAGTTCATCGTGGCCAGCGCCGGGCGGGTCGACCGCGCCGCGCTGGACGCGTGAGGGGGGCGGGACCTGTGCCACCTCGTCAGCGCCGGTCCGGAACGCTGATCCCCCCCTTCGAGGGCGAGGGGACGATCCTTGACACCAATGTGGTCGACGAGATCGAGTCGAGCTACCTGGAGTACTCCTACTCCGTCATCTACAGCCGCGCCCTGCCCGACGCCCGGGACGGCCTGAAACCGGTCCACCGCCGGATCCTGTACTCGATGGCCGACTCCGGCCTGCGTCCGGACCGCGGTCACGTCAAGAGCGCCCGCGTCGTCGGCGACGTCATGGGACGCTTCCACCCGCACGGCGACACGGCGATCTACGACGCCCTCGTCCGCCTGGCCCAGCCGTTCTCGATGCGGGTCCCGCTCGTCGACGGGCACGGGAACTTCGGCTCGCCCGACGACCCGCCGGCCGCCCAGCGCTACACCGAGTGCCGGCTGACCGCCGCAGCGCTCCTGCTCACCGACGGGCTCGGTGAGGACACCGTCGAGTTCGAGCCGAACTACGACGGCAGCGAGCAGCAGCCCTCGGTGCTGCCGGCCGCCTACCCGAACCTGCTCGTCAACGGCACGTCCGGCATCGCCGTCGGCATGGCGACCAACATGATCCCGCACAACCTGATCGAGGTCGTGGACGCCGCGCAGCACCTGCTTGCGCACCCAGCCGCGACGCTCGCCGACCTGATGCAGCACCTCCCGGGACCGGATCTGCCGACCGGCGGCCAGCTGCTCGGCATGGACGAGGTCCGCCAGGCGTACGAGACCGGCCGGGGCGTCCTGCGCATGCGGGCGACCGCCGAGATCGGTCAGCTGCCCCGCGGCAAGGCCAGCATCACCGTGACCGAGCTCCCGTACGGCGTGGGCGCCGAGCGGGTCATCGCCAAGGTGAAGGAGCTCGTCAACGGCAAGAAGCTGCAGGGGATCGCCGACGTCAAGGACCTGACCGACCGCTCCCTGGGCACGCAGCTGGTGTTCGAGGTGAAGGCCGGCTTCAACCCGCAGGCGGTGCTCGGCGAGCTCTACCGGCTCACCCCGCTCGAGGAGAGCTTCGGCATCAACAACGTCGCGCTCGTGGACGGCGAGCCGCGCACGCTCGGCCTGACCTCGCTGCTCGAGGTGTTCCTCGCCCACCGGGTGGAGGTCGTCACCCGACGCTCGCGCTACCGGTTGCGCAGGGCGCAGGAGCGCGCGCACCTCGTCGAGGGCCTGCTGCTGGCGTTGGCCAACATCGATGAGGTCGTGCGGATCATCCGCTCCTCCCCCGACGTCGCCGTGGCCCGGGCCGCCCTGATGGACCGCTTCGGCTTCACCGACGTGCAGGCCGGCTACGTGCTGGACATGCAGCTGCGTCGCCTGGTGGCGCTGGAGGTCGACAAGCTCCAAGCCGAGCTGACCGAGCTCCGGGCGGTGATCGCGGCGCTCGAGGAGATCCTCGGTGACCCGGCCGTCCTGCGGCGCGTCATCGCCGCCGAGCTTGCCGAGGTTGCCGCCGAGCACGGCACCCCCCGCCGTACGGTCCTGGTGGGCGGTGACCTCAAGGCCCTGGTGACCCGGCCGACATCGGTGCAGGTCGTGGACGAGCCGTGCGACGTGCTGCTGTCCTCCAGCGGGCTGCTCGCCCGCACGCCGGTGCACGAGGGCGCCGTGCAGCCCGGGGGGCGCCGCCACCGGCACGACGTCGTCGTCGCCGCGGCGCGTACGACGACCCGGGGTCAGGTCGGTCTGCTGACCTCCGCCGGGCGCCTCGTCCGGGTCAGCGTGCTGGACGTCCCCGCCGTACCGACCGTCACGACCGGGGCGCTGTCCCTGCGTGGGGGGGCGTCTGCAGCGGAGTTCGCCGAGCTGGCCCGGGCGGAGCGCATTCTGGGGCTGTGCTCGCTCCGCTCCGACGGGCCGGGCCTGGCCCTCGCGACCCGGCAGGGCGTCGTCAAGCGGGTGATCCCGGAGTGGCCGCCACGGGGCGAGTTCTTCGAGGTGCTTGCGCTGCGGCCCGGGGACGAGGTGGTCGGCGCTGTCGAGCTCGTCGACGGCGAGGAGGAGCTGGTGCTGTTCGGCTCCGCCGGCGACCTGCTGCGCTTCCCGGCCGCGTCGGTGCGGCCGCAGGGCCGCTCGGCGGGTGGCATGGCCGGGCTGAAGCTCGACGCCGGAGCGACGCTCGTCGGCTTCAGCGCCGTCCCTCTCGCCGGCGAGACGCTGTTCGACGAGCCGGTCGTGGTGACCGGCGGCGGCCTGCCGCCCGAGGGCCGGGCGAAGGGGCCAGGCGCGGTGTCCTCGGTGAAGCTCACACCGCTGTCGGAGTACCCCCGCAAGGGCCGTGGGACCGGCGGGGTGCGCTGCCACCGGCTGCTGTCCGGTGAGTCCGCGCTCCTGCTCGGCTGGGCGGGAGCCTGGCCCGCTTGGGCGGCAGCCGCGAACGGCGATCCCGTCGAACTGCCTGCTGCCACCGGGCGCCGGGATGGTTCCGGCACGCCTGTGCACGTCTCGCCCGTCGCGGTAGGGCACCCGCACAGCGCCTGACCTCCAGGCGGCGGTGCGCTCTCGGCTGCACACGACGATCTTCACAACCGGCGAGGCGGGTCGACAGCCCCCCGTGCCCCTGCCGACCCGGACCCGGACCGCGTACGACGGGGTCGTGAAGATCGTCGTGCAGCCCGGCGGTGAGCTGCACGCTCAGTCCCCACCCGGGCCGCACACGACGATCTTCACAACCGGCGACCGTCGACCGTCAACCGTCGAGGCGAGGCGGCCGGCGGGATTGTGCGCCGGGTGTCCTGGGGCAGGACGAGAGGTACACCCCGAGCAAAGGACGGACACATGGCACAGCAACTCTCCGGCAAGGTCGCCCTCGTCACCGGCGCGTCGTCGGGCATCGGCGAGGCCACCGCCGTCGCGCTCGCCGGGCAGGGCGCCGCGGTGGCGGTCGCAGCCCGCCGGACGGACCGGCTCGAGACGCTCAAGGCCAAGCTCGAAGCGGACGGCGCTCGCGTGCTCATCCTCGAGCTGGACGTCACGGACGAGGCAGCCTGCGGCGCAGCCGTACGACGGACGGTGGAGGAGCTGGGCGGCCTGGACGTCGTCGTGAACAACGCGGGGGTGATGCTGCTCGGCCCGATCCAGGACGCTGACACCGAGGACTGGCGGCGGATGATGTCCACCAACGTCCTGGGCCTGATGTACCTGACCCACGCCGCGCTCCCCCACCTGCTCGCGCAGGGCAGCGGCGACGTGGTCCAGGTCAGCTCGGTCGCGGGCCGGGTGGCCCGACTGGGTTCCGGGGTGTACAACGCCAGCAAGTTCGCGGTCGGGGCGTTCAGCGAGTCGCTGCGCCAGGAGGTGACCGGCCGCGGCGTACGGGTCACGCTCGTTGAGCCCGGAGCGGTGGCCACGGAGCTGCAGTCGCACATCACGCACGCCGAGTCCAAGGCCGACGTCGAGAAGTGGATCGGCCAGATGCGGCCGCTGCAGCCCGATGACATCGCCCGAGCCGTGCTGTACGCCGTGACGCAGCCCCCGCACGTCAGCATCAACGAGATCTTGGTGCGCCCCACGGACCAGGACCGCTGAGGCCGACGTCGTGAGCCAACGCAAACGGCCCGGCCCCCGAGGGGACCGGGCCGTACGCATGTCTGGTGCTACAGCGGACGGACGTTCTCCGCCTGCGGGCCCTTCTGGCCCTGCGTGATGTCGAACTCGACGCGCTGGTTCTCATCGAGCGACTTGTAGCCGTCGGACTGAATGGCGGAGAAGTGGCAGAAGACGTCAGCGCCGCCGCCGTCCTGGGCGATGAAGCCGAAGCCCTTCTCCGCGTTGAACCACTTGACGGTGCCCTGAGCCATGCTGGTGTCTCCTTGATAAGACGAGGTCGAGGCCGCACTGTGCGGACCTCGGGCTGCGCCGGAGACGAGAATCGCCCGCGACCACACTCCAACGGGCGTTCGAAAACGTTCGCTTTCATGCTGCAACCGGACGGAACGCTACACCCCACGACCGCACCGCGCGAGGGTCTGCAAAACCCCGTCCGCAGCGGCTCGGACACCCGGGCCCTGCCCGGGTGGGTGACTGTGCGACCTCAGCCGGTCAGCTGGACGGCGAAGCTCGGCCCAGACCAGCTTGCCGGGCGGGTCGGCCTCCACGCCGTACCTGGTGGCTGCTCACGCCTCAGCCCGACCTTGACTCACACCCCGGAGAAGCTGTTGCCGACCTCCACACAGGCCTGCAGCACCTGCTCAGACGTCAGCCGCAACATGCCCGGCGCGGTGCTGTCCGCGAGGTTGTCGCTCTCGACGCCGCCCCACAGGGCGCGGTGGCGCGACCAGCCAGGCGGCGGCCCCCACACAGCGGGGGGCACCGGGCCGAACAGCACGACTGACGGTGTGCCCAGCGCCGTCGCCAGGTGCGCCACGCCGGTGTCAGGGGCGACCAGCAGACGGGCAGCGGCAACGAGGGCCGCGAGCGCGGTCAGCGACAGGCCGTGTAGCACGGCCTGATCCGGCAGCCCGGCCTCCCGGGCGACATGAGCCGCCGCCTGCGCCTCACCAGGGCCCGCCGTCAGCAGGACAGGGCCGGACAGGTTGCGGACGACCTCGGCCCAACGTTCCAGCGGCCAGCGACGGGAGGCCGCCGCCGAGCCGACATGGACCAGCACCGCGCCCAAGGCGATCGGCGTCTGGGGCGGGGGGCAGAGACGCAGGTCGTACGGATCCGCCGGTACACCGCACTCCTGCAGCAGCCGGCACCAGCGATCGACTTCGCGCTCGCCGGCGCGCCAGTCGGGGCCACCTGGAAGGCCGTAGGAGATCAGGCGGTCGGGCGACGTGGCCCGGAGCAGCTCCGTGCTCTGCGGGCCGCGGCCGTGCAGGTTGACCACGAGCTGGGCTCCGTGCAGCCGGCGCGGCAACGGCGCGAGAGGCGCGCTGTCCAAGAGCTCGTCGATCCCGCCGATGAGGTCGACCAGCGGCTCCAGCCACGTCGGCGCGGCCAGGGACAGGTGGGCTCTGGGGTAGGCGCGGCGCAGAGCCCGTAGCGCGGGGACGCCCGTCAGCAGGTCACCAAGCCCGAGAGCGCGCAGGACCACGATCCGCATGTCGCCTCCACGACCGGGTGCCCGGCCGGACCTGCCGGCGGCGCTGTCCCGGCAGTGTGTCGCAATCCGCCGGGAGCTGGCGCGCGCTCCCGGTTGGCCCGCTGTCAGGGCCGGACGGGCGGGTTGGGGAGCCCCCGCATACGGCTCACCCTCGTGGCTCGGGTCGCCCCCGAATCCGTTCCCGGAGAAAATCAGGGCCTTATCGCAATCCAGTGAAGCGCGCCGAGCGAACGCCCCGTGCGGTTGGGCTTCCTGATCACGCGCTATGCACAACCGTAAGTGACGTGCGATGCTCGTAGAGTACTGACCGCGAGGGGAGGTGCAGGTCCACAGACCCGTGCCCCTCGGACTTCTCTTGGTCTAAAGCATGGCGCTTGCCCTACGCCTCCCTGAGAGGCAGTTCCTCCCCCACGTCTTCCTTGGAGATCGTATGAAGCACGGAGCACAGACAGGTCGGCGCCGCCGATCGACTATCGCCTTCTCTGCCGCCGGGGTCACCCTGGCAGCGACAGCTCTGAGCGGCTTGGGGGGTGGCGTCGCGAACGCCTCCAGCCACCGCGAGGCGCCGCTCACCGCCGGGGACCCGCAGCACGACAACACCGACGTGTACGCGTTCACCAGCCCGGACAAGTCGGACTCGGTCTCGCTCGTCGCGAACTGGATCCCGTTCGAGGAGCCCAACGGCGGACCGAACTTCTACCCGTGGAAGGCCGGCTCGCACTACGACATCAACATCGACAGCAACGGCGACGGCAAGCCCGACGTCACCTACCGCTGGATCTTCACCGACGTCGACAACCGCGGCACCGCCGCGCACGGCGATGCCGGCAAGGGCTCGTTCCTGTACAACGACGGTGTCGTGAACAGCGTGCATGACAAGACGCTGCTGTTCAAGCAGACCTACGTGCTGCAGGAGCTCAAGAACGGCGGCTCGCCGAAGACCATCGCCCAGGGCACTGCTGCCCCGTCCGACGTGGGCAAGGCTTCCATGCCGAACTACGCGAACCTGCGGAGCGAGGCGACCTCGACCACCTCCAACGGTGGCAAGACCGTCGCGACGCAGGCCGCCGACCCGTTCTTCCTCGACCTTCGGGTGTTCGACCTGCTCTACGGGGCGAACCTGAAGGAGGTCGGGCAGAACGTCCTCGCCGGCTACAACGTCAACTCCGTCGTCCTGCAGGTGCCGAAGTCGGCGCTGGCGCTGAAGGGCGACGCGACCCGCAACCCGGTCATCGGGGTGTGGAGCTCGACGGAGAAGTCCGGCGTCACGCTGAGCCCGGGCAAGGCGACCCCCAACGGGAACTTCGTGCAGGTCTCCCGCCTGGGCAACCCGCTGGTCAACGAGCTGGTCATCCCGGCTCCGCTCAAGGACGCCTTCAACTCCCTGACGCCGGACCAGGACCACACCGTGGCCGCGGCCGTGCAGAAGGTCACCGACCCCGAGCTGGCCAAGCTGATCCAGGTCATCTACAAGCTGCCGGCGCCGGCCACCCCGCGCAACGACCTGAAGGAGATCTTCCTGACGGGTGTCTGCAAGGCGTGCGGCCCGATCAAGGCCGACCTGAACTCCCAGATGCTGAACAAGGATGTCCCGGCCTCCAGCTTCGTGCCCGCTGAGGAGCTCCGGCTCAACATGGGCGTGCCGGTCAGCTCCAACCCGAGCCGGCTCGGTGTGCTCGGCAAGGACCTGCAGGGCTTCCCGAACGGCCGGCGTCTGAACGACGACGTCGTCGACATCGAGATCCTGGCCGTCGAGGGCACCGCCATGACCGGTGTCATCCCGCCGGCCCTGGCCGCCGGTGACGGCGTGAACGGCCCGGCCAGCGCGCCGAGCAACACGTTCCCGTACCTCGCGCTGCCGAACGCGGCCAACGTCAACCAGGCCGGCAACGGCTCGTCCTCGGGCATGACCATGCCCTCCGGTGGCGTCGCCACCGGCGCCGGTGGCACGGCCGTCCAGGCCGCGTCCTCCGTGGGCGTCGCGCCGGTCGCGGCAACGCTGCTCGGCTTCGGCCTCGTCGGATTCGGCGCGATCACGCTGCGCCGCAGCCGCCGGTCCGCCGCCTAGTTTGCTCGTTAGTTCCCCACGAGGCTGAAGGCGCGGGCACGTCGCCCGCGCCTTCAGCCTCGTCCACTTCCTGAAGGGCCTTGCCGTGCACGACTCACCTGCCCCGAGCAGTCCGCACGCCTCCGCGCAGGTCCCCAAGCGCAGGCTCTACGCCGGTGGACTGGCCCTGCTCGTGGCCGGCGGCCTGATCGGCACGGGCGTCACCAAGGCCCTTGACGCCAAGGCGGCCGTGCCCTACACCGCCGTGGCCACCACCGGCGGCCGGCTCGCCGGGCCCGCCGCGAGCGCGGTGCCCAAGGGCTTCGCGCCGCCGGTGCCCGCGCCTGCAGCACCCGCCTCCCACGTCTCGCCCGTCGAGGTCGCCGCACCCGCGATCTCCGTGCGGAGCAAGCTGATCAACTTGCACCTCAACCCCGACAAGTCCCTGCAGGTCCCCGTGGACTACGGCGTCGCCGGCTGGTACAGCGACGGCCCGTCCCCCGGTGAGACCGGACCCCCTGCGGTCATCATCGGCCATGTCGACTCCAAGGCCGGGCCCGGGATCTTCTACCGGCTCGCCCAGATGCACAAGGGCGACACCGTGCTCACCCGCGGGTCCGACGGCAGCGCCCTGAAGTTCGTCGTCTACGACTCCCGGGAGTTCCCCAAGGACGCCTTCCCGGCCGACAAGGTGTACGCGCCGACGACCACCCCCGAGCTGCGGCTGATCACCTGCACCGGGACGTTCAACAAGACCTCGGGGCACTACCTGAACAACCGCGTGGTCTACGCCCGACTGGCGCAGACCGCGTGATCTGGCCGCGGGCCACCGCGGGGCTGTTCGTGCTCGCCGCGGCCCTCGGCGCCTGTTCGTCCTCCGCACCGGCAAAGCCCACGCAGAGCGCTTTCGACGCGTCCACGCAGCCCGGCTGCATGCGTCACCAGGAGCACGGGCCCAACTCGCTGGACAAGGGTAAGCCGGACATCGCCCGGTCGTTGACCGTGCTGCGGTACTACGGCGCGCACGGCGCGGAGCGGTTCTGCGACAACAAGCCGGCGACCGCCACCGACCTCACCTGGATGCGGTACTACGTCGCGCAGGGCGCCGACCCCGCCGCCGTGTCCCGCTGGCTGCGCAAGCCGTAGAACGGAACACCCCGCAGCCTCGTTGCTCGGCTGGGCGCTACCCGCCCGCCATCGCGCCGACGACGAGGAACGGCTGCTCGCCACGCAGCACGGCGTCCGGCAAGGGTACGTCGGCAGGCACGTGGGAGAGGTCCTCGCCGCAGGCGAAGAACCGGACGAAGGCCCGGCGTCGGCCACTCACCGGATCACGCATCGTGCTGCGCAGCATCGGGTACTGCTCCTCGACGGCGTCGAGCAGGGCATCTGTGGTAGTTGCCGGCCCGGCGTCCAGCACGATTTCGCTCGACACGTGCGCGAGGGCCTTCAGATGGGCCGGCAGGACGACCCGGATCACGGCGTTCACGGCAGCGTCTGCACCTCGACCGACAGCACCGCAGGCAGGTCGCGGACGATCGCGTTCCAGGTGTCCCCCGCATCGGCCGACGCGTAGACCTGACCGCCGGTCGTCCCCACGTACACGCCGCAGTCCTCGAGCTCATCGACGGCCATCGCGTCGCGCAGCACGTTGACGTAGCAGTTGCTCTGCGGCAGCCCTTCGGTCAGCGGCTCCCACTCACCGCCGCCGGTGCGGCTCCGGTAGACCCGCAGTCGTCCGTCCGGCGGGTAGTGGTGGGAGTCACTCGTGATCGGTACGACGTACACGGTGTCGGGCTCGTGGGCGTGCACGTCGATCGGGAAGCCGAAGTCGCTCGGGAGGTCGCCGCTGATCTCATACCAGGAGTCGCCGGCGTCATCGCTGCGCATGACGTCCCAGTGCTTCTGCATGAACAGCACGTCCGGGCGGGACCGGTGCTGGGCGAGCCGGTGGACGCAGTGCCCGACCTCCGCGTGCTCGTCCGGGATCCCCTGCGAGCGCAGTCCCTTGTTGATCGGCTGCCAGGTGTCCCCGCCGTCGTCGCTGCGGAACGCGCCGGCCGCCGAGATCGCCGTGTACAGGCGCCGCTCATCGCGTGGGTCCAGCAGGATCGTGTGCAGGCACATCCCGCCGGCACCGGGCTGCCACTGCGGGCCGGACCCGTGGCCCCGTAGGCCGGCGAGCTCGTTCCACGACTGGCCACCGTCGGTCGACCGGAACAGCGCTGCGTCCTCGACCCCGGCGTACACGGTGTCCGGGTCACGCAGGGACGGCTCGAGGTGCCAGACGCGCGCGAACTCCCACGGGTGCGGCGTCCCGTCGTACCACTGGTGGGTGCCCGCGGACCCGTCGTAGCGGAAGTCGTTGCCGACCGGGCTCCAGGTACGGCCGCCGTCGTCGGAGCGCTGCACGAGCTGGCCGAACCAGCCCGTCGACTGCGAGGCGTAGAGCCGGTCGGGGTCCGCGGGTGAGCCCTTGACGTGGTAGACCTCCCAGCCCCCGAAGTGCGGGCCGCTCACCTCCCAGTCCCGGCGTCGCCCGTCCGAGGTCAGCACGAAGGCGCCCTTACGCGTCCCGACCAGCACCCGAACGCCACTCATGCGCGAGCGGCCCTACAGCGCGCCTTCGAGCACGCCGGGCCCTGCGGAGGACCGGGCAGCCGGTACGCGGGCGCGCGTCCCGGTGGGGAGCTGGTCCAGGAGCCGTTGGCGCGCGAGTCGTTCCAGCAGTTCCGGGAGGGCGTGGATCGCCGGGGTGTCCAGATCCCGGCGGCACTGCAGCACGACCCGGGTGATCACGCTGAGCTCAATCTGGTGCTCGAACTCGGCCATCAAACGCTCCGTGACATCGGCCAGATCCATGTGCTGCCTCCTGCATCGGACGTTGGCGAACTGGCCGCGCGGCTGGTCGCCGAGCGGTAGGACTCCGAGGTCCAGGTTCAAAGACACCTCTGGACGCAGGATGTCCGCGGACCCGCGTCAGGTCAAGGCCTTTCGACGTCCCCCGCACCTACTGCGCGAGGTGGCCCGCGGTCCAGCACGCTTGCTCGCCGTGACAGGTCACCATCGCGGCAAGGTCGGTGTGCAGCGCGGACAAGGTCGTCGGCGGCAGGTCGGCGACGGTGTTGTGCAGCTGGGCAGGGTCGGTCCTGCGGTCCTCGTACTCCTTGGCGCCGCCGGTGTACTCGACGTAGGTGTAGGCGGTGGTGCGCAACGCCTGGTAGGACGGCGGGTTCCCGCTGTTCTTGGCCGGGTAGTCCGGGTCGCTGGGCACGGTGTCCGGGCCGTGGTGCTCGACCAGTGCCGCGGTACGCCAACCGGCGGACCCTCCGGAGAGCAGGGGGACGAAGCTGTGCCCATCGACGTTCGTCGGCGTCGGGGCGCCGGCGAGGGCTTCGAAGGTCGGGGCGAGGTCGATGTTCTGCACCGGTACGCCGACGGTCCGCCCGGCCTGGATGCCGGGACCGGCCGCGACGAGGGGCACGTTCACGTCGGTGTCGAACGCGGTCATCTTCCCGGGCATCAGCCGGTACTCGCCCATGTGGTAGCCGTTGTCGGAGCTGAACACGATATCGGTGCTGTCGGCTACACCGGCCTTGGTGAGCGCGCTCTGCAGCGAAGCGATCATCCGGTCGACGGACTGCACCGCCTGCACCCTCTTGCGGAACGCCGTGTCGATCCTGGTGGTCTGCTTGCTTGTCAGCGGCGGGCGTCGGGCCAGCCAGGACGGCGCACTGGACGGCACGGTGTTGAACGCCGGTCCGCGGGGGGCGGTGAGGCCGGGGAACGCGTTCGCGTCCTGTGGAGCCGGCGTGTACGGGCCATGCGGAGCGAACGTGGCGATCTCGAGCAGGAACGGCGAGTGGGCCGCCGCGGAGGCGCCGATGAACGCCGAGCCCTTGTCGCTGACCACGTTGGTGAGGTAGTCGGTCGGGCGGTGGCCGTAGTGCACGACGGCATGGTCGTGGTTGAGGTCGTAGTCGAACTCGGGGTAGCCGTTGCCTGCCACGTCCCACTCGTTCCAACCCGGTGGTACGTAGGGCTGCGAGCCACCCAGGGCGTCCTTCGGGTCGTAGCCGTTGAGGTACTTGCCCATCATCGCGGTCTTGTAGCCAGCACCCTGCAGGGCGGTGGCGAAGGTCGCGTTCTCCTCGCCTCGATCGTGGAAGACGTTGAACCCACCGTCGTTGCCGGTGTTGGTGAACACCCCGGTGTCATGGGGGAACTTGCCCGAGAAGATCGAGGACCTCGACGGGCAGCACAGCGAGTCGGTGACGGTGTAGTTGCTGAACGAGGTCCCGGCGTGCTGCAGGGCCAGCACGTGGGGCATGTACTGCACGAGGTTCATCGACAGGTCATCGGTCAGCACGAGCACGATGTTCGGCTTCGGCACCGGCTTGGCCGGGAAGGAAGGCGTCGGCGGCGTTGCCGAGGCTGCCGCGCCGAGGGGGATCCCGGCCCACCACCGATGCCCGTGCAGGCCGCACTGAGCAGGAGCGGGGCCAGGACGAGCAACAGTCGGGACCTGCCGCGTCGTGAGTGCGGGCGGTGACCACGTGGCGTCTTCGTCATGATCGCGACGGTAGGTCGCCTCGACGCCGGTGACGTTCGGTGCACGTCAGGATCGCGTACGGGCGGGGGTGCGCTCAGAACAGAACCGGATCGGTCTGCGACGTGCGCAGCAGGTCGGTGAGCGTGCGCACGGCGTGGACCCGCAGCGAGTCCGACCAGAGCTCCACGTCGATGTGCCGCTGCGGCCACCCCTTGAGGCTTCGGGGGATGATCCGCTCGTCGCGGTGGGCCGTCAGCGCCAGGTTCGGGATCAGGGTGATACCGAGCCCGTGCCCGACGAGGGCCTGCATGACGACGTAGTCGTCCGCGACCATCGTGATCTTCGGCGTGAAGCCGGCTTCCTTCGCCGACCGTTGCAGCGTGTCCTGGAAGGTGGCCCCGGCGATGATGAAGGTGTCGTTCGCCAGCTGCTCGAGGGCGATGAGCTTGTGATGGGCCGCCGGATGAGCCACCGGAAGCACGAGCGACACCTCTTCGGTCAGGACGTGGATCCGTTCCAGCGGACTTCGGGCCACGGCCTGATCGGCGCTCGGGGAGTCAGAGCTGCCGAACCAGTAGCACAGGGCAAGGTCGGCCTCCCCACTGCGGACGAGCTGCCGGGCCCGCGGAGGCTCGGCCTGCAGCAGACGGACGTCCACCTGCGGGAGCAGGCGAGACAGGGCCATGATCGCCCGCGGTACGAGGGTGGCGCAGCTGCTGGGAAACGCGGCCAGTCGTACGACGCCCGTGTGCTGCCCGACCAAGGCCGCCATCTCGTGCTCGGCGGCCCGGACCTGCGCCGTGATCCGGTCGGCGTGTTCCAGGAGCGCCTCGCCAGCAGAGGTGAGCCGCATCGTGCGGCCGAGTCGAACCGCGAGCGGTGCACCGACCTGCCGCTCGAGGTTGCGCATCTGGTAGGTGACCGCGGGCTGGGTGTAGCCGAGCTCGCGTCCGGCCGCCGAGTAGGAACCCGTCCGGCCGACCTCCTGCAGCAGGCGCAGCTGGCTCAGGTCGAACATGATCAGACCATAAGGGAATTCTTGGCCTTGTGGCGCCGATCCTTATTCGCCCTTGAGGTCTGCGGTCTCTAGGTTCCTCGCATGCCCTCTGGAGCGTCCGGGACCGCGACCGGCCAGCCGCTGCTGCGCGTGCAGGGCGTCCACAAGTCCTTCGGTGATCTCGCGGCGTTGCGCGACGTCAGCCTGGACGTCGCGCAGGGCGAGGTCGTCGTGGTGGTCGGTGCATCGGGTTCCGGCAAGTCCACCCTCTGCCGCTGCGTCAACAGACTCGAGACGATCGACTCCGGCTCGATCGCCATCGACGGTGTGGACCTTCCGGAGGAAGGTCGCCCCCTGGCCCGGCTGCGGGCGGACGTGGGCATGGTCTTCCAATCCTTCAACCTGTTCGCCCACAAGACGGTTCTGGAGAACGTGACCATGGGGCCGATCCGGGTGCGTCGTGAACCGAAGGCCAAAGCGCAGAGCGAAGCTCGGGCGCTGCTGGAGCGCGTCGGGGTCGGCGAGAAGGAGTCCGCGCACCCGGCCCAGCTGTCCGGCGGTCAGCAGCAGCGGGTCGCCATCGCCCGCGCCTTGGCGATGCATCCCAAGCTGATGCTGTTTGACGAACCGACCTCCGCCCTGGACCCCGAGATGATCAAAGAGGTGCTCGACGTGATGGTCGAGCTGGCCCGAGATGGCATGACCATGATCGTCGTCACCCACGAGATGGGCTTCGCCCGACAAGCGGCTGATCGGGTCGTGTTCATGGATGGCGGCCAGGTCATCGAGACCGGCGCCCCGGTCGAGTTCTTCACCAGCGCCCAGTCGGAACGTGCGCGGGACTTCCTGTCCAAGATCCTCACCCACTAGCACCGGAGACGACCATGACAGCAACCATCCAGCGGCCCCGGCGGTCCGTGCTGACCGCCGGACTCCTGGGGGCCGCGCTGGCCCTGACCGCCTGCGGCAGCTCCAAGAACGCCCCGCCGCTCAGCGCTGGTCCAGGGGGCGGCTCGAGCTACGACTCGATCATCGACGCAGCTCCGGTTGCCGATGCCTCGTCGATCACCGCGGGTTCGTGGATGGACAAGATCAAGAAGCGTGGGTACCTGAACGTCGGGGGTACCGATGCCGGCCCGCTGTTCTCGATCAAGGACCCGGCCACCGGCAAGCGCACCGGCTTCGACGCCGGCCTGTCCCAGATGCTGGCCCGCTACATCACGGGCAAGACCGACGTCCAGGCGCTGACGAAACTGACGATCACGACCGTAGACACCCGCGAGACCCTCATTCAGAACGGCACGGTCGACACCGTGGTCGCGACTTACACGATCACGCCGGCCCGGGCCAAGAAGATCGCTTTCGCCGGGCCCTACTACGAGTCGGGCGACGCGATCATGGTGAAGAAGGACAACTCCTCGATCACCAAGGCCGCCGACCTAGCTGGCAAGACGGTCGCCACGGAGAGCAACTCGACCGCGGCCCTGTCGCTGAAGAAGTTCGCGCCGACTGCCAAGGCGCTGCTGTTCACCGAGGACGCCCAGTGCGTCGCCGCCGTACAGCAGGGGCGCGCCGATGCGTACGTGCTCGATCAGGGCATCCTGATCAGCGATGCCAGCACGAACAAGGCGGTCAAGGTCGTGGGTGAGCCCTTCACCCAGGAGCCGTACGGCATCGGTCTCCCGCACGACGACGCCATGGCAAAGGCGTTCGTCAACGACTGGCTCAAGAAGATCTACGCCGATGGGTCCTGGGCGAAGCTGTGGAAGGCCACGATCGGGACCGTTGTGGCCGGCGACGCTCCGATGCCGCCCACGATCGGCTCTGCCGAGGGTTCCTGAGGCCCGGGGATGCACGTCGTCCTGACCCACTTCAGCGAGCTGCTCGCCGGCTTCGGTGTGACCCTGCAGCTGACCGCCCTCGGCTTCCTCGGTGCGGTGCTGCTCGGCACGTTGCTGGCGGTCCTGCGGGTGTCACCGATCACCCCCTTGCGCGTGGTCGGCTCCTCCTACGTCGAGTTCTTCCGCAACATCCCGCTTCTTGCGCTGCTGATCCTGGTGGTGTTCGGGCTGCCCGACGTGGGAGTGACGTACTCGCTGTTCACCTCGGCAGCGCTGTGCCTGGCCCTGTCCGGCGCCGCGTTCGTCTGCGAAGCCATGCGCGGAGGCATCAATGCGGTATCGGTCGGCCAGGCGGAGGCGGCCAGGGCCATCGGGCTGACGTTCACCCAGTCCCTGCGATTCGTGATCTTGCCGCAGGCCTTCCGGGCGATGGTCCAACCGCTGGTCAACGTGTTCATCGGCGTGGCGCTGAGCTCGTCGCTGGCGGCGGCCGTGGGCGTCAGCGAACTGACGAACCGCACCCAGCAGCTCAACCTCGAGTTCGCGGAAGCGGTTGCGTCCTTCCTGGTCGCAGGCGCCCTCTACCTGCTGCTCGCGCTGTCGGGCGGCGGCATCGGTGGGTGGCTCGAGCGACGGCTGGCCCTGCGCCGGTGACGGTCAACCGCGTGCTGTTCGACGCGCCCGGACCACGGGCCCGCCGACGCATTCGCTGGGTCACAGCGCTGGCTGTGCTGTGCGTGGTGGCCATCGTCGCCGCTGCCCTACGGCAGTTCGCCGACAACGGTCAGCTGGCAGCCGACCGGTGGCAGCCGTTCACGCAGCTGTCCTACCTCAGGTTCCTGGGGCAGGGGCTCGTGGGGACGCTCAAGGCGACTGCCGCGGCAGCCGTGCTGTCGTTCCCCCTCGGCGCCCTGCTAGGGCTGTTACGGCTGTCTCGCAACCGGGTCGTGCGCTACTTCGCCACGGGCTACGTCGAGCTGTTCCGCGCGGTACCGCTGCTGTTGCTGATCTACGCGTTCCTGCTCGCGCTCCCTCCGCAGGGGATCAACCTGCCGATCTTCTACAAGCTTGTCGTCCCGATCGTGCTGGTCAACACGGCGGTGCTCGCCGAGGTGTTCAGGGCGGGTATCCGCGCGCTGGAGCGTGGTCAGTCCGAGGCCGCGGCCGCGATCGGTATGACGCACTGGCAGTCGATGCGCACCGTCGTGCTGCCGCAGGCCATCCGCCTCGTCGCCCCGGCCCTGGTAGCCCAGCTGGTGAGCCTGCTCAAGGACAGCACCCTGGGCTACATCGTCAGCTACCCCGAGCTGATGAAGCAGGGCAACAACCTCACGGTCTTCACCCACCTGCTCATCCAGACCTACCTGATCATCGCCGTCGTCTATGTAGCCATCAACTTCGCGCTGTCCCAGCTCGCCAACGCGCTGCAGCGACGGTTGCAGCGGACCCGACGACCCGGCCGCGGCGCCGACGCCGTCCCGGAACGTCCCGCCACGGGCGCGCTCAAGCCCACCGTCGCCACGATCTTGCACTGAGCTTCCTCAGCCCACCTATTCCGGCCCGTTACAGCCGGCCAACTGCCCGAATGGAGAGCCACCGGATGTGTCGCCTTCTCGGCGTGGTGTCATCGACGCCACCGCGTCGCCTTCCCGAGCTGCTCGAGGGCGAGCTGGAACCGTTCGCCGCTCTCAGCTCCGTGCACTGCGACGGCTGGGGGATCGCGCACTGGGACGAAGCCGAGAGCCTGGTGATCGACAAGGCCCCGGAGGCCGCGCAGGGCAGCCTGGCCTTCCAGGCGGCCGTGGACGGGGCGCGGACGCAGGCAGCAGTGCTGCACCTGCGCAAGGCATCTGCCGACATGGCCAACACGGAAGCCAACACCCACCCCTTTGCGGCCGGCAGCGTCGCGTTCGCGCACAACGGTTACTTCTCACCCCGGGCGGCCGGCGACGCGCTGCTCGCCGAGAGCTCAGGACGCCCGTGCGTCGGTGACACCGACAGCGAACGCTACTTCGGACTGGTCCTGGCCGAGATGCGGCATCACGGACCGGTCCTCGCCCTGGCCCGGGCCGCGACCCGCATCTCGGCCGTCGCCGAGGTGGTCTCCCTCAATGCCCTGATGCTCACCCATCAAGCGCTGTACGCCTTTGCCTGCTACGACGAGGGTGTCATCACCGCACAGGGTGGTGACATCGACTCCTACGCGCTCCGGTTCCGTCCTGGTCGCGACGACGTGATCGTGGCCTCGAACGGCTGGGACCAGCCGGCCCCTCGGTGGGAGGTAATCGGCAACGGCAGCATCTTGGAGATCCGCCGCGACGACCTGCGAACCACCATGCACCGCCATCAGCTGGACCGGCGTGAGCTACTCCCCCGCGCAGCCCACCCGGCCTGACCGGATCGTCTCAGCGCCGTGGGAACCATCCCAGCTCAGCCCCGGGGTCTTCGTCATCGCGACGCCCCATTCCTGCCGGATGCCGCTGGCAGTCAGGCGTGGGCGCCTGCTTCATGGTCGGCGTGGCTCGCGGGCTCGAGCTGGAAGGTGGAGTGCTCCACGTCGAAGTGACCCTGCAAGCAGTGCTGCAGGTGGTCCAGAATTTGCGGCGCGTGGCCGTCGGCAAAGCAGGAGTCGTCCAGCACGATGTGGGCAGACAGCGCGGGCAGGTCGCTGGTGACGACCCAGGCGTGCAGGTCGTGGACCTGGAGCACGTGCGGGGCCTGGAGCAGGTGCGCCCGGACATCGAGCAGGTCCACACCGTCCGGTGCGGCCTCCAGCAGCACTCGTCCCGAGGCCCGTAGCAACTGCCAGGAGGCGCGCAGCATCAACAGGACGACCAGCAGTGAGGCGATCGAGTCCGCTCGGCGGAAGCCGGTCGTCACGATGACGACACCCGCGACCAGCGTCGCCAAGAAGGCGTACGTGTCGGTGAGCAGGTGCTGGAAGGCACCCTCGACGTTCAGGCTGCTGCGGTTGGCCTTGGCGAGCACCCAGGTCGCGACGCCATTCACCACGACCCCGGCGGCCGCTACGGCGATGACCGCACCGCCGGAGACTTCCGCCGGATGGGCGAGACGGCGGACAGCTTCGAACGCGACCAGGGCCGCGACAACCAGCAGGGTGACGCCGTTGACCGCCGCTGCGAGGATCTCGGCACGCTTGAAACCAAAGGTCCACCGTCCACGCGCGGGCCTCCCTGCCAGCGCCGCTGCCCACATCGCCCCGGCCAGCGAACCGGCGTCAGTGAGCATGTGGCCCGCGTCTGCCAGCAGCGCAAGCGAGTGGGCGAAGAACGCGACGACGACCTCGACAGCCACGAAGACCGTGATGAGGGCCAGCGCCGTGCACAGGTAGCGGCGGTCGGCGCCGGCCGACACCCCGTGCCCATGGCTGCCGTGCCCCCCGTGGTCATGGTTCGCCTGGTCGCTACCGGCGCACGCCGGATGGGGTAGTTTCGACGCCGGCCGCTCGACCGGCGTCACGGAGCAACCGGGCTCGGGGCGGCGACATGCAGCACGTCGGTGTGACCGGTGTGGGCAAGCCCGACATCCAGCAGCATCCGGACGTGCCCGTCGTCCAGGCGGTAGAACGCCATCCGGCTGGCCCGCCGGACCGATACGATCCGATGAGCCCGCAACAGCCGCAGGGCATGGGAGACGGCGCTCTCGCTCTGGCCGGTTGCGGCTGCCAGGTCACAGACACACATCTCGCCGGCCTGCAGCAACGCCGCCAGCAGCTTCAAGCGGGTCGGGTCCCCCAGCAATCCCAGGACATCGGCGAGCTCGGTGACGTCGGCCTCCGGCGGCATCGCCGCGCGTACCGCAGCCACTTTGGGGCCGTCCACGACACGGACCCCACAGGCGTCCATGGAGACCAGTCCGCGAGCCGGGCTGATCACACGCTCCACCCTGTCCTACCTCCACGTCTGCATGCCTGTTCAGACGTCATCGTACGGTCTGACGGTGTCGCCCGCGACGACGCACGCCCGACCTGGCGGGGCTATCCCGCACTGCGCTCCGCAGGTCGGCTGTGCCGTCCCGTGGTTCCCGGGGCCGGCGGCGGGCAGGGTCCCCGGCATGCGGCAGCGCCGCACCGCAGCCCAGGAGGAACAGCGATGACGCAGCCCATGCCCGCAGAGCCGCACGAGGGGATCAAGGCGGACGCCAACCCGGAGGCCCAGGCCGCCGAGAGCGGCCAGAGTTCCTACGTCGCGCGAGGTGGCCAGAGCAGCGGCATCGTCGACAAGGGCCGGGAACCGGGAGACGAGCAGCCGAGCAAGGCCAAGATCGGCGGTACCGCAGGCGGAGACCCGCTGGCAGGCGTGACTGCCGGGGACGACGACGTCCAGGACGTCGACGACGCGGTCAGCGGCGACACAGGTCCAGAGCACCCAGGTCAGCGCAGCTGACCCTGCGCGGGAAGGCTCTCGACGACTCGGCCGACCACGACGTCGAGCGCGGCGTCCGCTGAGATCGTCGCGCCGGGTTCGTCAGGGCCGAGCGACTGCAGGGTGGCGAGCTGGCTCTCGAGCAGGGACGGCGGCATGAAGTGCCCGCGCCGCGCCCGGAGCCGGGCGCGCAGCACGTCCGGGTCGACGTCGAGATGGACGAACCACACCGAGGAGTGGTCCGTGCTCAGCAACCCGCGGTAGGACCGCTTCAAGGCCGAGCAGGTGATGAGCGCGTCCTCGCGGGACTGCTCGCGCTCCCCGATCCACGCAGCCACCGCCTGCAGCCAAGGCCACCGGTCCTCGTCGTCGAGCTGGTGCCCCGCGGCCATCTTCGCGACGTTCGCTGCCGGGTGCAGCTCGTCGCCTTCCCGGTAGGGCCAACCCAGGCGCGCGGCCGCCAAGCGGCCTACCGCGGTCTTGCCGCAGCCCGAGACGCCCATCAGGACTACCGAGGTCGTCATCGGTGTAGGAACTCCTCCCTCGCCGAGCACGCCGCCGACGGCGCGGCCCGTCGCCGGTGGAGGCGATCGGCTCTGCGCCTCGAGGGCCGGTTGCGGCCCAGCATGCACCTGCTGTCAACGACGTGCTGCAGCAGGTGCGCGCGGTCGTGGGGTGCGTGTGACGAGGCCGTGACCGCGCGCTTACGAGGTACCCGGGGCTCTATGGCGCAGGGGGTCTGCGGCGTATGACTACTCCTACCGGTACTTCGGCAATGGCTCTTGATAGCCGACCGCACGACTCCTCACCGCCGCCACCCGCGAGACGTCGCTGGCGTGCACGGCGTCCCCGCCTATCCCTTTACAAGGTCTGGTGTCTGATGAAACTACCCCGTCCATCCCGTCGGCTGCTGCTTGCCGCCGCCGCGACAACCGTGGCCGCAGCAACGACCGCCGCGTTCAGCGTCACCCCGTTGCTTGCGGCCTCGGCCACGACAAAGTCCAGCCCGCTCCTTGCGCAGCAGAAGCTGATCCTCAAGAGCGCCAAGCAGGTCAACCTGCACAACAGCACGGTTCGGCTCCCGCTGCACCGTGGGGAGTACCGGGGAAAGACCGTCTGGTACATCCTCACCGAATCCTCCGACTTCGGTCTGGCAGCAGATCTCGACGTCAACTACGCCGCCAAGCTCACCAACCTGGGGGTCAGGTGCGCGGCGTGCGTGCAGACCGTCCACGAGTCCTCACCACGGCACCTGAAGTTCGGCGAGGCAACGGTGCACTTTGCCGGTACGCCGGACTTCTCGCCGCGACGGGTCCTCGTACCAGGCCCCACCACTCTGCCGGCCAAGACGATGCAGCCCGGCGCGGTCGGCGGCCCGGGGTACAGCCCGTTCATCCGCCTGGCCGGTTCGCCCGTGGTCTACAACGCGCCGATCGTGGCGACCGGTGACGGACCGTTCGACGTCACCCACCACACCAACACCGGCGATCGGGTGCTGGCGGTTCACCCGGCCAAGCCGGCCGGACCCGGTCAGTTCACCCAAGCCACCGTCGATCTGCTCCTGGTGCACGGGTTCGATGCCGGGCAGCCGATCCTGTACATCTCCACTGAAGCCTCCGACCCGTTGGCCGCAGTCCTGGAACGAGCCACGTACGTGCCCCTGCTGAACCGGGCTTCCTTCCTGGGCGGCGACGACGCCCTGGGATCCGGTCGGGAACGGATCTTCCCGTTCGTCAACGGTCAGAGCGGTGCTCGAAACCCCAACGCGCAAGGGCTCATTCACCTTATCAAGGACGGTCACGCCACCGAGGACGCCAGCCTGTCCAACCGCGCACTGCTCGCCTCGCTCCGTCATGGTGGCGACGCCCGCAACATCCAGGGTGACTTCCCCACGATCACCGACCCGAGGCACGCGCAGTCCTACAGTCCGCTCTGGGACGCCCAACTGGGCCAGTGGACCGCCAAGGCGGTGAAGGCCGGGCTGAACAGGCTGCAGACCGATGAGAACCAGATCCTCAACCTCGCCGCCACCCGCCCGGACCTGCTCACCGGACCCGGCGGAGCTGCGTACGGCTCGGCTGGCTTCATCATCAACTGCCCGGTGATCGCCTACACCGACAAGGAACCGAAGAAGGACCTCGTCGATCTGGTACCAGACGCGCAGGGCTGATCCGTACCGCTCCCTCAAGGAGCAGCACAAGGGGTCCGTCGCCGACCGCGTCAAGCGGTACAACGGCGGCGGACCCTGGCGGCTGGTGGCTCGCGAGGGCCCCCGGCGTAGTAATGCGACGGCAGGTCAGACCCCTCGCGGATCCGTTGCACATGCGTCTGCTCGTCGTCCCCGCCGACCCGTCGTCCTCGCCGTCCTCATCGGACCGGCGCCGGCATCGCCAGTCATCAAGGGGGCTGGCCCCCCGGGGGTGGTTGCGCCGGTGCACCATCCTCTGAACGGCCAGTTCTGGATGAGCGGCTAGCGGCAGTCGCAGAGACTCCTGCGGTCGAACCCGTTGGAGGACGGGCGCGCCGTACGACGATAGGGATGTGGGCGAGCGGCGGGTGGAGGCAGATGAGCCGGGCGCCGTGCTGCTCGACGCGTACGACACCGCGCTTCCTCGGGTCTACGGCTACCTGCTCTCGCGGTGTGGCCGACAAGCCCTGGCCGAGGACCTCACGGCAGAGGTCTTCCTCGCTGCGGTCGACGTAGTGCGGCGCGAGGACCCCAGGCTCGTCACGACCCCGTGGCTGATCGGAACCGCGCGCCACAAGCTCGTCGACCACTGGCGCCGGCAGGCCCGCGAGGACCGTGTTCTGCACGCCCTCACGGCCGACCGCGCAGGCCCAGCCGCGACCGAGGACCCGTGGGCGGTCCGGTTGGATGCCCTGCGCTCCCAGGCTGTGCTCGACCAGCTCGGACCGCATCACCGGGCGGCCCTGACCCTGCGCTACCTCGATGACCTCCCGGTCCCCCAGGTCGCCGCCCTCCTGGACCGGACCCTGCACGCGACCGAGGCGCTGCTCGTTCGCGCCCGAACAGCTTTCCGCCAGGCCTATCTCGATACCGGAGAGGACGACGACGGTGATTGATCCCTTCGACGCGCTCCGTGCCCCGTCCATGCCGGTCGACCCGGATCCGGTCTTCGCCAACCGACTGCGGGCGCGCCTTGAGCGCGCGCTCGCTCTGCCCCGAGGAGTTCTCGTGTCCGAAACCCGGCCAGATCCCAGGCCCATGTCCGACGCAGTGCCGGCAGCGGCGCAGGAGCCGGTCTTTCGACATGGCGATGTGGGCTACGCCTGGCTGTCGATGCCCGACGTGGACCGGGCGGTCGCCTTCTACAGCGCCCTGCTGGGCTGGACTGTCGCTCCTGGCTCGGACGGCCAGGGCCGGCAGGTGGTCGGCCGATCGCCGCACCTGGGCCTGCACGGCGGTGAACCGCGCGGGACGCTGAACTGCTGCTACGCCGTCGATGACGTGACGGCGGCGGTGGGCAGGGTACGCGCAGCCGGCGGTCGGGCCGGAAAGCCGAGCGAGGCGCCGTACGGCCTGGTCGCCAACTGCACCGACGACCAAGGCACCGTGTTCGCGCTCTACCAACCGCCCGGTGGGGTCGGTACCGGGCCGCCGGCCATGGGCAGCCACGGCGACCTGGCCTACGTGAGCTTCGAGGTCGTCGACTCGGCCCGGTGCCGCGCCTTCTACGCCGCCGTGCTGGGCTGGAACTTCACTTCGGGCAGCATCGAGGACGGCTGGCAGATCCAGGGCGTGATGGCCGGTATGCACGGCGGTCACGCCCAGGTCACGACGCTGCCCATGTGGCGGGTGGACGACCTCGTGCTCTCGATCGACCGGGTCCGGGCCACCGGTGGCACTGCCACCGAGCCGCAAATGCGTCCGTACGGTCAGGAGGCCGAGTGCGCCGACGACCAGGGCACCCGCTTCTACCTCGGACAGCTGTAGCTGCCGGCGGTGGCCACCGAGGATGACGTACGACGGATTGCCCTCGCCCTGCCGGGCACCACCGAGCGCCCGTCGTACGGCACGCCCGGGTTCCGGGTCGCCGACAAGCTCTTCCTGCGCATGCACGACCAGCCCGGGGTGCTCGTCCTGTGGTGCGAGGACGAACACGCCAAGCGAACACTGCTCGCCCGCGACAGCTCGGCGTTCTTCACGACACCGCACTACGACGGACACCCCAGCGTCCTCGTTCGCCTCGATCAGGTGGATCGGCCGGCGCTCGCCGAACTCGTCCTCGACGCCTGGCGTGCTCGGGCTCCCCTACGGCTGCTGAAGGCGAAGCCTGATGGCCGTTAGGTGCCGCAGTATGCTGGGCAGCCCGGAACGGGTCGCCCACTATCGGCAGAACTCTCGCTGGGTCAGCGCGCCAGGAGTTGTTCACCTCAGGTTCGCGCCGCGTTCGGACCGCCGACCTAGCGTCCCGGCAGAGAGGCGGCCGCAGAGCCGGATCGACCCGGTTGCTCTCCCGATCGTCCCACGACCTGCGCGCGGGTCTACCCACACTCCTACCTGAAGGTGAACACGGTCTTCGAGGTCGCGAAGGCACACGGCCTGCGTACCGCGTGGTCCGACAAGCACCCCGCCTACGAGATCCTCAACGGCCCGTCCGGTACCGGCCCGGACGACCTGTTCGCCGAGGAGATCAACAGCAATGTCGACAGAGCCGGCAACGACTGGACCAGCGTCAACTCCCTCACCCGCCAGTACGACGACTACAAGGTCCAGGCCGTCCTGAACGAGATCCGCCGTGACGACCACAGCGGAACACGCGCCGTCGGCGTACCGGCAATCTTCGGGATGAACTTCCAGTCCGTCTCCACCGCCGAGAAGCTCCCCACCTCCGACGGGCAGGTCGGTGGCTACAACGCCAGCGGAACCGTGCCCGGGCCGCTGCTGCAGAGCGCGCTCGCCTTCGTCGACCGGAAGCTGACCACCATCGACAGGGCCTCAAGGACGCCGGCGAGCACGGCTCGACGACGGTGATCCTGTCGGCCAAGCACGGCCAGTCGCCGCAGGACAGCCGGTCGCTGAAAGCGCATCAACGACGGCACGGTTATCGACGGCCTTAACGCGGCCTGGGCCACTGCCCACCCGGACGCACCCCAGCCGCTGGTGGCCGCGTCGCTGAACGACGACGGGATGCTGCTGTGGTTCAGCAACGGGGACCGCTCCGGGCAGGCCGACGCCTTTGCCAGAGGGTTCCTCGCCACCTACAGCGGGACCGGGGACGGCACCGACGGGCGCGCCAAGGCCACCGACATCAGCAAGGCCCCGGTCCGGTACACCGCCGCCGGACTCGCCAAGGTCTACGCCGGCTCGGACGCGGCGTCGTTCATCGGCACCGACCCGTCCGACGGGCGGGTCCCAGACCTCATCGGCATCGTCCAGCACGGCGTCGTCTACACCGGCAAGACCAAGAAGATCGCCGAGCACGGCGGGAACGACCCCCAGGACCGCGACGTGCCCTTGGTCATCTCCGGGCCGTCCATCAAGCACCGCGTCCGGACCACTCAGGTCCAGACCACCCAGATCGCCCCCACCATCTTGAGCCTGCTGGGCCTGGACCCCCACGCTCTGGAAGCCGTCGTCGCCGAGGGCACGCGCGGGCTGCCGCTTCGCTGACCCATCCCACTCGCGGCCGCCCATCAGTGGCTGCAGGTGCAGGTACTGCCGACGCAGCAGCCGGTGGTGTCGGAGGGGCCAGGGGCACAGCAGCCGTCGCCCCGCCAGGCCTGCAGGCCTTCGCGGGCAGCGACGGCAGCGATGACCAGGCCGACGAGCGGGTCGGCCCAGGTCCAGCCGAGGGTGGCGTTGAGCAGCAGTCCGACGAGCAGCACCGCGGACAGGTAGGTGCAGAGCTGTGTCTGGGTGGCGTCGGCGGTGATGGTCGCGGAGCCAAGCTCCCGGCCGACCCTGCGCTTGGCCCTCACCAGCAACGGCATGACCAGCAGTGACGAGACGGCCAGTGCGATCCCGACGGGGCTGGGGTCGGCGTGCCCGCCGGTCACCAGAGTGCGCACGGCGTCGACAGTGACGTAGGCGGCGAGGGCGAGGAATGACAGCGCGATCAGCCGCAGTGCGGTGCGCTCTCGGTCACGAGCGTCGGCCTTGCCGTTGAACTGCCAGCTGACCGCCAGCGCGGAGAGCACCTCGATGACGCTGTCGAGCCCGAACCCGACCAGTGCGACGGACCCGGCTGCGAGACCGGCCAGGACCGCGATGACGCCCTCGCCGGTGTTGTAGGCGATCGTGGTCCAGGCCAGCCGCTGGGCTCGGTGGTTGAGCTCCTGCCTGCGCTGCACTGCGGGCTCGACCTGCTCGCTGCTCACTCTGCCGGTGGCGGTCACGGCGCGACCTGCTCAGGTCCGGCTTGGCCGGCAGGGTCTTGCTGGCCGGCGGCCCCAGGGCCTTGCGGGCAGGTAGGGTCGACGGCGAGCACGACCTCGAGCAGGTCGGTCAGGGCGTGCGCGAGGTGCCGGTCGGTCAGTTCGTACCGCATCTGCCGTCCCTCGGGCGTACCGACGACCAGGCCGCAGCCGCGCAGGCAGGTCAGGTGGTTGCTGACGTTGGAACGGGTCAGGCCGAGTGTCTCCGCGAGCTGCGCGGGATAGCTGGGGCCGTCGAGCAGGGCCAGCAGCAGGCGGCAGCGGGTCGGGTCGGCCAGGGCCCGGCCGAGCCGGCTGAGCGCCTCCAGTCGGCCGACAATGGTCAGCATGCACTGAACAGTACAGGCGGGGCTGAAGCTTGCGGACCGTTTCCTCCCGCAGAGAACGAGGACGTCGACCCGCTCAGCCCAGTGTCACTCGCCCGTCTGGCCGTCGATCGACTCGCGGAGGAGATCGGCGGGCCCGTTGTGCCGCCAACAGCGCCCGCAGGTCCTCGCCACGGTCGTCAGCCGCGCTGCTCCATGCCCAGTCAGGATCAGCCTCCGTGACGGCGCTCCCCCACGGTTCGGGGGTTGCTTCGCCTCCGACGACCTCGGTGAACCAGTCGTCCTCGACGTACGCCAGGCGCTTCAACCGCCCACCCAGCGTGATCGCTGAAGGGGGCAGCGCGACCCGCAACTGCGCGTCCGTCAGGCCCTTGCACTTCCATGCCAACGTCGCACGCTGGTAGTCCAAGAAGCCGAGCAGCGTCGCGGCCTCGCCACCCTCCAGCGGTGGCCAGGGTCGGCCAAGCTCGTCGGCGTTCCCCTCGGCCACAACCCGAACGTACCGAGTCAGGCCGTAACCCGGGCGCGCGGTGAGCATCAAGCGGTTGAAGGCGTCTCGTCCGGCGAGACTGTCGGAGGCCTCGGTCATGCTCTGCCAATGGCTTCGTGGGGTGACTTCGTCCGCGACAACAGCGACCTTGCCGACGTGGTGCGCCGGTGTTTCGCCATCCGAAAGCACGCAACGGTGGCGACCCTCCGGCGTGACGGTTCTCCGCGCATCAGCGGGATCGAGGTCGAGTTCACCGACACAGGCCTCTTCGTCGGCATGATGCCTGGCTCTCTCAAAGCCCTCGATCTTCGCCGGGACGCGCGTTTCGCACTGCACTCACCTACACATGACACCCCCGAGGACGACCCGACCGGCTGGCTTGGCGAGGCGAAACTGGCCGGCCGCGCCGTCGAGGTTGCTGACGCCGAGAGCGGCTCCGAGCCGCATCGCTTCCAACTGGATCTGTACGAGGTCTCCCACACCGACGTGGGTATGCCAGCGGACCATCTCGTGATCAGGTCTTGGACTCCTACGCGTGGCGTTCAGCGGCGCGAGCGGAGGTAGCCGCCCGTGCAGCCAGATCGAGCCGCTCTCCACGGACGGTCGCCCACCGCCCTGGGTGCGGAAGCCGCCCGATGGCGTGCAACTCAGCACTCCCTGCATACGGCGACTCGTCCCATAGGCCAGGCACAGGGCTCGACGATAGGGCTGGTGCGCAGGAACGGCACACGACTAACGTGGCGGGGTGCGACCTCGGCGCCATGAGCTGGTCCAGGTCACGTCCCCTCGGCGACTGGCACGACCGTCCAGAGGCGCAAGAAGCTCTCAGTTCAGCGGCTGGCCGAGGATGGCCCGCACCCTGTCGTAGACCTCCCGGTCGCCGCTGACGGTGATGCCGCCGTCGTCCGCGCGCTTCCACAGCCACCGGTCGACGTCACCTGCCGTACCGCTGACGACCGCGGCGGACGGGGTCCCGGGATCGACCACGACGCGCAGGTCCTCCTCCGCGTGGGCCTGCCCCTCGGGATCGGTGCCGCAGAAGCGGCCCAGCTGCACCCACACCGAGCTCCGCGTGTCGGTCAGCCGTACCTCGACGTACCGGGGCAGTGGGTCGAACTGGCCCCAGGTCGGGCAGCCGCCGTACATGACGTCGAGCACCTCCAGCACGCCGTCAGCGGCCAGTTCGCGGTCCACGGGCATCGGCTCGACGCCGGCGGCCTGTTCGGCGTCCAGCCGGTGAATCAGTGCCTCGTGCGCCTGCCGGCGGTAGGTGAACCCGACGGTCTGCTCCGCCGACCAGGTCCACGCCGCCGCGGCCGGATCGGCGCGCCCGAGCTCAAAGACGAGCCCCGCCGAGAACTCGTCGAAGGCCTCGAGCAGCCCGCCGTACGACGCCGGTCGCTGCGGCGGCTCGACCTGCAGGTCCGGCCGGGCGGTCGGGCGCAGACGCACCGTCAGCGCCCACGACCCCTGCACCTGGGCGAGGTGCCACAACAGGTCCGCGGCATCCCAGTCAGGACACGCCGGCACCCGGGAGCAGGGGTCGCAGTCAGCGAGCACGTCGCGGAACCGACGCGACTCGACGCGCAGGTGGTCAAGGTAGCTGGAGAAGTCGGGCACGGGCCGGACGCTAGCAACGCCTCGCGGGCTCGCAGACGTGGGCGCCCCGGGAGGACGGAGTAGTTTCCCGGGCGTGATCGCCACCCTGCGCGCCGTGTCCCTTGACTGCGACGATCCCACCGCTCTCATGGAGTTCTACGGCCGGATCATGGGCGGGGAGGTGGTGTTCGTGAGCGAGCGGTTCGCGGCGCTGCAGGGCGAAGGCCTGGTCTGGCTGACCGCTCAGCGCGTCGAGGACCACCGGTCGCCGAGCTGGCCCGCCGGTGACGCGCCCAAGCAGGTGCACCTGGAGTTCGCCGTCGCCGAGCTGGAGCAGTCGGTCGCGGCGGCCGTCGTAGCCGGAGCCCGGGTGGCGAAGATGCAGCCGAGCCCGGAGCGCTGGCAGGTGCTGCTCGACCCGGCCGGCCACCCGTTCTGCTTCACCACGATGATCGCGCCCTCCTGATAGGTAGCGTCGCCGCCTGCCTCGACGGCATGGCCATTGCCGTACTCCCCCGCTTATCTGGACACGCACATCGGGCGCGTCGCCGGGCGCGAGCTCTCTGCGCGCGCCTATCCGACGGCGGACATCGACGGGTGCTTCGGCCCGCTCAGGCCGGCTGACGTTGGGCATGGGCGACCGCGACCTCAACAATGGTCTCGTGAACGCGGACCGGGTAGGTCGAGATGGCGAGTTCCGGCTCGTCCAGGCACCGGCCGGTACGCAGGTCGAAGGCCTGCTTGTACATGGGGCTTGCCACCGTCGCCGCGGCTGCCGACGATGCCCCTGGACAGCACCATCGCTTTGCTGACGGGGGTCCTGGTTGTCCACCGCGTGCAGATCACCCTTGGCGAGACGGAAGCGCGACCTGGCGACCGTGCAGCAGCGCGGCCACGCCCCGATCTACCGGCAGCTGCTCCAGGCGGCAGACGGAAAGCCAGCCGCTTACGAACGCACCAGCTGCAGCGTGGGACCCGCGACCAGGACCGGCCCCGCGGGTTGGATCTGGCCGCGCGACTGGACGAAGGTGATGCTCGGGTCCCGCCTCGTCCGGCGCGTTGACGAAGGACGAGAAACGGGCCAGCCGCTGCGGGTCGGCCAGGGTGTCCGCCCACTGATCGCTGTAACTGCCGACGTGCCGGGCGATGGCCGTATCCAGCCAGCTCGCAGTCCGCTGCAGACGGTCCGCCGTGAACACCGGTGTTCGGTCCGTACCCACGTCGCGAGAGGAGGGCACATGGACGATCTCCCACTCGCCGGCTTCACCGTCGCGGTCACCGC